>Ga0131853_10007430_pt1 | contig 19835 bp, 24 predicted proteins | sample TergutLab28metaG_FD_92764 | JGI IMG/M metagenome (GOLD analysis project Ga0131853, IMG submission 92764) | Labiotermes labralis P1 segment gut microbial communities from Petit-Saut dam, French Guiana - Lab288 P1 (version 2) (version 2) | ecosystem: Host-associated > Arthropoda: Insects >... | reverse complement strand
TGACCAGCAGTAAATTCGATGGTGTCAGTTAGGGTGGTATTTATTTGTTGTGAGCTCATTTTTTTATCTCCTTGGACTAATCATATAAAAGTACCCCCTACTATTAGTTACGCAAAAAGATGAAGAGATCACTTGTGAAAATTGATATTTTATAAAGAAAACGTTTTTGATTGGCGTTTTCACAAAAATCCAAAGTATATTTTAGCTAAAATTGAATTTTCTTCACCTACACATTATATCACAAATGGCGATTATTTTAAACAGTAAATCCGAAAAAGTTGTAAGAATTTCTTTTCCCAAAATGGATTATCCATCACAGGCTTGTCCATTTTAAAATATTTCTATTAAATTTCACAAAACCCTTGACATTGACATTACGTAATAGTTTATAATAAGATTATCAACAGACCAAAGGAGGTCATTATGGAATACACCGTTAATAAATTGGCAAAAATGGCAGGAATTAGTACAAGAACGTTGCGTTATTATGATGAATATGGCTTGCTTGCACCCCATCATATTAACTCTAGTGGGTATCGGATTTATGGAAAAAATGAAGTGAATCGGTTACAGGAGATTCTTTTTTATCGGGAGTTGGGGATGCGTTTGGAGGATATTAAAATCATTTTGGCTCAGCCTGATTTGCAAAGAATGGGCATTTTAAGTGAGCATTTGCAGGCATTAATGGCGAAACGTCGTCAGATTGATGTGCTGATTGAGAATGTTGAGAAAAGTATTAAGGCTACAAAAGGAGAGATTATGATGAGTGATAAGGAAAAATTTGAGGGGTTTAAGAGACAGTTGATTTCTGAAAATGAGGTGAATTATGGCGAGGAAGTTCGTGCCAAATATGGGGATGAATTGGTGAATGCGTCCAACGCAAAGTTACAAGGTTTAAGCAATGAGGATTTTGATAAAGCCTTTAGTCCAAAATTAAATGCAGCATTGAAAGGAGCATTTGAGAGTGGCGATCCTACAAGTGATTTGGCTAGGCAGGCTTGTGAATTACATAAAGAATGGCTATGCTTTTTCTGGCCAGAAGGTCTGTATACCAAAAGAGCGCATCTAGGGCTAGGTGAGATGTATGTGAGTGATGATAGGTTTAAAGCTTATTACGATAATATTGCCCCAGGTCTAACGGATTTTTTACTTGATGCGTTACGAGTTTATTGTGAGGTTGATAAAAATGAAAATTAAAGCTATTCGTTCAGGTGCATTGCAGAGTGTCAATAGATAAGAAAAATGACATTTACCGTTACGAATTAATGATAATTCCTACCTTTTCTATTTTAAAAAAGTCCTAAGACAAATGCGCTATTGCACTTGCTTTAGGACTTTTTCCAATCATTTTCAATTCTTGATATTTCTTCAAATATTCATAAGGTGTCAACCCTAGGTATTTTTTGAATTCTCTAATAAAATGAGATTGATCCGAAAATTGGATCAGGTCTAATATTTCATTAGGTGCCACTTCACCTGCGGTAATTTTATTCAAACAGAAATGAAAACGGAGGATTGTCAATACCATTTGTGGAGTAATACCAAAATTTTTTATAAAATGACGTTGGCATTGTCGTGGGCTAAAATGATATTTTTGATATAACTGTTCTGCACTTGTTGGTGGATGGTTACAAAGTTCATCAAATAACTTGACAAATTCATTGGGCTTTTTGTTTTGGATAAGTTTTTGCATGTAGTTTTTTAAGAATGTTTTTGTTTCTTCAAAGGTCAAACCAATCAACGATTCAGAATCAAAATACTCATCAATGTCTTCAAGTTTTAGATAATTTCCATCGACAGCAGTTGCAGGTAAACCCGTTAATTGCGTAAAAGCACCTGGTTTCAACTTTGCACCAATATAGCTACGTTCTGCTGGTGTCGTCTCGTCGTAGGCTGTCTTACTCATACTTGGGGCAGCATAAGAGATTGTTTTATTAATATAACTAATGACAAGTTCAGTGCAACCGTCAATTAATACTAGATCTCTGACCACTTTTTCTTCACCTATCTTAGGTTGCATTTGCCAAAAGCAGATGACAAAATCTTGAAGCTCTGGGATGATTTCTTCTTGATAGTCAACATGTTTGAAAAAATCCTTGTCTAAAATATTGGGAATTTGTAAAGGATAATACATTATGAAACACCTGCTTTTTGATGGTATTTTTGTGCTATGATTCATTTATTCTTGCGACTAGCATCAGTTTACTCTGTGTCCGACGGACTTTCGAAATTTTTTTCCAAAAGCCTCTTGTTGATTTTTTGGATATTTTTTTTCTCCTCAAAGTAATAGACGACCCATACAAAAAGAAGTATCAAGCTATTACTTAAGATATCCACAGGAATGTCTGATAGGTTCTCAGTAGAGTATATTCCAAAGCTAAATCCAGTAATTAGTAGTGTACCGAGTGCTATGGTAAAGTGGATAAGGAGTTTTAGTCCGATATGCAAGCGGGTGATTTCAAAGATAATGAGTGTTGAAACAAAGCCCATGACAATGAGGATTTGTACGAGTGCATAAGTGATGAAATTTTCGAAAATATCGGGTAATAATTCAGAGTTCGTTAGATTCGTTCGAATGATATTGACCACTACAACAAAGCAACCCCAGCCAATGCCTTCTATGAGATATTTTTTGATTATTCTAAACATGGCTATCCTCCTTATATGTCTAAGCGTTTTTTGATGTCGCCTAGATAGGTGCGTGAAACGTAGTCGGTTACACCATTTTTCATAACAATGTGCATGGTACGGCTGAATGAGTGGGATAAGTGGTCGACTCGATTGATATTGATAATGGTTGATTTTGAGATTCGGACAAAATTGCTTGGGAGCTGTTCGTGTATTTTCTGAAGTGTTTTTGCAATGGCATATGCTTCAGCTTTATTATTATATACGATGACTTCGCCGACCTCGGTTCGAATGATGTCTACTTCTTCAGGTTCAATCACGAAGAACTTGTCATCTTTTTTACCGACAAGCAGATCATTTTTATCAACTGTTGATTCTAAAAGTTCGATTAAATTAAGCAATTCTGGTGTCATTTTAGGCGCATGAATAACGTGGGTGATTTCTGTTAGTTCGGGATTGATTTTAATGTCGACTTTCATAAAATTCCTCTTTTCTTGCTAAGCTTATTATAACACAAATCCCCCTTGATATCCAAACATTTCATCCCCTGCATCTGCCCTCTTATCCCCTGAAATGGCTCTGTTATCAGAAATTATGAGACAGGAGGCATTTTATAACTTATAATAGTCTGTGTGAATGACAAATATGAATGGAGGCATGTGAGATGATTTATGTTAAAGATTTGAGAAAAAGTTACAAGGATAAAGAGGTCTTAAAAGGCGTTAGTTTATCTGTTAAAAAAGAAAGTTGCACAGCTTTGGTGGGTAGAAATGGTTCGGGTAAGTCAACCCTTGTTAATATCGTTTGTAAGGCGACAAAGGCAAATAGTGGTGAGGTGCGCTACGATTTTGATGAAACGCATCTTTTTGAGCACATTGGGGTTCAAATTCAAGATGCACAATTTGATTCTCGAATGAAAGTAAAAGACATTATCAGTTTGTGGCAGTCGATTTATGGTGGCGCAATGGCACCAGATAATGCCACGGCAAGTTTAGAGGAATTGATTGATATTTTAGAGTTAAAGCCGATTATGGATAGCCGCTCGGAAATGATTTCAGGTGGACAAAGACAGAAGTTAAGTATTTTGCTTTCGCTGTTTCATGATCCAGAACTGCTGATTTTTGATGAGTTAACCACTGGACTTGATGCTACTACACGTGAGGATGTTCAACAGTATTTAAAAATATTGAATCAGAAGCGCGGGAAGACGATTTTTATTGTCAGTCATTATATGGACGAGGTTGAAGCTTTGTGTGATATGGTTTACTTTTTGAAAGATGGGGTTATTTTTGAAAGTGGATCGCCTGAGGAGATTAAGAAAAAATATGCTTGTAGCAGTTTACAAGAGTTTGTGAAAAATCATATGGGAAAGGTGGAATTGTCATGAAGTTAGGTATGATTAAGTATCATTTGTTATTGTTGTTTAGAGAACCGCTTATTTTAGTTTTTGGGTTGGCGTTGCCTTTTGTGCAGCTGTTTATTACACAAGAACCTCTCTCGCCAGAGGGGCTGCCCTATTTTGACCATTTTATGGATTTGGTAATGCCGTTGGTTATTGCCATTGCAGTGATGGCACTTTGTTTTATGGATTCAGCGTTCAGTCATGCTTATTCAAGGCAGATCAAGTTTTTACGACGACTTCGGATGACACCTGTAACACCTGCTATTTATGTTTTGACTGGTGTTTTATCTCGACTTGGAGTGGTGTTTGTTTTTACTGGGACATTTTTGGTTGCGAGTTCTGTGATTGTTGATTTGAATTTGGCGGGTAGAAATTGGTTTGCTTTTATTTCTATGTTAACTTTGATGTTCGCTATGTTTTATTTTATGGGGATGTTTGTGGCAAATGTATTCAAAAGTGCAAAGCAGTCTCAGAGTATGCTTTATGTTGTGTTTTTTAGTTTTATTTTCTTGGTTAATGTGGTTGGTAATCTAGATACATTCCCAGATCTTGTGCGAACCCTGATTGAGCATTTTCCAGCTTTTTATGCTGTGAATTTATTGCGTGCTGCTTGGATGGGGACAGGTTTGTTTGGTGGGCACGAGTTGATTGCTACTGTTTTGTTAACTGTTGTTTTTGGGGCGTTGTCAGTTAAGTTTTTCAAGTATGAATAGGAGGTTTGGTTGAGATGCAGGTTGATTTAGATATTGCAGGTTGGATAGATGGTATTTTATCGGATGGTGTGTTGCAAGTAATGACTTTTCTGAGTATTGCCATTGGAATTGGGTTGATTTTTTGGGGTGTGACGAATTTTAAGCAATCGGAGGGGAAAGTTTGGAATGTGATTGCTGTTTTGGTTGGGGTTGTGATGATTGTACGGAATTTGTTTAATTTGTTTTGGGGATAGTAGCATTGATAAAAATTTTCAGCTATTTTGATGATGTTGTGACAAATGTCACTACCAAAGGAAAGCTTTTTTCTGTAAAATAGGTTAGGTTGAGCATGGAGGTGTTTAGGATGAACCAATTGGCACAAGGTAAAGTAGATTCAATTTCGAGAGCTTCTGTGAGTTTTAAGGACAAGGCTGTTTTGGTGCTTGATGGGGTTCATGGTCGAGCTTTTGATGGTTTTAAGCAGACGCTTGCTAAGAGGGGGATTTCCCTTAAGGATGAAGTACTTGTTTTGTTTAAGGATTTGACTTGGTTTGGTGGCGGAGAGGATGGATTTTTGATAACGGATAAGCGTGTTTATTATCATGAATGGGGCTTTAGGTGTCTGGAGATTGCCGAGATCGAGATGGTGCGAATTGGGGGTTTGTTTGATGAGAATATTGAATTTATTTTGAAAGATGGGCAGATAATTTCTCTTTGGTTGGCAAAGATTTTTAGTGAGGTCAAGGCAGTGATTGAAGTTTTGAAGTCTGTTGATGTGGCTCCTACCCTTGTAGAGGATGATCGCCCCATGGTGCATCAAGTGCAGTGTTTGGGGTGTCGGGCGATTGTACGTTCCAATCAGAATTTTTGCGAGTATTGTCGTAGTCCATTGGGGTGATATTGTGACAAATGGTACCTATTCATAGAAGATTGTTTTTGGTAAAATTGTTAGTGAGAAAAATTTGTTAGAAAGGATCTGATTAGATTGAAAAATTTAGATGCGTATAAGTTGAAGTGGATTGCGATAGTGGCTATGGTTGTAGCGCATGTGCCGTATATTTTTTGGGATGTGTTGCCGATGCCATTAAACTTGATTCTTGGTATTATCGGTGGATTGACTTTCCCGATTATGGCGTATTTTGTGACAGAGGGTTATCGACATACTTCTAATATCAAAAAATATTTGCTTAGGTTGTTGATTTTTGGAATCATTGCAACGCCATTCCATATGATTGTCATTAATTTTCCCACTTTAAATATTATGTTCACGATCATTTTAAGTTTGTTGGTGCTGATGGTGTATGACAGGTTGAAGTCTCGGGTGCTGTTTTGGGTATTGTTTGCTGTGATTGTGGCTCCGCTGTCTTTTATGTATTTTAAACATTATGCTTTTGGTGTTCTGATGGTGGTGTTGTTTCACGCGATTAAGGATGAGAAAAAAAGACGTGTCATTCCACCAACGATTGCTGGTGTTTGCTGGATATTATTAGGGCTATTTGGTGTGTGGGGCATTCGCTTGCAGCAAGCTTTTTATGGTGCGGAAGTTTGGGAACAGATGTTGCTAGATAGCGGTGGCGGTATTGTTAGGTCTTATGATTTGATGATGAGTGCTGAGTTTATGATGGCAGCTGCGGGAATGGGTGTATTTTTCATTATTGCAGGCTTTTTGTTAAGTCAGTATAATGGTGAGCGTGGTAAGAAAAGCAAGTGGAGTAAGTGGTTATTTTATGTGGCGTATCCCTTGCATTTTGCTGTTTTGATAGTGATTGCTTGGTTTATGGGACTGGTTTAAACTTTATACTGTTAGAGAGTTTGTTCATCTTGGGCAAATCAAAAGTTTTAATCTAACTGAAAATTTAGTTATACTACATCAAATTTCACTTGAATGAATGTTTTTTGTGACATTTATCCTCGTTTTTGATGACAAATGTCCCTGTTCAACTGTGAAGAAATTGGGTATAATAAAGTCAGTTGTTTTTGCAAGGAGGTCGCCATGATAGAGTTGACACAAGAAAAAAAAGATTGGATTAGGCATGCCTACAATGAGGGAGCTAATTATAAGGAGCACGGCATAAGTATTTTTGATGATGTTCCTGTTAAGGCACTTGATTATTTTAAGGGAATGTTAGCTAAAAAGGGAATTGAGTTTGCCTATGATGAAAAAGTTGTGCTTTTTAAGGATTTTACATGGCTCAAGTATGGTCGTGAGGGGCTTTTGATCACGAATAAAAAGCTGTATTACAAGTACCATCTCTATTTTAAAACGATTGACCTTGCAGATATTGCCAGCTTACAGATTGATCCTTATGACACGTATAATATTTCTTTTGCTTTAAAAGATGGCTCGACCATTGAAATTTATGCATCGGAGTTGTATAAGGAAGTTAAGGAAATGATAGACATTTTACTTTCGGATACTGGGCTTGAGGATGAGTGTGATGCTAGTGGGAATCGAGTGGTTGAGATTGCTGAGAAGACGCTGAAGTCAAATAGGGTTTTGTCGAGATTGTATGGGATTTTTGAGTGGGTGGAGTTCTTATTCAGTATGTTTACAGGTGCATATTGGTTGATTAATCAATATTTGTCTCAGTATGAACGGCTTGATGCTTATCTTTATGAATTAACTGAAGTTGATTTGCACCAATTCCATGATTCGATGCACCAGTTTATGGATTGGTTTCCACTTACTAGTGTACAAGTCTATGTGCTCTCATTTTTGATTACGAGTAGCTTCTTGGTCATGACAGTGATCATTCGCAAATTCGGAACACTTTATAAGAAGAGATGGCGTTTTGTCTTTGATGTTCTTAGATGTGTCTTCTGGTTAGTTGTTGATGTGCTATTTTTAATGATGGCACTGGGGTGGATTGCACAGGTGCAGTTGTGGTAGTGTTTGTATGTAAAAGTAAAAAACCGAGGTTGATAATGGAATTTTGAAATTCCTATTTCTGCCTCGGTTTTTGTTTTTTCAATTCTCCATTTCGTAATAAGCGATGCCTAGTTGGGTGCGGTTGTTAACATCTAATTTTTCCATAATCATCAAAATCTTATTTCTAACTGTTCCTTCGCTTAGGAAGAGTTGGTTGGCAATTTCTTTGTTGGTTAAACCTTGGGCAACGAGGCGGGTGATATCTCGTTCTCTGGTGCTTAAGCTATCCATAAGAGGATTGACTGGGCGAGTGAGTTGTTTGAGGACATCAGCATCTAATATACCGACATCGCTCATTAATGCTCGGAGTTTGCCTGCGATGGTCTCGATTTCGTCAGTTTTGAGCAGGTAGCCGTCTGCCCCTGCTGATAAGGCTTGTTGGATATTGGCTTTGTCGGCGAATGTGGTCAGCATCATGATTTTGATGGTTGGGAATCTTTCTTTGATCAATCTTGTTGCGCCAATGCCATCAATATGTGGCATCCTAATATCCATTAAGACAATGTCTGGTTTTTCTTTTTCGCACAATGCGATCGCACGCCCTCCATCTTCAGCAACACCTACGACTTCAATGTCATCTTCTAATGTAAGGGTCAAGGTTAAACTTTCACGAATTAATTCATCGTCATCTACAATAATTAATTTCATCATTTTTCAGCTCCTAATCTCAATTTATCGGTATCACACATACTACTTTAAAGGTGGCACTAGCATCAACAGTCAAATTCCCACCAACGGTATTTACCCGATGCTTTAAATTTCGCACCCCACTTCCCGCCGGCTTCGCTTCCCCCGTCACACCATCATTTTCAATCATCAATCGTACCAAATATTTCGTCACATCAAGTTCAACACAGACATTACTGGCTCTCGAATGCTTCATGGCATTGGTCAAACTCTCATTAAGCACCGCTTCTAACACATACCACATATTCGAAGTTACACAAGTCATGTCACCTGTCGCTTTAAACTTCACAGGAATTTGTTCAAATCTCTCACATAATTCCTGCATTTTATCTGCACCCATAAACGTCACTGCCGACACATTGTGAACAGCATCACGCATTTTCTTAACCCCTGCATCTAGTCGTTCCATCGACTTATCAAATAACTCAGTTGCCTTTTCTGGATTATTTTTCATGATTTTCCCAACTGTTTGTAGTGAGATAAATGCTGCAACAATTTCATGACCAGCATTATCATGGATATCCCTTGAAATGCGAGAACGCTCCGTGACAATGCTCATTTGTTCAACTTGTGCAAGAGCGATCGTTAAATCACTTTGCAAGATTTCAAGCTCAAAATTCTTTTCTGAATAGTAGTCTCGCTGCGTAAATCTAGCTTCGCGCTCTTTCTGCCAGAAATTCAAAACCAAACCAACCAACGATATACTAATTGCCAAAATCAAATAAGAAAAATTCGTAGCATAAGCTAGATAACCAATCAAAAGCACCACTGGGTAAAAACCGAGATACATTGCTTGAAATAAAACAAAAATGATAGTAGTTTCAACCACGACATCTCCATCTAGAAAGAAAAAGAGGAGCACAGCTAGAAGGTCGATAAAAATGGTTCTGCTGATGAGTTTGCTTTTAAATCGATAGCGTATGAGGCACATAATTGATAAAATTAAAAGCAAAATAAAGTCTGCTGTATCGCCTGAATTTTGCCAGGTAATGAACATTAGACTTAGCCCTGTGATAGTTAAGATTGTGAAGGTGATATTTGGTGATAGTTTCATGAAGATCTCCTTGATACTGATGATAGTATATGCAAAGTGATTGATTTTATATAGGTACCACGTGTCACAAAATCCCTATTTTAACCCTACTTCGAAAACTACAAACTTAATCAGAAATGGGTTATTTAAAAATTTCACCTAAAAACAATCAGTGATTTTAGCGGATTATTATCTACAAAAAACATTGACATCCATCGGCTTTTTGTAGTATAATTTCTATCATTATATGAGGTGATGTGTATATGGTAATCAATGGCATAAAAATTAAAAAATTTCAACAGTTAAAAAAATTGAATGATGCTTATTTTACTGCAATCTCACAAATCGTACGAGAAGCTTTGTCTGAGCTAACATTCATTACGATAGACTCCCGGTATAACTCAAAATCAACTGATTCAATTTACTTCTTTTTCAAAATGAAACATCATCATTTGCCATTTGTTCTTTCTGTTAGGACTCATTTTCCTTTAGAGACTGCTGATAATTACTTTTATTTTTATCTGTTTGAATATGGGAGTCCAACAGAGTTGAAGAAGGCCATCCAAAAAGAATTAATATTTCATTATGAGCTAAAAACGACCACACTCGCATTTCCGAAGAAAGACCCTTCTGCTTACATTCGAACTGCTCATAGTTGTAAAAATCCTGTTAACAAAAAGAAGAAGAAGAAAAAGAATGTTCGTGACCCAATTAAAGAGTCGAATGATTCTTTTCTCGCGTTGATGAATGAGATTAATGTTAAGAATGTTATATCGAACTAAACTGTAGATCAATCCTCTTTGGTGCTTTTTTCAATCTTTTGAATTAACTCACAATTCTTGCACGCACAACTTTCTCGACCTGTGCATCCTAGTAAATTCCCATGAAAAATTGCGTTTGATATCTCTGAGGCGTCGTAGCCATAAGTATTTATTAAAACTACTACAGCAGATTTTGCATTTTTTAAGAATGTTAAAGAAGAAGAAAATCCTTCACTTCCGCCTGTATGTGAAAACGCCGGATTTTTAGCATTTCCGCCTTTATTCCAAACCCACCAGCCAAGTCCCATATCAAAATGTGGATTTTCAATTGGCGTTATTTCGTGAGCACGAGCTAAAAACTTTGGATTTTCTTCAATGTTCATTTTTGCGAATTTAAGCATATCCTCTGCTGTTGAGGTAATGCCGCCAGCTGGTGCTGTATAATCGTCACTGCGATAGCCTTTCATGGTGCCAACATTCTGATTATAGAAATAACCATCTAGCATATCAGGTCGGTCAGTAATTGTTTTGGTATTTTGCAAGCCTAAATCAACTTCTAAAAATTCTTTCATCAACTTTTCATATGGGATACCTTTCATTTGACAGATTGCCTCACCTAGCAAGGCGATTGAATAATCGGTATAGAGCCATTTGTAATCTTTATCCTTAAATTTATATCTCTTCGTATGCCAAACTAGTTTATCATAATCCATGATAAAATCTGTCCAGTAGCTTGAAGGCTTTTTGCGTTTATGCATCAACAAACCTTTCACTATTACTTTAACCATTTCAGAATACTTTAAAGCCTCCGAACCATTACCAGCTGTGTGGGTCGCTAACCTTCTTAGCGTAGGGTAATATTTGTTTTCATCAAGTTCAGGAATATATTTTGCAACAGAATCGTTTAAATCCATTTTTCCCTCATGTAACATTTTAGCAAATAGTGAAGTAGTAAACACCTTGCTGATTGAAGCAATCTCATAAGCATAACTTTGATATGGGATTTCACCAGTTTTATCAAAGAGCTTAAACGACATTTCACCTTCGTATAAAAGTCCGATCGTAAGTTTTGTATTTGGACTTTCTTGCATTAGCTTTTGAATTAGCTCATTTGCTTTATCATTAATAATCATTCCTCGAGTCTCCTTATGTAGTTAGATGGACACTACTCTAACTGTGTTTATATTTTTTTCTACCAACCCAAGTCTTGCTTGATTCATTATTTCACCATGTAAAGCCACTATATTCCAATACCAACTGTCTCATATCCATACCCAGACAGTGTACCATGTTTTCATTAGATTATCAAGATGAATTGGCAGAATGAGCACGTGACAGTATATGCAGCATATGCATATGCTAATATTTATTAACAAACGCCGTCAAAACAATCAATCTATCCCTGTCTAAAGAAAAGCTCACAACACATTCACACATAGTTGCGAGTTTTCAATTAATCTGATTTAACCTTAAATTTAAACAACACTACGAAAATAAGTCCTAGAACGATTATATTCCCAAGCAAAACCATTACATCGCTTATCATCAATCCTGTATAAACGTCAACCAACATATGGTTAACTCGTTCCATGTAAAACCAGTTGATGTAAGATCTTATTGGGTTTATCATTTGAAATGCTGGAATTCCATTTCGAAACTTAAACAACATGACAAATACTAAACCAATTGGGTATGAAATTTGGAGTGCCATTTTGCTGTTATGAGATAAAATTCCAATTATTGCTCCGATGAACATTGTACAAATAGTAGTGAGTGCTAAAATCAAAACGTAGTTAACTAAAGCAAAACCAGCGAGTGTTCCTACTAGTGCAATAAATATAGCCATCATAACATTCAAAACAAGATAAAACCCTCCAACACCTAATAAATAAGCAGAAAGCTTAACTCTAAACAAATCTCCATTTTCCGCATGTTTTGTGACAGTTGAAGCAAAGATCCAAATTGTTAATCCACCAGCTACTATTAATCCTAATGCAGGTGCAATTTGTCTCGGGTAATCCCAATACTCAGCCTCACCAAATCCTAGACCACTGATTAAAGGCCACAGAATTGTTACAATAGCCCAGACGAGATAGAAAAGTAGCTGAAACTTATCTGGCCTAAATGCATTAAATTGATTTTTGAAAACTGATAACGTATTTTTCATCTTAAACACCCTTTCTGCGACCCCCGAGCAAAAGATAAGCAATTGCGAACAAGACCGTGACCAAATTAAATAACCAGAAATTCAGTGTGATCCCATACTGAACCAATCCATTAACAGCTCGCATCAACCAGTACGGATGGACAATTGCTCCAATACTTTGCATAAAGTCTGGTAAGATTTCAGTAGGCATCATTAACCCGCCGAAGAATGCAATCAGGATGGTTACAACAAGAAATGCCCATTTGCTATTCTCTTTTTTCTTGAAAACCATACTCCAACAAAACGCAAAGGCTGTGTTGGCAATAGAAAATAGGATGAGTGAAATAAATATTCCTATTGTAAGTTCTGCCGACCAGTTATATCGAAACAACCCAACAATAGCTAGGATTGCAACTTGCATAAAGCTCGGTATAATAATAGCGAATAAATTTTGAGTAATATAACTAAGAGTACTAACTGGTGAGACAGCAATTCTAATAATTGATCCGTCAATTCTATCTTCTAAAATAATAACTGATGATAAATGTGATGACCAAATCATTAACATCGCCAAGTACGAAACGCCTATTGTTGGTATATATGTCCAAATATCAGTCATTAAAAAGATTAAAGCGATCGGTCCAACAGAAGTAGCAAGAAATGAGAATGGATTTTGAAGGTTTCTGAATAATGCATATTTAAATACGGTCATAACCCTTTCTCCTTCCAATCACAAATACTGCGCATGATAATACTGCAATCATTCCGAGCAAAACACCAACTGGTAACATGATTTCACCAAATGTGGTAGCCTTAACTAATCTTTCACCTACACCTACAGGAAACCAACTAAGAATATCACTTACAATTTTAGGCGCATTGGTAAGTAGAGCTGGTAAAAGTGTAATGCCCATCACAATCTCACCAAATAAGTAACCAATTCTTCCTGATGCTTTTTCATCTTTAGTAAAGTAGAAAATGATGATACTGATAACTTGAGCCATTAATGCTAGAAGTGCTAGTGCTAAGAAAGTTAAAGGAATACTGGCGAAGTATATACCAAAAACAAAGTGACCAACTGCAATGCAAATAGCACCAGTTAATGAATAAAATGACCATGAAGATGCAATAACAGATAAATAAAATACACGCTCATCAATTCCGCTAACTTTTAACCTTGCCCCAGTAGGCCCTTTCAAATCTGAATGGAGTTCACCTGCAGCACCGTCAACTCCGAAAAGTTGAAATGCTAATATCATGGGAATTGTCATTAAATTGAGTGCATTAGCCAGTGGAATATTAGCTAATTCATAGTAAGTAAATTGTGCTTGCATAAATCTATCTATTAGATAAAGTATGGTCATAAAAATAATCGGTAATCCAATCATTAAATAGTTAGCTGGTGCTAAAAATGCACGTTTAAAATACATGCTACTAATCCAAAAAAAGTTTTTCATCTTACTTCACCTCATCCCTTAACGTTTTACCTGTCAATGTTAAAAATACATCTTCAAGGGTTGCTGTTTCTTCTGAGATGGATTTGAGTCCACCACTTTGCTGAACAATTTCCATTAAACGGTTTACATTGCCACTTTCTGAATTTGAAATGATGGTATACTTATTACCAGTAAGCTTCAGTTGCTTGACACCTGCTACCGCTTCAAGATTTTTCGTTAATTCTGGCGTTGGTGTCATTGCTGTGATATGGAGTGTCGTTTCATGGCTTACTCGGCTAACCAGTTCATCAACTGTTCCTTCGGCAATGACTTTCCCTAAATCCATGATAACGATTCGGTCACAAACGGCTTGGACTTCTTCCATATAATGGGATGTGTAAATAACCGTTGTCCCATTTTCTGCTAGTTTTTTCACCGATTCTAAAATGTGATTTCTTGATTGTGGGTCAATTCCGACTGTGGGTTCATCCATGATGAGTAATTTCGGCTTATGTACCAACGCACACCCAATATTTAAACAGCGTTGCATTCCGCCAGAAAGTTGTTTCAGCTTTTTCTTGACATGGTCTTTTAGGTCGATAAAGTCTAAAACTTCATCTACCCTCTGATTTAGCTCTGCGCCTCTTAAACCATATAAGCCACCAAAGTAACGTAAGTTTTGAAGAACGGATAATTCACTAAATAATGTGATACTTTGTGTGACTAACCCCAGTTCCTTGCGAGCATTTAGATTTTTAACACTTTGCTTTTGCCCAAACAGCATGATATCGCCTGCATCAGCCTCTGTTAATCCACAAAGCATATTAATGGTCGTTGACTTTCCAGCTCCATTTGGTCCTAAAAGTCCTAGTACTTCTCCACGGATGACATCTAGATCTAAATGGTCGACGACAGTTGTTTCTCCATAACGCTTTATTACATTTTTCATACTTGCTAACATTGTAACGCCTCCTAAGCACTCATTTTATTGTAACCTGCTGGCTATAAGATTATGATATAGCCTTTGGAATTTTCTTCCTAGGTACCATTTGTCACTTTTTAATGTTTTATGAAATTTCTTTATTCTAATCTGACTGAATCAGATTTAGCCAATTGGTTATGGAGCTATTATACAATTTTTAACTAGATGTCGGTAGGTACTATTTGTCACTTTTATTTAATTTCTTTCTCACAAGAAAAAACCAGTATTCAATGGTCGTAGCCTGAATACTTGGTTCTACCTATTAAAAGGTCGATACAAATTTTTTACAACCGTTCGTTAATCTGGTTAATCCTATTTCTCCAAAACAGATACTGCACCACCCATGTTATGAGGAAGATCGTTAGGAAGACAGCAAAATAAATAGCAAATCCTATAATACTTCGCTCCATCCAATGCATCAGGTAGGAAATAGGCAAAAAGATTAACGAGGTCATTCCAAAATAAATACCTGTCTGCTTCGCAATGCTCCAATCATCCATTTCCCAAATCACTGACGCCATGGAAAAAGTGCTTCCTACAATTGCTGAAAAAATGGTTTGAATCACTACGGCATTAACCTCACTCCCAAAGCGATTGATTAATGGTAGTGCCACCGTATAAAACTGCCCTTCTCCTACGATAAAAGACATTACAATTGAAATGACATAACTAATTGCGATTCCTAGCGGGATGCCATGTAAGCCCCTTTTAATTATCTCTTTTTTCATCACCAAGCACCTCATATTCCTAATACTTTTTTAATTTTGCTCATATAACGTCTTGAAACATAAGCTGTTTTCCCATTGGATAGCGTCATGGCAATCGTTCCTGTCAAACTTAAATCTAGTTTTTTGATGGTTTTTAAGTTGACAATTTCTGAATGACTAATGCGGACAAAGTGCCCGCTGCCCAATCGTTCTTCCAGCTCATAAAGCCTATTTCGCAAGGTGTAGGTTTGAGTGTGGGTTTCGGCAATGACTTTTTTGTCTACAGCGTAAATTCGAACAATGTCTGCTGTTTCTAGGATGTGAACGTCATCATCAGTAAAACCTGCGATTGCTTTTTGATTCGTAATGGATATTTTCTGAATAATCTCATTGAGCTCATCGGTTAATTCATTGGTGCGAATGACAATTTCAGGTTGTTGATAATTCGGATCAATTTCTACTTTTATTTTCATTACAAACCTCTTTTCTGATACTTGGATTATTCCCACTTGAAAAATTTAACTGACAACCCGAAGCAGATAACTGTGATGCTGATTAAAATAACAATATTGATGATATTTTCTGTAGTCGGCAGTCCTGTCCACGCGCCTCTTAGTAAAATGACAACATGGGTGATAGGGAGTGCGTGTGCCAACCGTTGCATTAAATCTGGCATCAATGCAAGGGGAATGGTTGCACCTGTTAAGAATAACATGGGAAAGTAAACAAGATTGGCAATCGCAGTGGCTGCTTTCATATTCGGTGAAACACTGGCAATCACAAAGCCAATGGCAAACACACTCATGGTTGACAAGAGAAAAGTAAGGGAAACTACCAGTATATTACCATGGAAGTTTAAATCAAATAATAACTTAGCAAATAAAATCAACACCATTGCCCCAATAATGGTCATCAAAAGATTGACAAAAATTTGTGCCATGATGACCGTCATAGGTCGAAGAGGCGTTGCTTTATATCGCTTTAAAACCTTTTTCTCACGATATTCACACAAAGTTAATGGCAAATTCATCAGTCCATTAACACAAATAATCATTCCGATGTAGGCTGGCACTGTAATATCCACTGTACCAAAGCCACCAAATTCAGGAACTGGTAAATTTCCAAAAATATTGCCGAATATCAGCAACATCATGGTTGGGAAAACCAGTAGGAAAAAGACATTAACGATATTCCTGAAAAAAAGTTTGAATTCAAATTTAAACATGGGTATTAACATTTTTATCATAATGGGTAACCTCCCCATTCTAGCGCGACATCATCAGTGGTTAGCTTTAAAAAAGCATCTTCTAATGTAGCATTTTCCTCGCTACCACTGCAGCTAATAACTTCTGAAACCGTCCCTGATGCAATGGTTTTTCCCTTTTCTAAGATTAGAATTCGGTCACAAAGAACTTGAACTTCATCCATAAAATGAGAAATTAACACGATGGTCATCCCTTTTTTCTGTAGCTCTTTAATGATTTGCCACATTTCACGCCTTGCTTTTGGATCAAGCCCAGTTGTTAGCTCATCAAGAAAAATAACTTTTGGTTGCGGCAATAAAGCCAATAAAATGGATAATTTTTGCTTTTGTCCACCTGAAAGTTTAGCAATATAGGCATTTCGTTTTTCAAATAGCCCCATCAATTTCAGCAATTCCCGATAATCCAGAGAATTTTCATACATGGATGCAAAAAGCTCACATATTTCTTTCACCTTTGCCTTACTAGGATAGGTTGTTTCTTGTAATTGAACCCCCACAATTTGATTGATTTTTTCTCGTTCTGTGATGGGGTTAAACCCACAAATGCGCACATCACCAATAAAATTTTCTCGCAACCCACACATACATTCAATAAGCGAGGATTTCCCCGCACCATTTAACCCTAAAATTCCAAAAATCTCTTGTTTCTCTATTTGAAACGAAACATCAGCCACTGCCGTAAAATTTTCATAACGTAAACTTAAATGCTTAACTTCTACCATGACAATGCCACCTCCAGTATTTCTACTAATATATACTAAAAATAAAGGATCTGCATTCATTTTTGGACAGACGGTCATTTTCACGAGATAAATGGTCAGTTAAAAAAGCCTGAGGACACCCCCTCAGACTCTTAACATACTTCATTTGCCTTATCCAACTTGGCTTCTAATTTATTAATTTTGCGATTGGATTTCATAATACCCAAACTGTCACTTGCAATATTGGCAACGATTAGCCCTGTTGTGGCAACAGTTGCAAAAATGGTGACGTGGTTTAAAAACTTCCTTGTCTTGCACATGCGAACACTCCTTTCCATTCCATAGGCTTATTTTACCCGAAAGTTGTCGATTTATACAAAATTACGCCATATTTTGGAATTTTGCAAAGGTCTTTTCATGTTTAAGCTTTAATCTAATTATAACCCATCCAGAAGAAAAAAGCCACATGCTGTGACTTTAAAATGATAGTACCGATATTATCCCTAAATCTGAATCACTATGACTTAGCCCCAATAAGTTATCATTCAGGATGCATATATTGACTAAACGCACCGCCTGAAGCCATCAAATCAGCATAGCTTCCCTGATCTATAATATGGCCTGCTTCCATATAAATGATCGCATCATATTGACGTAACATTTCTGCATCTAAAGAATGGGTAATGGTCACAAGGGTTAAATCTTCACGGGCAAGCAAGCGATGCTCAATATCCGCTCCAGTTTGCCTATCCACTGCTGATGTTCCTTCATCCAAAATCAGTAAAGGCTTATTCTGAATCAGTGCCCGTGCCACTGCAATTCGCTGTCGTTGACCACCTGATAAATTCGCACCATTTTCTCCAACATCAGTCTGCAAAGTTCGTTCCTCACTCAAAAACAATGACACCCCGCTTGCATCAACTGCTTGGCGTAATTCGTCAGTTGTATAAGGCTTATGCAAACTGATATTTTTCTCAATATCTTCATCAAACATATAAACATTTTGGTGAACAATGGTTGGAATGGTATCAAAACTCTCGCGGGAAAATTCGCTCAGATTCACGCCATCATACATCACTTCTCCAGAATAACCTGTCAAATGTCCCATTAACGCCTTGGCAAGGGTGGTTTTTCCACATCCAGATTTCCCAACTAGCACATATTTCTTATTCTTCTCTAAATACACATCTATCCCATTTAAAGCAGGTGTCTCTGCATCAGGGTAAGTAAAGGCTAAATTGTCAACCCTAATATCAGTACTAAACTTTGCCTCCATTGTGCCACCAATACTCGACTGTCTATTCGCAAAATCTTCCAAACGATCTCTGATTTCCTTGCTTCCAGAAATCATGGGTATCATGGCACCAAGTGCTTGAACTGGGCCGGTGATTTGCCCTGCAACGATCAGTAAACCCACCATGCTCCCTGGTGATAGTTGTCCCCCAATAATCAGATAAGCCGAGAAAAAAACTACACCTACCTGTAAAAAAAGCCCCACGACTGATGACACAGCACCTAAGATCGACGACATATGATACATGGAAAAATTTGCTTTAACCGCATCATTATTTCCTTGATTAAAGTTTTCGCGCGCACGGTTGTGCATTTGATAAGATTTAATCACTTCGAAGCCTGAAAAAATATCTTTCAACTTTACCGTAAATACCGATAAAGTTTCTGATTGTCTTGTTTGTCTTTTCTTTATCGGTGCACCAAATAAGGTTTGAACACCGACCAGTAAGATCAAAGTCACTAACAAACTTACAGATACAATCCAGCTCAAATAAAACATAAAGCCAACAGCAATGATCAGCATCATTCCCATTTGAATCACGCTTGCTAATGGAAGTAAATAATTTTCTTCCAACAACTTGGTATCATTGGTCAAAGCTGAAATATAATCTGCTGAATTCACTGCCTCGAAATCCGACATATCTTGCCTTATAATCCCTGCAAAAACATCTTCGCGAACATGGCGAATCATCCGTGCTACATACATGGCATATGTCGTTTCAGCCAAATAATAAATCACACCGAATGCCACAAAGAAAATAGCCGATGTTGTGATTAATCCCCAAAAACCATCTAAATCCAAACCAATTGCAGTATCTACAATGTCGCGAATAATAATTGATAAATACACACTCATTCCCGAAACTGCCAAGCTAAACACGATATAACCTAACGCCCACCATTTACTTTTCAAAAGATACTTTTTCATAACCCTTACCTCCAAAATCATCAAATTAGGTAGATGAACAACTAATCAAATGTTTTTTGTTTTGTATACATCTAATATATCACAAAATTAGATTATTGTCAACCTTTGAGATAAAATTAGAAGAATCGGGTAGATGACTAGCCGTTAATTGGCTAGTCGACCTCCCACACCACCGTACGTACGGTTCTCGTATACGGCGGTTCAGTTTTATACTAAACATGTACAATCAAATAATGGTCTAGTGGC
>Ga0131853_10007429_pt1 | contig 19836 bp, 16 predicted proteins | sample TergutLab28metaG_FD_92764 | JGI IMG/M metagenome (GOLD analysis project Ga0131853, IMG submission 92764) | Labiotermes labralis P1 segment gut microbial communities from Petit-Saut dam, French Guiana - Lab288 P1 (version 2) (version 2) | ecosystem: Host-associated > Arthropoda: Insects >... | reverse complement strand
TCATCTAGGAATTACTGTATCTGTGGGACATGCTGTCATCTAGGAATTACTGTCTCTGTGGGACATGCTGGCATCTAGGAATTGCTGTATCTGTGGGACATGCTGTCATCTAGGAATTACTGTCTGTGTGGGTCATGCTGTCATCTAGGAATTGTATCTGTGGGACATGCTGTCATCTAGGAATTACTGTCTCTGTGGGACATGCTGTCATCTAGGAATTACTGTCTCTGTAGGACATGCTGGCATCTAGGAATTACTGTATCTGTGGGACATGCTGTCATCTAGGAATTACTGTCTCTGTGGGACATGCTGGCATCTAGGAATTGCTGTATCTGTGGGACATGCTGTCATCTAGGAATTGCTGTATCTGTGGGACATGCTGTCATCTAGGAATTGCTGTATCTGTGGGACATGCTGTCATCTAGGAATTACTGTCTGTGTGGGACATGCTGTCATCTAGGAATTGCTGTATCTGTGGGACATGCTGTCATCTAGGAATTACTGTGTCTGTGGGACATGCTGGCATCTAGGAATTACTGTATCTGTGGTACATGCTGTCATCTAGGAATTACTGTCTCTGTGGGACATGCTGTCATCTAGGAATTACTGTCTCTGTGGGACATGCTGTCATCTAGGAATTACTGTCTGTGTGGGACATGCTGGCATCTAGGAATTACTGTCTCTGTGGGACATGCTGTCATCTAGGAATTACTGTCTCTGTGGGACATGCTGGCATCTAGGAATTACTGTGTCTGTGGGATATGCTGTCATCTAGGAATTACTGTCTCTGTGGGACATGCTGTCATCTAGGAATTACTGTCTCTGTGGGACATGCTGTCGTCTAGGAATTACTGTCTCTGTGGGACATGCTGGTATCTAGGAATTGCTGTATCTGTGGGACATGCTGTCATCTAGGAATTACTGTCTCTGTGGGACATGCTGGCATCTAGGAATTATTGTATCTGTGGGACATGCTGTCATCTAGGAATTACTGTCTCTGTGGGACATGCTGTCATCTCCACTGGGTGCTCCTGGAGACAAGACAAGATTAGGTTCAGCAGAACGGTAGTAATCTCTCGTGCAACTTGGCTGTCTTGAAGACTTAATTCTCTGAAAGTCAGTAGGTTTGTGTGGCCATAACACTGTACTGGCATTTAGAAGCTACTTGCTACAAGTCTCAGCAGGGTTAGTGGTATCTGCAGTAATGCTATTTACGGCCTTCCTCAGGCCTTCCTGTACCTAAGTTAGGTCACCACTGCTTCATTCCAAGTACCTCCTAGTTTATAATTCATCAGTCATCATGCCACGTGATGCTGCGCGTACCAAGTTACCATCAAAATTGTAAAATATTTACCACCCTCCCTGTTTGTGTGACGACAGTGTGAAAAATTGTAACTGAAAATATGCTTTGCCTGCTAAAGAATACAAAACCTTCTTGTATCTGCATTGCATAAACAAGTCTGTCTGTCCTTTTTAATAATGCTGTTTGCATAAATTGGAAGTCTTCAAGGGTTGCTATATTTGTGGTCCTCACAGCAGTGTTGCTTAGGTTTCATGCCTTCTGTGGTGTGACACTATGTCATGGGATGAGTGGTTCTGATGTTTCAAACGGTTGTGGTGCCTTTATCTTATGGGTTGAGCAGTCATGAATGTTTTTTGTGGCTTCTTTAACGTCACTCACACACTTAATATGTATGGATGACAGAGCATTGTCAGTACAAGTCACTGTAATGTAAAGTTGACTCCTATTTGAGGGCTTAAAGTTGAATTCTCCCAATTCAATAGACAGATCTTTGATCTGCAGTTGAACAGCCTGTCACTCAGCCCTGGTGTGCTCCAAGCACGTCTGGTACACCGTCAGTGTTACACTGCAACACTGGCTACTGTTTACACTTTCTGTTTGCAACGAAATGAGTCTAAGTTTTAATGAAAATGTTTCCTTGCTGCAGTAACAGTCAGTGGCCTGTGTGTGTGTGTGTGTGCGCACATGCGTGCATGCACTGTGAGCTGTGCATTGTCACATTTGCTGTCCAGTGAGCACACTTCAGCACATGACATCACATGATAAAATGCACTCTAGTGTTGGAGGGAATTTCAGTGTGTTAAAGAGGATAATGTTGACCAAACATAAGTAGCATGGCAACACATGGTACACAGGTTAAGAATGCCTGCTGTTCACAGTTCTAGAAACCTAGAAGTTCATATTGTCAGAAGTGCTCACTGCATGTGCATCGATGTTTCAGGTGCTCATAGTGAGTGCATTTGTCGATGAAGTTTTGGATCTTCTTTAACATTGTGTGTTGATTTTACTGACTTGCACTCATCACCATTATTTGCAGGTAGGTATGAGGAGCAATTCATAGAACATCGAAGGGCCCAGCTGCAAGAATTTGTAGACTCAGTATGCCGACATCCAGTGCTCTCTCAGTGTGAAGTCTGGCAACACTTCATTACTTGCACTGATGAGAAACGGTGGAAAGCTGGCAAAAGGAAGGCAGAGAAAGATGAACTGGTGGGAGCAAACTATTTTGTAACACTCCAAGTTCCTGAACGGCCTCTGAATATTACGGACGTGTACGTATAAAACACTGAGAATAGAAGATTCATGCAGCTAGGCTCTGTGTTTTTTGAGTAGTGATTTAAGGATACAGTTTTTTGAGGTTCAGATTTAATAAAGAGATCAAAAACTAAGCTTGTTGTCTCTTCAGTGAACAGGAATCTGAAAAATTGTCCAAATTTGTTCATGGAATGGATGGAGCTTTAAAGATCTTAATGGCGACAGTCACTGACCAAGTAAAGAAACATCAAGGGCCGTACAAGAGGGAGTACCAGAGGATCGGACATTCTTTCTCAGCACTGGGTTTGGCTTTCAGGGAGGATGACTCGGCAGGTAAATTTTGAGCATCAGGATAAGTACTTGTTCTTTGCCTGGGATATTGCTGCTTTTGTGGGTAGTATCGTCACATACTGTGGCTGCAACTTCCGAGAGGGAATAAGACTCATTTTAATGAATCAGAGTACAGAGTATACACATGACATTAAGTAGAAAAGAAAGGTGGGAAATGAATTTAAATCACACCAAATAGTTGTAACGTAATAATTGCATGTCACTAACCCCTTCAGCAATAGTTTCAGTGCTGTGTATTTTCTTTAAACCCTGGCATATCACCAGTGTCTTTGCTGGTTATGGTCTTTAAATACGTCACCACCTTCCGCACACTGGACGAAGCTTATGTCAGGGTAATTTATGTTTGAAACTCTGTTGTCCTGTGCAGTAGTTGAAATTTAAACCTCAGCATTTTTGAAGGCTGAGTTGTTCATTGTATGTTCGTTACATGTTCCTTGTATGTTCGTTGTATGTTTGTTATATGTTTGTTGTATGTTCCTTGTATGTTCGTTATATGTTCATTGTATGTTCGTTATATGTTCATTGTATGTTCGTTGTATGTTCCTTGTATGTTCGTTTATATGTTCCTTGTATGTTCGTTGTGTTCCTTGTATGTTCGTTGCATTTTACTAGAGAAGGAAATTGAAGAGGTTAAGGTTGGTGCTTTGTATGTTGTTTGTTTTCTTAATTGTTTAATGTGTGTGCTTGTAGAAGGATACCTCAGTGCTTTATGCAGGATGATTAAGGAGGACAGGTCAGTAGTTTGGGGGTGACAGTGGCAGTCATTGTTATAAAAAAAGTCATAAAAGTTTGTGTCTAATTGTGAATTGTTACCGATGTACAGCTGTTTGAATCTGCAAATACAAAGCACTGTGAACCGTAGTAAAGAAAGAGCGGTTACTGTTAATTGTATTGTGATTTTAATTTAAAGTTTAAATAAATTCATTACACAGAAGTGATAAATTTGTTACAGTTCACAGTAAAGTAAAAAAATCCCGTCAACCAACCTCAAACCACTTTGCAACTCACATGCAAAGATTGCATATTGATTGTTGGAGTTTATCTGCACATTTCTTTGTGCTGGCAACAGTGTCCAAAATGCGAGTGAGCAATTTGTGTCGTGTATCCACCTCTCTTTTGTTCACTTTTCTGTTCATCCAACCCCACAAACAAGAATATAATAGAGCTAGATCTGGGCATTCAAACAGCTGTCTCGGTAACCATTCGCAATTAGACACATGTTCATATGAACTTTTTTCCCACAATGACCAGTACTATCATTTCCCTAAATATTGACCTTCACTTCTGAATCACCCTGTATATTCTGTTGTTTCATAACCATTCAGCACTTTCCTCTGTGAATGGTGTTCAGTGTGAGCACATAAAAGCCTAATTGAAATTTAAAACTCATCCACACTGGTGGGTGTCTGAAATTTCTACCAAACTGTTTTTTAGTAGTTCAACAATGAAGGCCACCTGACATACAGGCAAAGTTAGCAGCAAATCCCATAATACCTTCTTGTCACAGGGAAGAAGAAACATAAAATTTGTCTGTACATGTGCTGGATGCTTCGTTACTATTTACAGTTAAGTAGTGGGATATTTTACATGCACTCTGTTTGTACTGCAGAGTAATCTGGAATAATCTTTGGAAACAGATTGTAAAGAATTCCACAGTTATAAAACTTATGATTTCGAAAATTTACATTCTTTGGGATGTGATGCTATGTCACTGGGCAAGTGACTCGTCGTATTTCAAAGACTTCCACTCCACCTTCTCACCCATGCAAATGCAGGCTGTACATACCTTGAAACCTTGGAATTTCGTGCCCTGGTGACATGGCATAGCATCCCATAAGACTTGGATTTTGAGCAACACTGCTGTTAGAACATCATATCTCAAATGTGTAATTTTATCATTTCATTTATGCTTGTGATAAAAGCTCTCTCTGCCAGTTTTCATGAACCTGACTTATGCTCAACAACATTATGTACACATCTCCTATACCAGATTCTGCCCAAATCAGACAATAAACATTAAAATTTTTATAGAAATTCATTTATGCCCTGGACTACAGCCATCAAGGCGTGAAGTTGAGAGTGTGATTCCATTTAGTGCAAGGATTGTTAGAAATGAGTGCGTCTGTACATGTCTATGGCACGCACAGGCCTTAGCTGCTGCACAATTGTGTGTTTCAGACAGTGCAAGGAGAAGTTTAACAGAGGCCATCCGAGTAACAGGCGATACGTACTGTGAAATTGGGAAACTGTTTGAAGAGCAACCTAAGCTGGACTGGGAACCATTAAGTGATGTTCTGCATTCGTATAAAGGAGTCATTTCATCATATCCTGATATCCTGACAGTGCATAAAGTAAGTGAAATGTATCCTTATTTAATGTTCTTACAGCAGCATATGTAGAGTTCACATTGAAAGATCTTACACGTAATATGTGACATTTAACTTTGTAGTACATTTCACAATATTTGCTACAGTATATCTAATACAGTCCACAATACAGTATAAAATACAGTAAAACATAATTAAAATTTGTCCCTGCGTGATCCCCAGAGGATGGCCTGGATTGGCCAAAAGATGTAGGGATAAATTTTAGTCCTGTTGTACCATACGTTATACAGTATCATTCAGTATGTTGAATGAATTGCAGTAATATTGCTTGGTAAACAAGGTACTTACAATCAGTGCTGAGGCTGAAACCAGTGATTACTGCATATTCTTATTCTTCATCTCTGGTACTATAACCCATTTCAGAGCCTGACCACCTCAGCTATAATCCTTCATTGGTTCCTCTGCAGCACTTTGGTTGTCCCACCCTTGATCCCTCAGATTTGTATAGTGACAGTACATTGCACCTTCCCAGCTGTATCTACTTGTATTGTCTAGGTAATTTAAATTGGTTCCATCTGTTTAGCACAATTTGAGGTTTCTCACTGTGAGTCTTTTTGTGGGGTTGAGTTTATCATCCCCAACCCCCAACCTGCAGGACCAGGGTACCTCTCTGTTTTGTGGCACGTTGCTAAAACTCTGTCCAGCATTGGCAGCCCTACCAGCAGCTAGGCTGCCACTGACATACCTGTCCAATTAAGTTATGCACACAAGCCCCTTCACCCAGCAACAACACGTCTTCTCCGGTGCGTAGATACCATGGAGGGGGATTAATACTGTTGTGATGTCAATTAATGATCCAGTGACGAGGCAAAACGTACCCATTTTATGGCATGGAGAATGTTAATTGATATTCCCTGTACTCAAAAGAGTAACTATGAAGACATTGTTCTGGGATGAGACCATGTGGTGTGTGTGGGAGAAACGTAGTACAGTGTGTGCAGAACGTGCTGCCTCCATCCTCTTGTAACCGTGACTATGCAGTGTGACATCTCAGCCACATCAGTGTGTGTGTGAGTTGGGTTCTTGGTTGGGTTTGAGATTTTTATTTTTGACTCCTTTGTCTTTCTTGGTTTTCAGTATTTATGTATATGCCCACAATTGTTAGTGTTTCCTTGTTATCACCTCTTAACAAACCAGATCCCCAGTGCATATACAGGGTAGTTTTCTGACATTGTTCATGCAGTGATTTAGAATATGCGTAAATCTTCCTGTTGGACCCAACAGAGTGTGAACCTCCACGTCTTTGTGCATGAGGATGGAGAATTATCCACAAGAATAAGGTCTTCTTAAATGCCATGCCCTATCAATGGGCAAGTATTTATTTTGTGACATTTTGAGGGGTTGTAGTGTCGTCGTCTTCAGGGTGAAGCTGTCCAGGAAGAATTCACTCTGCCTGCTTGACATTGTGGTGTCACATACCAGAACACTTAAATCTTCAGCATCTTCACTGTGAGAACCTAACGTCTTTCAAAAAGGATCCAGTTTGCATAATGTGTTAGGGCTGTAAGGTCCAGACACTGAATAATCTGTAGTACCACAGTGTAAGCTGATTGGTAAGACATAGCAGAATGCTGAGTTGTGCATCATGTAAATATTTTAAGAATTGAAGTGGAAGTGTTAGTGCAACAAGGAGTAATATCTGCCTGTTGAAATGTCAGGAAGTCTAAGGGTTCAGGTCGTCCGGAATGTGATGGCACATCATTGGATGAGACTGTACTGCCCTGAAAGGTCAAGTCACTTATTTATGATGCAGCATCACACTGGATGAGACTGTACTGCTCTGAAAGGTCAAATCATTCAGTTATGATACAACATCATACCCCAGAAGACCAACACCACTGTGAGAGCCTCCAGCCTCATGATGAAGTGTCTCTCAAAGTCACTTGCAGCAACATTCTTCTTAGATGATTTGCATCCTGTTGTGGTACATTTGTCAGACGGGCGGAATGTTGGCTGTTTGTCAGTCAGCTTGATGTTTCATATGATTACTTGGTATCAGGATAAATAATTTCAGACAATGGAAACCATCTGGGTCGTGACGCTGTGTCATTGGGTGACTAGTTCCGGACATTTTGGCACATTGTAGTGCCTTCATATCCAGGGTCAAGCAGGACTGAAGGCACTATGATCCCCATAGGACCCTGAAGTGAAGTGACAGGAACTGTTTGTCCATGGGCACGGTGTCACATATTTGAAGACTTGAGAGCCTTGGCTGTCACGTGAATAGCATACTGTTCAATTTTTATAGGGTGCCCTTCAGAAACGTAAGGAATGTGAAAAGTTAGCTGCTGAGGGTAAGATGGAATCGTCTGTGTTGCCTGAAGTATTACGCCGTACAGATGTGATTTCATATGCCCTACTTGCTGAGATTAACCACTTTCACAGTGAACGTGCCATTGACTTCAAACTAGCGATGCAGAACTACCTGAGAGAACAGACTGTGTTCTACCAAAAGGTATGCAAATTGTACAGTGTATTTTATGTTTGCTGCTAAGGCATTTGGGGTTGTTCAGTTGGAGGAGGCTGCCACACTTCATGAAATGATACTCCTGCTTTTTTACAGAAAGCACCTGAAGCTGATTGCTGTAGACTATAGCAGCCTGCATACTGAAGCAGTCAGTTTCATGAAGTGTGAAACTACAGATGCACAATTCTAGTGCCTTGATTTCTGACATTGAAAAGACATCTGTGTGTACTGAGTTTCAGACAGTTACAATTTCATATTATTGTGCAACTGTGATTTCATGCAGCTCATCGGGAATGGTTTTAAGCAACTTTATTTTGCTTTGAACCAGGCAGCTCACATGTACCTTCAACAGTCTGTTATCATTTTTGCTTCTAACACTGTGTATGGTCAGGCCTAAACGCAATCCTGTTTATGTAATATGATTATGCAGCAGCCAGTGGAATCTGTAAAGAAAGATGCCCATCTGTAGGACTGCAATTTGAAGGGCTGCAGCAACAGGGATTGTAACTGATTGGTTACTAACAGTGAGTGTTGTGGCACTGTCAGATTGGTTTCATCAGAGCAGTGGCATGTAACATGTTGCCTAAATTCAGTGTTTTCATTGTGTGCCCTGCCTTGTGAAAGCCTGTTTATGGCACAGTTACTGGCTGTGAATATTTGCATCAAAACATCACATCTGTTTCATGTGTGTGCATTTTAAATATGCCGTTAATTTTTCATACCGTATGAAGTTAGTTGCAATGCAGTTCAGCTGTTGTGCTGTTGAGGCTGTTTGATAGTAAAGCGAAGTCTCTCCCCGCCTCCTGCCCCTATCCCAGAGGGAATTTGGTGCAAAATAAGAACACTTCGTAGATTTGAACCATCTGGTGAAGAAAGCACATAATATTTATTTTTATTTATTTATTTACTGCAATTGGGTTGTTAACCCGGTGGCAGTGGTTATTTTACATGTAAACAAAACATAAAATTGGTTACTACTAGATTTAAGTCGGGAGGGCTACATGAGAAGCATGTAGTGGCAACTTGGAATCTTGGGAACCATCTCAGCATTTGCTTATAGACACAAGGAAACCAAGAAAAACTGTGTCGAGATGACCGGTTGCAGGACCTTCCAAGTACTGACTTCTATTCCGAGAATTAGTACACAACTGGGCATTAGGTTGGATAATTGAGGTTGGATTGCAAGCAGGGGCAAGAGATTTTTTTATATCCAAAATATAATATCCAGACCAGCTCTGGGGCCTAGTCGACAAAGTTGTGGGCTGGATCGACTTACAGATCCATGAAATGTGTGTATGTATGTATGTATGTCTGTATGTAGTTTCTAATTTGAACTATCATGTGGAAATTAAACTTGATATTTTGTTCTTGTCCCTTGTTTTTCATGTTTCAGGTTGTTGACAAACTGCAAGATGCTCTGCAGAAGTATGATTGATGTCAGAGGTAATGTTGGTAGCAATGAGCTGTGTGATGGTGCCAAGAACCAACCTTCTGACTTTGTCATTAATTGGTTCATATTAGTTACATAAGTTAAACTACCGGAAGGAAAAAACAAGTTGTTATGTAACACGCAGCTTACCGTCATGCATTATGCTGCAGCCAGATGTCTGGGCACTTTTATTGTGCTGGAATAGGCATAAAAAATTCAGTTATTTTTGTTCCATATGTAAAAAATATATCTTTTTGGAAACATTTAATAAAAAGTAAAGGTCACTTTATTGTGCACTGGAATGTGTTGAACGGTGGGTGTTAAAGTGGCATGTGTTGTAACGTATTGTGGGCAGAGAAGAGCCCAAGCCTGTTACATTTGAATACCCCAAGGTGAAGTTTAGAACTAATGTTTTGGTGTTATTAGTTGTATAACTGTCTTTGCATTGCTTTGTGTTAGGAAAATACTTTTAAAAATGCTTGTAAATAGACTAGTTTGCTTTATTGACCGTTAGGTTGCTTGTATACTGATGATACTGTTAACTTATATTACATTCCATCATTAACTCCTCCCTCGTGCATGCCAACAAGTGGGACACAAAATGTCTAGTCTGAGGCACTGACCATTTGTTTCACTTGTCATATTTATTTAACAGTCATTCCTTGCAGTCTTCCCAATAGAACTTTGGTGTCAGTAACTTGTTATGGCAACCCAAGTCATTTGTGAAATTGACACTGGAGTCTCAGCAAATGTCAGAAGTATTGTACATCTGAAGATTTACAAGTCTTCTGAGATATGACGCCATTATCTCAGGTTCTCACAGCAGTGTTGGTGAGGACTGGGGGTGTAGTGCTGTGTCATTGGTTGAATGGTTCCCAGTGTTCTGAATGAACGTGATGTCTCTGTCTTCGTTGATCGAACAGTCTAAGAATTCTTGGAATGCCCTTGAAGATCACAGCACTTCAGTCATTCAGAATGTTGGCAACCTTGACCCAGTGACACCGAGTCACCTGATTCCTGGTAATTTGTAATGGACAGTCTGAAGAATTTCAGTAACAAATTCCTAACTGGCACAGCATCACTTCCTGCAAGACTGTACTGCGCATTAACAGTTCTTGTGAGATCCCCAAATCATGTACTGTGCATCCGTCTGAGCCTGCTGGCATTCAAAGTTACATGTCAGCGTGCTGGTGGGTTCAAGTAGTGTTACCAAAAATTTTGCTGTTGTGAGATCTCTGCATATTTCTGTATGTCGTTCAATGAACCCACCCAAAGCACATAAATTTTGTTCTCTATTCATTGGCTCTAGGTGTTTGTAAAGACTATTTATGGGCCCACAGTTGTTGTAAGCACTGTGCTTTATTCTTTCTGTTTAAATTTTCTATGATTTAATGAATTTTGTGTAAGTTTGTGCACAATTGTAAGGTATTTGACCTGTAGCATACTTTAGCACATTGTAGTGTTATGTTTATAGTACTGTATAATATACAGATTTTCTGTGTTCAAACACATATGACACCGAAACATGAAGTCCAGACAAGAAACAGAAGTGTCTGTATTTCTGCGATACATTGACTAGCCTGACACTTGATTCCTGGAAGGAGCAAGAGATTTTCTCTTTTCTAAAACATCCAGTCCAGTTATGGGGCCCTTCCAGAATCCTGTACAGTGGGCCCCAGGGGTAAAGTAGTCAGGGCATTTTCCCCAACTCTATACCACCAGTCCCACTGTATATGTTCGTGGCATACTTTACGTCTATCTCTAGAACGTGTACAGGATACACGTTCTTGTGCACTTTTTCACAAATAGGAGATTCCTAACTGTGCACCAGTAACCTGTTCCTGTAATTGGCCAAGCGCTTGCCGGATGAAATGTTGACTGTTCAGTTATATTGAATAGAATGGACTGTACTGCAGAATATCCACTTTATTATTTTGTCTGAATATTCACCCTGGATAATTTTATTCTCTAAATAATGACCCTCCCTCATTCCATAATTCCTGGCATGCATATTGAAGACATTGTTTGAATCGGTGTATCATCTGGAAGCCTGTATTATTGATTAGTAAGTGGAAATTTGGCTTAGCAGAAGATAACACCAGAATGCCAGTGAGGTAGCATCTTTGTTCATTTGTTTTTCAAATATGCAGAGGTTTGTTAACATGGGACAGAGCAGTGTGATTGGTTAGCGAGGACCAGTGATGTCTGCCGAACAGTAAACAGTCTGGTGACAGACACATACCTAGTGTAATGCACACATTAAAGTGCACTCTGTGAGTACCTTTAGCTGAACACCCTGAAGGATTATAGCTGCGTGCAGTGCAGTGCAGTGCAGTTACTTATGTGTCCACATTCATTGTTAGTGACATGTGTCATGTTGTCACAGCAAATTGTCTTCACTTACTGCACAGTGAAACCTCTTTAATGCACAGTGCTCTGGAGCAAACATTCAGGCTTCGAGTGACATGGTCTTGAATTGTTTGACTTTTTTGATTGGACAACTTGTATGTGATTGTTTGATGTCCTGGTGTTTTGTTGTGAGCTGTGATTGTTTAAGCATATTTGAGTAGTGCCGAGATCTTCTTGTATTTATGTTTTCATGCCTAGTACATAATTTAATGGAATGTACATCAGAATATAAGCCAGCAAGCAATAATGCACATTTATGAGACCTTGGCTCTGATACAGTTATTTTTTACACCTTTTCTACCACATGCACATTCTGTGCCATTATTACAGTCAGATTGGCAAAACCATTTGAAATAGAAGTCAAAAGAAGTGAAGACAATATGTACATTTCTGGTCTTAATAGTGGATAATGGCACACTGAGAAGACATGCAGTGGTGATGACTTGACTGGGATCATGTGAGATGGTGTTGTGTTTAATAATCATGTGAGATGACAGCTGACTGATTGTGTGAGATGGTAATGAGCTGACTGGGTTCCACTGAGTGCATCTGGGTTTTGGTCCGTGGTTTGGCTGTTGCTGCTACAAGTCACGCTGCTCACCAACACTGACCACTTTTTATGCTGGACTACAGCAGTGCTGGATCATTGGATTTTGAACTGTTAGAGTTCTACTGTATTTCATATTATTCGAATTTAGTAATCAGAGGATCGTAATGTGGGTGGTCTGGTTCGTTAGGGATGCGACGGGGTGTCACTTTGTGATCGGATCATGACAGTCTGTTATTCTGTGATGTGGTGTGGTGTGTTCTGTAATTGTGTAATCAAATCATGACATTTTGAAGCAACATAGTGTCCTTATCTGCAGGAGTCACACCACCCTAGAAGAAGGTAGTTGACCTGAAAACTCAACTGTAGTATAACCTGAAATTAAAAATTAACTCTACTTTGAATTAACCACATTAAAAAGTGCACAAAATTCTGTGTTTAAAGCTGGGAAGTATCACATGCTGTAAATTGTATAAAGTTGTGAATTTCATGATTTAGAATTAACAAGTTTTGTCTGTACCAACCATAGGTTTAAACCACAGCTGTTCAACATGTGTGTGCACCATTGTGTGATCCATTTAAGGATCATGCTTTAAATTGCTGGTAGCACCCTAGTAGTCCAGGGTTGAATGCCAAGACCACTGGCACTGATTTGTGTCTTTGACAACAACAGTTGATGTTGGGCCTCTGGTTATTACTTTCTGTAACAATATAAGTGACCATTGGGCCTTAAAAGCTTATGTCAGTTCATGTGTCCCATTGCACTGAATTTCATTTTGTTTAGGACTAATTATTGAAATAGCAATACACTGGAACTTGAGCAGACATTCCAACACAATTTCCAGTATAATGTATGAATTTAATTTGCCAGTAGTGTATATTAGTATTTTCTATGAATAATTTTGCAAAAAGCATGTTAAGAATTCAGTCTTCATCTTCCAGTTCAGGCAGTTGTGACCCTGAATACGATGACATCACTGTCATCCTTCAAAAAACATGGGGAAGTAACTGGAATTATGGTTCATCCAGGCACTGGAACACACGAAGAAGAAAACAAAAACTGGCAAGAAATAAAAAAGAAAAGAATAGAGGAAAGAAGAAGGAACAGATTGAGACTTTAGATCCATTGACCTGCACAAAACAAAACAGAGCAAGTGATGAGAAGAAGACAGCAACTTAAATATACTTGGTCATGAGCAAAATTACATTTTGCCAACTTTTTAAACAGTTAATGCAAACAGCAGAGTTACTTAACATCAAATCTTGCAGAATATGGCATTAAAAAAAATTCTGTTTTTGCAGTTTGAACTTAACTACACATGAGGCTCATTATTGGTATAACTACAGCTGCAGTTCACACACAAGCTGTCTATACTGAGCCTCTGGTTATTAATATCACAATGCTTAAGGCAGCAGTCAGGTGTTATTACAGTGAAATGAACATGTCTGGCATGACATCAAGTTGCACAGGCCTGATCATGCAGCATTTGCTATCAGTAATGGATTGATAATAAGGCAAGGAAATAATAGCTATAATTTCTACTTTGTCATGTATTAGGTTGGTTATATTGTCTATTTGTAATTCATTTAACATTGCTGTCTGTAAGTCAGGCCATACAGTCGGTAATGTACATGGATATGCAAAGGAACAGCAATGGGATGATTCACAGTAATATGTTGACAGTTGCTTGGAGAGATTGAAAAAAATCAACAAAACTGCATTCAACTAAGATTTGAACCAAGCACTTCCCATACAAGACAAGTGTTAAAAGTTGAATGAATATTCCATGTATTACAGTATGAAATCTTTTATTTCCAGGAGCAGAAATTTCATTGAAATTAAAGTGTACTGACAGACAGTGGCGTACCGAGTGGGGGGTTGGGGTTGGGGTGTTGAAACCCCCCCAAAATTCCGAAGGCCCTCCAAAATCATGCAAACTCACCCTGATTGTGAAAACTGTTTAAAATTGCTGCATTTAGGACACCAACACTGTAAGATGTTGGGAAAAAAGGCAGTAAAATTATAAAACTATCTAGGTTCACAATTGTTTTACATTAGCAATGACATATAAATTGGTTGTCATCATAAGTAGTCTTAAAGTACCAAAAATTAAGAAAATTTTACTATATGACATGAAATTTCTTGTACCAAATTACAGCTGCCTCCAGAACCCCTGACTAGGGGGCTACCACCCCCAGATCCCCTTTCTCTCTGTTCTCTGTCCTCAACTGAATTTGTTGAACCCCCCCGCCCCAAACAAATTCGTGGGTGTGCCACTGCTGACAGACACTGTACAGTGAGTTTAGTGCAGTTTCTGAAATAATCTTCTCATCTCAGTGAATATATCCTCCCTCAAAAATGGACATGTAAGTTTGACCAGAGGCAAACCAAAAGTAAGATATTCAAAACTAACTTTTTCACACAATGTTCCAGTATATTACGTACCCATACATTCAGCCAGTTAGCAATTGACAACATTTATCAGGTACTGATACCATTCTGGGATACGACATTGCACAACAGGATGACACGGTAATATGTTCCAAATGTTTTGAAGGTACGTGTTGCCTTCGTCTTCCAAGGTCATGGAGTTCTGTTTACAGTGCAGTGGCCCTTGAAGACTATGGCAGTATGTACTTAGAAATGTTGAGATCTTTTCATATGTGATCCCAGAAGAATGGAATTGTTAGCTGCACTGCTTCAAATTCCTCCACAGTAACACTTCATTTGGTTTTTATAAACTTGTTATTTTATAAAACATAACCCGTAAAATTAGAAATGTGTTCAGAATAGTAGGCTGGAAGGCCATTGAAACTGTAGTCAAAAGTAAAGGCACTTTGAGCCCAAAGTATCTATATCACCAATTTTTAAGTACATATTTTATAAACTAATTTATTAAATGTCTTGAATTAATAATTTATCAATACATTCAACACAAAACACAGTGTATTAGGGAGAACAAACATAAGTGTAATATTAATATTCCTTATACATGTTTTGGCCATGCTCGTTCATCAGTGGGGAGAACATGTTGACAGGCAGTAAACATTTGGCACTGAACGTTATATTTAAATAGCCTGCAGTATGGTGCTACAAAACACCATACATTACATTACAATACATTACTCTGTTGCCAATTGTGGGACAATTATGGACAGCCATAAACTGCTGTGTCTAGCAGAGTTAGAAGGAAGTTTGTTTAGTTAGTATGATGCCTCTTGCCCATGAAATAGATTTTGTAACACTCAGTTTCTGTGCCAATTTGTTGAAGTTCTTGGTATGTATTTGTTGCTTGCTCCAGAGTCTGAGTGTCAGGAGAATATGAATCATTGGCTTTAGAATGCTGTACCCCCATCACTCTACTCAATTCACATGTGTTCCTGTAACATGTCAAGATTTGTACTGGTCAAACCAGAGTAACATAATTTCGTGAAAGCAAACATCAAGGATTGTAGCTATGTGCCATTTCCTGGGGTACCATGGAATAGTTCTGGGACACTTTTAAGAGGGGTCCTTGGGGTGTAAGGTGCAATGCACAAACCTTGCCTCCTTAGCTTCCTGGGTCCACCACTGAAATGCAGCACAGTCAGCTGGAACAAGGCTGACAACCTTGCATGTGCATTTATTTACCCCACACAAAGAATAACTGCATGAGATTAGAGCACACAGGGAGCAAAGTTTGTCCACCCAGTTGAGTTTCAACCTTGGTGCCAAAGAAAATGGGAAATATTGATCGTGAAATCATACAGACAGTAATGGCTGCTGGCAGTGAATCAGACAAATGTAGAGAATACAGTGACACAGCGACAATGAACAACAAAAATGTTGCTTACAAATGCAGCAGGTAGAGAAAAAGAAGGAAAGTGTGTTAAGGTCAAATTGAACCATAAGCTGGAAGCATTGGCACAGGGGCTTCATTCTAGGGACCTCAAGGTACAAATAATTGCATCCTTGATGTGGGGCCTCCCAAAGACACAAGAAGTGTGAGGCACCACATATAGATAAAGATAGTCTTCACTGGCTGTATTCATGTTTTTCTTACAGATTTTCTCAGCTGCCGTTGGAACAAACCAACTTCGTCTGTCAACAGAACTTAAGACAAACAAGCCGGACCTAGTTGTCCTGCTGATGTTATATTGCTGGGCATAATGATTTTGCTTGCCATAACTGTGTGGGTGGGACTTGACTGCAAAATAGGCCATGAGACTGCTGGTCTAAGCTAGAACAGTTTTGTACTGCCCTATGACAACACCATGACATGAGACAGGCTGTAGCATATATTCTAATTTTTGCATTTTGTGGACAGTTGCAAAAGACCTAACTCAAAACATAGAACATGACACATTTAATGCATTTAGTCAGGCTTGTAAATTGTGTAACACCTTGGAGAATTTGGCGGTGTACGAGGCGCTTGTTATTTTCAGGCAGTACATTTCCATGTAAAGGTGGCATTTTAGCGTGAAAATATACGAATTGTAACGATTGAGGGTGTACTGAACAGCCATGTTTATGAAATTGTAATAGTGTACTGTGGTAAATGCATGGAGACGGCCGCTGGGTACATGACAGCAGCACTGCCTACTGTTATAAAAATGACGCTCAACTTTGAGGGTGTCGGACACGAAGATTTTATTAACAGCTTATTTTTTCGCCCGTACTTATTTATCTGGAGACTGAAAATAAATAAATAAATGCGGGACAGCGCAATCCAACCGAAAAGACCTGTCCCTGACTTCAGACTGAAAAAAAATGGCATTGCTGATAGATGACATACAGATAAGAACTAGGGACGGTTATCTCTTAGTTGCGTGGAAAGACGAAAGAATTTTCAATGTACCGACCAACAGGAGAGGGAAATTTCTATGATGAAAATAAAAAGGCCTTGAAGCCACCCATTGTATATCAATACAACAACAAATGGCCAGCAGCTATTCTACAAGTCCATGTTCTTTTTAAGTGGGCACCAAAACGTTTTTCCACTTGCTGGACCTTGCGATACTAAACCGCAGGATTTTGTTATCGTCATGTCGGGGCCAATATTCTCGCGGAGATTTCATACACCGCTCGGTGACAAAGTTATTACAGGGGCGGGAGATTTCCCCAGTCTCCCCTTCTCGCGGCGAATAGGAAAGCGCACCCGCCATGGTCTGTTCTTAGCGCGGCTGAAACAAGTGTTCAAAGTATATTGTAGGATTCTGACGGTGGTGCATGACATCTTAGCTCATTGCCTTCCTGCGGTCAGACAACCAGTACAGCCTATACACTGATATCAGTGCTATTGTGTAGTGAGGGAGCATTTCTATTGGGACCAGTGATGTATTCGTGTGTCAGATGTTCAGTGACATTAGCATAACCATAGTTTCACAACTGTCGTTGTAATGTTGTATTCACTAATTTGACTCTAATTCACGTTTCATCACAATGTAATGTAATTAATACCATCAACACAACTGATTTTAATATGTTATGCGGGAATATGGGAGGTCATATTGAGATCTCAATATATGCTGTTACAGAATGCATGTCGGTATTGTTTTTAAACAAGTAAAATATATATAGCAGCATTAAATGGTAAATATTGTCGACTTTGATGGGGTGTGGTCTGTTAAATCCGTTCTGGAAGTTAATGTCTTTGGGCTTGTTGCTTGTCTTCATAAAATGCGTTCTGTTTACTGTGTGGGTTGTACGGTACGTTGAACGTATCCGTTCATGAATACGTTTGGCGCATGAATATGTATTAACATATAACGCAGCGGGATGTCCAAAATAATAAAAGTATATGAGGACTTATTCTTTCCCCGAAACGTAGTGTGTCAAATATCAATACATGAGATGGAGAAAGTTCATGACGTCAATGAGTTCAAGTATGAAGAGGCTCGAGGTCTGACATTCCTAGAACTGGACAGTGAAATAGAACGACATACGTTGTCAAATGTGCCCACTCGTGGAGCGAAGTTAACCACTGATACACGTGCAATGAGTGTGACCTTGAAGTGTGCGTGGTCCTGTGGTTCTGCAAATACCACACGAAGAGCGAAGTTGAAAAGGTTGTAAATAGTGCATCGTTATAAAATAGTGATCGAAGATGCCAAGGTTATGCAACAGCAGTTACAATTATGTAAGTAACAAATATTTATACTACATGCTAGATATTGATATAAGCTTGATGTAGAAAACGTCGAAGAAAAATTTCCGGCCGAATTCAGACCAAGAACAAGCTAGATTTTGATTTCTTGGAATTTGAAGGAAAATTCTGTTTTTTTTTTTTTTGTCAGACTGTGTATGGGAAAATTAAATCACCTAATTTAAATTCTGGTCCTCAGCATTTCACACATTTAAGCCTGTCACCAAAGAGTTTAGAACTTAATAAACAATTTTTTGAGAACTTAATAACAAAATTTTAATGTAAGACGTAGGCAATATCGATTTCGTATTTTTCAAGATGTAAACCCAACCTGGTTCTTCCAAACTTACTGTGTTTGCCCTCATGGATGGGCTGTTAAAGTGTATGTAGCTGGCACTTGTTGTGTTCATGGGATATAGAAACCGTATTTTCTTCAGACTGCATTTGAAGGCTTTACTTGTAAAGATAGTTTAAATAGCAGATAAAATGCTACCTAGATAATGCATTACATTAAATGTCACATATATTTGTTGGAGAAGACTGTACTTTTTTTTTTTTAGTAAAGGATGAGTACAAGTGTCCTCATATGCCTACATTCTTTTCTCTTACATTCATTTTCTTATTTTACCCTGAATCACTTCTGTGTCTTCAAGTTCTCTTTTGTTTGAAATTTGGTTTTGTCACTTCCACAGCCCATAATTTTCAACCTGTATATTCTTTCACATTCGGTCACTGTGTCAGATACACTCCATTTGAAGTGTGATGAACTACCTTTTTTTGGCACACTGACACATGTTTCAAATGACTGAGATTCTTTGACATTGACTGGAACTGAGACGGTGCAGTTGGTGGAGGAACTAGGCTACAGGCTGGTCAGTCTTGGTTTTGATTCCCAGCAAGAGCAGACTGTCTCTCCTCTGAAGTGCCCAGACCAGCTGTGAGGACTGCCTAGCCTCCTGTTCAGCAGGTAATGGGGGAGGCTCTTTTGCCAGCAGTAAAGCAGTTCATCACTCACCTCCATCTAGTGCTGAAGTTAAGAATGACCGGAGCTGTACCTCCACTCCCCCCATATATGTTCACGGTATGGACAGGGATAATTTTACCTTTACCTTTACACTACGTTTTACTGTACCCTTTGCAATATTGTGATCTATAAACAGAACTTATCTTGGAATATACCAGACATGAAAATGATCCATAAGGTAAAATTCAAGATGCTTCCTGAATAATGCGAGACAAGTTAATGTTGGATCTCACTCTAAGGCACACAAAAGACTGGGGTTACAGTGGAGATCTGCACCTGATAATAAGCATACTCCTTTGCCACATTATTCATGGAATTTAGACAGAAGGAGCAAATTTGCTTATGAACACAGCACAATGCATCTGCAGTCCAGTTGCTATTCATTGAAAACACATGCATCCTTACCAATCAAACGCAAAATTCTGATGTACAGGGGAATTTGAATTGGGGGGGGGGGGGGGGGGGGGCCCCGGACTTTTTTTAAAAATTTAAAAAAAATATAACCAAATATTTTCACTCCCAAAATTTTCCACCAACTGC
>Ga0131853_10007428_pt1 | contig 19836 bp, 18 predicted proteins | sample TergutLab28metaG_FD_92764 | JGI IMG/M metagenome (GOLD analysis project Ga0131853, IMG submission 92764) | Labiotermes labralis P1 segment gut microbial communities from Petit-Saut dam, French Guiana - Lab288 P1 (version 2) (version 2) | ecosystem: Host-associated > Arthropoda: Insects >... | reverse complement strand
TCGAAGACCTAATTTCCTTGATTTTTGTGTTAGTCAAGGAAATGATGAGTGCGAATAATGCAGTGGATTCTAGTCAAATCAAAGATTTGAAGAATCTGTGCAGGGGCTCTGTTAGCCAAATCAAAGATTTGGACAGTCGCCGCCTCGGGAATATTCGTACTCATTATTGACGCGGGATAACGCAAAAATCAAGGAAATTAGGCAGTATCCCTATGGGACATTCGCCTAGTCTGACGCATGACCTTGCGTCACATACAAGAACTTTTTTCAAAGATTTTGCGGTATCGACAGAAGGTAAATGTGAGAATATAAAAGGTTTTGAACTATCACTAGTCCAAAACCTTCTCAACTTTTTGAATTATCCTACTTAGGCGAATGACGTAGGCTCTATTTGCTTAATTTACCAACAAATCTTGCATATTATAACTTTCCATCATCAACTTTATCTAGCCAAGCTTGCAAATCATCAACAACAGATGCAATACATCCATCTTCAAACGGTGAAATCAAGTTCACTTCTTTCACCAGCTCCACAAACGACTTACTGCCTCCAAGCTTACATAGCTTCACATAATCATCCCAAGCTGACTCGCGATCCTCATGCATCTTCTTCCAAAACTGAAAAGCACACACTTGCGCCAATGTATAATCAATATAATAAAACGGTGCTTGATAAATGTGAGTTTGCCTTTGCCAAAAACCACCACTATTCAGATAGTCATTATCATCATAATTACGATGCGGCAAATAAACTTTTTCCAAATCGTGCCAAACAGCACGACGTTTCTCTGGTGTCCAATCTGGATTTTCATAAACAAGATGTTGAAACTCGTCTACCATCACACCATACGGTAAAAAACGCAATCCGGCAGTCAAGTGATGGAAATAATACTTCTCCTCATCTTCTTTGAAAAACTTTTCCATCCACGGCCAAGCAAAAAACTCCATACTCATCGAATGGATCTCGCAAGCGTCCATTGTTGGCCAATTATATTCCGGTATTCGATAATGACGACTTAAATAATTTTGAAAAGCATGGCCAACTTCATGTGTTAGCACATCAATATCATCTGATGTTCCATTAAAATTTGAAAAGATAAATGGTACCCCGAAATCATCGAGAGAAATACAATATCCACCAAACATCTTTCCTTTTTTCGCAACTAAATCCACCAAGTTAGACCCGAGCATCAATTGAAAGAATTCATCTGTTTCCGGTGATAATTCCTGATACATTTTTGCACCATTCTCAATAATCCACTCTGGCGATCCCTTTGGAACAGGATTACCTGTTTTGAAGCGATAACCTTCATCATAAAAATAAAGTGGTGCGACACCAATCCGCTTCGCTTGGCGCTCATATAACGAACTCACAATTGGTACAATTAACTCCCGCACTTGCTTACGATAATTCGCAACCATCTCTGCGTTATAATCAGTACGTGACATTCGGTAATAACCTAGTTCAACAAAATTCTTAAATCCTAACTTTTGCGCCATTTCTGTACGCATTTTTACTAACCGATCATAAATTTGGTCAAATTGTTCAAGATGATCGGCGAAAAATTGATAGTGAGCATCTGATGCTTCCTTACGAACTTTGCGCGACTCACTTTCCATATAAGGCAACAATTGCGCTAATGTTCGTTCTTCACCATCAAACGGTATTTTTGCAGAAGCCACTAATTTAGCATATTCACTCGTTAATTTATTTTCCTCACGCATCAGTGTCATAATTTCAGGTGAAAAAGTTTTTAACTGTGCTTCAGCTAAAGCAAATAGCTGCTTACCATATTTCTCCTCTAGCTGAGAACGAAACGTTGCTTTCACTAATGCTTGATAAAAAGAAGTGACCATTTCTTGAATTTCCGGTGTAACCTCATCAAAGAAATCCTGCTCTCCCTTGTAAAATGAATCTTCTGTATCGATTGAATGTCTTACATAACAAAGTGCTTCCATGGTCGATATATTTCGACGCAATTGATTGATCCGATCCATTGCCGTGAGTTGCTCATCAAAAGAGGTTGCTTGCTTAAAACGATTTAACCCATCTTGAAATTCTGCTTTCCAATTTGCCATATCCGGCCGACGATATTCAAATTCCTCAAACTTCTGCCCCATTTTTAACCACTCCTTATTTTAGGTGCAAAAATGAGCGTTTAGAAACGCAGAGATAAGACGAAATTTTCTTCTGAGTGCGTAGCACACAGAAAAAATTTTGGCTTATATCGGAGTTTCTGCTCATTTTTGCCCGATTTCATACTAAGTTAATTCCAGTTGGTAACTAACAGCTGACATGAGAAACAACGGTGCCGTTTCTGCCCGTAAAATCCGAGGCCCTAAACCACAGCAAGTGAATCCACCTGCAGTTAATTGCTGAACCTCCACTTCCGTAAGTCCACCTTCCGGACCAAAAACAGCTACTAACTTTTGCCCTAATGTAAGCTTCTTAAATATATTTGACAACTGCGATTTTTCTTCCTGCCTAGCAGCTTCTTCGTAAGCCACAATTTTAGCCGAAAAATCCCCAGTCAATTCAACCAGCTCATCCAAATTGGCAACGATATGTATCTCTGGAATTACAACACGATGCGACTGTTCAGCAGCTTCTTTAGCAATTTTTTGCAATCGTTCAATTTTCTTAATCGCTTTCGTCTGATCCCATTTGACAACCGAACGCTTAGCTTGCCAAACAATCAACTGGCTAGCACCCAATTCTGTGCACTTTTGAACGATTAAATCTATTTTATCACCTTTTGGCAAGCCACATACCAATGTCACATGCACCGGTAATTCACTAGACCCGGCAATCCACTCAATTGGTTGTAGCAACAATTGCTGTTCAGCTATTTCACTAATTTCAGCAATTGCGGTTTTTCCATTAACAACACAATAAACACGTTGTCCAACGTTAGCGCGTATAACTTTTGTAAGGTGAAAAAAATCTGCATCTGTTATGACGAACTGTTCCTTATCGTTTATTTTATCTACAAAATAACGCTGCATATAACTTACCTCGGACTTCTTGTTGCTGTAATCGCAACCCAGTCATTTTCTTCAGCAATTTCCACAATTGTTAGCCCTGCTTCCACCATTGCGGCCACAACCTGTTCTTGCTTCTCACTAATAATTCCAGAAGCAATAAATATTCCGTTTGGCACCAATGATTGATAAACATCATTCGTTATTTTGATTATAACATCTGCCAAAATATTTGCCACAATTACATCTGCTGTAGTTTTCATTCCTTGAAGTAAATCATTTTGAGAAACAGTAACAACATCTGCTACTTTATTCACTTGGCAATTTTCTTCTGCTACTTTAACTGCAACACTATCTAAATCCAATGCGATCACTCGGCTTGCTCCAAACAATGCTGCAGTGATACTGAGCACACCCGATCCAGTCCCCACATCAACAACCACTTGCCCGGGCTTCACCCATTTTTCCAATGCTTGAATACATAATGTTGTCGTTGAATGTGTGCCAGTTCCAAACGCCATCCCCGGATCTAACCAAATCAATTTTTCACCTGCCGACTTCGGTGCATATTCCTCCCAAGTTGGCACAATCGTAATTTGCTCAGAAACTTTAATTGGATGATAATATTGCTTCCAAGCACTAGCCCAATCATCTTCATCCACTTCTCGAACTTCCGTCAAATTTTTTCCAATATCAATAGCAAACTGCTGTAGTCCCAAAACAGCAGCTTCCACATCTGCACGCAATTCTTTAGAAAAATCATCCACTGCAAAATAACCTTTTAACACAGCTCCTTCATCAGGATAATCATCTGCGCTCAATTGATAAATTTCCCCAAAAACATCCTCACGCTCTTTAACCAATTCCAAAGGATCATCAATGACAACACCTTGTGCACCATGTTCATGCAATAAATTAGCTACCGGCTCAATAGCTTCATTACTAGTATGAATACTAAATTCTATCCATTTCATTAACCGTTCCTCTTTCTTCATCTAGTTACAACAAATTCCAGCACCCCTTAAGAGCATGCTGGAATTGTATATTTATTAAAAAATATCTTCAATGTTGCGCTTGATTTTATCAGTAAAGCTTTCCTTATGACCTTTTGGAATTCTGCCGCCGCCGGATTTTTCAAATTGCCGCAACAAGTCTTGTTGCTTTTCATTTAATTTAGTTGGTGTCACCACAACTACTTTAACAATTTGGTCACCCGTGCCATGACCGCGAATACTCTTAATTCCTTTATTCTTCAAACGGAAACGTGTACCTGACTGTGTGCCGGCAGAAACTTTCATCACTTCTTTGCCATAAAGTGTATCAATCTCCACTTCATCACCTAAAGCCGCTTGAACAAAAGAAATCTTAATTTCACAATGAATATCATCATTCACACGCTCAAAAAAAGCATGCTTTTTAACCCTAAATTCAACATATAAGTCGCCATACGGACCACCATTTAGACCCGGATCGCCTTGCCCACTAACTCGAAGCTGCTGTCCATCAGCAATACCAGCAGGAATCTTAATATTGATTTTCTTGCGACGACGTACTGTACCTCGCCCATAACACGTTCCACACTTCTCACGAATTAACTTTCCTGAGCCACTACATTGACTACAAGCCTGTCTAGTAGACATTCTACCCAATATTGTGTTTTGTTCAACAAGCACTTGCCCTGTACCACCACAATGACTACAAGTTTCCGGCTGTGTTCCCGACTTTGCTCCATTACCATGGCAAGTATCACAAGTCTCATCTTTTGGAATCTCAATCGTTGTTTCTTTTCCAAAAGCAGCATCCTCAAAAGAAATTGTCATCGAATATTGAAGGTCTTGCCCTTGGCGTGGTGCATTAGGATCACGGCGACGGCCTCCCCCACCAAAAAATGAACTCAAAATATCATCAAAGCCACCAAAACCATCAAAGCCTCCGGCTCCGGCTCCGCCAAAACCTTGGTTAGGATCCGTATGACCAAATTGATCATAATGAGCACGGCGATTATCATCTGAAAGTGTTTCATAAGCTTCTGCAATTTCTTTAAATTTATCAGCAGCATTTGCTTCTTTATTAATATCAGGATGATATTGCTTCGACAACTTCCGATAGGATTTCTTTATTTCATCTTTGGATGCACCTCGGCTCACACCTAGCACATCGTAATAATCTTTTTTGCTCATCATCTAAACCCCAATTCCACTTAAATGCAAAAACGAATAAAGCTTTTGTTCGTTTTTACTTTTACCCCAATACAAATTTAGCCTATCTTAAGATACAATAAGACAATTCAAAAAGTCAAAGTCAGGTTTCTTGACTTTGACTTTTGTAGTTGACTATTTATTTTTCCTCTTCTTTATCAACAATTTCTGCATCAACAATGTCATCCTTCGGTGCTGCATCGGCATCAGCTTGCGCTCCACCTTCAGCTTGTGCTGCCTGTGCTGCTTGTGCCGCTTCTTCATACATTTTTACACTGATTGCTTGAACGATTTCTTGTAATGCATTTTTCTTCTCACGAATATCTTCTAAGTTATTCGCTTCAATCGCCGCTTTCAAAGCATCCTTTGCTTCGCCTGCTTTTGCTAATTCTTCAGCATCAAATTTACCTTCTAAATCTTTCATTGTCTTTTCAGTTGTAAAAACTAAGCTGTCTGCTTCATTGCGTAATTCTACTTCTTCTTTGCGCTTCTCATCTGCTTCAGCATTTGCTTCCGCTTCTTTCACCATGCGTTCAACTTCTTCATCACTCAAACTTGTTGCTGATTGAATCGTGATCGCTTGCTCTTTATTCGTACCTAAATCTTTCGCCTTAACATTTACAATACCATTTTTATCAATATCAAATGTTACTTGGATTTGTGGCACACCGCGCGGTGCTGGTGGAATATCAGCCAATTGGAAGCGACCTAATGTTTTGTTATCAGCAACCATTGGTCTTTCACCTTGTAAAACATGGATATCTACTGCTGGCTGATTGTCAGCAGCTGTTGAGAAAATTTGTGACTTACTAGTTGGAATCGTTGTATTACGTTCAATCAACTTTGTAAATACGCCACCCATTGTTTCAATTCCTAATGACAAAGATGTCACATCCAATAAAACGATGTCTTTTACATCACCAGTAATAACACCACCTTGAATTGCTGCACCCATTGCTACTACTTCATCAGGGTTAACACCTTTGTTAGGCTCTTTACCTGTTTCACGCTTAACCAATTCTTGAACAGCTGGAATTCTTGTTGAACCACCAACTAAGATGACTTGATCAATTTCAGAAGCAGAAAGACCTGCATCTTGGATAGCACGACGTGTTGGTGCTAATGTTCTTTCTACTAGACCTGCTGTAATCTCATCAAATTTAGCACGTGTTAATGTTAACTCAAAATGTAATGGTCCTGCTGGTCCTTGTGAAATAAATGGTTGCGAGATCTGCGTACTTGTCACACCTGAAAGGTCTTTTTTCGCCTTTTCAGCTGCATCTTTCAAGCGTTGCATCGCTTGCTTATCTTGAGATAAGTCAATGCCATTTTCTTTTCTAAATTCAGCAACTAAATATGCTACAATCGCATCATCAAAGTCGTCTCCACCCAAGCGATTATCACCTGCTGTAGACAATACTTCAAATACGCCATCACCTAATTCAAGGATTGATACGTCAAAAGTACCGCCACCAAGGTCAAATACAAGAATTTTTTGATCTTTATCTGTTTTATCCATACCATAAGCAAGTGCTGCTGCTGTTGGCTCGTTAATGATACGCTCCACTTCAAGACCGGCAATTTTACCGGCATCTTTTGTTGCTTGACGTTCAGCATCGTTGAAGTAAGCAGGTACTGTAATAACAGCTCTAGTTACTTTTTCACCAAGATAAGCTTCAGCTGTTGCTTTTAAATTTTGTAAAATAATCGCACTGATTTCTTGTGGTGAATATTCTTTTCCTTCTACTTCAACTTTGTAGTCAGTTCCCATATGGCGCTTAACTGAACTAACTGTGTTTGGGTTTGTTACTGCTTGACGTTTTGCCAATTCACCCACTGTACGCTCTCCATTCTTAAAAGCGACAACAGATGGTGTTGTACGATTTCCTTCCGGATTTGGAATAACTTTTGCTTCGCCGCCTTCCATTACAGATACACAAGAGTTTGTTGTTCCTAAGTCAATTCCAATTACTTTACTCATTATCTTTTACCCCTTATTTATGTAGATTTATTTTTATTTTTACTAAGGCTTTTAAAAATTTAACCTTAGGTTATTGATTTACTTTAACCATTGTTGGTCGAATGAGACGATCTTTTAAAATGTAGCCTTTTTGAAATTCTTCAACAACTTCATTTGAGGCAACATCAGGCTCTTCTGCTAACATAATTGATTGATGGAAATTAGGATCGAATTGCTCACCTAATGCAGAAATCACTTCCACACCTTCATCTTTCAAAGCTGCCTGCAATTGATTATAAATCATTTCCATCCCTTGTTTCATGGCAGTCGCTTCTTCTGTTTCAACTTCTACACCAATTGCTCGCTCAAAGTTATCCAAAATCGGCAAAATATTTGTGATTAAATCTTGTGCTCGATATTTTTGTGCCGCTTCCATATCTAAACGCGAGCGCCTACGGAAATTTTCTAATTCAGCATATAGCCTTAAGTATTTCTCATTGGCTTCTTGTAGTTGCACGTGGGTAGCTGGATCTGTCTCTTCAACTATTTCAGCTTCTACTTCTTCAACTACTTGTCCTTCTTCAGCAGTAGGTTCAAGTATGTCTTCCTCCAACAATTGTTCAGCTAACTCGGTTAAAACTTCTTCATTATTTTGCTCATGCTCAGAGTTTGTCATCATTTTTCACCTCATTCTTTTTCCAAATAGTGTGTTGTAAGTGCTTGCGATAAATGTTGTGTAAAGTAAGATAGCAATGTAATCACTCGACCATATTCCATCCTTGTTGGACCAAGAATCGCAATTTTTCCCAAGTTGTGTTCACCAATTGCATAAGTTGCACTAATCACACTACAGCCGCTTAATGCAGAATCGGCATTTTCAGTACCAATTTTAACATGAAGTCCACCCGGGTTTTGGCTAATCAAATCATACATCTTATCTTCTTCAATTACTTGCATGAGCATTTTAATCTTTTCAATGTCATTAAACTCAGGCTGACTAAAGATGTTTGTTTTTCCACCAACAAACACTTTTTCTTTTCTGGAAACAAATAATTCTTCTTCCAGCATTGCTAAGGCTTGTTCATAATTTAAAATATGTTGCTTAAATATCTTTCCAACTTCTTGGCGCAAATGACTGTGCAATTGCGTGAGCGGTATACCTTGCAATCGTTCATTTAAAATATGGACAATTTTCTCGATCTCGTTCGAGTCGAATTCTTCCGGCAAATGAATCATTTTATTTTCAATATGCCCAGTGTCAGTAACAATAACGGCTACAGCTGTATTCGTATCCAGCGGTAAAATTTGAATTTTGCGTAGCTGGTTTTCATGAGCTGCTGGCCCAAGTGCAATCGCTGTATAATTTGTCATTTCTGACAAAATCTTAGCTGATTTCTCTACAATTTGTTCAAGCCCCAATAATCTTTGCGCAAAAACAGATTTCAACTTTCGAATATCTTCTTGCATCAAAATAGGTGGCGCTAAGAGATGATCAACATAATAACGATAGCCCTTTTCTGATGGAACCCTCCCGGAAGAAGTATGTGTCTTCTCAAGAAAGCCCAGCTCTTCCAAATCTGCCATTTCATTACGAATAGTAGCTGAGCTATAAGGAAGCTCTACTTTCTTCGACAAACTTCGAGAGCCAATCGGGTTCGCTGTTAAAATAAAATCGTCAATAATTGCCTGTAAAATACTAAGCTGCCTTTGTGATAACATATTGATCACCTTTTTGTTAGCACTCGATGCTACTGAGTGCTAATAATTATTAATTATAATATCGCCTTTACCAATTGCTGTCAAGTAAAATTCACAATTTCTTTAAAAATCATTTTTTATTTTGAATATGAAAAAGACATTCATGAATGATGCGAATGCCTTTCTTTAAAAATATTTTATAGACTGTTTCATACTTCTACAAACGTTGTAGACTGTTTCATACTTTTAACCAATCAATTATGATAAGTTCCTTTCAACGTATACTGCCCCAAAATATGACCATCCATTGCTTTATAAAGATCATTCAGATAAAAACCATTTTCAAGATTTAATTTAGTATCGAGCGCAAACACATGAAGTTCATAAAGATGTGGTGCATCTGGCGGTGCCATGCCGCCATAGAAACTGGATAATTCCCTACTCTGTTCTCCACCTTGAATGCTCATCCAACTATTTGCTCCCTGCACAAAATCCTTAGCAGTCAGACTTTCATTTTCTTTGATATCCAATCGTGTAATATTAGCTGCCAACCAATGAATCCAAGAAAAACCTTTTGTTACAGGATAGGCATCTTTATCTTCCAACACAAGTGCAAAAGATACTGTACCTGCTGGAACATCTTCTATTCTAAAAGGTAAAGAATAACTAGGTACACCATGTTCATTAAATTGTGTTCCGTGTTTGCCATACTTAACATCAATTTGTCCATTTACAATACCAGTACTAGTTACTTTCATCGCTTTTCCCCCACTTATCATTATTTCTTCCATGTGGTTATTGTAGCACATGATAATCTTAAAACTCTAAGAAAGTGGTTTCTACAGTCCTAACTAGTAATCGAAGCTCCCAATTGCATAGCAATGCGCCACTGAGGTGGCTGAGCATTTTCCCCGAAGTATTCATCAAGTACTTCAATTTTTTCAGCTTTAAATTCAAAAAATGATGTAGCATAAAAGGAAATAGAATGATCTTTCAATTGTATTTTTATAACCGAAATCACTATATTATCTATCGTCACTAAATTCTCGACCTTAATTAGCCAGTCACCTGGATAATGGCTATTCACTAACACAAATTCACTCACTGAAAAAGATTCATTTGTATTATGCCAGTTGATCATTGCAGTTTCGGAAAAATAGGGAGACAGCTTATCCCAATTCTGATTATTCATATCCTCCCAAAAGTCAATCACAATTTGCTTTAAATCCATAGATCACATCTCCTAATGAGTATTGGCGCCTTCATGAAATGCTACCGCAATTTTACTTGCCAGTGCAGCATTATTATACACTAGTTGAATATTTGAATCTAAGCTACTGCCACCAGTCAGTTCCTTTACTTTCGCTAATAAAAATGGTGTTGCTTCTTTCCCTTTAATCCCTTTTTCTTCCGCTTCCACAAGTGCCTGCTCAATGGCTTGTGTAATCGCATCACCATCCATTTCTGCTTCCTCCGGAATTGGATTAGCAACGACAACCCCGCCATTTAGTCCTAAATGCCATTTCGCTTCTAAAACTTTAGCGATTTCTTCAGGTGTGTTCATTTGATAATCAACTGCAAAGCCGCTTTTCCTCGTATAAAATGCAGGCAATTCCTTAGTGCCATAACCTAATACAGGAACACCTTTTGTTTCCAAATACTCTAATGTTAAACCTAAATCCAAAATCGACTTAGCACCTGCACATACAACAGCTACATTTGTTTGTGCTAGTTCTTCCAAATCAGCCGAAATATCAAACGTTTCTGCAGCTCCTCGATGAACACCACCAATACCTCCTGTTGCAAACACTTTAACTCCTGCTAGCGCTGCTAAAATCATTGTTGATGCAACTGTAGTTGCACCATTACCGCCACTTGCAACAATATAAGGCAAATCCCTGCGTGATACTTTAGCAACATCTTTAGAATTTCCCAGGAAATTAATTTCCTCTTTCGACAAACCTACTTTCAGTTTGCCCCCTATAATTGCAGTTGTCGCTGGCACTGCACCGTGATCACGAATAATCTTTTCAACATTACTTGCCATTTCCACATTTTGTGGATAAGGCATGCCATGTGAAATAATGGTTGATTCCAAAGCAACGACCGGCTTACCTCCTGCAATTGCTTCTTGCACTTCTGCACTAATTTCAAGATATTTTTTATCCATGATATCCCTCCAAAATTTTCATAATATTTTCTACTGTAAAAGTCGGATTAATTGTATTTTCATGACTTAAAGCCAATACAGCAGCAGCTTGTGCAAATGTTGCTATTTCTTCGATCGACATCCTTTTCAAACAGCCATACATCACCGCAGCCACAAAAGCATCTCCAGCACCCGTTGCATTCACAACCTTCACTTGATGGGACGACAACCAGCCATTCTGATTACCATTACTATAAAATAACCCTTCCGAACCCAATGAAATGAAAAGTTGCTGCACTCCTTTATTGAGCAAATGTTGCTCCACCCTAGCAATATCACTTTTATCCGCAATTTTAATCCCTGTCAATAATTCAGCTTCATACTGATTCGGTTTAATCGTATGAAACCTACCAATAATATCTTTCACTCGTTCTGCTTTTGCTACAGAAACTGTATCCAATATGATTGGAATATTTTGATAAACTGAAGTTAAATAATCCAACACTTCAGTGGAAAGGTTAGTGTCCAGCACCAAATAAGAACTTGATTTAATAACGGCATCCTTACTTTTCAAGTAATCAACCGTCAAACGATTCACAATTTCCATATCCGCCAAAGCAGCTACCATTTCACCATGTTCATTTAAAAGTGAAAGATAAGTTGCTGTATTCACATCAGTGCAAATTAAGCAATCGCTCATATCCAAATTCGTAATAGCTGCTTCTTGCAAAATTTTCTTCCCATAAATATCATTACCAATTGCAGAAATTAGCTTAGTTGCTACACCTAAACGTGATAAATTATCAGCAATATTACGCCCAACACCACCAGGTGAAGCTTTCAGTGTTCCAGGATTAGAATCATGCAAACGGAATGACTGATGCGGAAAGCCTTGAATATCAAAATTTGCTCCACCAATTACTAGTGCATTTTGCTCTTCGTTCAAAATGTAACCTTTTCCTCGAATTTTACCTTTTTTCATCAAATTCGTAATATGAACCGCAACAGAAGAACGTGTAATCCCTAATGCCTTCGCAATAGCCTCTTGTGAAATGAGTGGATCTTTCTTTAAAATCTGCAATATTTCTGCTTCTCTTGTTGTGATTTCACTCACCCTCCTTAATATATGCTCATAAAATAAACTTTAGCTTATATGTATCATAACAACAATTTTCAAAAAAATCAAAGGTTTACCTAAGCATGTTTTAGCAAAAATTGAGGCTTCGTCTTAATTTTTAACAATGAAACCGAAGGTTTGCTTGCAGCTATGCTTAAGTAAATCTTTGATTTTTTTGAAAATTGATCTCCATGTAGTAATAAAATAAACGAACTAGGACCATAATCCTAGTTCGTCATCATACTTTTACTTAAAAGATTTTGTTAATTGGTGCGTTATTGTTATTATTAATGTTACCATTTGTCACACTACGCATGCCATCTCTCATATTATCGAAGGCACCCATATCAGATAGGATATTAAAATCCTTACCTTTTGTAGACTGTTCAAGTTCTTTACGAACCTTAGCAATGACTTTGCTGTCATTTACACCATCTTCAACACTCAATGTCATAAACACATTATCTCCCACTACATATGCCTGCGCTGACTGAACATTCTTTTGTTTAGCAGCAACATTGGCACACTTTTGTGCAAGACCTGAATCGCGCTTATTCATATCTTGGGCATTATTCCAATAATCAGGCGTATTCCAGTTCGTATTTGTTGACACTCCATTTCTAGGCGCTACATAATTACCGTTATTCACGTTATTTGGTATCACACCGTTATTTACGTTTGGTGTCATACGGTTATTTACGTTATTTGGTGTCACACGGTTGTTTACGTTATTTGGCGTCACACGGTTACCATTTGGTAGCACACGATTACTATTGTAAGGAACTACACGATTGCCATCCATATCAACATTATGGTTTGCATTAGGCGTAGTTCTTACGTTAGTAGGTGCATTGTTAGGTGCAGTAACATTTGTGTTCCGGTTCGGAGCTGGGCTTGCATTAAGGTTACTTTTGCTTCCACACCCCACTAAACTTGTAATCGACAACGCAACAACAGGAATAACAATCCACTTTTTATTCAAAAAGACCACCCTTTCTAAAGTACCGAATGACTTATCACCATTCGGCCCAATATTATCATGAGCTATGTTATGCTCGCTTTTAGGATGACCTTTTCCCACAAAAATATTTTATAAAAAATTTACCTAAATTGGTGTTAAAAATTTTTAAAACGTCGTAGGAATGTTACAAATATTGTGCAGTCACAGAACGCTCAACTGTCGAAATCCCAGCAGCTGCTCCTTCATATAAAATTTCCCCACCATTACTACCGCCACCTGGACCTAAATCAATCACCCAATCAGCATTTCGCATTACATCAAGGTTATGTTCAATCACAATCACAGTATTACCCTTATCAACCAACTGATGAATAATGCTTAAAATATTTGCCACATCAGCCATATGCAAACCGGTAGTCGGCTCGTCCAGAATATAAATATTTCCTTTCTTCCCTAATTCTTTAGCAATTTTCAATCGTTGACATTCTCCACCGGACAGCGTATTGAGTGGCTGCCCTAATGTCAAATAACCAAGCCCTACATTTTCCAAGCTCATGAGCTTCTTCTGAATATCCTTTGTTTCAAAAAATTGAACTGCTTCTATAACAGTCATTTCCATTATATCAACAATATTTTTTTCCTTATAAAAGTACTGCAGTACTTCTTGTTTAAAGCGACTACCTTGACATTCATTACAAACAACTTCTATTGTATCCATAAATGATAAATTAATCTCAATATTACCTTTCCCACCGCAAGCATCGCAAGCACCTTCTGAATTATAACTAAACAAACCACCGCTAACTTGATTCGCATCTGAAAACAACTTACGAATTGGCGTCATAATATCAGAAAAAGTCGCTGGGTTAGAGCGAACATTAGCATGCACTGCACTTTGATCAATCCGAATTGCTTCCGGAAAATCCTTAACAAAAACTTGGTTCACCAATGTACTTTTACCGGAACCGGCTACACCTGTTACTACTGTAAAAACACTTTTTGGCACACGTAAGCTCACATTTTTTAAATTATGAAGATTACTTTTTTGACTTTCTAAAAATTCAGTTGCAGATCGTGGGGCTTGATTCACTTCCATTTTTCTCATCAAATATTTCCCTGTAACTGTATCCGAAGAAAGCAATCCTTCATAGCTGCCACAATACATAATTTCTCCACCAGCAGTTCCAGCTTTTGGACCAACATCAACAATATAATCAGCAATTTGAATAACGTCAGGATCATGTTCCACTACAATCACAGTATTCCCTTTATCCCGCAGCTTAACTAATAATTCATTCAATCGATAAACATCCCGAGGATGAAGCCCTGTACTCGGTTCATCAAAAATGTACATTAATCCTGTTAAGTTACTGGACAAATATTTAACCATTTTTACCCTTTGTGACTCACCGCCGGATAGAGTGGGTGTTTCCCGAGTCAAATCCATATAACCCAGTCCAATATCACAGAGATTTTGCAATCGATCAATCACACCATCCAAGATCGGCTTAGCTTCAGGAAATGTGATCTCTTGTAACACTGCCACTAGCTTGTCCAACTGAATAGCAGTCAAGTCATAGATGGAATAACCACTAATTTTAGAAGCTAACACCTTTTCGTTATAACGTTTACCATGGCATTTTTGACAAGTACCTGTAGTGGTGAAATCCTTTAATTTTTTAGCTACCTTTTCAGATGTATCTTTATCACGATTGATATTTTGACGCATAAAGCGAACTGCGATCCCTTCATAAGTACCGTTAAATTCGTTACCTTGATAAGTCATGCTTACTTTTTGCGATTCTGCGTATAATAATTGTTCAAGTTCTGTTTTGGAATAGTTTTTAATTTTTTTATCATTATCAAAAAAACCAGATTCAGCATAAGTTTTCCATTGCCATGATCCAACTCCATATCCTGGCAACAAAATAGCACCTTCATTTAAAGACTTGTCCATATCAATAGCGGTCTCTAAATTTAAAGTCATTGTTCTGCCAATCCCTTCACAAGCCTTACACATTCCACTAGGATCGTTGAAAGAATAAGCATTACTATACCCAAGATGCGGCTTAGCAAAACGTGAAAAGAATAATCTCAACAAAGAATTGATATCCGTGATAGTACCCAAGGTAGACCTAGCATTACCACCAAGTCGCTTTTGATCTACAATCACAGCTGTAGATAAATTATTGATTTCATCTACTTCAGGTCTTGAGTACTTTGGCAAATATAAGCGAACAAAGCTGCTATAAGTTTCATTTAATTGTCGACCTGCTTCCTCAGCAATCGTATCAAACACAATCGACGATTTTCCAGAGCCGGATACACCGGTAAAAACAGTAATTTTCCCTTTTGGAATTTGCAAGCTCACATTTTTCAAATTATTTTCCCTTGCCCGAACAATTTCAATAAATTGTTGTTCCATGATGTACACCTCCACAAAGTTAAGTTTATTCTATACTTAATTTTACCACTTATTCGATTAAATAAAAAAGCTTTCATGTAGACACACATAAACATATCATGTTAAGATAATGATAAGAAAAGGGAACAGTGTGATACACTATTCCCAATTAGCAACAGTCCGCTTCAAAGGCGGTCAGCTAGCTAATATATCGGAATAGACGACTTAATTAGCGTTAGGGGCGTCTATTTTCTTTTGTGCGAAAATAAATGTCGACAGATAAACCTATAACCGTTAATGCAACAATCATAATCTCAAATATCGTCATTGGCTACACCTTCTCTCATAGAGGATATGTGCTAGCCGGCCACCCTTGTATATAGCTGAAATATTGCTGTGACTAGTTTGACTTTTTATTCAAAATAATGCAAATCAGTAAGTTTGTGAAATGAACAATTTTTCCGCAATAATTATCGAAAAAATGAAAAATGTTTGTGACTTCCCTAGACGAAGTTTCAAATTTGCTAGTTCAATCAAAAAAGACAGCTCCTTTAAAGAAGCTGCCCCATTTAAACCTTTATTTAAAATGATGAGGAAAATGTTGTACAATTCCTCTAGTAAAATGATCAGCCATTTCAAGTGACTGCCTTTCAATTTCATCATATGCCGCTATATCTGCCGCATAATTTCGAGCAAGGCGAGCTACCGCTTGTGACTTAACCAAGTCCAGATGCTTATGGAACATCCGCTGGAATCCAACTTGCGAATAGAATGGATTAAACGAATTAAATGCTTTGGCCATTTCATCCGCATTCGCATACCACTTGCGCTCAATTTCCGCAGCAGCAGCTTGATCATTTCTCTTTAAAGCTTTTACCAGTTCTGCCGCAAGCACTAAATGCTCTGTTATTAATCTGCTGACTTCTTTCTCAACAGCTTCACCATAATAACGACCAAACACAGCACCAAAATCTTTCGGATTTTTTAATAGCCGTGCTGTTACAAACTTCTCATCTGCTAACCCTTCCGCAATACTGATAATCACACCACGTGTCCAAACATCGTGTTGCTCCCAAAGTGTACGCATCTCATTATTTAATGCAAGTCTTGCTGCGCTAATAGATGCCGGCTTTTTAATTGGAAACCTTGGATCGAGATAAGTTTGCCCAAGGTCATAGTTTGCTCCTGGATAATAAGGGTTTAATGACCGATAAGGATTGGAAAGATAATAATCATAAGGGTAATACATTGCTAATATGCCCCCAATATTTAAACTGTGCTATAGTATATGTGGGCATGCGTTTAAGGTGCATATCCCCACTTTTTAACCCAAAAATCGCTCAAATACCTCATTACCGACTAGCTTTCCTTTTTGTGTCAAGTGGATATAATCTCCTTCTTCCCCTAACAATTGCATATTCATTAACTTTTCAACGACATTAGGAAAAGCTTTCATCAAGGGTAAACCGAACTTTTCAAAAAAGCGGGTTTGTGATATACCCGCTGTTTTACGCAATCCGAGAATCATTTCTTCTTCCATCTGTTCACGCTCAGAAACAAAGTGTTCATTCAAAATAGGTTTTTTGCCTGCTTGAATCGCTTGTATATATTTTTTAATTACTTTATAGTTTTCATAACGAATGCCTGATAAATATCCATGTGCTCCAGTTCCAAACCCATAGTATTCCTCATTATTCCAATAGGTTAAATTATGCTGACTGAAAAAACCTTCCTTACCATAGTTACTAATCTCATACTGAATAAATCCAGCCTCGGCTAATCGCTGCATCACCAACTGATACATTTCTGCTTCAATCACTTCACCAGGTTGTGCTAATTGATTGCGGCTTGCTTGTTGATAAAAAACAGTTTTCGGTTCGATAATTAATGAATAAACCGATACATGTTCTACCGATAAATCAATTGCCTTTTGTAAGTCATGTTCAACCATTGATAACGTTTGATGCGGTAATGCAAAAATTAAATCAAGGCTAATATTTTTAAATCCCACTTGCCGTGCTTGCCAAACGGCATGATAAATATCTGCTTCCCGATGATTCCGCCCAATCAAATTCAGCAAATCATCATGAAAAGTCTGCACACCAATACTCAAACGGTTAACACCATAATCACGCAACAATTGAAGCTTCTCCTCAGTTAAATCACAAGGATTCGCTTCAATTGTAAATTCAATCTCATCTGTCACTTGTATTCGCTCATGAATCATTTTTAACAAATGATCAAGTTGCCTCATTTCCAAGGCTGTTGGTGTGCCACCACCAAGAAAAATCGTTTTCGCACTCGTAACACCTGACATCTCAACTTCTAGAGCAAGTGATTGCAAATATTCATCAATAGGTTGATATTCCAACAAAAACTTGTTGAAATCACAATAATGACAAATTTGATTGCAAAAAGGAATGTGAAAATACACACTTTTATTCACTGAATTCATGATAAAAGCTGGCGCACTAATTGATTCACTAAAGCGCCATCTGCCTTGCCTTTTACTTTTGGCATTAAGGCTCCCATCACTTTTCCCATATCAGCTGGCTTTGTCGCACCAACCTCGCCAATTGTTGCTTGAATAATCTCAGTTAATTCCGCTTCACCTAACTGCTCCGGCATGTATTGCTGAACAACAGCAATTTCGCCTTCCAGTTTAGCAACAAGATCTGCTCGACCTGCTTTTGAAAATTCATTTAATGAATCTTTACGTTGTTTTAATTCACGAGACAGCACTGTTAATTCTTCTTCTGGTGTCAAAGCATCCTGCCTTAATTTTAAAGCTTCATTTTGTACGGCGGCTTTTAACATACGAATCGTTGTTAGCTTTTCTTTTTCTTTTGCTTTCATAGCGGCAACCATATCTTGGTTTAATTTTTCTAATAGGTTCATTTAAAAAACTCCTTCAAATCATAATACAAAAATAATACAAAACCCGTGCCAAAAAACGACACGGGATGCAATTTACAAATTAATATTTACGCTTTCTTGCTGCTTCAGATTTCTTCTTACGTTTTACACTGGGCTTTTCGTAAAACTCACGTTTACGAACTTCCTGCATTGTACCTTGTTTGGAAACTGAGCGTTTGAAGCGTCGGAGAGCTTCTTCAAGCGATTCGTTTTTGCGAACGACTGTTTTAGACATCTCTTTCCCTCCTCTCAGTACAATAAACAATTTGCATTCGAAAAATATGCACCAAGCAATTATAACGTAGTTGTCCAATTTGGTCAATAACCATACTTATTTTTTAAAAATATTCTAAAATTAGTCACATTATAACCGCAAATTCTAGCTAATAAACATATAATGATTGCTTCATTTAATAATCAGAACGAATTTTTGCACCTGTTAAAAGTGCCACACCAGCGCTAGCACCAATGCGCGTAGCACCTGCTAAAATAACAGCTTCTGCATCAGCACCGCTTCTCACAGCACCGGAAGCTTTTACACCAATATCTTCACCAACAGACTCTCTCATCAAAGCAATATCCTCCGGTGTTGCACCGCCTCCGGAAAACCCGGTAGATGTTTTTACGAAGTCAGCTCCTGCTTTTACCGCAATTTCACAAGCCATTACTTTCTCTTTATCTGTTAGTAACGCTGTTTCAATAATTACCTTAGCTAATGCTTTTCCTTTAGCTGCTTCCACAACCGCATGAATATCTTTTTCAACCAGCTCTAAGTCACGATCCAGTAAAGCTCCGATATTGATTACCATATCCACTTCATGAGCACCATTAGCAATCGCATTAGTTGTTTCAAATGCTTTTACTTCCGGTGTATTGGCTCCAAGCGGAAATCCAATTACTGTACACACTTTTACATCTGTTCCAGCTAACAATTCAGCTGCTAGTGGCACCCAAGTAGGGTTAACACAAACTGAAGCAAAGCTATATTCTTTTGCCTCAACGCATAATTTTTCAATATCTTCTTTTCTTGTATTCGGTTTTAATGCTGTATGATCAATTAAGCCTGCAATATTCATTAATAATACTCCTCCATTTCTCTAATAAAACGATTATACCATATTAACAGCTTGTCCTTCACAAAAAGGATAGTCTGCACTAGTTATTTTAACTTTCACCACTTTACCAATTAACTTAGCGCTTCCGGCAAAAGCGATTCTAAGATAATTATCAGAATAACCTTCTAATAACGCTTGATCGTTTTTATGAGGTTCTTCTGGGATGACTTCAAGCACTTCACCAAGGTAGCTGTTCGCATACGCTTTACTCAACTGCTCAGAAAGCGCAATTAATTTTTGCACACGTTCATGTTTAACTTCTTCTGGCACTTGGTTTTCATATTTTGCAGCAGGTGTTCCCGTTCGTTTAGAATATGGAAAGACATGTAATTCTGA
>Ga0131853_10007426_pt1 | contig 19837 bp, 14 predicted proteins | sample TergutLab28metaG_FD_92764 | JGI IMG/M metagenome (GOLD analysis project Ga0131853, IMG submission 92764) | Labiotermes labralis P1 segment gut microbial communities from Petit-Saut dam, French Guiana - Lab288 P1 (version 2) (version 2) | ecosystem: Host-associated > Arthropoda: Insects >... | reverse complement strand
CTACTCCTGCTTCGGGAAAATCCGGCTCGTTTTTATTGTTTGGCTTAATTCCAAACCAAGATTCTTCCAGTAAAGTACCTACAGCACCTTTTCCGGTGTTAATCCGGCCTGTTTTGTCTATTAGCTTAAGCGGTATTCCAATGGCTTCTCTTCCTCTAGTAAGAATGGCTTCTTTTGTTTTGTAGTTGCTCATAGTGCAGCTCCTTTTCTAACAATATCCTTGATCATTGTTTCTGTGCATGATATAATTATGGCGGTGATTGAATTGGCAAAGAAAAAAATAAGGGTAGTTGAATTATTTGCCGGGGTAGGGGGATTTCGCCTTGGGTTGGAACAAAGCTCCGGTGTATATGATACTGTTTGGGCAAATCAATGGGAGCCGGCTAAAAAGGTTCAACATGCGTTTGATTGTTATGTTTCTCATTTTGGTGTTTCAAAAAGGCATAGTAATGAAGATATTGCAACAGCTAAGATTCACGTCCCTAAACATGATCTTTTAGTTGGTGGATTTCCGTGCCAAGATTATTCGGTTGCACGGACAGGTGCCAGAGGAATTAAAGGGCAAAAAGGTGAATTATGGTGGTCTATTGTGGATGTAATTTCTGTGCATAAACCTTCTTATGTAGTTTTGGAAAATGTTGACCGCTTATTAAAGTCGCCATCAGGTCAAAGAGGCCGTGATTTTGGGATTATGCTTCGCTGCCTTTGCGATTTAGGCTATGCTGTTGAGTGGCGGGTAATAAATGCCGCCGATTACGGTTATGCTCAACGGCGGCGCAGAGTATATATCGTGGCATTTAATAATGCTACTAAAATTTTTAACAAGTTATCGGATACGGTATTTCGTAGCGGTGAATTTAAACTTTATGATTATTTATACTACAATGGCTTTTTTTCGTCAATTTTTCCGATTAAGGGAGTGGATGAAAAAAAGATGACCCTATGCGATGTAGACCAAATACTTTATCCTAAATTAGCCGATGTTTCAGAAAATTTTTCTGCATCAATTTATAATGCCGGAATTATGATTGAGGGCAAAATCTTTTCCGCAGAAGTATCGGCGTTAGCAGTTGAGCCAGTAACATTAAGGGATATCCGCCATAATGAACCGGTTTGCGAAAAATACTTTCTAAATGGCTCGCTTGAGAAATGGCAATATTTAAAAGGAGCAAAAAAAATTCCACGGGTACGCCCAAATGGTGAGCCATATTATTTTAGCGAGGGCGCACTTTGCTTTCCAGATTATTTGGATAAGCCTGCCCGCACGATGCTAACCAGCGAGGCCAGTGTAAACAGAAGCACGCATGTAATTGAGGATGCGCATACCGGCAGATTGCGGGTGCTTACGCCAATAGAATGTGAACGGCTGAACGGTTTTAAAGATGATTGGACAAACACCGGTATGCCCGAAAGGTTTAGATATTTTGTTATGGGGAATGCGTTGGTTGTGCCTATCGTAACAAGAATTGGTGATAAATTAACAGAAATTATATAGCACTTGAAATATAAAATAGCCAAAGAGACTGCTGTAAGGCAAGTTCTTTGGCTATTTTGTTTTAGGGAAAACCTAGATAGCAGAGTGGGTAAATACTGCAATAGAGCAAGTTGGGATAACGCAAACTGCGCCAAGTGGGTTGCCCCACATGAAGTCTTCGCCGCCATCCATGCCCATTGGTGTCATAACGTTAGTACATGCGCTGCCAACCGGACATGCAGGCGGTGCGCCAATGTCTGCAAGCAAACGTACGCAGTGTTTGTCTACGGACAAAAGAACGCCGGTAAAACCGTTGCCGGATAAGCCGCCGGACATTGTAAAGATTGTTACGGTTTGCCCAATGTGACGCATCATGCTTTCACACAAGCACTTTAGATTGTCTACCATGATAAACCTCCTATAATACGGTATAGAGTGTACTTAACAAAATGCGCTTTGCGCATTTTTGTTTTCCGCCAGTTGCGAAACACCGAAACTTTAGTTTCGGCTGGAAATTGTATTGCAATTTCCAACGCATCAGAGATTGTACACTTGGTATATAGTATGAGGTTTGGACAAAAAGGTGCATTTACTTCTTCTTGCGTTTGGTTATTATCTTAAAAATTCGTTTATCGTCCTTTGTTAAAAGCTCCACAAATTTATCTAGCGGAATAAGCAGTACAACTCCATATTCTACCGAATAAATAAAACTGGTTTGGTGACGGTCTATCATGTCCGGTTCAAGTATGGAAATGCGGGAAACCACAAGCATGACGATATAAAATAAATACAATGCAGTTTTAAACGAAATAAAATGGGTAACAAAAAGCAGCCGGGCAAAAATAGGGCTGAGGTCTTTTTCCATAAGATAATCGGCAATTTTGTCAAATACAAGAATAACGGCGATAAAAGCAATGTTATAAAGATATGCTGTTAGGCGGTGACCTTCCGCCAACCTTTCGTAAATTACAAAATAGGTAAACAAGCCAATAGCTACGGCGGTTATTGCCGTTACAGCCCACTCGACCAAATGAATAATGATTATTGTGCTTTTTTTCACGTTTACACCCTATTCTTATTTTTTGTGTCAAAGTTCTGACAGCGGCGTAGTTGCGCAATCCGTCCTTGGTCTAGGAATATATCGTGAGCCTTTTGCAAAATAACTGTAGCTTCTTGTTTATAACCAAGTTTATGCATTGAAATACCTTTATTGTATAGAAAATCGCCAAACAGCACAAATGCTCCAACCTGTATGCAGAATTGTAAACCATTGTTGGATATAGTTAACGTTTCTTCATACATATGTAGCTCAATTAGCAAAGTTGAAAGGTTGAGCAGGACTTCCGGTAGAACTTTTTTCCTAACTGTGTAATCGGTTTTTTTATCTGCGAGTGACATAACTAATGCTTGGCAAATAGCCACGGATGTTAGCAAATCTTTGTTGTTTGTTTTCGTAACAGTCATTAGTTTGATAATACGATACTCATTAACCGAAAAAGTTTGTTCAGTTATTTTCTTGCAATCAAGTGTATCTTGTGCAGTAAAAATACTTTTATTTGTTAGTTTTAGCGCATAGCACAGCAAGGTGTAGCTTTCCGAAATTTGCCCTTCAAATAGAAATGCTGCTTGAGCAGTTAGCGGATTAGTTATATCAAAATACGGCTTGGTTTTCAGTTCTTTAAATAGTGTAATTGCTTGCTCAATCCGCTGCACTACACAATTGTCCCAAATTTGCTCAAAGTCAGAGTCAAATAGGGGATAGTGACGGTCGTTTGCATGAGATAGCAAATTGATAAGGTCAAAACCAAGTGCAATGAGTAACTTCTCCAATATATATGCATTTGGGGTATGCTTACCATTCTCTATTCGAGAAAGTGTTTTTATCGAACAAGCTTTATTAGTTGCATTACACAGTTGCGCTTGGGTTAGTCCTTTGGCTTCTCTTAGTTTTTTAATTAATATACCTGATTCGAATAATAAATTTTGCATTTTGGCATCATCCAACCTCTTCTCTAAAGAGAAAATGCATACGACTTTTTGTGGAAATTCTACATCAAATTTAAAGAGTTGTCAAAATGTAACAAAAAATCATAAAATGTTACAATTGTCAATAGTCAAATGTGTCCGTTGTCTAATAGCAATTTGGAGTTTAAATTATGCAAAATAACAATTTCAATTTAAACAAGAAAGGGACAAAAACTATGTGTAAGTCAATTAAGGTATTAGTATTACTTGCTTTTTGCTTCTGCATTCATTTCCTGCTAGTTGTAAATGTTTATGCAGCAGAAGAGGCTGAGCAACAAATTCAAACAGACCTCGCTGTTTGGACATTTTCGGACACTGCAAGCGATAGGCTTGTAGCAGATGATGGCGTGTTAGGCGGCCAAATGCGTTTAAGTGCCGTAGGACACAGAGGTAGAGGCACGATTAGTTCGCCAATTTTTGGTACAGGAGCTAATGCCGGGCAGCTTTTAATGAGCTTTTGGAATGCCCCGCATTTATCCGATAAATATTGGCTTATTCAGTCTACATCGTCTATTGGCTCTATTTTAGCAAAGTATCATGTACTTGAAATTTCATTCAGTTCCCACAGTTCTAATTCTGGTCCTAGGGATTTTGCGTTAGAAGCATATATAAATGGTAGCTGGATCAATGTTGCCAACTACGCACTTGCAAATAGTACACAAAATTTTACGTTTCAGTTGCCTAGTGAAATAAAAGAAGACGAGCATTTTCAAATTCGCCTTCGAGCACTCAATAATACCTCAGTAATCGGTGGCGGCATGACCCTGGCGGGGGAAAGCCGTATATCTAACATCAGGCTAACAGGTATTGTTTACCATATGGAAGATATCGCACAATGGCAATTTAAGTCTTTAAATTTGTTTAACAATAATGCTACAACTGCCACAGGCGGATCGCATTTAGCTTCAACTTTCGGGCTTGCAGGCGGCGGCAATTTATCCATAGGTACAGGTAGCACTTTTGGGCAGTTGTTTGTAAACGGGTGGGGTAATGCCAATGGCTTAAATAGCAATAGACATTGGCATATAAATACACAAACTATTGGCTACAGGAATATTCAGATATCCTTTAGTGCACATGGTTCTAATACAGGTCCGCGAGATTTTGTTGTAGAAGTGAATACTGGTAATGAATGGGTACCGGTTGCCTATTATGCGCTTACCGACACTGGGCAAACTTTTAATTTTAATTTGCCCGGCTTTACATCTAATGTACCTGTATTAGATATTCGGTTGCGCCCTGTCAATGATACTTCCATAAACGGCAGCACCGTGCAAACAGCAGGAACAAGCCGCATATATGATATCGCTATTAGCGGTGTTCCAATGGCTTCTCCCAATGCGCATAGGTACACTCAAGTGGTAGAACAAGGCGTAGAATATACCGTAGTATTGCTTGCTGTAGATTGGCAACATGCTACAAACTCCGCATTTACATTGATCTATAATCCGTCAATTATTGAGATAACAAACATTCAAGAGTTAACAAATTTAATGCCTGCTGCAAATGCGCCAACGGGTATAGGGATAAATATAATTTTGCATGATGATGGTGTTTTAGTTTTTGCACACAATGGCATACAGCCATTTGCAGAGAGCGAATTGAATTTGTTAAGAGTTGTAGTTACGTTTACTGCAAAAACAGATGGGATTGCAGCCCTTATTTTTGAATAGAGTAGAAAGAGGACGAAAATATGAGTAAAAAAGTATTTGCTTGCTTTATTGCATTAATAATGGTGATCCCTCTTTTTGATGGTTTTATGTATGCCAACGCACATGGTGAAATAGTAGTGTCGGAAGAAGGCGGTTCTGTTGACATTAGTGACTTGCTGTGGGTTGCGGAAGAAGACATGCCCGAAATAGAAATATGGGGCGAGACGGTATGGGCAGACCCTGTAGAAGAAGATTTTATAGCATTTGACATGATGTGGGATTCCGAAAACTATATTCATATTTCGGAATTTACAGATGCAGCATGGGATAATCTATCCGAAGAAGACATGTGGGGTGAAACTGTATGGGCAGACTATACGGAGTACGAGGAATTTACACCATTTGGAATTGATTTTGACCTTGAAGATGCTGTTAGCTTTTTGGACATGGAATTGGTAACAGATGAGGACTGGCTTGAAGATGAATTATGGGGTGAAATAATTTGGGCGGACTATACAGATGTAGAAGAGTTTATGGCGTTTGATGCTGAATTTGATTTTGAAAATTCCATTAACTTTTGGGATATGGAGTTGGTAACAGATGAAGAATGGCTTGAAGATGATGATATTTTTCCTGTGGCAACCGCAGTAGTGAGTGTACCTGCGCTTACAATTTCCAGAGGCACATTACTTAGTACTAGCGTTACGTTAAACGGAACTATAACCAATGCCGGCGGGGCGACCTTACTGGAACATGGCTTTTTGATTCGTAGAGTTGGTGATACTAATGACAGACGGGAAATTATGCTGGGGGGAGCTACTACATTTAGCCGCACTATTACAGGTCTTGAGCCGGGCACAACTTATATTGCCCGTGCGGTGGCAAGGAATAGCGGTGTTGCGAGGTTTGGCGAAAGTACAGCCATTCAATTTACGACACCTGCGGTTGCACCGGGTGCACCACGAAATTTGGGGGTAATGCCAGGGAATGGGCAAGCTATACTTAGCTGGATTGCCCCGTTAAGTAATGGTGGTGCTGCAATTACAAGATATGAAGTGTCTAGTAACAATGGTATCACATGGGTAACAGCATCAAGCAGTACAGGGCACACATTTACCGGGCTTTCAAGCGGCTCGCATACATTTAGGGTTCGTGCTATCAACTCGGCAGGTATAGGTACATGGTCACCTCCTGCAACAGTAAATATTGCAAATATAACTTTACCTACGCTTTCAATATCTAGAGGCTCGACGGGAAGCCATACTGTGGCGTTAACCGGCTCTATAAATAACACCGGCGGCGCAACTATACTGGAGCATGGTTTTTTGATTCGACGAGCCATTGACACTGTTGATAGCCGCATAATTATATTAGGTGGGGCTACTACGTTTAACCGAACTATCGTAGACCTTGAACCTGGTACGGCTTATATTGCCAGTGCGATAGCAAGAAATAGCGGCGTTGCCGGGTTTGGACGTAGTGCAGAAATTAGTTTTACAACGTCTGCTACTGCGCCGGGCGCACCACGCAATTTTGGAGTAACGCCGGGTAATGGGCAGGCTATGCTTAGCTGGACTGCGCCATTAAGCAACGGAGGTTCTGCAATTACAAGATATGAAGTATCAAGAGATAATGGCAGTACATGGGTAACAGCGGCAAGCCATACGGGGCATACATTTACAGGGCTGCCGAGCGGAACGCATACATTTAGAGTTCGTGCCATTAACTCAGCAGGCATAGGCTCGTGGTCTCCTCCTGCAACGGTAAATATTATAGCAGGGAATGTGCCTACACTTTCTATTTCTCATAGTAATATAATGCATAATGAAGTAGAGCTTACTGGTATGGTAATAAATAATGGTGGCACAGCAATAACCTCTTTTGGCTTCGAAATTCGTAGGGCTGTGGACAGTAATTTTTTACCCCATCCATTAACCGGAACAGCCACTACATTTAGCCGAACCATAACAGGATTACAACCCAATACAGCTTATGTTGTAAGAGCTTTTGCTGTAAACAGCGCAGGAAGAGGCGTAAGTAGCCAAATAACTTTTACAACACTGGCACATGCGTCAACCGTGCCGGGAGTGCCGCAAAATTTTAGCGCAACACCCGGTGGTGGGCTGGTGAGCCTAAATTGGGATGCGCCTATCAATGACGGCGGTAGCCTAATAATAGGATACGAAGTATCTATTAACAATGGTGCATGGACATCAATGCCAACTACCGTAGGCTTAGCCGCATTAGATGATGTGGGGATAGCACCATTAAGTGCCGCCTTTGGGCATATCGCTTTAGGGCTACCGGGTGGAATAGTACAGACTTTTAGAATACGTGCGGTAAATGCGGTTGGTGCAGGTGCGCCAACAAACGGCATAACTGTAACGCCACTTACACTGCCAACGCTTGAAATTACTAGGGGAACAATGACACCCACTACAGTACACCTTGCCGCAAGCATGCCTGATATCGGAAATGCCACCATGGTATCTCGTGGTTTTTGGATCCGTAGAGTGGCTGATGTTGGCATGGGCTGGCAGCCTGTTAATGTAAGCGGAACAGGCAGTGCGTTTAGCCAAACAATTACTGGGTTACAACCGGGTACAGCTTACATGGTTAGAGCTTTTGCAACGCTAAGCACAGGGGGGATACAGGCAAGTGTTGAAATAAGATTTACAACACCAATGCCCAACACTGTGCCAAGTGTGCCGAGAAATTTGATAGCAATACCCGGTAACGGCAATGTTATTTTAAGCTGGGAAGCACCGGAAAGCAATGGTAGCAGCAGGCTATTGGAGTATCAAATATCTATGAACAATGGTGCTACATGGGTAACAACAGCACCGCACAGCCAAGCTGCCCCAATTCCTGGATATATTTTTCTAAATTTACCAAACCAAATAGTTCAAACATTTAGGGTGCGGGCAGTTAATGCACAAGGCGCAAGCGATTGGGTAAATATAACTACAGTACCGCACCCAACTGCAATAAACTGGACATGGCCTGTGTATGGTGTATACAGACGCATGGACCAAGGCGGTATTCGAAGCTATTTCCGCCATCCTCGCAGACCAAACCATGTGGGCATTGATATTGATTCAAGAGTGCGTTATGTTGAAGGTGACCCAATTCTTGCTTTTGCAGCCGGTGAAGTTATGCTTGCAGGGTCAGTAGACAGTTATGGTTATGTAATATATATAAATACCCCTAACTTAAATGGCTTCGAGTGGATTCAGCACAGGTATGCGCATCTTGAGGAGAATAGTTTTGACTTAGTGGTGGGTGACAGAGTGATAATGGGCAGCCATATAGCGAATATGGGTAATACGGATCATGGTAATCCCCCTACGTCAACACGAGAACATCTTCATTTTGAAACAAGAATGAACGCTACTGCTGGTACTGCTCCTACTACCCGTTCAGTTACGTCTACACCTATAGACCCTATAGCAAATTTCTTTACTCATATACCTTTTATTATGCGAGAATGGTCGTGGACAGGTAGAGCTACTGGTTTTGTCTATGGAGAGGATGAGATTTCTTGCAGTATATACGAAATGTTTGTTGATGTACCTAATGGTCGCTTACCATGGACGGTAGGGAACTTAATTCACTTCTCTATGGAGGAAGTGTGGGCTATGAATATATCGATGGAATACTTCCAAGGAGTAGTGGATGATTGGGGACTGGACGCCGTGTTAAGAGAACTTAATGGACTAGGGCTAGAGCATTTAGGCTTTACCATTGGGCAGGATGGCAAGCTGGAACGGATAACAAGATTTATAGTACCGCTTGAAGATTGGATTACAAGATAGTAAAATAGCCCCCATACACATGGGGGTTTTGGTATTAAAAGAAAGCAGGGATGTATTTTGAAAAAGTTAATAGTATGTATAAGCTTATTACTGGCATTGGCAGCTTGCTCCTCAGATTATAGTAGTTTTTCTGAATCAAGTGTTGCTCCAATAGCAGATGTCCAGCGTAGCATAAACCAAAATAATAATTTGTTATATACGGGCTTTGCTATTATGATTGATGACAATATATACTTTGGAGATGGTATTGGCATACACCGGACAAACGCACGGTTTGAAAACATAGAAACATTGGTGTTTAATGAGGATTATCAAGATGCAGTAGATAGAGCAGTATTTAGATATTTGCAATATTATGATGGAAAAATATATTTTTTACACGCTACCCAATCTACAATAAATGTTATGGATATGGATGGAAGAGAAGTAACTACTCTTGTAAGTGCCTCTCAATTTGAAAGTGAAGGTATACTTAGCGGGTTTATTGCAATTAACAATAAAATATATTTTAATTTTTTTGATTTTTCTCATGAAGGATATTTTTTAAAATCTTTTGACTTTAGTACTGGGGAGATAATAGACTTTAATTTATTGCACACTCCAATGTTGTCGTTAAGCCCAGACCGTAGTGAGTTGCATTTTGCCTATGACTTGGGTGAATTAACTGCTTTGCATTTGGAGAATGGTGATGTGCACAGCATCATGCCTTTAAATTTTTGGACGCTAGTAGAAAATAGTAAGCTTTTTGGAATAATTTTCAGAACAGTAAGTGATGGGAAAATAGTAGTTGCAGGTCATGGCACAATACTTGTTATCACTGAAGATGGATATGCGGAGGAAATATATCATACTGGACCTTTTAATCAAAATATAAACGCTATTGATAGCTGGGTTTATTTTATTAGAATCTCTCCTCGCATTGAGCCTCGCGCACCTAGAGATATGCATCTCTATCGTGTAAAAAACGATGGAAGCGAAGTAGAGCGTGTATTTGAACATATTGCATTTATGAACCCTGGTATCCCTCAAGTAGTACTCAATATTTTTTCTGAAGATTTAATTTTGTTTAAAACGAGCTCAACACGTCATGAAATTTTCGCATTGGTAAGAGACGATAACACAGGTGAGCTGGTTATGATAGGTGTTAATACTACACTAACACAAGGGGATTAGACTGTATGGGCAAAAAAAGGTAACCGGTTACGTTGTTCTTTTGGTCAAAAGCGATTCAACCAAGGCACAGAGCCTTTAAAGGCTATTTAATGGAGGGGTGACATGCTTCGCAAACTATTTTTTAAAATTGCATTTGCTGTGGCATTAATTGTAATTATATCAGGTGTTTTGTTAACTAATTCCATCCCGCCGCCGTTTGGCAATAGCTATGATGCAGAACCTGCAAATATATTTATTCCGCCGCCTGTACAAATCACCGAATATGGTCGCAAAGTGGCGGAAGAATTTTTGAGCCAAATTTGGTCTTTATTTTCAAGGCATGGGCGTAAAGACTTGGATACAGGGAATATTTATGTGCGTGATGACGATATCCGGTATTGGGTACAAACAACAGAGTTACCGATTTTTTCTGTCGGCGGCCGATTTATTGGTAGCGAATCACATTATTCTTTCAGATATGAAGCGATTATTTTTGACTACAGCGGAAATGAAATAGAAACGCCGTCATTCGTCTCCGTTGAAACACGGGGCAACTGGACAGTAATTACTCTTCCGCATGATTTTGCTTTATATGACTTGGATAACAGCGGCATACCGGATATTGTTATTTTTCCGGATTTTCCGTTAGGTTATGACGGTGGTCCGTGGAGTACACATGCTACGTTGTATAGATATATTGATGGCAGATATACACCTTTTATTATCGAGAATCGAATGCAATTTTTTTATGACCAAAATGGTGAAATAATCGCTTTTTCTGATATCGAACACTATTTAGTTTGGATGGACATTATAGCCGTGTATGGCTTACCCCCGTCGGAATGGAATTTGAACATATCATATCCAGCAATGACGATTGGGAGGGATGGTGGCAGCATCATCCGTGGCCGTACTTCAATCAGAACCCCAATCCTATCATGTTTGGAACAGATGAAATTTTAACCAGAATTAATCAATTATATGATTTGCGAGAAGAAATGCTTACTAGTTTACAGGGAAGGTAACTAGTTAGCTTGTTCTTTTGGTTAGAAGCTTACGTTCAAAAAATCTTTCGTTATAATCAAAGCTGCCCTTTCTTGCATTTAGCAGAATGCTTCTGCCCTGTGCATTGCGGGTAAGCACAAGCTTAGATTTGCCCACATGTTTTTGCCAGTGCCGGTAAAATATATTTGCGTTGGTTTTATTATTGGCAAATAGGGATGGCACATTAAAATAGGATGCTTCTCTCGGCGCTTTGACCATAAGCAAATATCGAGGGTTGTCCACCCTGCGATAAACTTCACTTACGCATTTTATATAGAGATTATTTTCGTAGATGGTAGCTCCTTGCAAGCTTGTACTGTAGATATTTGCTTTAGATTTTTGTACATGGAGTCTTACTTTTGGGGTTTGTATTGCACCATGTTCTTTTAATGCTTCTAAAACCGCCATTCCGATATCTTTCATGCTTTTTGTGGGATTAAAATGCCCTGCCAGCCGATATATGCGCCATATAAACCATGCAAGTACCAAACCATACCATGCTAACGGCATTGGCAGCAGCGGCACGATAAAAATACATATAATTGCCGCAATCACAAGCTGCAAAAGCGTTGTTTGTAAGTTACGGAAAGCAAAACTATGGAGACGTTTGTCTTTGGGTTTGCGCCCGCTTAGCGTGTTTACAATTTTTATATCCTCGCCGCCAAAGTCGAATAAAATTTCTTGCCAGCGGCGTCGTGTATTGCCTCGGTCTTTTGCTGCTGCAAACATTTTTTCGTTAATGTCCTCGTGGTCTTTCAGAAGATTATTTTCATCTACCATTTCCAGCCGTTCCAAGCCGTTTTGAATCATATTTTCCGTATATCCAATGCCTACAAACCCTTGAAAGCGGCGTTTTAGGGTGTGATAGTCTCCAAGCTCTAATGCAGAAAACAACCTGTGTTTGTAATCATGCCTGGTTATGCTTGCCAAATGCCAAATATTGGCTACTTTATTATTGTCTGTTTTGCTGCGTCTTATTGCTCTGCCTCGCATTTGGTTGGATAGCATAAAAGACCCCACAAAACTCGCCATAACAAGGCTGTTTATTGCAGGGCAGTCCCAGCCTTCGCCAAGTAGGGCTACTGTGCCTATGACTATGTTTATCTTTTTTTCGTTTATTGCTTGGGTGACAATATCTACAAGCCGGGTTTTGTGCCTGTCTGTAATTTTTACGGATATATAACCGTCCATTTGAATATTATCAAAATCGCATTCCGGCAAATTGCTTAATATGAACGGCATCAGTGCGACCGGTACGACTATTAAACTACCCGTTAGTATGGCGAGGTTAGGGCAGGCTGCGGCGTTATACAGTTTTTGAAAAATAGGCACAACGCCCATTTTTTTGTAATCGCTTACGCCCCATGCGTCTTTGCGTATGTAGTCGGTTAAAATAACCATGCTTAGGTCGTCTTTAAGGCAGTTATATTCACGCCATGCTATTGCTTCTATGCTGTCCAGCTTGCCGATACTGCTTGCCATCAAGCGTTTATGCCCTAAGTTGCCTTGAAGCAAAACCCTGCGTTTCTCTATTCCATCTATATCGGCCAATTCCTTGCGCACATTGTCAATGATATGCTGTTCGCATATTTCTGCATGGTCGAAAAGAACGCCTTGCAGCATAATTTCCATCCATTCCATGTCTAATTGCGGAATGGATGTGTTGCCGCCAAGCAAGCGGACGATTTTTTTGTCTAACTCAATACCCGCTGCATGCAGGAAAATAACTAAGCTGCTGTAGTATTTAGGGTTTTCCAGTATTTTTTCTTCATGTCTGGCGCAGTCAGTAAGTTCCGGGATGTGAAGCAATGCAGTAATAAAGCCCCAATCTGTCAGTAGACTTTCTGCAAAGCTGTGTAGTTTATTTTGGATGCCGAGTATAATTTCTTCTTCTTCACGGGAAAGCATGTTAAAAATTACGTAGTCTTGGTGGTAGCATAAATCGCTTGTGGCTACCAATTCCGGCACAGATATTTCGCAGTCTACCGGGCCGCAAAGCTCCACATATTTGTCCCATTCGTTTTTATCCACATCGTAGGGTGGTGTTGCGGTAAGGGCGATAAGCTTAACGCCATCTAAGGCTTTTATAACATCGGTTAAACTTTTCCACCAAGCACTGCGCAGGTGATGCGCTTCGTCCAGCACTATCACTTCGATTTTTTTGGCTTTAAGCTCTGCAATTAAAGCGTCGCTAAATGCAAAATGAAGCCCCTGATAAGTGGCTACGTTAAAGCGGTTTAAATTGTATATATCCGTGCTTATAAAGTCCGGTTTGGGAGCATCTTGAACAAATAAGGTTAAAAATCGGTCTATCCACTGGTTTTTTATGGTGAGGGTAGGGGACAAAATAAGTACATGCTTGTTGAGCCTGCGCACAATTTCCAGCCCCAAAACGGTTTTGCCCGCCCCCGGAGCGGCTACGACGTTAAGCTTATCGTCGTGCATATGCGTGCTAAGTTCCTCAAGAACATTGGCTTGATACTGCCGCCATGGGTATTTAAAGTTGTAGTGTTCTATGAACATAATCTAATTCGCATGATATCGAATTGGGCAACAGGTTTATCTACTTTTATATGAATTCGCTCTTGGGCATGGGGTGCTGTTTGCACTTCCTGCCCTTTTTCGTTATGCATGTGTGTTATAACCTGTCCAAAGCCGCCCTTCATAAATTCGACGGCATCGCCCACAGCAAATTTGTTGCGCTGCTCTACTATTGCGCAGCCTGTTGCAGGGTCGTAGTCCAGCACCACCGCAAGGAAGTTGTAAGTGGTGGTATAGGTGTTTTTTTCGTAAACCTGCCCTTGCCCTTTTTCATCCGCAAAGAAGCCGGTGAAAAAGTTGCGATGGCTGGTTTTTTGCAATTCCTCCATGTAGTAGTCGAGCTTGGAATAATATAGGTTTTCGTCATTGAAATAGTCGTCCAGTGCCTCACGATAAATGCTTGTTGCCACGGCTACATAATAGGCGGACTTCATGCGTCCTTCTATTTTTAAACTTGCCACGCCGCTTTTTACAAGTTCCGGGATGTGTTTGATTAGGCATAAGTCCTTGGAGTTCATGATATATGTGCCACGCTCATTTTCATAAACGGGTAGATACTCGCCGGGGCGTTCTTCTTCCACAAGATGGTACTTCCAGCGGCAGGGTTGCGAGCAATCGCCTTTGTTAGAGTCCCGTGCGGTCATGTAGCTGCTCAGCAAACACCGCCCGCTGTAACTCATGCACATAGCACCATGGGCGAACACTTCTGTTTGGAAGGTGTCGTCGGAAACTTTGGCGTTTATCTCGCTTATTTCGCCAAAAGAAAGTTCCCGTGCAAGGATAACCCGCTTTGCACCAAGCGTTTTGTACATGAGTGCGCTCTCGTAGTTTGTTATGTTTGCCTGTGTACTCACATGAATTTCCAAGCCCTCGATGGTGCGGGCGACAGCCAGCACGCCAAGGTCGGCGACGATAACAGCATCTGCGCCGATGTTTTTGAGTTCCTGCAAATATTCTTTTAACCCTGTAAAGTCTTGATTGTGCGCAAAAATATTAACCGCAACATACACCTGCACGTTATAGGCGTGGGCGTAGTCTATTGCGGTTTTAAGTTCGGTCATGTCAAAATTTTTGGTATTTGCCCGCAGGCTGAATTGCTTGCCGCCCACGTATACGGCATCTGCGCCATAAGCTATGGCGAATTGGAGCTTTTCAAAATCCCCGGCGGGGGCAAGTATTTCAGGCTTTTTTCTTTCCAAAGAAAAACCCTCCTATAATAGCCAGCACTGCAAATGCCGCAAAATATACTGCAGCATGAACAGGGCTGGACGCTATGCGTGCGTAAATCATAAATCCTGCGCCACCGATAGCTAAAACAGGCGCAGCAAAACGGTTAAACCAATGTATGGCAGTATCTTTGCGGTGGCGGATTACAAACCCCGCAAAAATAGGTATAAGCAGCACGAAAAATATCATGTTATAAAAATCCGGCAGGTTAAATGCAAAGGCTCGCCCGTTCACTGTGCCGTACCAGCCATTGTAGTTGCCGTAAATAACCAACAGCCACAGGAAGCTCACGCCCACACAGGTTATCATACTGCACACGGGTACATTTGTTTGCGGGTCCAGTTGCACCATACGTTCCGGAATTGGACCACGCTCACGCCGTGCAAGCGAATACAGACCACGGCTCATACCCATGCAGCACATATTCAAAATGCCTAGTCCGGATGTTATTACAAAAACCATAAGTACATTACTTGCCGCACTGCCAAAGATATTTACAAACGCAGCCCTTGTGCCAAGTTGATTATTTGCCATAAGCAAAGCTGGGTCGCCTGCGCTTACAACGCCCATAAAGTACAGCACATAAATGACCATTACAACAAAAAAACCAAGCAACAACGCAATAGGGAACGTACGTTTGCTGTCCTTTACCTCGCTGTTAAATGCAACCGCCGCCTGCCAGCCGTTGTAGGCAAACACCGTTGCCACCACTGCGCCAAGGAATGACGGGTCGGAAAGCCCTTCCGAGCCGCTTGCAGCGGTAGAAGTTACGCTTGTATCGTTTACAAGTATGGCAACCAAAAGCCCAACCGTACCCATGAGTACCAGTGGGATAACCCGCACAACCGTGGTGAAAACATTCAAGCGCATGGGCAATTTGGGTGCAAGATAGTTTATAGCGAATGTGATAACCATATAAAATGCCGTGAGGAAAAACACAAACGGCGTGTTTCGGGTTTGTTCATGCCCTGCAAGGGTGGCCGTAAAGCTGGCAGATATCCATGCAATGATGGCGTAACCTGCGGTTTGGTACATAATTGCAAAAAACCAACCGGAAAGATAGCCGTATTTTTCGCCCACAATCGCTTCGGCGTAGTCTACCATGCCGTGCATTTTTTCGTACCGTGCAGACAAAACCGAAAACATGTACACGCATGTGCTTATGACAACGCCGCCCACAATCCACGAGGCAACGCCTGTCCACATGTCGCCGCCGGAATAGTACAGTACACGCCCCGGCAGCCAAAAAATGCCTGTGCCTACAATAAAGCCGACTACCACGCATATGGTTACGAAGAGTTTGTATTGGCGTTTTAAAATGTTTTTTTCGTTCATGTAATGTTACTCCTTTAAACTGCGCCCTGTTATAAATGATACCTTTGAAGCTTAAGATTTGTGCTGTTACGGGTGGAAATAAAGCTTTTAAGTTTTGTTAGTCGATGTCCAAAGCATCAATAACAGAATGTTTAACGAAGTCATTTAACATATGCTTATTTAATTTCTCTATTATCTGTTTACGTGTAGCCCATATAAAATTATCATGCTCATGAGAAAGTGTTACATTGTCGCTATTAGCGTAACTCAAATAAGTCAATCCAACAATTTGCCGTTCGGGGCTTACTAATACTGTCATTGCATACAGCAATCTTTCAACACGAATGGTCAACCCTACTTCTTCATTTACCTCACGATAAAGCCCTTCAAGCAAATCTTCGCCAAACTTTAAGCTGCCACCGGGAATTTCCCATTCGTATTCACCGTCTCTAGCAAGTTTAGAGCGTTGTACAAGCAGCACTTTTCTGTTGAATATTATTATTGATTTTGACGCAACCCAAATTTCACCCATGTGAGTACCTCGATTTTGTTTGATTTATGCACGTACCGCACTCGGTGGTACATATGTGCGTTATTTGCACCCTACACAGACTACATCTTACAAAACCTTAGTTAGTTCACTAAACCCAGTCTTTGCGCCCAGCGTAGTGGCAAGTATAATTCCATGTTTTCGCCTATGGGGGCGGTTATGGTGGTGGTAGAGTTTGGTGCAATTTCTATTGTGCCGGTGGATGTGCGGATTACAAAGCTTTCCCGCAGCGTAGTGTTGCGGACAGCAATACTGCGTCCCGGGGTAAGGGTAAAGCGGTGCAACAGCTGAGTTTCGGCTACGTTGGAAATGGCTATGCTGCTGCCTAGCAGCTCTGCCGGGAATATGATGGTTGGGGTTACACCCGTTGTGTTGGACATGAGTGTAAGGCGTTGCCCAACCGGGATAGTTGCAAAGCCAAGCGACCGTGTGCCAAAGTTTACAATGTTTGTGGAAGATGTGAGTGCCAGGAAGTCCAGCACATGTGCATCGTTTTCTATCGTGCGCCCGGTTTCGTTTAGCACCAAAATGCTGCGGTTAAATAGCCTGTCACGGTTAGATATTTGCACAGCACCGGCTGCGATGTGGCGGTGCAGGGCGGTACGGTTGGTTTCTTCGATTTCAAGCCCATTTTCCAAATAGGATTGCGGGATGTGAAGCAGAATTGTTTCATCCGTAGCATTGGTTACAAGCACCGATTCACCATCCACTAGAAGGAACTGCGAGCGAACGGCACGAACGCCAAAGTCGGTTATATTGCCATCGTTGTAGCGCACAAAATCGATAGATACGTTTAGCGCAGCGGAAATCGGCAAAAAGCGTGCGGTGTAATCGCCGGTGTAGCTGATATAAAGCGACTGCCCCGGTTCTAGTACATGCCTTGCAAGTGCGGCTGTGTCGCCCACGGAGGCAGAAATTTCGTCAACATTTGGCAGGCTAACACGCAAATTTGCCTGCGCTTCCAAAACGGTTATGGTCGCCTGTGCGCCCGGTTGCAGGGTTATGGCGTAGGATTCGCCGCCCAAGGTTTCACGGGTGTTAAATGTCAACGCATCCTCGTGGGTGATGGTATAGTCTACGGTAAAATCTTCTGACGAGTGCAAAAACACAGAATGCGCACGGGTTAGGTCGTCGTTGGTAACGGTTATGGTGTCGCCTGCTTCAAGCGCATTGTAGGCGGGTGCGGTATCTGCGCCGCCAAGCCCAAATGCTGCACGCCAAGCGTAAGGGAAAAACATTTCCGCATCCATTAATGCGGTTATGCTAACCGTTTGGTTTGCGCCAAGGTGCAGGTCGTTCGCTTCTCTTTCCCCGTAAGAAACCACATGTCCGTCACGTCCACGGGTTATTTGGTCGTGGGAAAAGCGGGCATTTGTAAACTCAGGCAAAAAGCGCAGTGTGCGAGCCACACCGGTGCTGTTGGCGATGGTGTAAGTTTCGCCTGCCAATAGATTTGTAATGTAAAGTGCGGGGTTTAAAGCAGTTTCTATGCGAATGCTGCCTGCCAAGCGAGTAGGGAAGTATATGCTTGTGCTGCTGTTTGCCGCAGTGACAAGTGCGTAGCCGCCTGCGGGCAAACTCATTTGCGGCAGACGAACAAGCCTGCCGAAGTCTGTATTGTTGCCGCTACGGTTGAATGCGGCAAAGTCGAAAACGGAGGTATTTGCAGCACGCACATTAACGCTTGTGGCGTGATTGTTTGCAAAACGCATGGTTTGCCCTTGCGGTACATCGACGCTTGTTAATGCCGAACCCGTTTGCACGCTAAGCCGTACTCGTGAAGTGTCGAAACTAACCGCGAGCGGTGCAAATGGCGTCACTTGCACACCGCCTGTGCCGCTAACAGAAAAACGTCCAAGGCTTGTACCAAAGCGGGTTATTTCGCCCTGCGAATTCCAAGCAACAATTTCGTACCTGCCTGTGCCGGTAACATTTATGTGCGAAATGACACGGGCATCAAGCCCTGTAAATTCGTACACGTTACCCGGCTGAAGCGTGCGGTTTGTTTGGCTTGCAAAAACCATGGTTGGTATCAGCGCAAGCAAGGCTGTAAGAATTGCCGCAATTAGAATCTTTTTCATTCTCATTTCCTCCAAAGTTGTTCTTTTTGGCAAAGGTTTTTAACTCCGCTTATTTACTGATAAAAGTCGTCATAGAAAATTTCTTTATCGTGCAGATGTGAGACAATTTGTCTTGCTCTTTCTACTGCTTCCATAGTAGGCTCTTGCGTGTCGGTTAGTTGGTATGGAATGCCTTGTTCTTTCCATTTATACTCCCCGCTTTTGTGGAATGGCAAGATATCTATCTTTTTCACGTTCGGATAATCTTGCAGGAAAGTAGTCAGCTCCCGTAGCTCGTTTTCGTCGTCGGTTAAATCCGGCACAAGTACATAGCGTATCCATGTGGGTATATTCATTTCACGGGCGAGTTTTAGCATATCAAGTGTTTTTTGTATTTCAACGCCCGTCAACTTTTCATACACCTGTGGATTAAACGACTTTATGTCCAGCAGAAGCAGGTTTGTGTAACGCAGGGCTTCCCGTGCTGTTTCCATATTGGCATAACCGGATGTATCCACCACAGTGTGGATACCGTTTTGCTTGCAGCCTTTTAACACTTCTGTTAAAAACTCCGCTTGCATAAACGGCTCTCCGCCGGAAACGGTTACACCACCGCCAGTTTTGTAAAAGGCTTTGTACTTTAAAACTTCCTTCACAATTTCTTCCGACGTATATTTTGTGCCGCTTTTAAGCTTCCAAGTATCCGGGTTATGACAATACAAACAACGCAATGGACAGCCCGAGAAAAAAACTACCGTTCTTATTCCCGGGCCGTCCACCATGCCCCCGCTGTATATTGAATGTACATAACCTTCCATGAATAACTCCTTCGTGCGTCCGTCCCGCTTTGGGGTTGCCTTGGGATATCACCCTGTGCTAGTCGCATTGCGTTCAATGATTGGTGCGGTGCAGGATGTGCCTGTGTATGTCTTGCTGCGCAAGCCCTACGGTGGCACTATCCCGCAACTTGCACCACTAATCTT
>Ga0131853_10007424_pt1 | contig 19839 bp, 13 predicted proteins | sample TergutLab28metaG_FD_92764 | JGI IMG/M metagenome (GOLD analysis project Ga0131853, IMG submission 92764) | Labiotermes labralis P1 segment gut microbial communities from Petit-Saut dam, French Guiana - Lab288 P1 (version 2) (version 2) | ecosystem: Host-associated > Arthropoda: Insects >... | reverse complement strand
TGCGATTCCTGCGAATGAAAGTAAAATGTTCGCGACAAATATGGCGGCTATGCCCGTTACGCCTCTTATTAACATCCGGCTGAAAAATTTAATCGGCTGAGAAATCATCATCATCGCCCCTATTATAACACAGCCGATTATGAGCATGATTATTATGTTCAAGTTTCAAATCCCTCCCTTATAAAATCTTAAAAAGCTGCAAGTCCGCGCTCTTTGCACATGTTTAAATAGTACTTATAACGCATATTCAGCGCCATATTTTGGAAAATAAAGCTGTCTATAAGAGCCTCGTCTGTTGCGTAATCAAAGCTTGAATGGATTGTATCAAGCTCTGTTTTAAGCGATTTTAAATGGCTCATAAGCTCTTTATCATGCGGCGAAAGCTTCTCTTTATTTGTTTTTACCTGCTTTTTAGATTGTTTAAGCTTTATATTTTGAGCAATTGCAAGTCCCATGCTATTTACCTCCTTGAACATTTCAAAATTATCCTTTAAGAGAAATTTTTTCCAATTTTGGAAGATATTATACTGCTCTTAGCATTTTTGCTTCTGCAAATTTCTCAAGCTCTACGATAACAATAGGTAACATTGACAGCATGGCAACTATAAGCCATTGTACAGCGGTTAGAGGTTGAACTCTGAATATCCCAGATATTGTTGGGTGCATTATGACAAATGTTTGAAGTGTAAGCCCCGCAAAAAACGCATATATCAAATATTTATTAGACAGTAGGTTAATTAGCAATATCGACCCTTTTGAACGCATATTAAAAGCGTGAACCAGCTGAGATATGCCGAGAACCGCAAACGCCATAGTCCTGCTTATTATATATGACTCGTCCTCGTTATAATAAACAGCTCCGATTCCAAACGCAATTAACGAAAGAAGCCCTATCATAACGCCTTGAGTGCCTATTTTTTGCCATAAACCACCCGAAAAGAGGCTGGAATGTTTTTTAACAGGCGGCGCGTTCATAACATTGCTGTCAACAGGGTCAAGCCCAAGCGCGATTGCCGGCAGAGAATCTGTTACAAGGTTAACCCAAAGCAAGTGAATTGCTAAAAGCGGCGGCGAAAAGCCAAGCAGAAGCGCCGTCAGCATGACGATTATTTCACCAATATTGCTTGACAGAAGAAACTGCGACGCTTTTCTTATGTTTGCGTAAATGCCCCTGCCCTCTTTGACTGCCTCGACAATCGTGTTGAAATTGTCATCAATAAGTATCATGTCCGCCGAGCCTTTTGCAACGTCTGTGCCTGTTATGCCCATTGCGCATCCTATATCAGCCCCTTTAAGCGCAGGCGCATCGTTTACGCCGTCACCCGTCATTGCAACGACTTCGCCTCTATGCTGAAACGCTTTTACAATACGCACTTTATGCTCGGGCGACACCCGCGCGAATACGCTGTATTTTGATATATTGTCAATCAGTTCACTCTGTGACATATTGTCAATATCAGCGCCGCTTACCGCGCGCTCATTAATAGACATTATGCCAAGCTCCGAAGCGATTGCTTTAGCGGTTATAACATGATCTCCGGTAATCATTATCGGCTTAATCCCGGCTGTTTTACATAGTTTGACGGCGTCTTTCACTTCGGGGCGCGGCGGATCTATCATGCCTAAAAGTCCTAAAAATGTTAAATCCATTTCAATTTTATCAGGCGATATATCAAAAGGCATTTGATCGAGCTCTTTATACGCGACAGCGAGGACACGCAAAGAGCGCTTTGCCATTTTTTCGTTTTGACTTAAAACAATTCGCCTGCTGTTTTCGTTTATAGCAAATATTTCTGAATTGTTTTGATATTTAGTGCATTTTGAAATCAAAAAATCGGGCGCGCCTTTTGTTATTACCAAATATTTTCCATCATTTTTTCTATGTATTGTCGTCATTAATTTCCGCTCAGAGTCAAATGGGATTTCATTCACACGCGGGGATATAATTTCCAATTCCGACTTGACTATCCCGCTTTTAAAAGCAGCGGCAACAAGCGCTGTTTCAGTCGGGTCACCAATTAGCCTATTACTCGAATCTGAAATATCCACAATTGTATCGTTGCAAAGAGCGGCATATTTAAGAACCATTGACCTAACATCCCATTTTTCGCTTGAATAATCTGAGATTTCGCCCGAAAAATCTCGAATTTCAATGACTGTCATCTTATTTTGTGTTAAAGTTCCCGTTTTATCGGAGCAAATTACTGTTGCAGAGCCCAACGCTTCAACAGCAGGCAACTTTCTTACGATCGCATTTTTGCGCGACATGCGCTGTACGCCCATAGCAAGCATAATAGTTACAATGGCGGGCAATCCTTCCGGAATTGCGGCAACGGCAAGGCTTACTGACGTCATGAACATCTCGAAAATATCATGATTTCTAAGCACGCCAAGTATAAAAACTAAAATACAAATGATTAGCGCGCCGATTCCGAGCATTTTACCCGTTGACGCAAGCTTTTTTTTAAGCGGAGTATCAGGCGATTCGCCTGTCATAATATTATGGGCAATTTTTCCAACTTCTGTATCAAAACCTGTGCCTGTAACGACAGCGACTCCGCGGCCATACGTTATGCTGCTTCCCGAAAAAAGCATATTACGCCTATCGCCAAGCGGGGCATTTTCCGCCGCTATAAACCCGGCCTCTTTCTCAATCGGCACTGATTCTCCTGTTAAAGCCGACTCTTCTGCTTTTAAATTAATAGACTTAACAAGCCGTGCGTCCGCAGGCACTATTTCGCCTGTCTCAACAAGTAAAATATCCCCCGGAACAAGCGCTTCAGCAGCAATTGTGACCGCTTTACCATCTCGCAATACTGTTGTGACAGGAGCGGTCAGCTTTTTAAGAGCCTCTACAGATTTTTCTGCTTTACTTTCCTGCACAAGTCCAAGAAGCGCATTTAACATAACAATAGCCAAAATTATGATAGAATCAATAAACTCACCATGCCCGGCTGCAAGCGATATAAAAAATGACACAGCTGCCGCAGCGAGTAGTACGATAATCATAAAATCGTTAAACTGCATTAAATACCTAACAAAAATGTTTGGGCCCTTTTTCTCCGGTATTTTATTTAGCCCAAATTCTAGGCGTAAACAGTCAATTTGCCCCGGACTTAACCCACTGTTTAAATCAACGTTAAAAAACTCCAAAGCATCTCTCGCGTGCTTTACGTGCCATCTCATCAGCACTCAACTCCTCTGTATAGTCATACGATATTAAAAGGGAACAAGCCCTCAATGAAGTATATTAATCCTGCACCTAATATATAACTTGTTCATAAAATAAACGGTGCATACAAATATGAAAGGGAGACTTAAAATGCCTATTTTTTCAACAATTCTAGGTGCAATACTACTCTCCGTTGCCATTTCAGCAGATGCGTTTGCAGCAAGCTTTGCGTATGGCAGCAAAAAAATCAAAATCCCGTTTTCTTCTAACATAATTATCACTTCAATATGCAGCTTAGTTTTAGTGCTTGCGCTTTTAATCGGCGCGGCGATAAGCCAACATATCCCTGAATGGCTAACGCCTTTAGCAAGCTTTGCGATCTTATTTTTAATAGGAGTCGTGAAGCTTCTCGACAGCATTACTAAGTCAGTTATAAAAAAGCATAATAAACTAAACCCTGATACTCTTAACAAGCAAATATCGTTCTCTATGTTTAATTTCCGCTTTATTTTAAACCTTTACGCTAACCCAATAGACGCTGATGTTGATAATTCAAAAATAATAACTCCGGCGGAAGCCGCTCTGCTCGCCCTGGCTTTAGCTCTCGACAGTTTGGCCGTTGGTTTCGGAGCAGCGCTTGCAAACGTAAACATACCGATCATCTTTTTAACTTCATTCATAATCGGCATGATTTCTGTTTTTTTAGGCTGCTTGCTTGGAAATAAACTTGCTGAAAAAACTTCGCTTAATATTTCGTGGATAGGGGGAGTTATACTTATAATACTGGCGTTTTGGGCGCTTTAATATATTTGACAGCACAGCCTATTTCTGATATAATTAGTCAACTAATTCATTGTGCGTATTTACTTCAAAAGGCGGTGCTTATTATGAAACAGTACTTGGAAAGAATCGAATTCTTAAAAAATAGGCTACTTGACACAAAACCCGAAATGGACTTAGAAAACGCATTAATTATGACAAAAAGCTTTGAAGAAACGGCGGGAGAGCCGCTTTGCATTCAAAAAGCGAAGGCGTTTTATAAGCAGTGCAATGAAAAAACTGTCACTATTTGGGATAAAGAGCTGATTGTCGGCTGTTCGGGCAGCAAGATACGAGGCGGCATTTTATGCGCGGACACATGTTGGTCAATTCTTGACGAAGAGCTTGACACAATAAGTAATCGCAGATATGACCCATTTTATTTAAAAGACGAGGACAAACAAATGTTCCTCGAAAAAATCAAGCCGTTTTGGAAAGGCAGGTCAAGCCTTGAGGCTTGGTATAAGCAAATCCCGGAAGATACTAAAGAGCTGCGTGACTGCGGCGTTCTCTACATTAACCGAAAGGCCGTAAGAGGTTTTGGCGAAACGACAGCGGGCTACAGTCAAGTCATTAATGAAGGCATTTTGTCTATTTGTGACAATATCGAAGCACGTCGGGCAAGGCTTGATATAACAATCCCGGGCGATTATGAAAAAGATCAATATTTAGAAGCGATGTTAACTTCCGCTCGAGGCATAATGCGCATTGCAGAGCGGTATAGCGAAGAAGCGAAAAGGCTTGCAGAACAAGAAAAAGACGAAAGCCGCAAAGCAGAGCTTTTGGAAATTGCTAAAATTTGTGCAAAAGTACCGAAGTATCCGGCTGAAAGCTTTAAAGAGGCGTTACAGTCGCTTTATTTTTATCAAATTTCGATATTTATGGAGCAAAACGCGGCAAGCTATAATCCGGGGCGGATGGATCAATATTTATATCCTCTTTACAAAAAAGATATTGAATCAGGCATTTTAACCGAAGATTCAGCGCAGGAAATGCTTGATTGTTTATGGATTAAATTCAGCGAGCCTTGCCTTTTTCAAGATGCGCAAACGGCTGAATTTGCCGCAGGATATCCTATGTTTCAAAACGTATGTGTCGGCGGCGTAGACAAGCACGGAAAAGATGCTGTTAACCTATTGTCTTATCAGATTTTACAAGCAACGATCGACACTCAGCTTTACCAACCATCTTTATCAGTTCGATACAATGTGGCTAAAAATCCAAACCTTTTTCTGCGGAAAGTTGTAGAGCTTATTAAGCTAGGAACAGGATTCCCCGCTTTTCATAATGATGAAGGCGGCATTAAAATGCTTATGAACAAAGGCATACCGCTTAAAGAAGCGCTCGATTGGAACCCCTGCGGCTGTGTTGAGACAAACATCGAGGGCAAGCTTAGGCATTACACTGCTCTCGCCGACATAAATCTCGGAAGTATAATTGAGTTCGTTAATTTAAACGGCAAAAATAAAAAAAGCGGGCAGCTTGTCGCACCAAAAACGGGCAAACCGTCCGATTTTAAAACATTTGACGACTATCTATCGGCTGTCAAAGCACAAATTGCTTATTGTGTAAAAGCTGCTGTTAAAGGCAGTCATGTCATTGACGACATCTCCCTTGATCGCTTCGTTCCGGCGCTTTCTTTAACGTTTAAAGACTGCATCGAAAATTGTGCGGACTACGCAAGAGGCGGTGCGAAATATAACACAGGCAATGGCATAATTTTAATCGGCGTGGCGGATCTTATAAACAGCTTAGCGGCGGTTAGGCATCTCGTTTTTGACAACAAAGACGTGTCTATGCAAAAGCTTGTAAGCGCTGTTGACGCTGATTTTGCTAGCTTTGAGGATGTGCATGAGCTTTGTCTTAAAGCTCCCAAATACGGCAATGACGAAGATTTGACGAACGAAATCGCAGGCGAAATGTTCACCTTTATCGCCGATGAAATAGAGAGTTACGAAAGCAAGTTCGGACGAATGACACCTGGCATTTTACCTGTTTCCGGTAATACCCCTTTCGGACTCGAGGTTGGCGCGCTCCCATCGGGCAGAAAAGCAGGAAAACCACTTGCTGACGGCATAAGCCCAAGTGGCGGCACAGATTTTGAAGGAGCAGGAGCGGTACTTAAATCAGCAGCAAGCATACCTCATGAACGTTTTGTGCAAGGCACACTTTTGAATATGAAAGTCGAGCCGGATTTGCTTGATTCTGAAAACGGGATTTCACAGCTCATGTCGCTTCTCAAAAGCATGTGCAGTTTGGGAGTTTTCCATGTTCAGTTTAACGTAATTGACCGCGAAACTTTAATTAAAGCTCAGGAGAACCCTGAGCAATACAAAGGGCTTTTGATTCGCGTAGCCGGATACACAGCTTATTTTGCGGAGCTTGGCAAAGATGTTCAAGATGAAATTATTGGAAGAACATCCCAAACGGGTATAGCAGGATGACAGGCATGGTTAAATCGGGAACTATACTAAGAATTGAGAAAACTTCGATTCACGACGGCGACGGACTGAGGACAGTTGTGTTTTTAAAAGGCTGCCCACTTAGGTGTTCCTGGTGCGCGGCGCCCGAATCTCAGAGCAGTGAAATATCGCATGGTTATGGTGCCTTTATGACTGTGGACGAAGTTATGAAAGAAATTTCGAAAGATGAAATTTTCTATTTTCATTCGGGCGGCGGCGTAACGATAAGCGGCGGAGAGCCTTTGATGCAAGCAGATTTTACCGCTGAAATACTTAAGCAATCTAAGTTAAGGGGCATTAACACGGCAATTGAAACAAGTATGCAAGCCAATTTTGATGATATTGAAAAACTTTTTCCGTATCTTGACACAATTTATGCGGATTTGAAGCATATTGATAATGATTTACATAAAAAATTCATAAGCGCAGGAAATAAATTGATACTTGACAATATAAAAGCAGCATCTCAGAGATTCGCCGGAAGTTTAATTATACGCGTACCTCTTATTCCAACCTTTAATATGGACGATGAAACTGCTGAGGGAATTGCCAAATTTTGCAAGACACTTGACAATTTAAGCAAAGTTGAGCTTCTTCCGTATCACAGGCTTGGAGTTGAAACATACCGAAAGCTAGGGATTCCCTATGATCTTTCTGATATTGAAATTCCTCCCAAAAGCGAGATAAAACGGTTTGCGAGCATTGTTGACAGATATAATATTAAATGCTATCATTAATGTGGTTTCTGACTGAATTTGTCGGAATTTGTTTTTTTTCGTAACTGATATTTTGCTTTGCGGAGGGGTCGTTATTAAATCGCATGAAACTTTTAAATCGTTTATAATACGTTTTTTTCGCCTTGTTTTAGGGCTTTCATTATGCTCCGTAGGCATAGTTTTAACGCTTATGGCAGATATTGGATATTCTCCGTGGGATGCGTTTCACGACGGTTTCGCTAGAACAACCGGAACGACAATCGGGATGGCGTCAATAATTGTCGGCCTTGCTATTTTAGTTATCGTTAAGTTTATGAAAGAAAAAATCGGTCTTGGCACTATTTTAAACATGGTGCTTATCGGCTTTCAAATTGACTTGCTTCTTAACCTTAATTTGATTCCAAAGGCAGACGGGTTTTTAGTTGGCGTTCCTATGCTAATCGCCGGGCTTTTTATTATCGGAATCGGCTCTTATTTTTACATTGGAGCAGGTTTTGGGGCAGGGCCGCGCGACAGTCTTATGGTTGTTTTAATGCGCATTACTAAAAAAACGGCGGGCACTTGCCGTATCGCAGTTGAGTGTATGGCCGTTATAGTAGGCTGGTTACTTGGCGGAATGGTTGGTGTTGGCACTATTATCGCCGCGTTTGGTATTGGAATTTGCGTACAAATAGTGTTTAAGCTGTTTAACTTTGACGCAAAAGCTGTTACGCATCAAACTTTAGCAGATACATACATATCTCTTTCTAAATAGAATATCTGTTAATGATGCGTCAGCTCCACCTTCAAATTTCTAAACTCTTTTACAACGAAAATCGGTATTATAATCATCGCGATAAAGTCAGCTGCCGGAATCGCCATAAACACGCCCCAAACACCAAAAAACAAAGGCATTATGTTATAGAGCGGCAAAAGCAGCAAAATTTGCCTGAGAAGGCTTAAAAACATAGACATTTTTGCTCTGCCGATGGACGTAAAGAAATTCACCATTGGCATTAAAAGTCCTATGGCGATTGATGATGAAAAAACAATTCTTAGCGCAGGCGTTCCGATTGCGACAAGCTCCGCATCGGGGTTAAACATAATAATCATTTGCTCTGCAAATATCATTACAAGCACGAACATAACTGACATTATCGCGAAGCTGTAAATAAGCACCCACTTAAGCGCATCGCGTACGCGACTATAGTCTTTCGCACCTATATTAAACCCGATTATAGGTTGTGACCCTTGATTCATACCGATTACAGGGCTAAACGCCATTATGTACAGGCTGAAAATAACAGCCATAACGCTGACAGCTATATCTCCATTTCCTAAATCCCTTAATCCATATTCTACCAATAAATTGTTCGCAAATGCCATTATCGCGCTTCCCGCCGACTGCATAACAAAGGGAGCAACTCCGATAGACAATATCGCAAGCACAACTTTAAGGTCAATTTTAAAGTTTTTACGCCTGAGTTTAAGACGTGATTTTTCGCTTAAATAATATCCAAAAACTAGAATACACGCTATAAACTGAGAAGCGATCGTTGCCCAAGCGACGCCGGCAATTCCCCATCCAAAGCTAAAAATTACAATTGGCGTAAAAATCATGTTGACAACCGCACCGGTTATTTGTGTTATCGCGAAATATTTTGCGTTGCCGAGCGCTCTGATCGGATGGCTCATTGCAAACGCGACAAAACTGAACACAGAGCCAAAAGCTATGACCGTAAAATAATCATAGGCAAACGGCATAATATTATCCGTTGCTCCAGCAAGGCGTAAAAGCGGCTCAGCATAAATTGTGCCAAAAATGCTGACAAACGCGGCGATTATCAGTATCAAAACAAGAGAATTGCCAAGTATTTTTTCGGCCCGGTCAACATCACGTTCACCAAGGCTGATTGAAATACGAGCCGCCGAGCCAAACCCAACAAGCATCGAAAATGCAATAATCACGTTCATAAGAGGAAGAGCAATGCCAATTCCGGCAAGCGCGTCAGGCCCAACATCTTCAATTCTTCCAACCCAAAAGCGGTCAATGATATTATAAATTGAAGTTGCGACAACGGATAAAAATGGCGGAATTGAATTTTTTAAAATAAGCGAAGGCATATGCCCCGTCGCCATGCGCTGTTCATCGGGTGTCAGCTCTCGGTTTGCCAAATTTTCTTGCATAGTTCCCCCTACGTATTAACATTCAAAGCCTCGCTCTACCAAAACAAAGGCAGAGCGAGGCTCGAAATTAGCTAAACCTTGCTAATTACAAATTAAAAAACGTACACATTCCTCGATATTCAGCAACTTCGCCAAGTTCTTCTTCAATTCTTAAAAGCTGATTATATTTCGCAACTCTGTCAGAACGTCCAGGCGCGCCTGTTTTAATTTGGCCTGCGTTAACCGCAACAGCGATGTCTGCGATTGTAGAGTCTTCTGTTTCGCCTGAACGGTGAGAAATAACAGCTGTCATATTGTTTTTGTTTGCAAGCGCGATCGCGTTAAGCGTTTCAGTAAGAGTACCGATTTGGTTAACTTTAACGAGGATTGAGTTAGCAGTATGCGTGTCGATACCTTTTTGAAGCCTTTCAGTGTTTGTAACGAAAAGGTCATCACCAACGATTTGGACTCTTTTTCCAACTCTGTCTGTCAAAAGCTTCCAACCTGCCCAGTCATCTTCGTCAAGACCGTCTTCGATTGAGATAATCGCATATTTTTCGTTGTTGACAAGCCTTTCCCAAAGATCAACCATTTCTTCCGATGTACGAACGATTTCTTTGCCGAGCATTTTGCTTTCGCCTTCAAAGTAATATTTGCCTTTATGCGGGCCATCATGTTGAAAAAGTTCAGTCGCCGCCGCGTCAAACGCAATGCGGATGTCGTCTTTCATTTTATATCCTGCTTTTTCAACAGCTTCAACGATTAAGTCAAGAACATCTTCAGGAGTTGCAAGGTCAGGAGCAAAACCGCCTTCATCGCCCACACCCGTTGCGAGGCCGCGGCCTTTAAGCACTTTTTTAAGTGTATGATAAATTTCAGCGCACATACGAAGAGCTTCTTTGAAAGTTGTTGCGCCAACAGGCATAATCATAAATTCTTGGAAATCAACAGTGTTATCTGCATGCTTTCCGCCATTTAAAATGTTCATCATCGGAACAGGCAGAACTTTAGCGTTAACACCGCCAAGATATTGATATAACGGCATATTAAGAGCCTCCGCCGCCGCTTTGGCAACAGCTATTGAAACAGCTAAAATTGCGTTTGCGCCAAGCTTTGCCTTGTTCGGCGTGCCGTCCAGCTTAATCATCATTTTGTCAATTTCAGCTTGGTCAAGAGCATTAAGGCCAATTATTTCATCAGCGATAATGTTGTTTACATTTTCGACAGCTTTTTCTACGCCGAGACCTAAGTAGCGGCTTCCGCCATCACGAAGCTCAACCGCTTCAAACGCGCCTGTAGAAGCGCCGCTTGGAACGGCATATCTTCCCATAAATTGGTTGCCTGAATCGCCTTCAACGACAACTTCAACTTCAACAGTCGGATTCCCTCTGGAGTCCATAATTTCTCTTGCATAAACGTCTAAAATTTCAATAAAACCTTTCATTTGCATTACCTCCGTATAGTTTTTATTTAATTACGAGCGACATACCCGTCATTTCTTTCGGCTTTTCAAGCCCCATTAAATCAAGCAAAGTCGGCGAAATATCACATAGCTTGCCCCCACTTTTAATACCCTTTGCATTTTTGCAATTTATAAGCACAAATGGCACAGGGTTAGTTGTATGAGCTGTAAAAACTTCCCCCGTTTCAAGGTCAAACATTTTTTCAGAGTTGCCGTGATCAGAACATAGAAGCATTTGTCCATCTGCTTCTAAAAGCGCGTCAAGCGCCTTACCGACGCTTAAGTCAACCATTTCAACCGCCGTGACAGCCGCTTTCATAACGCCTGTATGCCCTACCATATCAGGATTTGCAAAGTTTACGATTACCAAATCATGATTTTTTGCTCTGATAGCTTCACAGAGTTTATTTGTGACTTCATTCGCGCTCATTTCGGGCTGCAAGTCATATGTTTCAATTTTCGGCGACGGAACAAGTATGCGATCCTCGCCTTTAAACTCCGCCTCAACTCCGCCGTTTAAGAAAAATGTAACATGCGCATATTTTTCAGTCTCGGCAAGGCGAAGCTGCGTAAGCCCAAGCCCTGAAATATACTCGCCTAATGTATTTTTTGGAAGTTCATTTTTGTACGCGACTAAAACGTTAGGCATTGTCACGTCATACTCTGTAAAGCAAATATATTTAAGCGGGAAGTGCCCTTTTGTTCGCTCAAATTCTTTAAACGCCGGGTCAACAAGAGTTCTCGTAATTTCCCGAGCCCGGTCAGGGCGGAAATTATAAAATATAACCGAATCATTTTCTTTAACAATCGCCGTCGGTTTGCCATCTTTTATTATTACAGACGGCACGACAAACTCATCATTAACACCGTCTGCGTAAGAATCGTTAATACAGTCAGAGGCAGAACTATATTCATTGCCCTTGCCGAAAACTAACGCATCATACGCTTTTTGAACTCTTTCATAGCGCTTATCACGATCCATAGCGTAGAATCTGCCCGAAACAGTTGCTATCTCCCCTACTCCAACTTTTTTCATTTCAGCTTCAAGCTGTTCAATGTAACCTTTGCCCGAAGTCGGCGGAGTGTCACGTCCGTCTAAAAAGGCATGTACATAAACATTATTAAGTCTGTTATTTTTAGCAAGCTTCAAAAGCCCGAACAGATGCTCTATATGGCTGTGAACACCGCCGTCTGATAACAGGCCAAAAAAATGCAAATCAGAATTATTATCCTTACAGTTTTTTACAGCTGACAAAAGTTCGGCATTTTCGAAAAAATCACCGTCTGCAATTGATTTTGTTATTCTTGTCAAATCCTGATAAACAACTCTGCCTGCGCCGATGTTTAAATGACCGACTTCAGAGTTGCCCATCTGACCATCAGGCAACCCAACGTCAAGCCCGCTTGCCGCGCCTTCCGAGAAAGGATACTCTTTAAATATTTTATCAAGATTTGGCGTTTTTGCCGCCTTTATTGCATTGCCTTTTACTTCATCGGTTAGTCCGTAACCGTCTAAAATCATTAGTACTGTTGGCTTCTGTGTCATTAAATTTCCCTTTCATCTCATACTGCTTTTATAGCAAATCAGCAGTTAACAATTTCCTTAAATTCAGGCTTAATACCTGCGCCGCCGACTAGGCCTCCATCAATGTTCGGCATTGAGAATAATTCACTCGCGTTGCTTGCGTTAACGCTTCCGCCGTATAAAATTCGGATAGCGTCAGATGTATTTGCTCCGTACATTTCGCGTATAACTTTACGAATTGCAGTGCAAACTTCCTCAGCTTGTTCGCTTGTTGCGGTTTTGCCCGTTCCGATTGCCCAAATAGGCTCGTATGCGATAATTACATCTTTCGCCTGTTCAGCTGTCACGCCCATAAACGCAACCTTTGTCTGAAGGCGGATAAGTTCGATTGTGACGCCTTGTTCACGCTGTTCAAGCTTTTCGCCGATACAAACGATTGGGATAAGCCCTTTTTCAATAGCCTTAAGCACCTTTTGGTTAACAATATCGTTCGTTTCGCCAGGATACTCTCTTCTTTCAGAATGGCCTAAAATTACATATTTCGCGCCTGCGTCAAGTATCATATCCGCTGATATTTCGCCTGTGTACGCGCCGCTGTCCAAAAAGTGCATATTTTGCCCGCCAACTGCGATATCAGTGCCTTTAAGCGCACTTACCGCCGCGGTAATGCTCATTGCAGGCACGCAGAAGACAACTTCATTATCCTTATAATTAAGCGAGTCTTTAATGCTGTTAATAAACTCAACAGCTTCCAAAGGCGTTTTGTTCATCTTCCAGTTCGCCGCGACGACTCTCGTTCTCATAATTTTATATTCTATGACATCAATTCCGGGAAGCACTGTGCCTTCAAGGAATTCAAGCGAAGCGCCGCCGCCCGTTGAAACATGCGTAATTTTGCTCGCGAGGCCGATTTTTGTAAGCGCCGCAACCGAGTCCCCGCCTCCGACAACAGTTGTCGCAGTGCTTCCGGCCAAAGTTCTTGCAATTTCCATCGTGCCCTTTGCAAAATTAGACATTTCAAAAACACCCATCGGCCCGTTCCAAACAATAGTTTCCGCGTCGTCAAGCGCTTTTGAGAAAAGCTCCTGCGTTTTTTCGCCGATGTCAAGCCCCATAAAATCAGCAGGAATCGCGTCTATATCAACAGTTTTAAACTCCGTATCGTTTTTAAACTCTTTTGCGACAACAACGTCAACGGGCAGCAAGAATTTAATGCCTTTTTCTTTCGCTTTGTCAATCATTTGCTTAGCAAAGTCAAGTTTTTCTTCTTCAACGAGTGATTTACCTATTTCATAGCCTTGCGCTTTTAAAAACGTAAAAGCCATACCGCCGCCGATTATTAAAATATCAACTTTTTCGAGCAGATTGTTTATAACGTTAATTTTATCGGAAACTTTCGCTCCGCCGAGTATCGCCGCAACGGGGCTTACAGGGTCGTTTACTGCGCGGCCTAAATACTTAACTTCTTTTTCGATAAGATATCCGATTGCCGTTTCTTTTATATACTCTGTCACGCCTGCTGTTGAACAGTGTTTTCTGTGCGCCGAACCGAACGCATCATTAACGTAGATATCACAAATACTTGCGAGATCTTTTGAGAAAGCTTCACCGTTTTTCGTTTCCTCCGGCCTGAACCTAGTGTTTTGCAGTAAGATTACATCGCCGTTTTTCATTTTAGCAACTTCAGCTCTGACAGCATCACTTACGACCATATCATCATCTAAAAATTTAACCTGCGTTTCTAAATAAACAGAAAGACGCTCCGCAATTGGAGCCAAAGTAACCGAAGGATCGGGCCCTTTTGGTTTTTTGAGATGCGAGCATAAAATTACTTTTCCGCCGTCATCCATAAGCTTTTTGATAGTACGAAGAGCAGTTATGATGCGCGTTTCGTCTGAGATGACTCCATCCTTCATAGGTACGTTAAAGTCGCACCTTACGAGCACTCTTTTACCGAATACCGATATATTATCAACAGTCTTTTTCTTTTGCATAAACTCACACCTTTCAAAATAATGCTGCTGATCCCCCCGAGTTTTAAAACTCTAGTCACACCCTTAGAAAAAGGGTGACATCACCAAAACGTAGGAATGATTTGATTGGTGATGCACCATATTGTTGCATTATATCATTAAAAAATTCACTTTACAACGAAAATTTATATTTCCGACCATGTTAGTATTGATTAAGCGGAAAAGGTAGGTTATAATACAATGCAAGTTGCAAATAATAGCGTTATTACTCATATTTTAGATAATCTCGAGGTGGAATGAATGTACAAGGAAATTAAGCTTTTAATTAACGGTTGCTCATTTTATTCAAACAAACTAGCTGTAGAGCTTTCCCATCTTATTGGATTTAAGTCTATCGCTATGGAATTTCCTTTAGCAGTATTTGAAAATAGTTTTGATAAAGACACTCTTTTATTTTCCGTTTCAGAAAACCTTAAGGAGAGACCTGAAGGCTTTGAGGTCAAAGCGCTCGATAACATTGTGCAAATAAACGTTTCTCCTTCTTGCGATGCGGTGCAAAAAGCGTATAATCACATTAGAGAAAACTATTCTGCTTTAACGGGAGGCTTTGGGGAAGGAACACATGAAGTTTCTGCGCCTCATGATTTTCGCGCTACTAAAAACATGCCTTTAGCCGCCTTTGATTTACGAGATAAAAAAGGGCTTGAGAGCCTGTTCGATAAAGATTTCATTTTACGTGACGATAATCTTGATTTACTACCCGACAGAATTGACGCAAAAATTTTGCTAAATGATAGTCTAGACAAAGAGCAAGTCGCGGCGGCGTGTAACCTAGCGGCAAGGCTCGGGCTTGAAACAACTGTAATCAGCTATCCGATTACGACCGACAGCGAAACTGAAAATAATCTTTTTGTATTTGCAAATGGTATCGAATGTGGGTTATCTCTTGAAGAAGGACCAAATTACCGCTTCGTTTTCACAGGCGACGGTCAAGATTTAATTAACTTTTCTGCGGCATTTTGCGAAACATTTCCTCTGCAAAAACCGGGAGTACGATTAATTGACATTTTAGAAGAAATGACAACAGGCTTATGTATGCAAAATGTTGACGGGCAGCTTGCTCATTTGGACAGCGTTAAAGATAAAATAACCGACGATACAAAATGCTACTTCTCTCCTAAAATTCATGATGTGGATGAAACGACTTTAAAAAGTTATGCCCCTGCTGAATTTAAAGGGCACAGAGACCTTAAAATGGTTCATGAAAAAGAGTTTGACATCCCTTGGGAAGTTGATGTTTGCAAAGATTTACTTAATGAAAAGCTATGGAGCAAAGTTAAACCGGGCGACGAAGTTGAAATCCGCGCGATACTAAGCGAAGATAAATTAAGCCGCGAAAAGCTTACAAAAGAATTTGCTGATATCGCTGAAAGCAAAGGCGCAAAACTTACTTTATCGGAAGTTATTTGCGCGTACAAACAAGGCTTTAGTTGGCTTGAGGATATCGTTATGCCTAAGCTTAAAACCCTTAGCCAAGCGGATAGGATAGAAATATTTTTCAAGCCCTTTATGGCGCCCGGCGTGACAGAATGGGCAGATGAAGACGGCACTGTTCCAACATATAATAATCTTAACACAGATAACGAAAATAAATGGTTCGACCTTCCGATTCGCTATTTACAAGAGCTTTATCCTGTTGACGATATTCTTGCGGAAGGGCTTGAAATCCCGCGCGAAAATATCATTTTCACAGAGTATAAAGGCGATCTTGACATAACTTATTTCGCAACGGCGTCAGAGGGCAATAAAATGCTATGGGAAGGCGCTTATAAAGCTACAAATCAGCAGAGAAGTTACATCGACGCGTATCCGGGCATGGGCAAAGTCCATCCAAGCACAGGTTGGGTTTATGCGACCGTTAACGGCGAAGAAGTTTTAAATGAACGAGTTGCAACGGACTTAGAGCTAGTTTGGAATATTTACCAGACAGAAATTCTGCCATTTTGTAAAAAATATGCAGAGGAGAAAACAGGTGGCAAGCCAACAACTTCATTACAGCCATTTTTTGCGCAAATGCGTCTTGACCTTCTTTTGAGCGAACCGAACGAAAAATTAAGCTGTCGCGAAGATTTATTTTCATCGCTTGATACTCTTCATGAAGATATATATTTTGTCGGACTTGATTTCTTTAAGCTTTTCGGAAATACAACCGCGGGTGAAATTTTTGACGCTCCGGGCCTTATACTGCCTGTCATTAAAAAGCATTACGGCAAGCCGTACTTTAAATTTACATTATTCGACCAGCATAGCCTGGAACCTATGATTGATTTTGGAAACAAGCAGGTAAAGCCAACGCTTTGTAAAAAAGACTTATGTGTAACTATACCAAAGGTCAACTGGATAAACGGCAAATTAAGCCCTGTTGTTAAAGTGGAAGGTTCTAATAGTTTAACGGCAGTTGTTAAAAGCTACGCAAACCTTTTATCGGAGCGTAAACTGGCGATTGAAAACCGCTTTGCGTTTATTGATACAATGCAATTTGAAATCGAAGGGCAGACTTTTAACGCAAGCGTAAAAGAAACGGCTGGGCCAGCTAAAGACCTTTGCATTAAAGACATCAACATTTACGAAGATGAAATGATCGGTTATGAACAATATTTAGAAGTAATTGATAAGCTTAAACGCGTGCCGGGCTTAAGCGTTTACCTCGGCGGCGAGACGTATCAAGGGCGTGACATTTATGTCGTGGAATTTTTGACAAATTTAAAAGGCTACGTTTCGCGCACAAAACGCATTAACCAAAATCCTTCTTTATTCATAAACGCCCGTCACCACGCTAACGAGCCGTCGGCAACAAACTCTGCGTTTATGACGATTAAGGAGCTTTTGACTAATGACGAGTATAAAAACTTAACAGACAAGCTTAATTTGGTTGTTGTGCCGTTTGAAAACGCGGATGGAGCCGCTGTTCATTACGAGCTTCAAAAGGATAACCCTAACTGGATTTTCCACATTGCGAGGTTTAACTCAATAGGCAAAGAGTTTTATCATGAGCACTTTAAAGATGACACAATGCACATCGAAGCAAAATGCCTTACGAAAATTTGGCAAAGGTGGCTTCCCGACATTATCGTCGATAATCACGGTGTTCCGACTCATGAGTGGGCACAGCAGTTTTCGGGTTATGCTTCGCCATCCTATAAAGGATTTTGGCTTCCGCGCTCACTTTTATACGGATGCTTTTGGACGGTTAAAGAAGAATGTTTCGCGGATAATATCAAAGTTGCTAAAAAAATTGAAGACATCGTCGCTGACGTTATTGATGGAGATGACAAGCTTAAAAAGCTCAACAAAGAGTACCAAGATCGTTTCGACAAATACGCAACGAGATGGCTGCCGCGTATGTTCCCTGCTAATTTCTATAGAGACATGATAAACGCCTGGATGTCGTATGACTTTGATCCGAACCATAGGTATCCGTCTGTGCGATTTCCGTGGATTACAACTGTTGCTTACACCAGCGAAATTACAGATGAAACAGCACAGGGAGACTTTTTACAAATGTGCGCCGACACGCACACGCGCCATGATTTAGGCATTATTAAAATGCTTCGTGACAGTAAATGCGCTTTTGATACATCTGTCACAGAAACAAACAAAGGTATTTCTCAGGCACATCGCAGGCAAAGGCCGCTGATTACAAATTAGAGGGAGTTTTCCCTGCGAAATGCTTTGTGAAAATATAAAAAATTACTTACACTTTAAGGAGGCACAAAATGGGATTTTCAGATTACATCACTTTAATCGGCGTTTTAATCGTAATAGTAGGCTTTGCGCTTAAACTGGACGCCATATTAATCATCATGCTAGCCGCTGTTGTTACGGCGCTTGTCGGCGGACTTGGCATAGAAGCCATGCTTACTACGCTTGGTTCAACATTCGTTGCGAATCGTGCAATGACAATCTTTATCTTATTACTACTCGTAATCGGTACGCTTGAAAGAAACGGTCTTCGCGAATCGGCTGCTAAACTTATTGCTAAGGCTAAAGGCTCTTCACCGGGTATGGTTATTGGCGTTTATGGCGTTTTAAGAAGCATTTTCGCCGCGTTTAACATCAGCTTCGGCGGCGTTGCGGGTTTCGTTCGCCCGGTTGTAATGCCTATGGCAGAAGGTGCGATTGAAGCAAAAGGTCATAAACCTCACCCTGATCATGTTGAAGCATTAAAAGGTATGTCATCGGGCATTGAAAATATATCTTGGTTTTTCTTCCAGGTTCTTTTTGTCGGCGGCGCGGGCGGTCTTTTAATACAAAGCACACTTGCTAACTTAGAAGAGCCTATTCATGTCGAACTTTTAGACCTCGTTATCGCTGCAATTCCGACAGCTGTTTTCGCGGTTTTAGTCGCGATTGTCGTTTACTATTTAAAAGATCGTAAACTGATGAAAAAATATTATGGAGAAGCAAGCAAAAACGAAAGGGGGAATAAATAATGACTTTCCAAAATCCTTTTGATTTCTTTTTTAATCCTGAAATTAACCTTGGTACGCAGCTGCTTGAAGTTATTTTTATTATAATGGGGCTTATGTGTGTTTATGCCGCTGTTAAAAACCTTAAAGACAGCGAAAACAAATCGCCTGTAGGAACAGCAATCTTTTGGGGCGCGCTCGGAGTTGTGTTAATTGCAGGCAGATTTTTACCGCCGCTTATAAATGGTATTTTGATTTTTGTAATGGCTATTCCGGCTATTTTACGCAGAGTCAATATCGGAACTACAAATACACCTTCTGAAAACGAAACTCGCGGCCAGGCTGAAAAAATCGGAATGAAAATTTTTGTACCCGCTTTATCAATGGGTCTTTTTGCTATCATCTTCGCGTTATTTTTCACAACACTTGCTTCTGCGGCGCTTGTCGGAATCGGCGTTGGCGTATTAGTTTCTATGATTATGCTTGCAGTTTTTGACAGAAAAAACACAGCCGGCGTTTTCCTTAAAGACTCTGAGCGCTTCTTAAGCATGATCGGCCCGCTTAGTATGCTCCCAATGCTCCTCGCATCACTTGGCGCAATTTTCACGGCAGCAGGCGTCGGCAACGTTATCGCGCATATTGTCAGCGGCATTATTCCTGCCGGTAACGTGACTATTGGTATTATCGTTTACGGTCTTGGCATGGTTATTTTCACGATGATAATGGGTAACGCATTCGCGGCAATTACGGTTATGACAGTCGGTATCGGCTTCCCGTTCGTTTTAGCACATGGCGCAGACCCTGTAATTATAGGTATGCTTGCGCTTACAACAGGCTACTGCGGCACGCTAATGACGCCTATGGCGGCGAACTTCAACATCGTGCCTGTTGCGATGCTTGACATGAAAAGCAAGTATGGTGTTATAAGAGAGCAGTTTTACATTGCACTGCCTGTAATGGTTTTCCAAATCGTTTACATGATTATTTTTGCAGGCGTTTAAAAGCTTAAAGGGGGCCTCATATGAAAATTTTAGTAACAGGTTTTGACCCGTTTGGCGGCGATAAAATGAATCCCGCCTACGAAGCTGTTAAGCTC
>Ga0131853_10007422_pt1 | contig 19842 bp, 18 predicted proteins | sample TergutLab28metaG_FD_92764 | JGI IMG/M metagenome (GOLD analysis project Ga0131853, IMG submission 92764) | Labiotermes labralis P1 segment gut microbial communities from Petit-Saut dam, French Guiana - Lab288 P1 (version 2) (version 2) | ecosystem: Host-associated > Arthropoda: Insects >... | reverse complement strand
TTTGTTTTCAGGCGCATGTCCTGAAAACAAACGGATTCCACCTTTTTTGCCTCCGGCGCACACTATCATGCACTTGTCGGCAAAAAAGCATTTCGCCTTCGGCGAAATGTAGGGCAAGGGCTTCGTCTACAAGCTGAAGTAGTGACAAATGTCACTACTTTTCTTTTGTTTTCCTTGCTATACTGGTTCTATCATGCAAAAAGGTCAAGAAAAAACGATAGACACTTCAATTTATTCGATAGCCGAATTAAATTTTTTTACAATATACCTTGACAGGCGAAGTATAATGTGATAATAATATATTGCAAGGAAGAAGATATGTCGAAAGGAGAAAGGCCATGTCTATTGCATCTGACCTGATTCGCGGACACACAGATACCATCATTCTCGCCTGCCTGATGGGCGGCGATAATTATGGATATGAAATCAACAAGTCGATACACCAAAAGACAGGCGGGAGATATGAGCTGAAAGAAGCCACGCTCTATACCGCATTTCGCCGACTGGAACAGGCAGGGCACATTTCGTCTTACTGGGGCAACGAACAGACCGGAGCGCGCAGGCGGTATTACCGCATCAGCGACTCCGGGCGCGGCACCTATCAGGCACTGATTGCCGAATGGAAAAGCGCGAAAGGCATGATTGAACAACTAATTCAATTGGAGGAGAATGAATAATGGAAGACAAATTACGCAGATACATCGAGACACTATTCGAAGACGCAACACCAACAAAGAAAGCGGTGGAGCTCAGAGAAGAAATGCTGCAAAACTTGGAAGACAAGTACAGAGACCTTTTGGCAGACGGCAAAACGCCGGAGGCCGCGTTCAATATCGCCGTTGCGGGCATCGGCGATGTGAGTGTCTTACTGCGGCAGCTGGAAGACGATGCCGCCTCCGGGCCGGAACAGGAAAAGCAGGAAAAAGCCAGACGCAAATCAGCCATGCTGACCGCCATTGCGGTGATGATGTATATTCTCAGTATTTTCCCTGTGATTACGTTTGAATTAATCGGCATACCCATGGAATTTGCCATCCCCGTACTCATCTTCATGGTGGCCGTTGCGACAGGGCTTTTGGTTTACAACAACATGACGAAACCAAAGTATCTCAAAGAATCGGACACGATGGTGGAAGACTTCCGTGAATGGCAGGCCGACAAGCACAGCGGCAAACAAATGCGCAGCGCGATTTCCTCTGCATTGTGGACACTCATCTTGGTGCTGTACTTCATTATCAGCTTCACGACAAGGGCATGGCACGTCTCTTGGATTATCTTTGTCATCGGCGGGTTTGTGGAATCGCTTCTCGGCATCTTCTTCACATGGAGGAAAAAGGACGGTGACCACAATGAGTAGGGCAAGACTTGTAACGCTTATCTGCTGGATCATTAGTGCCTTGGCACTCTTGGGCCTTGCTGTTTGGGTTCTGTTCGGCGGTATATTCGGCATTGGATTTGACTTTGGAGTCGGCACATTTGACCCCGTCGGGACGCACAGCGTTTCAGCGGACAACATAGACGCCATTGACATTGATTGGACATCGGGCGCGGTTTACATCGGTACACATCACGGCAATGACATCCGCATCACCGAGTTTGCGCGGCGCAGCCTGCGGGATAATGAAGAACTGTGGCTTGACACAAACGGCGGCACACTTGCGGTGCGTTTCGCGGAACATCACGGCGTGCGGCGGGGCAATATGCTGACGAAACAGTTAGAAATTCTGATACCATACACACTCAGTCAGAATTTAGACTCCTTTTCCGTCAACACGGTATCCGGGCGCATTGCGGCAGATGACATCCACGCCGCAGATTTTTTAGCGGGTACGACCTCCGGCCGGATTGAACTCGGCGGTATCATTGCGCAGGACTTGCGTGTCACTACGACATCGGGGCGCATTGAACTGCGTAACATCACCGCGCAGACGGTAAACGCTTCCACTACATCGGGCAGAATTGAAGTGTTTCGAGCGGAGGCGGATGAAATTTCTCTGCGCACCGTGTCGGGACGTATTACAACCACCGATACCGAGGCGCAAAGTCTGCGTACACACACAACGTCCGGCAGACATGAATTGTTCGGCACCTTTGGCTACGTGAACGCGCGGAGTACATCGGGACGGATAGAAATTCTAAGCCGTATTGTACCCGAACGCGTAGTGGCACACGCCACATCCGGCAGAATTGAACTCACCGTACCCGTTACAGATGCGGTTCATGTGCAGTATTCCACCGGGTCGGGCAGATTTAGAAGCGACATCCCCGTCGTTACCCACGGCGGCGCGGACGCACAGTTTAACCTTTCGACAACCAGCGGCAGAATCTCCATTTTCGCGCTGGCGGGATAAGGAAAGCGCACAAAAACATATCCTCCCCTTTTCATTGCAAATGGGAGGATATGTTTTTATGTGAATTGTAAACTGCAAAAAATAAAAAGGTTGACATTTTCATTCCCATCCCGTATAATCAATCAAAATACTCAAGGGAGTGGTTCCTATGACCCGCAAAAAATTTCTATCCGTCCGTGAAATCTGCTACATCGCAATCTTTACCGCACTCATCGCCGTGTTGTCGCCTTTGGCTATCCCCATGCCTTACGGTATGCCCTTGACGCTTCAGAGTTTTGTCGTCCCCTTTGCCGCTGTTGTGCTCGGGGCCAAGCGGGGTGCGATTGCTGTCCTCGCCTATGTGCTTCTGGGGGCAATCGGGCTGCCGATTTTTTCAAACTTCAGGGGCGGCCTCGGCATGCTCATCGGCCCCACGGGCGGATTTATTTTCGCGTTTCCCCTCTACGCGTTCCTGGCGGGTTGGGGGGCTGACCGCGGGCGTTGGTATTGGTTGGCAGGCGGTCTGCTGGCCGGTGTCGTCGTGCTGTTCGGGTTGGGGACGGTGCAGTTTAGTTTTGTGACAGAGCGCAGCCTCGCCGAATCTTTTACCATCGCCGCATTGCCGTTTTTGCCTATGGAGGGGGTGAAACTCGCACTTGTTTGGGTGCTGGGGCAACAGGTGCGCAAAGCGTTGGCGCGAGCAGGGACCTTGGGGTAATATGTAGTTTGAATTTGGGATTTGGGGTGCGTACTGCGCGCCTGCATAGTCGATTTTCGTAGAGGCGCACCTTGTGCGCACCCTTGTCTATCGTGGCGCAACGTCGCAAAACAGGGGGGCGATTTGTAGGGGCAGAGACAGCCCCTCCGTTTGCGGACAAACGGAGGGGCATTGTAATATTGAACATACACAGCGAAATCACATCAAAGTGCAGCAACCGACCACGCTTTAATCCGTCTGCTGTCCTAAAAACGTCTCTACCTCAGCGGCCGTCTTCAAGCGCAGAGCAGCCTCAGCCAAATCCACGGCACGGGTGTAATCCCAATTGCGGATGATTTTCTTCACCCGCAGCAAAGAGGATGCGCTAACGCTAAACTCATCCAGTCCCATGCCGAGCAGCAGGGGAACAGCCTGCTCGTCTCCGGCGAATTCGCCGCACATGCCTACGAACTTCCCCTCCCGATGCGCAGCGTCAATCACCATTTTGATTGCCCTCAGCACCGCGGGGTGATAGGAGCTGAAAAGTGAACTGATTGTCTCGTTCCCTCGGTCCACAGCCAAGGTATATTGCGTCAGGTCATTCGTGCCGATGCTGAAAAAATCTACTTCTTTCGCAAACTCATCGGCCATGAGAACCGCCGCCGGCGTCTCCACCATAATGCCGATGGCGATTTCTTCGTCAAAAGTGATATCTTGCGCGCTCAGCTCGCCTTTGCATTCTTCCAAAATCACTTTGGCGGCTCGGAACTCTTCCAAAGAGATAATCATAGGCAACATGATTAAAAGTTTCCCATAAGCAGATGCCCGCAGCAGGGCTCTCAGCTGCGTCTTGAATATCTCAGGCATATCCAGACACATGCGGATTGCACGGTAGCCCAAAAACGGATTTAACTCGCTTGGAAAGGTGAAGTAGGGCAATGTTTTATCACCGCCAATATCCAATGTGCGGATAATCACCGGCCTGCCCGCCATATCTTGAACGACCCGTTTGTAAGCGTCGAACTGCTCCTCTTCCGTGGGGAAGCGACTGCTGTCCATGTATAAAAACTCTGTGCGGAACAGGCCAATCCCCTCGCCGTTATTAGCCAAAACGGCCTCTACGTCTTTCGGACTCCCGATATTGGCGCAGAGTTCCACTCGCTTGCCGTCCTGCGTAACAGGGTCTTTGTCCAACAGTTCACGCAGTACCGCTTTTTCCTGTAGCAGCACTTCTTTCTGTTTCTCATAGGCCGCGATGGTGTCCGGGTCTGGGTTCAGGCGTATCTGTCCCGTGTTGCCGTCTGCGATAATCATGCCGCCCGACGCGAGTTTCTCTCTGGCCCCGCCCAGCCCTACGATCGCCGGAATTTCTAAAGTGCGTGCCATGATGGCGGAGTGGGCTGTTTTCCCGCCGATTTCCGTGACAAAGGCCAAGACCTTTTCTCTGTCCATCGTTGCCGTAACAGAAGGGGTGAGGTCCTCCGCCACCACGATAACTGCATCAGGCAGATGCTGGAGCGTTGCCGGGACTACGCCCGCCAGATTGCATAAAATCCGTTCACAGACATCTGCCACATCAAACGCCCGGTCACGGAAATACTCGTCCTCTGCGTCTTGCAACAGGGCACAGAACTCTTCCTTGGTCTCCCAAAGGGCTTGCATGGCGTTTTTATGTTCCGTGCGAATCTTGTCCAATACGCTTTCTTCTATGGCGGGATCTTCTGCGATATCCAGATGGGCGTGGAAAATTTTGGCACTTTCCACGCCCATGTTTTGTTCTGTAGCCTTTGCGATGATACTGATTTGTTGCTTGGATTTTTCGACTGCCCCCAGATACTTTTCCGTCTCCCGCTCTGTTTCGCCGGGGGCGATGACTTCGGTTCCGATATAGATTTCCGGCTTCTCATAGATATATACCGGCCCCAAGGCAATCCCCGAAGAGGCCCCGATTCCTTTTAAAATCTCCATCTTCGCCCTCTTAATCTTTCAACTCGGCCAGGAAGGTCTCAATTTTCTCCAAGACTTCTTCCTCTTGCGTTCCGTCCACTTGTACGGTGCAGATGTCCCCTTGCTTCAAAGAAAGGGAAAGCACATGGAGGATGCTCTTTGCATTCACGGTTTTTTCGCCTTTCACAAGGCTTATCTTCGCATCGAACGGCTTGATGAAACGGACAAACTCAGATGCCGGGCGGGCGTGCAAGCCCGACTCGTTTGCTATGGTAATGTTTTTTTCAATCATGTTCCATACTCCTCTGTCTGTTTTTTCGGACTTACACAGCGGCGACTAATTCTTTCACCTTTGCGATGTCAATATATGTCTCGCCATCTTTTTGGCTTTTTAAAGAAGTTCCGACGATAACCCCTTCGGCACAGCGCAGGAAATCCTTGATATTCTCTTTTTTTACGCCGCTCCCTATGATGAGCGGTACATGGGGAAACTTTTCCCGCAGAGCAATGATGTCACTTAATTCCGGGCTTTTCCCCGTGACCAAGCCGGTCACAATAACGGCATCTGCACCGGAATCCATGGATTCTTGGATGCTCTCGTCTATCGTCTGCCCCGGATAGGCGGGGACGGAATGCTTTACGTTTACATCGGCGAAAACGAGACATTCGGAATCAAGCTGTTTCTTCGCCCGCATGACGATACCGGCGGAGGCGGGGGCCATTCCGAAACTGCCGCCTCTGCTCTCGGCAAAGTTTTCACAGCGGATAAACGCCGCGCCGCAAATTGCCGCTACTGCAACCTCTTCTTTTGCACACCCGAACTGAATATTAACGCCCAGCGGTATCTTGGCGATTTCTTTCAGGCGGGTTACAAGGTTTGCCATGGCGACCAATGTCTCTGTGCCGCATTCGGTCCAATAAGGCATGTCGTAAAAATTCTCAATGATGGCGGCGTGCGCGCCGCCCTCTTGCAAAGCTTCTAAGTCCTCTTTCGCCCTCGTGAAGATATCTTCATAAGGTGCCCTATACAAAGGCGCAGTCGGCAAGGCTTTCAAATGCACCATTCCGATGATACACTTACCGCTTTTTAGAAAATCTGTTTTCACACGAAACCTCCATTGTAGCGAATTTTCGGAAAAGTCTTTGGGGCTTTAGATCTGTTTCTTGTATTTTCCCCCGCCGATGGCGGGGGAAAATACAAGGTCATTTCTTTTTGGAGAACGCGCCCTATAGTTTCAACAACTTCGCCGCGTTTGCATGGAATATTTTTTCTTTTTCTTCGTCTGACAAGGGGAGCACTTCCAGCCTTACGATTTCACTTTTTGGATACTTGTAAGGCCAGTCGCTTCCGAATATGATTCGGTCTGCGCCCAATTCGTGATAGGCTTTGAACAGCACGGGAATTTCAACTTGGCCCGACGTTTCTACATACACATTTTCAAGATTGCGTACACATTCCACGCAGGAGTATCCATAGTCAATATATCCCAGATGCTCAAATACAAAGGTCACACCGGGGTGCCGCTCTGCGTAAATCGCCCATTGCTGCGGCAGGGATAGAGGGGCTGTGCCCGTATGTACCAATACGGGCACGCCATATGATTCTATCACGTCAAGGATTCCGTCCAGAGCAGGCGTGTTTTCGGGATAGTAACCGTGCTTCCAAGAGTGGAGCTGTACACCCCGCATCTTTAATTCGCCCAGGCATCTGTGAACTTCGTCTATGGCCTTTGGGTCTCTCGGGTTGATATAGGCGTGACCCACGATGCGATCCGGATATTGCAGGCAAGCCGCCTGAACCGTGTCGTTTTGTTCCCGGGTATCTATCCCGTTGAGCACAGACAGACCGGCACATTGAATGCCGAACTCATCCAGATACGCCACCAGATCATCCGGCGTGGTTACATGGCCGGAGCTGGATTTTCCCATATGGACATGATAATCAATCATTTGCAAGTATCTCCCCTTTAAAATACGCCGGCATATACACCTGCGACGCCCAAGACCATCAACAGAATCATGAGCAAAATCGGATTGAATTTCTTTTTCGTAAGCAAGAAATACATCAGCATGGTAATTGCCACGGGGAGTATGCCGGGCATCAAGCCGTCCAAGGCATCTTGGATGCTGACGGTGGTATACTCATCCACAACACGGTACAAGTTCAGGTTAAGGCTCACGACCGCCGGCACAAATCCGCCGATGATGACAAAGGCCGCCACCCCCGCAAGTTCCGTAATCCGGCTCATCAGGCCGCTTTTGTGAAGACTTCCCACAAGATTTACACCGTGTCTATAGCCGCGGAACACACCGTAGTACCGCACGCCCAGGGTGATTATCGTCATGCCGAGCAAAAACATAATCGGCCCCAGAATGCTGCCTTGCAGGGCAAGCCCTACTGCGATACCGGCCAAAAGCGGCCGTGCCGTGCCGTTAATCAGGCTGTCTCCCATGGCGGCCAAGGGTCCCATCAGAGCAGATTTTACGGCGTTTACACTTTCGGGCTCTACCTCGCCCTCCAGGGCTATGTTTTCTTCCATGGCGGCGGCAACGCCGATCGGAATCGCAGAGACCATCGGCTGGGTCAGGAACAACTGCATATGCCGTTCCATGGCATCCGCTTTTTCTTGGCCTTCGTAATATTTATCAAACACGGGACTCATGGCATTGGTAAAGCCCAAGGCCTGATGCCGCTCAAAGTTCAGGCAGCTGCGGATGAAAAGTTGCCTTCTAAAAATTTTCCAAAGGTCTTTTCTGGTTAATTTTTCTTTTTTCATGACGCTTCCTCCTCCTGTTGCGAACCTTTTGTGGATTTACCTTTGCTCAAAATCATATGCAGCGCGGCCGCGGTTACCGCCACAAGGCCGATGCCGATCAGATTGAGGTTCAGATAGACCATGGCAATCATGCCCACCAAGAAGTATGGCCACAGATGTGTCGCCTTGATGGATTTCAAGAGCAGGGCGAAACCGACCGCGCCAATCATCCCGCCGCCGACAGCGAGACCCCGAATGACCTGCTCCGGTATCGCTTCGATGAGGGGAAGTACAAACTGAGGTCCGTAATACACCGCCAAAAATGCGGGTACGCCGTAGAAAAGCACATTCACAGCCAAGGGCAGGACACTATAGAACATAAGCCCTTTGCTGCTCCCGGCCGCGGCCGCTTTGTCGCCCCGGTGCAAGAAAAAGACGTTTACCACGGAGAATTGCAGCGTGGTGACAGCTTGCCCAATCAGCGCAACGGGAATTGCGGTCGCAATGGCGACTTCGATGCCGGAACCCGTAGCGATAGCCAATGCAGTCGCAATGGCGGCACTCAGGGTGGGGTCGGGCGGGACTGCGGTGCCTACAAAAACGACGGCAAGGAACATCAGTTCCACCGTTGCGCCCACCATCAGGCCCATGGTTACGTCGCCCATAATCAGGCCTACGACCGTACCTGTAATAATGGGTCTTGTGGTTTGGAGTTGCAGGGTCTGTTCATCGATAATTGCCCAAGTGACCCATAATCCTACTAACAATGCTTGGATCATAATGATTCTCCTCCTATTTAGAAATTATAATTCGATTAGTGAGAAAAAAGTTTCCTGTTCTGCCAGTATTTGCTCCTTCAGTTCGGTCAGCGTACAGTCTTCAACATTTGAAATCGCAGAAACCAATGAAGGAAGATTGGCTCCTGTGAAAATCAAACTCTTTTCTAATAACCCCCTCTCATGCAGGCAGGTAACTGTATTGTTGAGCGGTGAGCCGCCGAGTACATCCGCGAATACAATGACCTCGTCCCCTTTTATGGTGTCCAGCAGTTTGGAGATTGCCTCAATGAAGCCATGACCGCCCATGTCTTCCGTCATGCCTTGACAATGCAGGTCATCTCTTTCTCCCAAAATCATTTCGGCGGCGTTTTTCAGCCCCACGGGGAAGGCTCCGTGTCCTACAATGATGATTTCTTTCATGCTTTGATTAACTCCATGATATTTACTTTCCTGTCACTTGGAACAACGCGCACTTCCAGTTCTATGCCCTTGGCATTCAGTTCTTTCAGGAGGGCAATTTCTTCCTCATCCAACCAGATGGATTTGGAGAACTTCTTTTTCTTCGGATGCTGGCTGATGTTGCCCACATTCACACTCGTCATCGGCACGCCGCTCTCCAACAGGTCATTCAGTTCTTTTACACCTCTTACGATTAAGAGCGCGTTACCTGACTTCCCTTCATCTTGCAGCAATTCCGCCGCCTGTTTTTGCCCGACGACTTCAAGGGCAATATTATTCGGCACGGCCAACTGGAACAAGGTTCGGGATAAGGGGTCTTTACTGCTTTTGTCATCTGCAACGATAATCATGTTGCTCTGTGCATCGCTGAGCCAAGCTGTGATAATTTGCCCGTGAATCAATCTGTCGTCAATCCTGATGTGCTTGATTTGAATCATTGCTTTCTCCTCTTTTCCTTAAACTAATACATTGGAATTGCCTCGTCGTTCATAATTACCCTTTGGTAATTTGAAACCATATTGTCATCCACGTATTTCAACAGAAAAGCGTTTATTACGTCGCGGTCTTTTAAACTGACGATGACCGGGTAGCTTTTCTCATCCGGCGTGTATTGGAAGTTCAGCGAAATCATCTTTAGCCCCTCACCGAAGCCAAACAAGTTGTCTTGCGACCATAGGGCGGCGTCAATGGTTTTATTTCGTAACGATTGAGATATACCCGCATACTTAACCGGCACAAAGACCACATCTTTGTCTGCGAAATACGCTTCAGAGACATCCCGTTGGTCAAGAGAGCCCTCGTCTATCCCGACTTTCATGCCCGGGAAATAGCCGTCATAATCAACCCTTGCGTACAGGGCGTGGTCGGTGATAAATGTGCTTGAGCGGAGCTCGTAAGCAATTTTAATGTCACTTGTCTCACGCAGAAACTCCACGGCAGAGGCCTTTGACATAACGGCAAAATCATTCCGCCTGTTCAGTATGGAGCGCAAACGGTTTTTTGAGCCGGTCATAAACGAAAAATTAAACTGCACCGCCGATTGATTTAAAGTCTTAAAAAGCCCCGTGGCCAATCCTTCAAAGACTTTGGATGAGGGCAAGGGCATAACTCCCACCACATGGTCAACCCCTGCGATTTGGAACAGGCGATTATAGCTAATTTGGCTGACCGTTGTGCCGAGATGCCCCCTTTTCTCCAAGCGGATGGCATCCATGTCGATGAGATAGTTGAGTGCTGTCTGCACGGTCCCCCTTCCTACATCATATTTTTGGGACAAGGCTTCTATGGTTTCGACCCGGCCGCCTGCCTCCTTTCGCAAAAAATCAGTCGCTAAACGGATAATAACCACGCCGTGTTTGGACATATAAGATGAGGGAATATTCATTTTCTTTCCTCGTATCAATATACAAAATTTTGTATATTGATTATACCATATTTTATGCCGTTAGTCAACCGAAAAAAACCAGCGGGCTCAAATCTTGTTCGGCTTTGTGTTAAAAAAGCTTATGTCTCTTATGGCTGCGCCGGTACGAGGGCGAATATTTTTTGATAAGCTTTATGTTCAAACTTTGGAAAAGCAGGCTTTGCGGCACCCGTCTCCCCCGCTTGCGGGAATGGCTTTTGTTGTGAAATTGTCTTGCAATAAAATAAAAATATTAAAATTGGAACAAATTGTGTTTCTATTTCGTCTATGTTATAACAACCCGACCCACTAAGCCGCCAAAGGCGGCAAGTGGGCACCCCGGAACGTTGTATCATAAAAGGCGGCACTATCGTGCCTTGTTCTGCCAAGGCAGAACTCTTTTGCTTTGCAAAAGGATTTATGTTATAACAACCCGACCCACTAAGCCGCCAAAGGCGGCAAGTGGGCACCTCGGAACGTTTTAACATAAAATACAGCACTATCGCACCTTGTTCTGCCAAGGCAGAACACTTTTGCTTCGCAAAAGAATTTATGTTATACTGTTACACAAGTAGGGACGCATACCGTGCGTCCGCAATCGGGACAGGCCATCACAGAAAGGGAGGCGTATTATGACAGGGAGAATGAAGAAAGCTATTAGTTTGCTGCTCGTGTGTTGTATGCTGCTGACGTTGGCTCCGGTGCAAGTGTTTGCACGGGAGGCGGTGCCGGATGCAGCGGAGGTGCGCGCCGACGTCCCGGAAGGCCGCTTGGAGCGGCGTGAGGAGCGGCCGAGTGCGGCGTGGGCGCGGGAGGATGTGCAGGCGCGTGGCGGGATGGAAGTTGCGCGGGAGCGCGTGGATATTGTGACAACCGATGCAACGCATAACGTGAGTATGCGCATGGACACCCCCGGTTGGGGCTGGGCTTATGCGTGGCCAAATGTAACGGTAGAAGGCTCTATAATACAATTGACTGCTTTCCCAAACCCCGGGTTTGCTTTTGTGCGATGGGAAATACTTTCAGGTGATGTGCAGATTAGCAACCCTTCCTCTTCAGGGACGCAATTTATCATGCCAGCGCACGACGTATCAATTCGAGCCGTGTTTCGGGAAATGGTAAACCCTGCACGTATCAACTTGAGTGTAAATAATCCTGATTGGGGTACAGCCAGCGCAACGCCGATGGATTTGGCAGAACCGGGTACGCAGGTACGGCTAGTCGCTCGGGAGAGCCCCGGCGCAACCTTTTTGCGCTGGGAAGTGCTCTCAGGCAACTTGCAATTGGACAATCCCTATTTACAAGTATTGGGCTTTGTCATGCCGACAGACGATGTGTCAATTCAAGCCGTATTTTTGGAAATGGAAAATCCCCGAAATGTAACCATGAGCGCAAATGTGCCGACTTGGGGTTCGGCCGAGGCACGACCCTCTATAGCAGAGCCGGGTACGCTCATACAAATAAATGCCTTTTCGGTAACCGGAACTTTCTTTGAGCGATGGGAAGTGTTGGAAGGTGAGGTGCAACTTGAGGTCTCCGCTTGGAACTGGGCACACTTTATTATGCCTGAGGGCGATGTGTCGATTCGCGCCGTGTTTCGAGAAATTCCAACGATATACATAAGCGCAAACAACCCGTACTGGGGGCAGGTCTTCATGTGGTCCAGCTCAACAAGACCCGGAGAATCGGTGTCTATAGAGGCTCAACCAAATCCCGGCTTTGCCTTTTCATACTGGGAAGTGCTCTCAGGTAATGTGCAGTTGCAAGATCCCTATTCCACATGGACAAGCTTCACCATGCCCGACCATGATGTGGAACTTCGCGCCATCTTCCACGAAGTCATCACCTCCAACGTTACTGTTAGCTCAAACAACCTCGATTGGGGTTGGGTTGCATCCTTGCAGGATACGGCAGAAACCGGCGAATGGGCAGGCGTAGACGCTTTCCCAAATCCCGGCCACCTTTTCGTCCGCTGGGAAGTGTTGGAGGGCGATGTAGAGTTTGTTGACCCCTACTCTGTTTGGGGAGATTTCATCATGCCCGACCACGACGTACATATTCAGGCCGTGTTTCGTGAGATGGTGAATCCCGTGGAGATAAGTGCTAGCGCGAATAACCCCAAGTGGGGTTGGGCGGATGTCGAACTTTCTCCGGCAGAACCGGGCATGGAGTTGTGGTTGGGTGCTTGGCCGAAACCCGGCTTCATTTTCGACCACTGGGAAGTGCTGGCGGGCGACCTGCAAATCCACAACCTCTATTCTCCTTGGGCAACCGTCATCGTCTCGGAACACGATGTATCCGTCCAAGCCGTGTTCCGACCGCTCGGCACAAAAGGCCCCGCGTTGGGGATGCTCTCGGAACTCTTCCCCGATGCAAATTTGGCTCAGATGGTGGCAATTAGACTGGAGCTGTGGGACTGGGATACGTGGCAAATGATAGACCACCTAGTCACACAAGCGGATTTGGATAGTATCGCAATCATTGATTCTCATGATGTAGGCGCATTCGTTACCGATTTGCAAGGGATACACTATTTAAGGAACCTACATGTGGTAATCCTTGAACACGGCGGCATCAGTAACCTCACCCCCTTGGCCGAACTTATGGATTTGGGGTGGCTCAGCCTATGGGATAACCGGGTCACCGACCTCACGCCGCTTGCCGGACTGTCAAGCTTGGTAGCCTTGGATTTGGGCAACAACCTAATCAGCGACCTCCAACCCCTCGCCGCGCTGACAGACTTAGAAATCTTATGGCTGGACGCGAACCGCATCAGCGACCTTCGCCCCCTCGTCGGGTTGACTAACTTACGTGAGTTGGTATTGGAAAACCAGCACATCACCCTCCCCGCCGCGCTGCTCACAAACCCCTTTGTACTGGAGCACACCGTATTTAACCCGGACGGCTCCCGTACTTCGGTGTCCGAAACCGACCCCTTTGGTGTGTATATCGCTCCGAATGTCACATGGTCAGGCATGCCGGACAACACGAGAGAGTTGTACTACTTCTTCGGGCAAACCGTCACCCTCGGCAATGCCGCCACTTGGTTTTCCGGCACCGTTACCCAGCCCATCGTCCTCCACGACGTGCCGTTGGCGCATTGGGGGCGGTGGTTCGTGACGCAGGCGCATACGAAAGGTTTCGTGCGAGGAAACCCGGACGGGTCGTTTAACCCCTATGGTGAACTCACCCGCGCACAGGCGGCGCAGATACTGGCGAACATGGCCGGGGTTGGCGCATTCGGTGCCCTGCCGTGGCCGACAACTAACCCCTTCCCGGATGTGCCCGCGTCTGCATGGTACGCGCCCGTGATTGCATGGGCGGCGGAGCGGGAGATTATGAACGGTCACGCCGATGGCAGATTCGCCCCGGGCGAGCCGATTACACGAGAGCAATTTGCCGTGATTCTGTGGAATTTTGCGGCGTATCGCGGCGTTGATGCCCCATTCCCTCCGGGCGGCGGCGCAGAGTGGCCTTTCCCTGACAACAATCAGATCTCATGGTGGGCAGTCGATGCCGCCGAATGGGCGAATAGCCACAGGATTATCCTCGGCGATACCCTTGGGTTCCGCCCCGGTGACACGGTGAGCCGCGTGGAGGCCGCGACTATGGTTGTGCGGTTTGATGATGTACCTTGGGCCGCGGGTTGATTAAAAGTGAGACAAAAAGACGAGATGCCGGTTGGCATCTCGTCTTTTTTCATACCCTGCACACCCGAATCTCCCCGATCGGCTTGCTAATCTTATGCCGCCCGGTAAATATCTCCGCCTCAACCGCCAGCCAAGAATCTCCCGTGAGACGTTCGCCGAACAGCCCCCCTACCGCTTCGATTTGTGCATCTTCGCTCTGCCTGCACAGATACGTCCCGGCGGGGATTATTTTGTTGGCTCTGTCTTTCGGCACTTCCAAAAAAGCATAATACTGTGCCCCCGCCGGGGTATGCTCACACAGGAAACCATATTCCGAGAGGTCATCATACTCGTTTTCAGCGTATGACACATCCGCAAAAGAGGCTACCAACTCCAACAAATCCAAATCTTTGAGCGATGCGCCGCAGGGTTTGACGTGGAGGAATTTTTGCGGAAGTTCTCGCTCATAAATTTGTCCGACCTGATATTGCTCTGCTAAGTCCATTTTGTGTTCCAGCGTGCAGATGAGATTTAGGCCTTGCTTGATTCGCTTCAATTTCTGCTCGGCAATTTCCTTGCCGTGCGCCAAAAAGGCGCGGAAGTCTATCATGTCGTCCGCATGGGTGAATGTTGTGAGTTCTTTCAGCGGGATATCCAATTCAATGCAAAACATAATGAGTTCAACGTGGTGCGTTTGGTCGAAAGTGTAATACCGATAGCCCGAGTCCGGATCTGTACAGGCGGGTTTGAGCAGTCCTATCTTTTCATAGTAACGCAGAGACCGTAAACTCGCCCCGGTGAGCTTTGAAATCTCCCCGATGGACAGGAGCTTATTTTTCCGAGCCATAAAAACTTCTCTCCTTTTGAAAATTTCCTCTTGACTCTGACATGATGTCATGGTTTATACTCCAGTTTAGTCCGAATGACAGAGAAAGTAAAGAGGAATTTTCAAATGGAACAAATCAAGGAGTCCAACCTGAACAAACCGATTACGTCGAAGTTCTTGCTCACATTCACCATGCCGACCATTTTGTCCTTTGTGATTATGGGCATCTTCGGCACGATTGACGGCGTGTTTGCCGCGCGTGGCATCAGTCAAGAAGCCCTCGGGGCCATCAACTTCGTTATGCCGTTTTTCACTTTTACGATGGCGATTGGTGCCATGCTCTCCATGGGCGGCTCTGCGCTTGTGGCGAAGAAAAAGGGCGGAAAGCTGCATCAGGAGGCGCGGGAGAATTTTACGCTGCTGACCCTCGTGACCTTTGCAACCAGTACGATAATCTCAGGCGGAAGCTGGCTGTTCCGTCGGCCCTTGCTGCAGCTGCTCGGCACGTCTGCGGATGTGTTTGACTTGGCAATGGAATATTTGCAGCCGCTGATTTTGATGATGCCCTTTATCATGGCCGGTCTCTTCCTCGTACAGCTGCTCATCGCCGAAGGGCGGCCTATGCTCAGCATGTTTGCATCGAGTTCCGGGGCGGTAGTGAGTACTGCATTGAACGCCGTATTCATCTTTGTGTTTGACATGGGCGTCTTGGGTTTGGCTCTTGCGACCGGAATTGGCTATGCCGTACCTGCGATTGTCGGGGTCTCCTATTTTGCGCTGAACCGCAAGGGGACGATTTTCTTCGTCCGTCCGAAATGGGACATCAAAGCACTTGGCCGCTCCTCACTCAACGGCATCAGCGAAATGGTTACCATGATGGCAACCACCGTAACTACAATTGTGATGAATAACGTACTCGTACACATCGTCGGTTGGGAGGGCGTCGCAGCGGCAGGTATCATCTTGGCGGCGCAGACGATTTTTTCCTCGCTCTACTTCGGCTACTCTGCGGGCATCGCCCCGGTCGTGAGTTATAACTTCGGCAAAAAGCGGCGATACGGCACAGAAGGTGAACTCAGACAGGAACGGCAGGATAATCTGCAAATGCTCTACAAAAAGAGCCTTGTCATCGTAGCCGCATTGTCTGTCATCGCCCTAATCGGCACGCAAGTGTTTGCGGATTTGCTGGTGCGCATCTATGTGTCACCGAATGACCCATTTATGGGGCATCTGCACGAGATGGCGGTGCGAGGGCTTCGGATTGCGTCAACGGGCTTCGTGCTGATGGGTTTTAACGTGTTTGCAACCGCTTGGTTTACAGCGTTCAATGACGGCTTGGTGTCGGGCTTCATGTCCCTCATGCGGACGATGGTGTTTACGCTGGTGCTTTTGGTAACCCTGCCGCGGGTCTGGGGCATAGACGGCGCGTGGTTCGCCTTGCCGCTCGCCGAGGTGCTGTCGATTACCGTAACGGTGTTCTTTCTGGTGCGGATGGGGCGGAAGTATTCCTATCGCGCGGGGCATCGTCAGGAAAAAACGCTCTCTGCCGCCCATGGCGGCAGCCCCCTCACAAGCGGAGAGGGCTAATGTCAAGGGCGGTCCCACAGGACCGCCCTTACAAACGAGAGAAAAAAGCTCTAATGCCACCCCTCTCCCCCAATCTCAAACAGTTCCGCAATCCGCGCCCGCAAAGCCTGATGTGCCGCATCCTCCAAGCGAGGATCCTCCGCCAAAACTTTCATAGCCGCCTCCTGCGCCTCCTTCAGCACGTCCATATTATACGCAAAGCTCGCGAGCCCCATCTCCGGCAGGCCATGTTGGCGCGACCCGAAGAAATCTCCGGGGCCGCGAAGCCGCAAATCTTCCTCTGCGATGACGAACCCATCCCCCGTCTTGCACATAATCGCAAGCCGCGCCCGCACACTCTCGGCCTGATTTGAGGAAAATAATACACAGTAGGACTGATGCCCCCCTCGACCGACCCGTCCGCGGAGCTGATGGAGCTGTGAGAGCCCGAAGTGTTCGGCGTTTTCGATAACCATCAGCGCGGCGTTCGGTACGTCCACACCGACTTCTATAACCGTGGTAGAGACCAAAATGTCCGTCTCACCCCGCACAAAGGCGGCCATTATCTTTTCCTTATCTTTCGCCTTGAGCTTCCCGTGCAAAAAGGCCACGGTGCGGTCGGGGAAGATATTTTCCTGCAAATCCTTGGCGTAGGCCTCTACCGCTTTCATGCCGCCGGAGGTGTCCTCGGGGTCGGCTTCGATGGCGGGGCAGACGTAGTAAACCTGCCGCCCCTCGTCCAAAAGCTTGCGGGTGAAGTTGAAAATCCGCTGTCGCTTATCCTCGTCCACGGCGTAGGTCTCGATTGTTTGGCGGCCCGGCGGCAATTCGTCAATGACGGAGATATCCAAATCGCCGTAGAGGATGAGCGCAAGCGTCCGAGGAATCGGCGTGGCGGACATGACCATCATGTGCGGCCGGTCTCCCTTTTCCTTGAGTGCGCTGCGTTGGTCTACGCCGAAGCGATGTTGCTCGTCCGTGATGACCAATGCCAAGTCGCGATACCGCACCCCCTGTGAAATCAATGCGTGCGTGCCGACAACGAGATGGTAACAGCCCGTCTCGATGAGGTCGCCGACCTCTCGTTTCTTCTTCGCTGTCATGCTCCCCGTGAGCAGTCCGACCCGCATCCCCAACGGCTCCAAGAGCGCGGAGAGCGTCTGTTGATGCTGTTCAGCGAGAATCTCCGTGGGTGCCATGAACGCACTCTGGAACCCCGCCCGGAAAGCCGCCCAAGCGCAAGCGGCGGCTACCACGGTCTTGCCGGAGCCGACATCGCCCTGCACCAAGCGGGACATAGGGCGTTCTCCGGCCATGTCGACCAAAGCCTCGTTAATCGCCCGTTTCTGCGCCCCGGTCAGGGTGAACGGGAGTGCTTCATAGAACGGCTCCAAATCCACAGGCGGTACAATCCGCCCCGTAGTCTCCGAACGGCGGCCACGGATGAAATGCAGGGAGGTGGCGAGCAGGAACAGCTCTTCAAATATCAGCCGCCGCCGCGCCAGTTCTAAGGACTCTTCGCTCTCGGGGAAGTGGATGTTGTGGTAAGAAAACCGCGTCTGCGCCAACCCGTGCGCCTCACGGACGGCCTCGGGCAGCGGGTCGGGAAAGACCTCACCACAGGCGATCAGCCCCTGTGTCATGGCATTGAGCAAAATCGTCTGGCTCACGCCCTGTGTCAGACGGTAGATGGGGACAATGCGCCCCGTGAGCCGCCCGGCATCGGCTTCCTGCTCCATGACAGGGTTCTGCATGGCGGGGGCGAGGAGCGTCCCGCCGACTTTGCCGTAGAAAACATAGCTCTCGCCCTGCTTGATTTGGTCTTTGCGGTAGCCCTGATTGAAGTAGGTGATGTCCAAACGCCCCGTCTCGTCCACGGCGTGAAATTTGAGCAAATCCAGCCCGCGGCGTATGATCTGAAGCCGCGGCTCGTTCGCCACGATCGCCCGCACGGAGACAGTCTCACCCGGTATAAGCCCCTTGATGGCGGAGAACTGTCGCCTGTCGTCATAGGCACGGGGAAAGTAGGTGACAAGGTCGCCGAGGTAGGCGATGCCAAGCTTAGACAGAGCCTTGGCTCGGACTTCGCCTATGCCTTTGATGTAGCGGATGTCGGTTTGCAGGTCGGGCATAGTGTGGCCTCCGGGGTGTGTTGACAAAATGGATGGGGTGGGATATAATGAGTGTATAAAAAGGGAACTGCCGCTTTCGCACGGCGGCTCGACCCTAAAGTAGAGTTTTGAGACGCCTTACTTCGTAAGGCGTCTCGTGCTATCTTGTCCTAGTCTTATGACATAGGGCGATAACAGCCAAAAGCAACGACATGATGGCGAAAAGCACATCATAAGTAACGTATGCGTTCATGACACCACCCCCTTTCTCAGGGAGTGGCCGAGTCGCCCAGCGGCAATTCCAAATATATTATACAGGGTTATGCGGCCAAAGGCAAGCATAACCCTGTCCCTTTCCACATAGCGTATACAGAGGTGATGCGTTTTGAAACGACCATTCGGCGGGAGAGTCCTGCTCATCCGGCGCAAATACATAGCGGCTCTGGCACTCTGTCTGGCAGTGGCGGGAATTTTTTACATCATCAACCACCCGGCTTTGGTGGGAGCAGCAGCCGAGGAACGTACGTTGCCCATCTATAGTGTTCAGCGGGACGATGCGGCCATCAGCCTGACTTTCAACGTGACAACGGCGGAAGACGCCTACACCGTCCAAATCATGCAAACCCTAAACGCCTTCGACGTCCGTGCCACCTTCTTCGTCACCGGCGACTGGGCGCGGGAGAACGCGGGCTTAGCTGCACGCCTCGCCGAGAGCGGCCACGAACTGAAAAACCTCTCTGATGACCACAGCGTTCTCCGCAGGTTATCGGCCTCAGACATCCATGCCAACGTTCAGGCGTGTAGTGATGCCATCGAAGCGGCTACGGGCGTACGCCCTACAGTCTTCCGTGCGCCGTACGGCGAGTACGACGGCCGTGTGGTGGCGCAGGTCGAAGCTCTGGGGATGCGTGCCATCCAATGGAGTGTAGACAGCGGCGATTGGCGGGGCTTGGATGCGAACGCCATTACACAGCAAGTACAAAGCAGGGCGTTTCCCGGTGGGATTGTGTTACTGCACAGCAATGTGCAACAGACGACGCTGGCTTTGCCGGATATCGTGCAGGGCTTGTTGGAAGCGGGGTATACGTTGGTGCCTGTGTCAGAGTTGGTGGGTGGGGCGGCATAAATGCGGCCCTTACAAACCCGTTCCAACATCCAAACACCCCTATTCCGGCGGACAAGCCGAGAGATGGCGTGTTGAATCTTGCAGGAGCAAGAAAAGGCCGCCCACAGGCGGCCTTCCCCTATTTCCGATACTCAAACTCCAAACGGTCCATACAAACCGTATCGCCCTCGGCAATACCCATCTCTTCCAGCCGCGCATATACCCCGGCCTGTTC
>Ga0131853_10007418_pt1 | contig 19844 bp, 6 predicted proteins | sample TergutLab28metaG_FD_92764 | JGI IMG/M metagenome (GOLD analysis project Ga0131853, IMG submission 92764) | Labiotermes labralis P1 segment gut microbial communities from Petit-Saut dam, French Guiana - Lab288 P1 (version 2) (version 2) | ecosystem: Host-associated > Arthropoda: Insects >... | reverse complement strand
GCGATTGGAACCAGGACAGAGAAGTTGAGCTTCAGGAAGATTAACAATGGCAGGATCAGTCTCTTGAGTCACCCTCGTCCTGAAAAAAAAAGAGTCTTATGTAAATGGTAGGCATTAGAAACAGCAGTTTTCTATTGATTCGCTTGAGATGATCCTAGTGGACTGGACAAGGCAGTCAGCCGCTCCTTCGCCGCAAGTCGTGGAGTATCACAACTGACGCCATATTTGTGTCCTCTACACATCTAATGCCGGTCCCAGTGTCCGCGCGGTCTAAGGTGTGGGTCTTCGACTGCTCGCCTGCTGGGATTGTTGGTTCGAATCCCAAGGGGGCATGGATGTCTGTCTGTTGTGAGTGTTGTGTGTTGTTAGGTAGAGGTCTCTGCGACGAGCTGATCATTCTTCCAGAGGAGTCCTACCGGGTGTGGAGTGTCGCTGCGTGTGATCTAGAAACCTCGTGAATGAGGAGGCCATGTCCCAATGGGGGCTGTTGCGCCCCAACAAAACAAAAAATTCTAATCCTGAAGCTTGCGGCAGCATATTCTTGCGAAGCATTTGCACATATTGAAAAGTCAAAACATTATAACATCAAATATTTAAAGCCTAGTGGATAGCCTACGGTACATATTAGAACTTTTAACTCTAAAAACCCGTTTCTTTTACACTAAGTGTATGGATGTGTGGATAGTGATGGTTACGATGGAGAGCAAGTGTTTCCTTTAGAGCACTCCTCAGATTGTCTTTAAGATAGAAGCACACAACATTCTCTGTGACGTAAGAAACAAATATATATATATATATATATATATATATGTATACATACATTTGCAGACGGATGGATGGGTGGATGGATGGGAGAATAATTTTATCCTTTAAGTGGTTTTGATAGTTCCTAGAGCCAGTGCTTATTGAGTAACAGAAACTTAATCTCCACTACATGTTCCTCAAGCAGCCCTCCTGAAAATTAGTTTGGAATTTTTCGCCAAAATGCAGCCGTGACATTGCCATTAAAATTTCGGCAGAACGCACACCTCCAGACATAAGAGTCAGTGCAGACCCTCGGATATTAATTGGTCAGTTTTCAGGCAGTCACGAAGATACACGAGAAAGTGGAAATCCACACCCACCCATTCTTAACTTCAGTACCAGATGTAGGTGAGTGATTAGCTTCACGCCTCGGTCGCATTACCTCAGTAAAGTGCCCCGGATGCCCATTGAATAAGGGGCCGTGTGGGCCCCGGAGCCCGTCTGGACGCCTTGCAAAAGATGACTATATGTGCCGCAGTCGGAATTCAAACCAGAGATCTTCAGGACACCAGCCTAGCCACTGTACTAACTGTGTTAACCTGGCTGGTTATACTTTTTGTACCTAAATAAATTAATTTTAAATCGAAGGCTCTGCTCTGTATATACCCATTTTCCGGAACGTATTCTTGCTGTATTGTCAACCATTAATTTTCAGGAATCCAACTTGACACGATGTTATTCCTTGATATTGAGGTTAGGTAGATTGTTTTAACGGTACTCCTAACACTATGCAACACACATTCCATCACTATGTTCGAAAAAATGTTTATTTCACACATGACACTCTGTCCTTTGGTCTCGTATTGCCGGACGATGAAAGAAGAACCGCCTGTTTGAACAAATTGATTTGTGCCCTTTTGATATACCGCGAACGAGCGCACACGCACGCACAAGCACACGCACACGCTAACGCACACACACACGCGCGCGCACGCGCACGCGCACACACACGCACACAAACACCACACGCGCGCGCGCACACACACACACAACTCCGACAGACACGTGTTTAGTTTCGTGGCTGCGAATGAAAGATAAAGGTAAAGTGATCCCGTTACAGGCCCGGTGTGGTCCAGAGGGTGGGTAGAGGTATAGCTCTACTCTTCTATGACCGCGGCACTAGAAGGGGTGAGTGGTCAGCAGCACGCCCCGGCCGCACTTTACCCCCGGGAAACAGCCGGTACCCATTTTACAGGAGGCTGGGTGGAACTGAGGGCCGGTTGAACGGGCGGAAAATCTAGACCCACCGCGAATCAATCCCGTACCGTCCAGCCCATAGTCAGTCGCTATACCAACTGAGCTACCCGGCCCACATTTCTATGAATAAAAGACCATTTAATTTTTAGGTAGAAAAAACACTTGGGCTTAATTTCTAAAGATTGAAATATTGTTGGGTGTTTTGCTGTGTGGAGAGGTTAACATAACGAAAGCATTGAATTTTTAGCAACACCTTTGTGAGTAAACCTCAAATATTCAATCAATTACCTTACTTCATTGTTATCATCATATGTGTCATGGCGTTGGGCCACTTGTTTACACATTCCGGTCTCACGTATTCAAAAGTCTCTCCAAATGCCTACCATGATCCTTTCTGGGGTATAAGAGGTAGTGATGTTAAATTTTATAAACTAATCTACCTCAGAGTCAACCTCAACTTCTCGTGACATATCGTGTTCTCATAAACCAGGAAATGACGAACGAGTAACAGCGGTAAAACTGTTTCACCAGGAATGGAGGAAATGACATCCCAAAACATGCCGGTTCAGAGGCTAAAGGTTGAAACGTGTTCAGGGCACGTAACACATTCAGGGAAAATTTTAAACATTCACGGGAAGAAGCTGGACAGATTATTACTTCATGGCCAGCCAAATGTCTTTCCAGAGAAGAAAAAACTAAAATGAAAACACACGATGTGATAATGTGCTGTCTAGTCGGCATAATCTTATGCCGATAGGTTGGTATGAATGGCGACAGGTTGGTATGAAAGGCATAGGTTTGAATGAATGCCAATAGGCTGGTATGAAAGGTATGGGAATGAATGAAGGGCATAGGATGGTATGAATGCCAATAGGATGGTATGAATGGAATACGAAGGTATGCATGGCGATAGGTTGGTACGAATGAAGATATGTTGGTATGAATAGCGATAGGTATTTATGAATGGCGATAAGATGGTATGAATGGAGAAAATTTGGTATCAATGGCGATAGGATGGTATGAATGGGGATAGGTTGGAATGCATAGCGATAGGTTGGTGTGAACGACGATATATTGGTATGAATGGCGATAGGATTGTATGAATTACGATAGGTTGGTATGAATGGCGATAGGACTGGAATGAATGATGAAAAGTTGATATGAATGATTATAGGATCGTAGAAATGGCGATAGGATATATGAATAGTGATAGGTGTGTATGAATTGGGATAGGTTTGTATGAATGAGGATAAGGTTGTTATGAAAGACGATAAGTTGGTATAAATGACTTTAGGTTGGTAAGAATGACGATAGGTTGGTATGAATGGCGATAGATTATTATGAAGTGTTATAGGTTGGTATGAATGTCGAAGAGTTGGTATGAATGACGAGAGATTGGTAAGAAAGACGATTGTTAGTTATGAATGGAGATAGTTTTGGTATGAATGGCGACAGTTTGGTAAGAATGGTGAAAGGTTGGTATGAATGGCGATTTGTTGGTGTGAATTGCGAGAGGTAGGTATGAAGGGCGATTATTAGGTATTAATGGCGATAGGTTGGTATTAATGGCGAGAGGATGGTATGAATGGCGATAGGTTGGTATGATTGGCGATAGGTTACTTTGACAGATGATATTTTGGCATGAATGGCGATTGGTTGGTGTGAATGGCGAATGGTTGGTATGAAAGGCGATAGGTTGGTAAGAAAGGCGATAGTTTGATATTAATGGCGATAGGTTGGTAGCAATGGCGATAGTTTGGAATGAATGACAATAGGTAGGCATGAATGGCGATAAGTTGGTATGAATGGCAATTAGTTGTTATGAATTGAGATAAGTTGGTATGAATGGCGATAGTTTGGTATGAAAGGCAATAGTTTGGTACGAATAGCGATAGGTTGGTATGAATGGCGATTGGTTGGTGTGAATGGCGATAGTTCGATACGAAAGAAGATAAGTTGGTATTCATGAATAAAGTTTTGTATGAATAGCGATAGTTTGGTATAAATGATGATAGTTTCGTATGAATTGCGATAGGCTAGTATGAATGGCAATGGTTTATTATGAATGGCGATAAGTTGGTTTGAATGATAATAGTTTGGTGTGAATGGAGATATTTTTGTATGAATGGCGATAGTTTGGTATTAATGGCAGTAGGTTGGTATGAATGGCGAATGTTTGTTATGAATTGCGATAGTTTGTTATAAATATCGATAGTTTGGTATCAATGGCGATAATTTGGAATGAATGGCGATAGGCTGGTATTAATGACGATAAGTTGGTATGAATGATTATCGGTTGGTATGAATCGCGATAGGTTGGTATGAATTGCGATAGGTTAGAATGAATGGCTAGAGTTTAGTATGAATGACGATAGTTTAATATGAATGGCCATAGGTTAGAATGTATGGCGAATATTTTGTATGGAAAGCGATAGTTTGGTACGAGTGGCGATATTTTGTTATGAATAGCGATAGTTTGGTATGAATGGATATTGCTTGGTTTGAATGGCAATAGTTTGGTGTAATTGGCGATAGGTTGGTATGAATGGCGATAGGTTGGTATGAATGACGATAATTTAGTATGAATGACTATGGGTTGGTATGAATGGCGATAGAATTTTTCAATTTCGATAGGTTGGTATGAATGACGATACGTTGGTATGAATGGTGATAGGCTGTTATGAATAATTATAGTTTGTTATGAATTGCGAGAGCTTTGTAAGAATGGTAATAGTTTGGTGTGAATTGTGATTAGCTTTTATGAATTTCGATAGGTTGGTGCGAATGACGATTCGTTCTTTAGGTTGGTATGATAAGCGATTGGTTTTTATGAATGGCGAGAGTTTTTTTTTATTAATTGCGATAGTATGGCATGAATGACGAGAGGTTATTTTGAATGGCGAAAGATTTGTATCAATGGCGATAGATTGGTATGAATGGCGTTAAGTTGGTATGAAAGACGATGGTTTGGTATGAATGGCTGTAGGTTGTTATGAAAGGCGAGAGTTTGGTATGAATGGCGATGCAATGGTATGAATGGCGATAGATTGGTATGAATGGCGAAAGCTTGGTGTGAATGGCGAAAGGTTGGTTTGAATGAAGATAAATTCGTAAGAATGACTATAGGTTCGTGTGTATGGCGATAGGTTTGGTATGAAAGGAGATAGGTAAATATGTATGGCGATAGTTTCGTATGAATGGTATTAGGTTGGTATGAATGGCGATAGTTTTGTGTGAATGGCGTTCGTTTGGTATGAATGGCGACAATTTGGTATGAATGACGATAGTTTGGGCTAAATGACAAGAATTTGGAATAAATGGCGATAGTTTGTTATGAAAGACAATAGGTTGTTATGAATATCGATATGTTTGCATGAATGGCGATAGTTTGTTATGAATGGTGATAGTTTGATATGAATGAAAATAGGTTGGTATGTATGACGATAGATTGGTATGAATGTCAAAGTATCTTATGAATCGCTATACTTTGTAATGAATGGCGATTATTTCGTTAAAAAACGATAGGTTCGAATTAATGTCGATATGTAGGAAAGAATGGGTACAGTTTTGTATGAAGGATGATACGTTCGGACAAATGACGTTATGTTGGACTGAAAGGCCATATTTAGGTATGCATGGCCTTAATTTGATATGATGGGCCAGGGTTTGGTGTGAATGACGATAGGACTGAATGAATGACGATAGTTTAGTTGAATTAAGACAAGTTGCAATGAATGGCGATATTTTATTATGAATGGCGATAGTTGGTATGAATGGCAATATTTTGGTATGAATGGCGATAGGTTTGTATGAATAGGGATAGTTTGGTATGAATGACGATACGTTGGTATGAATGCGATAGCTAGGTATTAATGACGATAGAATGGTATGAATAACATTTTTTAATGAATGGCGATAAGTTTGTATAAATGGCATTAGGTTTTTATGAATGGTTATAGTTTGCTTTGAATGGCGATAGGTTGGTAGGAATGTCCTTAGTTTCGTAAGAATGGCTAAAGTTTGGTATGAATGGCGAAAGTTTTCTAAGAATGGTTTAAGTTTGCCATGAAAAGTGATAGTTTGTTATGAATGGCGAAAGCTTTTGTGAAAGGCGATATGTTGGAATGAATGTCGATAGGTTTTTAAGAATGGCAATGGTTTGTTATGGAAGATGATAAGTTGGTATGAATATCTATAGTTAGGTATGAATGGCGATGGTTTGGCATGGATGCCGATAGATTGGTATGAATGGAGACGGTTTGGTATGAATGGCGATAGTTTGCTATGTATAGGGACAGTTAGCTATGAATTGCGATAAGTTGGTATGACAGGCGACAGGATGCTATGAATGGCGAAAATTAGGAATGAATGGATTTGGGTTTGTGTGCATTGCGATAGTTTGGTATGAACAAAGATAGGTTGGTATGAATGGCGATAAGCAATTATGAATTGTGATACTTCATTATGAATGGGGATAGGTTGGTATAATTGATGCTAGTTTGGTATGAATGACGATAGGTTGTTATGAATGGCGATAGTTTGGTATGAATGGTGATAAATTGGTATGAATGACGGTAGGTCGATATGAATGGCGATTGGTTTGTATGAATGGTAATAGGTATGTTTTAAATGCGATAGTTTGGTATGAATAACGATAGGTTGGTATGAATGGCGATAGGTTGTATGAATGACGATAGTTTGGTATGAATGGCGATAAGGTGGTAAGAATTGCGATAGTTAGGTATGAAATAGGAGATGTTGGTATGATTGGCGATAGTTTGGTATGAATGACGAGAGGTTGGTATGAATTAGATAGTTTGGTATGAATAGCGATAAATTGGTATGAATGAAGATACTTTGTTATAAATGGCGATGGGGTTGTATTAATGGAGGTAGGTAAGTATGAATGGCGATAGGTTGGTTTGACTTGAGATATGTTGGTATGAATAGCGATCGAATTGAAATGAATGACGAAAAGTTAATATGAATGATTATAGGATCGTAGAAATGGCGATAGGATATATGAATGGCGATAAGTGTGTATGAATTTGGATAGGTTTGTATGAATGACGATAAGGTTGTTATGAAAGACGATAAGTTCGTATAAATGACTATAGGTTGGTATGAATGACGATATGTTGGTATGAATGGCGATAGTTTATTATGAAGTGTTATAGGTTGGTATGAATGAATATATGTTGGTATGAATGTCGAAGTGTTGCTATGAATGACGAGAGTTTGGTATGAATGACGATTGTTAGTTATGAATGGAAATAATTTTGGTATGAATGGCGATAGTTTGGTACGATTGGCGGCAGTTTGGTAAGAATGGTGAAAGTTTTGTATGAATGGCGATTGGTTGGTGTGAATGGCGAGATGTAGGTATGAATGGCGATAGGATGGTATGATTGGCGATAGGTTTCTTTGAATGATGATATTTTGGCATGAATTGCGATTGGTTGTTGTGAATGTCGAAAGTTTAGTATAAAAGTCGATAGGTTGGTAAAAAGGCGATAGTTTGATATGAATGGCGATAGGTTGGTAGCAATGGCGATAGTTTGGAATGAATGACGATAGGTAGATATGAATGGCGATAGGTTGGTATTAATGGCAATTAGTTGTTATGAATTGAGATACGTTGCAACGAATGGCGATAATTTAATACGAAAGTCAATAGTTTGGTACGAATAGCGATAGGTTTGTATGAATGGCGATAGTTCGATATGAATGAAGATAAGTTGTTATTCATGAATAAAGTTTGGTATGAATAGCGATAGTTTGGTATGAATGAGGATAGTTTAGTATGAATTGCAATAGGCTAGTATGAATGGCAATGGTTTATTATAAATGGCGATAAGTTGGTTTGAATGTTAATAGATTGGTGTGAATGGCGATAGTATTTTATGAATGGCGATAGTTTGGTATTAATGGCGATAGGTTGGTATGAATGGCGATTATTTCGTATGACTGGCGATAGTTTGGTATAAATGTCGATAGTTTGGTATCAATGGCGATAGGTTAGTATGAATGGCGATAGGTTGGTATAAATGACGATAAGTTGGTATGAATGATTATTGGTTGGTATAAATGGCGATGGGTTGGTAAGAATGGCGAGAGTTTGGTATGAATGATGATAGTTTATAAAGAATGGCGATAGTTTCGAATGTATGGCGAATGTTTTGTATGAATGGCGATAGTTTGGTACGAGTTGCGATATTTTTTAGAATGGCGTTAGTTTGGTATGAATGTATATTGCTTGGATTGAATGGCTATAGTTTGGTGTAATTTGCGATAGGTTTGTATAAATGGCGATAGGTTGGTATGAATGACGATTATTTGGTATGATTGACTATGGGTTGTTAAGAACGGCGATACGATTTATCAATTGCGATAGGTTGGTATGAATGACAATAGGTTGGTATGATTGGTGATAGGTTGTTATGAATAATTATAGTTTGTTATGAATTGCGAGGGCTTGGTAAAAATGGTAAAAGATTGGTATGAATGGTGTTTAGCTTTTATGAATTGCGATAAGTTGGTGCGAAATACTATTGTTCTATAGGTTGGTATGATGAGCGATTGCTTTTTACGAATGGCGATATTTTTTATTAATTTCGATATTATGGCTTGAATGACGAGAGGTTGTTATGAATGACGAAAAATTTGTATCAATGGCCATAGTTTGGTATAAATGGCGGTAGGTTGGTATGAATGACGATAGTCTTGGAAGAATGGCTGTAGGTTGTTATGAAAGGCGAGAGTTTGGTATGAATGGCGATACATTGGTATGAATGACGATGGATCAATATGAATCGCGATAATTTGGTCTGAATGGCGAAAGGTGTGTTTGAATGAGGATTAATTCGTATGAATGACTATAGGTTGTTGTGTATGGCGATAGGCTTGGTATGAAAGGAGATAGGTAAATATGTATGGCGATAGTTTCTTATGAAAATCATTAGGTTTGTATGAATGGCGATATTTTTGTATGAGTGGCTTTCGTTTTGTATAAATGGCGACAGTTTGGTATGAATGACGAGAGTTTGGAATAAATGGCAGTAGTTAGGTATGAAAGACAATAGGTTGGTATGAATACTGATATGTTTGTATGACTGCCGATGGTTTGTTATGAATTGTGATAGTTTGATATGAATTAATAAGGTTTGTATGTATGACGATAGGTTGGTATGAATGTCAAAGTTTCTTATGAATCGCTATACTTTGTAATGAATGGCGATTATTTGGTTAAAAAAAGATAGGTTCGAATTAATGTCGATATGTAGGAAAGAATGGCTACAACTTTGTATGAATGACCATACGTTCGGGCAAATGAGGTTATGATGGACTGAATGGCCATATTTAAGTATTCATGGCATTAATTTAATATGATGGGCGAGGGTTTGGTTTGAATGACGATAGGACGGTATGAATGAGGTTAGTTTGGTTGAATTAAGACAGGTTGCAATGAATGGCGATATTTTATTATGAATGGCGATAGTTGGTATGAATGGCAATAGGATGGTATGAAAGGCGATAGGTTGGTATGAATAGGGATAGTTTGGTGTGAATGACGACATGTTTGTATGAATAGGATAGCTAGGTATGAATGACGATAGTTTGGTATGAATGGCATTTCCATATGAATGGCGATAGGTTGGTATGAATGTCCATAGTTTAGTAAGAATGGCTGGAGTTTTGTATGAATGGCGAAAGTTTTCTAAGAATGGCTTAAGTTTGCCATGAAAGGAGATAGTTAGTTATGAATGGCGATAGTTTTTGTGAATGGCGAAATTTTGGAATGAATGTCGATAGATTTTTAAGAATGGCAATTGTTTGGTATGGACAATGATAAGTTGGTATAAATGTCTATAGGTCGGTATGAATGGCGATGGTTTGGTATGAATGGCGATAGATCGATATGAATGGCGATGGTTTGGTATGAATGGCGATAGTTTGCTATGTATAGGGACAGTTTGCTATGAATTGCAATAGGATGGTATGAAAGGCGATAGGATGCTATGAATGGCTAAAAGTAGGATGAATGGATTTAGTTTTGTGTGAATTGCGATAGTTTGGTATGAATCACGATATTATGAATGGCAATAGGTTGGTATGATTGATGATAATTTCGTATGAATGACGAAAATTTGTTACGAATGGCGATAGTTTGGTATGAATGGCGATAGGTTGGGTCGAATGGCGTTAATTTGATTTAAAGCGATATGATGGTATGAATGTCGATAGATTGGTATGAATGACGATAGTTATTATAAATTGCGATAGGTTGGTGTGAATAAGGATAGATTTGAATGAATGGCGATAGTTTGCTATGAACGAAGTTAGTTTCTTATGAATGGTGTTAGTTTGGTATGAATTGCGTTTGAATGGTTTGAATGGCGAAAGTTTGGTATAAATGGCGATAGATTGTAATGAATGAAGTTAGAATGGAATGAATGGCGATAGGTTATTATGAATAACGATAACTAGATATGAATGACTATATTTGGTATGAATGGTGATAGGTTGTTTTGAATAATTATGGTTTGTTATGAATTGCGAGAGCTTGGTAAGAATGGTAATAGTTTGGTATGAATGGCGTTTAGCTTTTAGGAATTGCAATAAGTTGGTGCGAAATACGATTCGTTCTATAGGTTGGTATGATGAGCGAATTTTTTATGAATGGCGATAGTTCTTTTTAATTGCGATAGTATGGCATGAATGACGAGAGGTTGTTATGAATGGCGAAAGATTAGTATCAATGGCGATAGATTGGTATGAATGGCGGTAGTTTGGTATGAATGACGATAGCATGGTAAGAATGGCTATAGTTTGTTATGAAAGGCGAGAGTTTGGTATGAATGGCGATACATTGGTATGAAAGGCGATAGGTTAGTATGAATGGCGATATTTTGGTGTGAATGTCTAAAGGTTGGTTTGATTGAAGATAAATAAGTTTGAATGACTATAGGTTGGTGTGTATGGCGATAGGTTTGGTATGAAAGAAGATAGGTAAGTATGTATGGCGATAGATTCGTATGAATGGAATTAGGTTGGTATGAATGGCGATAGTTTTGTATGAGTGGCGTTCGTTTTTTATGATTGGCTACAGTTTGGTATGAATGACGATAGTTTGGTGTGATTGACGAGAGTTTGGAATAAATGGCAATTTGTTTTTATGACTGGCGATAGATTGTTATAAATGGTGATTGTTTGATATGAATGAAAAAAGGTTGGTACGTATGACGATAGTTTGGTATGAATGTCAAAGTTTCTTATGAATCGCAATACTTTGTAATGAATGGCGATTATTTGGTTAAAAAACGATAGGTTGGAATTAATATCATATGTAGGAAGGAATGGCTACCGTTTTGTATGAAGGACCATACGTTCGGACAAATGACGTTATGTTGGACTGAATGGCCATATTAAAGTATGCATGGCGTTAATTTGATAAGATGTGCGAGGGTTTGGTGTGAATGACGATAGGACGGTATAATTGAAGATAGTTTGGTTGAATTATGACAGGTTGCAATGAATGGCCATATTTTATTATGAATGGCGATAGTTGGGATGAATAGGGATAGTTTGATATGAATGACGACACGTTGGTTTGAATACGATAGCTAGGTATGAATGACGATAGTTTGGGTTGAATGACATTTCCATATGAATGGCGATATGTTTGTATTAATGGCAATAGTTTTTTATGAATGGCACTAGTTTGCTTTGAATGGCGATAGGTTGGTATGAATGTCCATAGTTTAGTAAGAATGGCTGGAGTTTTGTATGAATGGCGAAAGTTTTCTACGAATGGCTTAAGTTTGCCATGAAAGGCGATAGTTTGTTATGAATGGCGATAGTTTTTGTGAATGATGATATGTTGGAATGTATGTCGATAGGTTTTTAAGAATGGCAATTGTTTGGTATGGACGATGATAAGTTGGTATGAATGTCTATAGGTTTGTATGAATGGCGATAGATCGGTATGAATGGCGATGGTTAGGTATGAATGGCGATAGTTAGCTATGTATAGGGACAGTTTGCTATGAATTGCGATAAGATGGTTCGAAATGCAATAGGATGCTATGAATGGCCAAACGTAGGAATGAATGGATTTAGTTTTGGGTGAATTGCGATTGTTTGGTATGAATCACGATAGGTTGGTATGAATGGCGATAAGTTTTTATGAATTATGATATTTTATTATGAATGGCAATAGGTTGGTATGATTGATGATAGTTTCGTATGAATGACGATAGGTTGTTACGAATGGCGTTAGTTTGGTATGAATGGCTATTGGTTGCTATTAAAGGCGATAGGTTGGTACGTATGGCGATAGGTTTGTACGAATTGCGATAATTTGATTTAAAGCCGAAATGATGGTATGAATGTCGATAGATTGGTATGAATGACGATAGTTATTATAAATGGTGATAGGTTGGTATGAATAAGGATAGTTTCGAATGAATGGCGATAGTTTGTTATGAATGACGTTAGTTTCTTATGAATGGCGATAGGATGGTATGAATTGTGTTTGTTTGGTTTGAATGGCTTATGTTTGGTGTAAATGGCGATAGATTTTAATTAATGAATGAAGTTAGGATGGTATGAATTGCGGTAGGTTGTTATGAATAACGATAACTAGATATGAATGACTATAAGTTTTTATGAATGGTGATAGTTTGGTATGAATGGCGATAGGTTTGTATTTACTGCGATAGGTTGTATGAATGACGATAAGTTTGTTTGAATGGTGATAGTTTGTTATGAAGAATTCCAGTTTGTTATGTATCTCGATAGAATGTTATGAATGGCAATAGTTTGGTATGAGTGGCGAGAAGATTTTATGAATTACGATAAGTTTGTGCGAATGACGATTGAGTGTATAGGTTGGTATGAATGGCGACAGTGTGGTATGAATGACAATTTTTTCCATTACTTGCGAGAGGTTGGCATGAATGACGAGAGTATGGTATGAATAGCGCAAGTTTGGTGTGAATGGCGGTAATTTGTATTGAATGGCGATAGTTTGTTATGAAAGACGATAGTTTGTTATGAATGGCGATATTTTGGTATGAATGGCGAGTGTTTGGTATGAATGGAGATACTTTGGTATGAATGGCGATAGATTGGTTTGAATGGCGAAAGTTTGGTTTGAATGAAGATAAGATCTATGAATGACTATAGGTTGGTATGAATGGCCATAGTTTGTTATGAATGGCAATAGTTTGTTATAAATGGTGATAATTTGATATGAATGACGATAGGATTGTACTTATGAGGATACGTTGCTATGAATGGAGAAAGTCTCGTATGAATCGTGATAGATTTGAATGAATGGCGATGGTTTAGTATGAATGACTATAAGTTGTAATGAATGGCTTTAGGGTGTAATGACTGGCGATACATTTGTTTGAAGAATGATAAGTTGGGACAAATGACAAATGGGTGGTATGAAGGGCAATAGATTTTTATAAATGGCGTTAATTTGGTATGAATAGCGATAGTTTGGTATGAATAACGATAAGTTCGTTTGTATGGCAATAGTTTGGTACGAATGGCGATAGGTTTGTTATGTAAGGTAATAGGTTCGTATGAATGACGATAGGATGTCATGAAAGCGGTAGGTTATTATGAATGACGATAATGTCATAAGAATGGCGATAGTTGATATGAATGGCGATATTTTGTAATGGTTGGCAATAGTTGTGAATAAATGCCAATTGGTTTGTTTGTATGGCGATGAGTTCGTTTGAATGACGATAGGATGTTATGAATAAAATAGTTTGGTATGAATAGCGATAGTTTGGTATGAATGTGATGGTTTAATACGTTTGTCGATAGTTTTGTGTTAATGGAAATAGCTTCGTATGAATGGCGATAGTTTTTCTATAAATTGCAATAGGGTGGTATGAATGACGATAATTTGGTATGAATTGCGACAGTTTGGTATCAATGGCGATATTTTTTTATGAACGGCGATAAGTTGGTGTCAAATGCGTTAAATTGTTTTGAATGGCGATAGGGTGTTAGGAATGACGAAAGATTTTGAGAATGGCGAAAGGTTGGTATGAATGTCGATATGTTTGTATGAATGGCAATAGTTTGGTATGGACGAAGGTAAGTTGGTATGAATGTTGATAGATTTGTATGGGTGCAGATAGGTTGCTATGAATGTCGAAAGTGTTCAATGAATTGCGATATGGTGGTATGAATGGCGATAAGTTGTAACTAATGTCTATAATTTGGTATGAATATCGGTAGTTTGTTATGAATAGCGATTGATTTAATTTAAAAGGGGATACTTTGGATTGAATGGCAATAGATTGTTATGAATAGGGATAGGTTTTTATGAATGGAGATCGGATGGTGTGAATGGCTATAGTTTTGAATAAATGACTATATTTTGGTATGAATGGCTATTGGTAGTTATGAAAGGCGAAATTTTGTAATGAACGTATATAGGTTTTGTACGAATGGCGATAATTTGTTGTGAATGGTGATACGTTAGTATAAATATCGATAGTTTTGTACGAATAGCAATAGCTTGTTATGAATTGCGATAGGTGATATGAAGGGCCACAGGTTGGTATGAATGAATATACTTTGATATGAATGGCCATAGTTTGGTATGAATTGTGACAATTTGGTATGGATGGCGATTGTTTTGTATGATTGGATGTAAAGTGGTATGAATGGCGATAGGTTGGTATGAATAGCGATATTTTGGTATGAATTGTGGTAGGTTTTAATGAAAGACACTATGTTGATATAAAAGTTTATAGTTTGGTATTAATTGCGATAGTTTATATGAATGGCGATAGATTTGTATGAATAGGGATAGTTTAGTTGAAAGATGATAGTTTGGTATGAATGTCAATAAGTTGTATGAATGACGATAATTTGTTAAGAATGGCGATAGATTTCTACGAATGGAGAGAGTTTGGTATGAATGGCGAGAGTTTGGTATGAATGATGATATCTTTGTATGAATGTCTATATGAAATGCGATAGATTCGATTGAATGGCGAAAGGTTGGTGTAAATGGCGATACAATGGTATGTTTTTGCTATACCGTATTATGATTGTCGATTATTTGGTATGGATGGCGATAATTTGGTATGAATTGCAATAGTTTGGTGTGAATGGAAATAGGTTGGTATGAATGGGGATAGGTTGGTACGATTAGAGATTGTTCGATAAGAATGAGAATTTCGTACGAATGACTATATATTGATAAGATTGGCGTTAGTTTGTTATGAATGTCGATAGGTTAATATGAATTGCGACAGTATGGCATGAGTTACGATATTTTGATATGGATGGGGATATGTTTGATGAATGGCGATTGATTCTTATGAGTGGCTATCGGTTTTAATGTAAGGTGATTGAATGATATTTTTGGCGAAAAGTTTTTATGAATGGCGAAATATTGGTATGAAAAGCTATATGTTGGTATTACTGAAGATAGGTTGGTATCAATGAATAGTTTTTGGTATGTATTGCGATTAGTCTGTATGAATGGCGGCACGATTGTTTGAATTTTGGTAGTTGTGTATGAATGGCGATAGTTTGATTAGAATGGCGATACGTTGTTATGAATGGCGAATATTTGATATGAAAGGCAATAGTTTGGAATGAATGGCAGTAGGTTTTTTATGAATTGCGATAGATTTGTATGAATTGCAATAGGATGGTGAGAAAGACATTAGGTTGGTATAATTGTCGATATGTTGATATGAATGAAGATAATTTATTATGAATTGGGATAGGTTTGTATGAATGGCGATAGTTTTTGTATTAATGGCGATAGTTTTATGAATAGCGATTGTTTAATATGAATATTGATTGTTTGGTACGAATGGCGAAAGGTTGGTACGGTTGGCGTTATTTTGTTATGAATGGAGTAAGTTTTGTTTGAATGGCAATTGGTTATTACGATTAGATATAGTTTGTATGATTGACGACTAGTTTTTATAAATGAATATGTCTTATAAATGGCGATAGGTTTGAATTAATTGCAACAGTTTCGTATGAGTGAAGTTAGGTTGGAATGAATGTTCGTTAAGACGATAGTTTGTTATTAATTCCGATAGGTTGGTATGAATGGCGATAGGTTGATATGAATTGTGACAGTTTGGTATGATTGTCGAAGATTGGTATAAATGGAGATAATTTTGAATGAATAGCGATAGCTTGGTATGAATATCGATCGATTTGTATGAATGGCGTTAGTTTGGTATAATGGGAGTTAGGTTGTTATGAATAATGATTGGATCGTATGTGTGTCGACAGGTTGTATGAAAGAGAATAAGTAGGTATGAATGACTATAGGTTGTATGAATGGCGATAGATAGTTATGAATAGCGATAATTTTGTAAGAGTACGATAGGTTGGTATAAATGGAAATAGGTAGGTATGAATTCTAATAGTTTCGTATGAATAGCAATTATTTGGTATGAATGGAATTAGTTTGTTAAGAAAGACTATAGTATGGCATGAATGGCGATATTTCGGTATGAATGGCGATAGTTTGGTGTGAATGGCGAATATTTTGTATGAAATGCTTTATGTTAGTATGAATGTCGATAGATTGGTAAGAATGGCGATTGTTTTGTATGAATGGCGATATGTGGTATGAATGGCGATGTGGTGGTATATATGACGATAGTTTGGTATGAATAGCTATAGATTGGTATGAATTTCGATAGATTGATAAGAATGGCGATATTTCGGTATGATTGATGATAGGTTGAAATTATGACATTAATTTGGTATGAATGACTATAGTTTGTTATGAATGGCAATGTGTCGGTATAATTGGCGATAGATTTATATAAATTCCGATAGGTTTGTATGAATGACGATCCGTTTGTAAGAATGGCGATAGGTTGGTATAAATGGCGATAAAATGGTATGAATGATTATAGGTTGTTAAGAATTGCGATATTTTGGTATGTGTATCTATAGGTTGGTACGAATGGCGATAGTTTGTTATGAATAAAGATAGGATTGTATGAATGGCGATATTTTGTTATATTTGGCAATAGGTTGGAATGTATGGCAATAGGTTCGAATGAATGATGTTAGAATGGTGTGAAAGGCGATAGGTTTCTATGAATGGCGATAGAATGGTATGAATGGCGATAAGTTGCTAGGAATGGTGATGTTTTTTATGAATGACGATAGTTTTATTTGAATGTAGATCGGTTCGTATGAATGGCGATATTTTGGTATGAATGATAATAAGATTTTTGAAAATGATATTTTGGTATGAATGGCGACATAATGTTATAAGTGACGATAATTTGGTAAGAATGTCGATACGTTGTTTGGATTGGCGAAAGGATGGTATGAATAGCGATATGTTGGTATGAATGATGGTATGTTATAATGAATTACGATAGATCAGTATGAATTGCGATAGGTTGGTATGAATGACTATAGGTAGGTATGAATGGCGATAGTTTGGTATGAAACACGATAAGTTTGCAGGAATGATTCTTATTTGGTATGAATGGCGAAAGTTTTGTATGAATGGCAATAGGTTTGTATGAATTGTGATAGGTTGTTGTGAATGACAGTAGGTTGGTATGAATGGCGAAAATTTGATATCAATTAAGATAGTAGGGTAAAAATGGCGAGAGTTAAGTATAAATGTCTTTCGTTTGGTACGAATGGCGATAGTTTGGTACGAATGGCGATAGTTTTGTAAGTATGGTGATAGATTGGTATGAATGGCGAGAGGTCGTTATTTATGGCGATAGATTTGTTTGAATAGCAATTGTTTGATACGAATGGCGATGGTTTTGTAGGAATGGCGATAGTTTGGTATAAAAGGCGATGGTTTGGTATGAATGGCGATACGTTCGTACGATTGGTGATAGTTTGTTATGGATCAGGTAGGTTGGTATGATTGGTAATTGGTTATTATGAATAGCTATAGATTGTATGATTGACGATAAGTTTGTATAAATTAATATATGTTTTATGAATGGCGAAATGTTGGTATGAATGGCGATAGTTTTGAATAAATTTCGATAGTTTCGTATGAGTAACGATAGGTTGGAATGAATGGCGATAGATTGATATGAATGGAGATAGTTTTGTATGAATGGCGATAGTTTGGTTTGAATGGCGATAGGTTGGTACGAAAGGCGATAATTTGGTGTGAATGGCGAAAGTTTGGTATGAATGTCGATAGTTTGTTATCAATGACAATTTGTTGGTATGAAAGACGAAATGTTGTTTGATTCGCGATATTTCGGAATGAGTGACGATACGTTCGTAAGAAATACTATAGGTTGTTATGAATTGCGATAATTTAGTTGAATGGCGATGGGTTTGTTTGATTTGCGATTGGTTTGTTTGAATGACGATAGGTTTCTATCAATGGCGATAAGTTGTTATGAACGACGAGTGTTTATTATGAATGGCAATTGTTTGGTATGAATGACGTTAGATTGGTGTTAATATCGATGGCTTTTTATGAATGGCGATAGATTGGTATGAATGGCGACAGGTTGGTACGAATGGCGATAGGTTTTTATGAATGGCAAAAGTTTTGTTTTGATTACGATAGGTTGGTATGAATGGCGGTAGTTTTGTATGAATTGCTATAGGTTTATGTTAATGGCAATATGTTGGTGTGAATTGAGATATGATTGTATGAATGAAGATAGGATTTAATGAATGTCGATAGGTTAGTATTAATGGATAAATAATTCATTAATGGCGATAGGTTGGTATGCATGACAATAATTTTGTATGAATGACTATTGTTTGTTATGAATAGCGATATTTGTTATGAATTGCGATAGGTTGGTATGAATGGCGAAATTTGGTACGAATGGCAATGGCTTGGTATGAATATCGATCGATTTGTATGAATGGCGTTAGCTTGGTATGATGGGCGATATGTTGTTTTGAATGATTATTGGTTGGTATGTATGTCGACAGTTTGTATGAAAACGATAAGTTGGAATGAATGAATATAGGTTGGCATGAATGGCGATAGATTTTGAGGAATATGGATAGTTTTGTTAGATTACGATAGGTTGTTATGAATGACGATAGGTTGGTATGAATTGTTATAGTTTGGTATGAATACCAATTATTTGGTACGAATCGAATTAGTTTGGTAAGATAAGCTACAGGTTGGTTTGTATGGCGATAGTTCGTTATGGATGGTGTTAGGTTTGTATGAATGGCGATAGTTTTGTATGATTTGAAATAAGTTGGTATGAATGTCGATAGATTGGTAGAATGGCTATTCTTTGGTATGAATGGCAATATGTGGTATGATTGGCGATATGTTGGTATAAATAACGATAATTTGGTATCAATAGCGACGGATTGGTACGAATGTCGTTGGATTGTTATGATTTGCGATATGTTGATATGAATTGTGATAGGTTGGTATGTATGACGAGAATTTGCTATGAATGACTATAGGTTGGTATGAATGGCGATGTGTTGGTATAATTGACGATAGGTTTATATGTATTCCAATAGGTTTATATTAATGACGAACCTTTGGTATAAATAGCGATAGATTGGTATGTTTGGCGATAAGTTGGTATGAATATCAATAAGTTGGTACGAATGGCCATACTTTGGTAAGAATGTTGATAGTTTTAATGAATGGCGATAGGTGACAGGAAAGGCGAGAATTTGGTGTGAATGTCGAAAGTTTGGAATGAAGGGCGATAGGATTGTGTTAATGGAATAGTTTGGTATGAATGGGGAGAGTTTCTTATGAATGGCGATTGTTTGCTTTGAATGGCGATAATTTGTTACGAATGGCGATATGTATTTACGAATGCCCACAGTTTGATGTAATT
>Ga0131853_10007417_pt1 | contig 19846 bp, 14 predicted proteins | sample TergutLab28metaG_FD_92764 | JGI IMG/M metagenome (GOLD analysis project Ga0131853, IMG submission 92764) | Labiotermes labralis P1 segment gut microbial communities from Petit-Saut dam, French Guiana - Lab288 P1 (version 2) (version 2) | ecosystem: Host-associated > Arthropoda: Insects >... | reverse complement strand
TTGTATTAAACATTCTTATACCTCCAACGTTTTTCTTTTGGTTAACTCTTCATGTCAATATTACATTTATTTTGCGAATTTGGCAAATGAATTATACCTTACTGCAACATGAGCGTTTTTGCGTAATCAACGGCACTTCCCCCTCCGCCAATCATGCGGGCGACCTCCTGCAATCGTTCATCGTCATTTAATGGATAAACCATTGTTGCCGTGCGTGCGTCTTTTTCTGTTTTCTTTATCATGAAATGTGTATTCGCCTTTGATGCAACTTGGGCAAGATGGGTTACACAAATGACCTGCGAATGATGTGAAAGTTCGGACATTTTTATACCAATCTTGGTACCCATTGTTCCGCCGATACCTGTATCAATTTCATCAAAAATCATGGTGCCAATTTTTTCATTGCCTGCGATCAATGTTTTAAGGGCAAGCATAAAACGACTCATCTCCCCACCGCTTATAATGCTTGCAAGTGGGCGTAATGGTTCACCTTGGTTAGCGCTGAATAAAAATTCGATTTCGTCTATGCCATCTGGCTTAAACGGGGGCTTATCCATTTTATTACTATTTTGTGTTATATTGTCTGACACACTACCATATGTGGTGGTGTCTTGTGTCGCATAGTATATATTTTTGCCCTTAAACTCCACCTTAAAATTGGTTGATTTCATCTCCAATTCACCCAATTGTTCAATAATTTTCTTTTCAAGGTCGGATGCGACTTCACTTCTTTTTACCGACAACACCTCCGCGTACTGCCCCAACCTTGCCAGTGACCCACCTATTTCCTGTTTAATCTTTTCAACCTCTTGCTCATTGGACAACAATTTATTTAGGTCTCTTCTTGTATTTTCTAGGTACACAAGTATGTCGGAAATATTCGTGCCGTATTTACGCTTTAACGATTTTATCTCATCTAATCTTGCATCTACCCTTGCGAATTCTTCCTCATCCATTTCCATGGAATCAAAATAATTCGTCAATTCACCCTCCACATCCGCGAGGGCATATTGTAAATTTGTCGCTTCATCATAAACTTTTTCCAACCTTACATCAAAATTAGAAACACTACCCAAAGATGATAAGGCATTTTTCAAAGCCGAAATTGCACCACCATCATCCCCCGATAAGAATCCAATTGCTCCCGACAAACCATCGGCAATTTTTGAAAAGTTTTGAAATGCCACCTTTTTTGCCTGTAATTCTTCATCCTCACCTTCTGTAAGGTCTGCGGATTCAATTTCATTAATTTGGAAATTATATAGATCAATCTGGCGTTCGCGGGTCGCTTCGTCACCACCTAAACCCCTTAATTTACCTTCAAGAGATTTCCAGTTTTCGTATTCTTTCTTATAAATCGAAAGCGGTATTCTTACCTCTTCCCCACCATAACCATCGAGAATATTAAGATGATTTTTCACACGTAAAACGGCCTCCGTGTCATGTTGCCCATGTATATGGATAAGCGAATTTGCAATCTCCTTCAAAGTTGATGCGGTAATTTGGGACCCATTAATGCGGCAATCCGTTTTCCCATCTATTTTCAAAGAACGTGATATTATCAATACATTGTCATCAACATCAACACCGCATAGGTCATTTATCTTTGCAGCCGATTCATTATCAACTTCAAAAACGGCATCAACTTGGGCGCGCGTTTCACCATTTCTAATCATGCCTTTATTTAATTTATCACCTAAAATAAAATTAAGACTTCCCAATATAATACTCTTTCCCGCACCGGTCTCACCCGTAAGCACATTGAAATTAGGACCGAATTCAATTTCGACCTGCGGTATCAAAGCAATGTTTTGTATCTTTAGCGATATAAGCATGCAACATTATACCATAATTCATGTTTGATTGAATACCAAATATTGTCTATTTTCACCCTAATGACATACGTAACATACCATATGTTGTATTATGTCATGCGAATAACCACAATATCAACATAATTTATGCTTGCAGATTTATATCAAATTTGATAAAGTATTTCTATGGAATTAAAAGATTTTTTCGAGGCAAAACGTAGGCTTGAGGGAGTAATTCATAAAATCCCATTAGAATGGACAAAGCATTTTTCTGATATCACGGGCGCAAATGTTTACCTGAAATGTGAGAATCGTCAAAAGACAGGATCATTCAAGGTTAGGGGTGCGTATAATAAAATTGCAAAATTAACCGAAGGCGGCAAAGTCACATCGGTCGTAGCCAGCAGTGCCGGCAACCATGCCCAAGGTGTTGCCTACTCCGCTACTTGTGCTGGTATTAAATCTACAATTATAATGCCGACACGTGCGCCTGCGGTTAAGGTCGCGGCAACCAAAGGTTATGGTGCCGATGTCGTTTTGCATGGTGATACTTATGACGATGCTTTCACATATGCAAAAGAACTTGAACGTACAACCAATGTTACTTTCGTTCCCGGATTCGACGATGATGACGTGATTATTGGCGCAGGTACAATCGGACTCGAAATTTTGGAAGAAATGTTAAATGTTGATGTAATAGTAATACCCGCAGGCGGTGGCGGATTGTTAGCCGGTATTGCATATTGTATCAAACAAATAAATCCAAAAGTCCGTATAATAGGCGTTCAAGCATCAGGCGCAACGGCAATATATGATTCTTTTAAGAGTGGAAAGCTTTCCCCATCGAAAAGTGTTACAACCTTTGCCGATGGAATCGCAGTAAAAACACCAGGCACAAAGCCATTTGAAATCATAAAGAAGTACGTGGATGAAATAGTCACGGTAACCGATGAAGAGACATCAGACGTGATTGTAGCCCTTCTCGAACGATGCAAACAAGTAGTAGAACCATCAGGGGCGGTAGCATTAACCGCAATAGCAAATGGCAAGGTGAACGTTAAGGGGCTGAACGTCGTTTGCATTTTGTCTGGGGGGAACCTTGACCTACAATTAATATCTAATCTCATCCAAAGAAGTTTGCAAAAACGATAATACCAAAATAAGGAGAAATTATGAAAGAAATCAAAACAACAAACGCACCATCGGCAATCGGGCCATATTCACAAGGAATACAATCGGAGAACACTATTTTTGTATCTGGACAACTTCCGATTTGTCCTTCAACCAACAAAATAGAAAACGAAATTAAGGCAGCAACAAATCAGATGCTTAAAAACATGAAGGCAGTACTTAACGAATCGGGCGCCGATTTATCCAATGTTGTCAAAGTAACAATTTTTATGTCCGATTTAGAAATGTTTACAGAGACGAATGACGTATACAAGACATATTTCACTGCACCCTACCCCGCACGTAGCTGTGTTCAAGTAGCAAGATTGCCAAAAGATGTGCTTATCGAGGCCGAATGCATAGCGGTCTTAAGCAGAGTATGATAAGAACCATATGAACTTCATAGATTTAAAATAGAGGATATTTTCCTCTATTTTTTAATAATTTGACATTACTCAAATAATTCACGTATTGCGTCACTGGTTTCAATACTTACCAAGGTTCTGTTCATAGGTCCAGTCACAAAGAATGCAGTACCACGCGCATTAGACACGATTTGTTCTTGTTCGGTCTTATTAATACCACCGGCATTTTTATAAAGTGTCACAAGGTCGGTCATATCATTCGGCGCCAACGAGAAAATCATAGAATATTGTGACGCGTTAATAATAGCAGCAGATTTTTTAGCAATTACGGGTGACCCCACAAAGTCCTTGATGTTCTGGGTAATGATAATTTGCATACCGTCGTACTTTCTGATACGTTTTGCCATGTTAAACATGAAATCAAGCGCAATTGGCCGCTTTTCGTCAATAAACACGTGGGCCTCATCAACGACGATGATTATTTTACGCTTTGTTTTGAATTTTTGGTTGTATTCACGGTTTTTGATAATTTCACCGTCAAGATATTTGAACACCAACAACATCTGGGCATTAGCAACGGTAGTGTTTTTGTTTGATAAAAGCGTGAGGAAGTTAAATACAAAGAAGTTTTCTTCCGAAGTGATGGATGCAGGTCCATTCCACAAGCCACTATAACGCCCACCTTCGGCAAATTTTTCTAGATAAGTAATAAGCGTTCTATAGTTCACTCTGGAGAAATCGTCTGTAGCCGCCTCATAATATCTTTTTGCTAACTGGAAAAGTTCTTGGAATACGGGGTAATGTTCTGGTTTCAATTTTGAAAAGTCGGTATGTTTATCTATGCCCTTTAACTTGTATAATGCCGATACCAATCCGTTCAATACCTCAAGCGCGTCGGAACGAATACCCTCCATAACTATACGGAAAAAACTTTCAAGGAAACGCAGATGACTTTCAAACGTGTCATCGAACTCTACACCATCTTCATCATCCAACATGGCAGGATAGATATGAAATGGGTTGAATCTCCCCTTCCCTGCGTTACCGACGTCAATAACACCACCATGTAAACCTTCCGCCATTCTTGTATATTCTTTTTCCGGGTCACAAATAAAGATTTTGGTGTTGTCCGCCGCCAAATGTGCAAGCACACTTTTGGTCGCAAAGGACTTACCCGAACCGGACTTACCGATGATAATCATATTTGAATTAACACGGACATTGTTTCGTTTGAAAAAATCAATAAACACGGGATATGAATTACTTCCAATACAAATACCTTTGTCGTCTTGTAACATGTCGGAAATAAATGGGAAAGTTGCCGCTACCGTAGTTGTTGGTATACCTCTAGCATATTCGGGGAAAGTTTCAAGACGGCTAACGTTGGAACCAATAAATGCATCAACCTGTCGCCCCAGAAGTCGGGAAAATTTAAACCCTTCTTCATACAATTTGCTTTCGACTTCCTTCTTCATTTCAAAATCTGGTGTAAGGTGAATCGTACAATCAAGCATTTGTTCATTGTTTTGTTTAATTTGAACAAGCAAATCAGTAATAGTTTGGAGTTGAGTATCACGGTCAAGCATGGCCGAAGATTTATGACTTTGACCCATTTGGGTTTTCATTTCCATGATTGCTTTGTCTATCATTTTTTCTGCAGACATTTTTGGAACTTGATGGAAGTTCAACACTGCCCTAGTACCCGGTATATTAAAGATTCCGTAAGCCCAGGCATTACCTACTTCTAGTGGGAAATCTGTCACCACCAATGATGACCGTTTTAGACCGTTTATTTGTGCAGTACTTGCCCCGAATGTGACTTTATTTGGGGTAATCCAATTCATCCATTTTTCTTGAGGCATATCCTTTAAATCACGCTCATCGAAATCTTTGTTGTAATTTGCACGCATGAAAACAACTAAGTCACGTCCAGTAAGAATCTCACTTTCTATGGAAACAGATGAACTGCCCAAGGTTGACCTAATCCCAGCCATAGTATTTTTAAGAATTTCTTTATCCGCATCGTAGACGGCAAGAAAGTAACAACTCTTGAAAACCTTTTCTTCTTCATTCAAAAATTCCAACAATAATCCACGTTCATTAAAGATAACTTCTCGGGCCGAAAGTTCCATTTCATTTATTGATCCAGTTTCTAACTGCCTGACCGTATCTTGATATTTTTGGATTTCCGCATCAATATAACGGTCAAGAACCATACCCCTCTCTAAACGGATTAGCGACGCATTTTGACGTGAATTAACCCGACGAATGGCATTGGCAAAGGTATTAACAACAATTTCTTGTTTAGCACCATCAAGAAGCCCAAATTCTATTGGCTTGATTTCGATTACCATTCCAAAATAACCACCGAAATCAATAATTGTTTCTTCCACAATGCGTTTATATGGAACTAACTCCGAAATGGGGCGAAATCCACCACCATGTACTTTGGCATATTTACGTGCATATGCGATGAATTTGAAATAACGCCAAAGTGTGCCATAACCACGCAAACCCTGCTCTACTGGGATAAATCCAATTGCAAAAATTGCAAAGACAAAGACGGCTAATACTATGTTTATAATATCATTTTCAAAAAATCCGGCTAAATAAACGGCCGCAACTATTGCAAATACAATAGCCGCATAAAAAAGATCGGCCCCGGTTATCCCCTTGGCAAATTCGGTTTTTACCTTAGTTTTCCTCGGTATATATCTTGATGTTGGTCTGAAATTTTCGCTCATGTTATTATCCCCAAATGCAATAATTATGGCAGTACATTATACTTAAATTTTACCCCAAAGAACAAATTTCACCAAACAAAAAGAGGCACGAATGTGCCTCTTTTTAAAATTACTCGCTTTTTGGTCTCATGTACATACGTGACATTTCGTCTGGCGCACGCATGTATGTATCAAGCGCACCGAAGTTTCTGTATTCATCGGCATATCTCGCGGCTTCTTCCCATGTCTTGAATGCCTTTGTAATGTCTGCCGCATTAGCACGGATTGCGGTCAATTCGGTTTCGCTACCAGAAATTCTACCATCTCTCGAAGCAACTTCAATTGTTTTTTGCAGCTCTTTCAATGCATCTTTGTGACCATCAAATGTTTCCTTACTTAGACCGGCAATGTCAATCTTACTGTCTTTAAGAATCTGTTGAAGCCCAGCATTTTGAACGTTAAGAAGTTCTTTAAATTGGTTGATGTGATTGTCGGTAGCAGTAAGGTTTCTTTCTTCAAACCCACCGGCCATTTGTGCGGCTGCCTTGTATTTGTCCGCCGCCATTTCGGAAAATACGATATTCATCATCTTTGCCATTTGGTTTCTGGTTGCTTCCATAGTATCGCCATACATACCACCAGATGCATTACCGACCTGTGTCATTTTTTCCAAGAACTTTATCAATTCATCACGATTTTTAACACCGTCTGGACCCTTTGCAGCCGCTACTTGAATCAATCTGCCTTCTTGGAAGTTATTATCCTTTTCCATCTTTTGCATCGCTGCATAATCACCAGAACGTGCGGCAGACACATACTTCAAGACATCTTCAAAGACCTTTTTCATATCTTTATTATGTCTTTTGGTCAATTCAATGAAACCATCATCCCTGATTGTATCTTCAAGCGTTCTTTGGTCCATGTTTTCACTTTGTGCCTTTGCATCTTTAAACCATTCGTACACAACTTCGTTACCCATTTTCGCGGCACGTCTTTCATCAATTTTGGAGGTTTTATCTATCCAAAGTGCCTCCATCTTGATGTCCTTCGCCACCATTTTATCGACTTCTGCGTACTCATTTTTTGCGAGATGACCTTTAAGCTTTTCGAATTTTTTCTCATCCAAACCTAGGGCCATCATTTGCTTTTCACCTTGGCCTTCTGTCTTGGCTTTAAGATCTTTAATATCTTTGTCTAAGCTGTCTTTGTCTATCTTAATTCTTCCGTTGATTATGGCCTCTACACCCTTAAGTTCTCTCTGAATAACATTTTCATTCGGTATCGGTAATGGTGGTTTTTTATCTTTTTCTCTTCTTGAATTGATTAACCCTAATAATTTGCCTGCACCTTCCTCATTACCATTTGCCTTGTGAACCATGTATTGTGCGACATCTTCATCCGAAACACCACTATTCTTACCGAAAACAGCATTTCTAAATGTATCAACCTTCCTTTTGGTATCTTTACCGGTCTCCTTGTCATTCAACATCGCACTTACATCAATAGCTCTAGTATTTTCAAGGCCATCGCGAAGGTCTGTCTTTTCTTTAAGAAGATTTTCATTAGACATATTATCCTTTATACGTCCAACTTGTTTGTGGGTATCACCTATACCTTCCATCTTTACTTTAAGACGTTCGTCCCTTGTTTTGACTGTTTCGTCCATTTCTTTGTTTAGGTTTGTTGCACCAAAGTATCTTACCTTGTCTTTAACTTTTGTGTCTATCCAAGATCCCTCACCGGCTATCATATATCCGGCAACACCTCTGGTTTCCTTTTTCGCCGAATCGAGGCTCTTTTTTGCGTCATATACGGCTTGGTCTTTTTCCTCTTGCGTCTTATACATGTCGTCTGCACCGTCACCGATTCTTCCTTTGACCGCTTTATCGTATGCCTCTTCTTTATTCCTTATATCCATTTTCGCACCCTTGTTAAGGTTGCGTCCGACACGTGCCCTGTTAGTATATTTTGCACCGGTTTTTACCGTACCAGTCAATGCCTTTCCACTTGCTATCTTTCCACCGACGGCGCCACCAAGAACGGCGGTCATCGAATCCCTCCAGACCGAACCTGCCTTTTTTTCTTGCATGCTGTCTGCACCTAACATACTCATGATTTGTGAACGTATTGCTGGCAACATTGAAAGAAGCGCCAATGTGACAATAGTGCTTGCCATAAGGTTAGGGAAAAAGTTCGAAGGACCACCAGGGAAAAATTGAATCGAACGAATTGGCGGTATCAAAATAAAGAACAAGTTCATTGCAAGAAGTGGAGCAAATATTGCAATTGTCTTTTTGTAAAATGGTCTTACAAAGTTATTGTTAAATGATTGTCCATCATCGAATGGATAAAATGCGATTGTCAATGGTGATAACATATATAACACCAACATTTCAATCAATCGTTGTACAAGACCAAATGCAAAATTCAATAAAACACCGATAGCAATAAAAATACCCAACCATCCAATCATGTTGCTCATACTCCAAATGGAATATAGGCTTAATACTGCACCAATCTCACGGAAAGAAAGTCCCGATATCAATGCAACTTCATGTTGGTTATTTAACACCGATTGAACGGTGGCACCCCTTGGCGCCCTAAATAAAATATAATGTCTATCCCTTCCTATCATGGTTCTGTCAATCCATGCTGCGACATCTTCATTTGTTATTGATGCCTCTGGTCTTCCTTGACCGCCTTGATCTATTGGTCTTGAAATTTCATTCATTACATGTCGGTAAATTGGGTTACCTAACAGAACAAACTCCGCCATTAATCCACTTCCTGCAACAAATTGTAGAGGATTAAATGCCCTATTCAACACATCCATGTACGTCCTACGTGATGCATTAGGCCCTGGAAAGAATGGTGGACTGTTAGCATTATTAAGTCGATTAACCACTGTTGTGGTTGGCACAGGTGTCCCAATTGCCGTTGATACACCTACATACCTATGAACCAAAAACGGTACAGAAAACGAATCGGAAACATGCCCGACCGGATAATTTTCTGGGTTCGGCAAAATAGGAAGATCTGCGGCACGTGTACGTGTCTCTCTGGGAGGTATTGGAACTGGTGGGCTATCTGAATTACTCATGACGTGGAACACATCTTGTTTAAGTTCATTTGAATGTAAGACGCTATTTAACCTTTCATTTGATTCAATCATGTTAGAGAATATACTTGTCCTGTTATAATTATGGGTACCAGTCCAAGTGCCGAACATGGAGGCTCTCAACAACTCGTCAGTTTCAAACGTATATTGTGTATAAGACCATCTCCATCCTAGAAAGTCTTCGATTGATGCTGCTGATCTATTCATTACACTACCAATTGGTGGCGTACTCCTTAAATACAAACGATGATCATTATTCGGAATATGACTATATTCCCTCCACCCAGAGTATATGATACCTAAAGATGTCTCTTCCTCCACAGATAAGACAACAGTAGATAATGGTTGCCATTCATTTCTATATACGCGTGTTTGTACATAATTCGGCTCGCTTGGAGTCCCCATATTAACTAATTCATATCTGGGTACTGATACTATTATAAATCTATGACTTTCGTTTTCTGTTCTTACAAAACGTTCTACCCTTTCAAAGTTGTAAAGATATAATCTCCAATTCTGTATTGCTTCATTACTGCCAGAGGCCTCCGACCTCATCCTTACTAAACCAAAATGCCGTCCGGATTCGGGGACACCGGCTTGCATTGCATCTATTTCCACCATGTTGGCCGCCCAGAAGACGTTCTGTTCAACTGTTTCAACATTACCCATAATCTGAGTAAAAAGGTCTTCGTTCATTTGAGTAAAGTTAACCCCGTCCGCCGGTACATATCTTCCCCTATTTGCCGACCATGATTTCGTACCAAAAATCATGCCGGAAACACTTGTTGGTGTACCATGTGCGGTAGCCGAATTAAGTGCATTTAATACAATACCCGAAACCTGTAAACCCACCATTACGGCGGCGGTTATAAACATAAACAACACCATACCCTTAATCATGCGGAAAACGGTGGTGTATGGATTACCGCCGTCCTTTTCTTTATATTGGTTACGAATCAATTGCAAAATTGTAAAAAATATTAACAAAGCGGTTGCAATTGCAATTAGACTGGCAAATATTGTTTGCACCACTTGCGATTGGATTAATGTACGAATCAAATCTCCTTGGAATTCTTGCGTCGGAATGTCGGGTACGGTTCCGTCTGGACCTATTATGGGGATTTCAACGGGTGCCCTATATATTGGGACTACCCCCGCCAACATTAAAAAGATCTCTTCTATGATATCAACGATGAATGCGGCACCCAACCAAATATTATATATAAAGGCACCAATTGTTTGTACGACAGTAAAAAGCGCCCCTACAACAGCACCATAAGGCCCATCAAAAACCCCAGATATATTGTCATTAAACCATCGCGTGCCGACAATAGCACCACCGCCGACTACGGTAACACCAATAGCCCCCTTAACAAGGGATGCAACTTTAACAGCACCGAATATTCCGAGCGAAAATACTAGGGCGGGCTCCCTCCTCTTCCTTAGTTAAATCTATCATTTAAATTTTTCGTAGTCAAACGATTTTCGTGCTATATCTGGTGGTGGCACTGCGTACCTATTATTTTTTGTAATGTCAATTACCTTTGATTTTTTAATTATGTATACTATCCCCTATTTTGCGTATTCTATCTCCAATACCAAAGGGAGGTAATATATGTATTATAACGAAATGGGCGGAAGCCACAGCATGGAACACACAAGAAATTCACAAGGCGACGTAATGGATTTTACTATCGATGAAATCAACAGAGAAGAAAAAGCAATGCATCGTGAACGCATGGGAAAATGGGCATTAGTTGGGATGAGTGCATTGTCGCTCGGATTGGTTGTAACGGCAATAGTTGTTGGCGTGAATACTAATGGGGGATCAAACGCTATGCAGCCTGCACATGACAATTTGAATAGAAGTGTTTCTCACCACCAACGTTACGTGCGTCCTAATGACAAACATAATGACGGTCATCAATTTTACCATTCATTCAATGAAGGTATTTACCCAACAACCAACGACATATCCGACAATTTAGAAATGATGCAAAACGGAAGATACAAATACGAACAAAAAAGACATGTACAACCGCAAAGAACATTTCCTATGTAATGCAAAAAAAAGACCGTACACGCGGTCTTTTTCTACATTTTTATTTGCTAAAACTTTCAAGTTTTAATTTTACTAATTCTTTTACATGGGCACGCGCGGCGGATAAATATTGTCTTGGGTCGAAGTGTTCTGGATTGTTGTGGAAATATTCTCGTAACTTTGCCGTAAATGCTAATGACAAATCGCTGGCAATGTTTATTTTGCGGATTCCTAATGGAATTGATTGTGCTAAAAATTCCTCGGTAATACCAAATGCGTTTTCTATCTTCCCACCAAATTTATTAATCGTCACAAGATCGGATTGTGTTACGGAAGACGCACCATGCAGAACAAGTGGTGTATTCGGAACTTCTTTTTGGATTTGTGTAAGAATATCCAAACGCAATGTTGGGTTTGGTTCTTTGTATTTGAATGCACCATGTGCCGTGCCAATAGAAATTGCAAGAGAAGTCACCCCCGTACGGTCAACGTATTCTTTTACCATTGTTGGGTCGGTGTATAGACTCTTTTCATTTTGGACTTCTTCCTCAATACCCGCGATTTGTCCGAGTTCTCCCTCAACCGATGCGCCAGTTTTCTTTGCATAGTCCACTACCCTTTTGGTTAATGCTATGTTTTCTTCAAATGGCAAATGACTACCGTCTATCATTACCGAAGTAAATCCCGCATCAAGACATTCTTTGCAAATTTCAAATGAATCACCATGGTCAAGATGCAATGCCACTGGGATTTTTATTGTTGATGTTGCCGCTTCCACCAATTTCAAAAGATATGGCATGCTGGCATAATTTCGTGCGCCCTTTGAAATTTGCAGAATAATTGGTGTACTCAATTCATCGGCCGCAGATGTCACCGCTTGGATTAATTCCATATTATTGACGTTAAACGCACAAACCGCTTTGTTATTTTTTTGCGCCCATTTAAGTAGCTCCGCTACAGTAGATAATTTCATATTTTTCTCCTTTAAATTTACATACGTTGATTATATGATATATTTCTGTTAACTGCAAAGGAAAACTTCTTTTATCGTGAAATTGTTTTGCAATCCACATCCTCTATGATAAATTGAAAACATGAAGATATCTTTAATTTTACCAATATACAATGAGCAATCAATTTTGGGCGAAGTACTCGAAAAATATAAGAATGAATTGGTTACAATTACCAAGGACATTAAGGGTGGTTCTTATGAAATCATCACCGTGAATGACGGTTGCACGGACGCAAGTCTTGATATTTTAATGAAGGAAGCCAAGTTAAACCGCAATTTAAAAATCATAAACCTTGCGGGACGTTTTGGTAAGGAAGCGGCAGTTACGGCTGGGTTTGATATGGCAAGTGGCGATATTGTTATGTTGGCTGATGTCACTTTGTTGAATCCAACAGGTATTTTGGAACGCATGGTTGATGAATACAAAGAAGGACATGAAATTGTTTACGCGTATCGTGACACGATTGGTTGGGAATCCATGAAACATAGCATTAATCACAGTATCATCCGCATGGCCGCAAAGATTTTTCAAATTCCCGGCGAATATACTGGACGTGCTAACATCATGTTGTTTTCCAAGGCTGTGTCCGATATTTTGGTTTCGTTGCCCCATAAGAATAAATTGATGCGTACTATGGATAATTGGACTGGTTATGATATTGAAACAATTTCTTACGCAAGTTGTCATTCTAAGGAAGAAGTACGTCGTAAGACCCGTATTGCAAATAACAAATTGCGTCGTGAGGGGTACCACTGCCCTCACCGTAGTCGTGCGCGTGAACATACTCCTTCGCTTACCTATTCTATGGCGTCGATGTTTATTGCTATGATGTTTATTGCAGGATGGATTGCGCTTGAGAGTCATGTTGGCATTAGTTTATGGTGGCATTTTGTCGCATTGGTTACTTTGATTGTTATGATTATGTCTGGTGTATTATTTTTTGCAAGGGCGGTAATGATAAAACGAATTGGAACGGTACATCATAGAGAGGACGAGATATTGTATGAAGTTTCTAATGTGGTTAATGGATAAATTAATTGGCAAAAATTAAACGGGATATATTTCCCGTTTTTTAATCTTCGCATTAATTAATTTGACTTATAGGGTTATCTAAGCGATAATTTAAGAAGCCCAAAAAATAAAAAGGAGAAAATTATGGCAAAAATTGGAATTAACGGATTTGGAAGAATAGGTCGTCTTATCCTGCGTGATGCATCTGCGCGAAAAGATTGTGAGGTCGTTGCAATTAACGATCCATTTATAACACCAGACTACGCGGTGTACATGTTCAAATATGACACAATTCATGGCAAATTCAACGGTACGGTAAGTCACGATGGTGAACATCTTATTGTGAATGGAAAAAAGATTCATTTCTTTTCACAACGCGACCCAAAGGACATCCCATGGGGTAAGGCAAAGGTAGACGTTGTTGCGGAGGCTACAGGCGTTTTCACAACAACAGAAGCATGTCAAGCACACTTGGTCGCCGGCGCAAAGAAGGTTGTTATTACGGCACCGGCAAAAGATTCCGCAACACCTACATATGTTATCGGTGTGAATGCGGACAAATACAATAAAGACGAAAAGGTCATTTCTAACGCTTCATGTACAACAAATTGTTTGGCACCAATTGCTAAAATATTGCATGACAAATTTACAATTACAGAAGGTCTCATGACAACGGTACACGCGGTTACAGCAACGCAAAAAACAGTTGACGGACCTTCATCAAAGGATTGGCGCGGTGGACGTGCTGCCGGCGGGAATATTATCCCCTCCTCTACTGGTGCGGCTAAGGCTGTTGGACTTGTGATGCCCGACCTTAAGGGTAAGTTAACGGGGATGTCTTTCCGTGTACCTACATTGAATGTGTCTGTTGTTGACCTTACAATTAAACTTGCAAAGGGTACGTCATGGGAAGAAATTTGTGCAGAGGTAAAGCGCGCTTCCGAGAAAGAAATGAAAGGCATTGTTGAATACACAGACGAAGCGATTGTTTCAAGTGACATCATTGGCAACCCACACACATGTATTTTCGATGCAACGGCAGGTATCATGTTAAATCCAAATTTCGTTAAAATCGTGGCATGGTATGACAATGAATGGGGTTATTCCGTTAAGACGGTTGACATGATGGTTAAAATGATGAAATGAAAGAAATAAAGTTTTAACAGGCGCGGGCATGAGAGAAGATGCTGCGTTCTACTTTAATAAAATGCCGCCTTATCTCTCAATTTTCGAAAAAGAAAATTGAGAGATGCGTTGCGGCTTTTTTAAATGGATATATTCACGCATCACTTCGGCTCGTCCCGCGTCTGTTAAACTTTATTTCTTTCTGGTTATACTAGTTTAAACTAAGAAAAACTCACTCGCCCAAATTGTGGTTTTTTCATATATACTTTAAATAGCAAACTCTAAAGGAGGATTAATATGAAAGTAATTTTAGTTAACGGCAGCCCCAAGGAAAAAGGTTGTACATATACCGCCCTATTGGAGGTGGCGGGGGCGCTTGAACAAAACGGGGTTGAGACCGAGATTTTTTGGATAGGTAACAAGCCAATTTCGGGGTGCATTGATTGTCGGGTTTGCAGAACGGGTGCAACCGCAGGTAAAGGTTGCCCAATTGATAAATTGGTGAATAATTTCGCGGAAATCGCAGAAGGTGCGGATGGTTTTGTATTTGGGTCGCCCGTCCATTATGCGGGGGCATCGGGGGGAATTACTTCATTCATGGACAGGTTGTTTTTCGCACATGGGCATAAATTCAAGTGCAAACCCGCATGTGCGGTTATGTCGCTTCGTCGTGGCGGCGCGTCGGCCACCTTTGACCAATTGAATAAATATTTCACAATTTGCCAAATGCCAATCATCACAAGCAATTATTGGAACATGGTACACGGCAATACACCAGACCAGGTAAAAAAGGATACAGAAGGATTACAAACCATGCGCATTTTAGGTAACAACATGGCGTGGATATTAAAATGTATTCAAGTCGGAAAAGATGCAAACATAAACTTCCCAGAGGGAGAGAAAAAAATATACATGAATTACATTCGGGATTAAAAAATAAGAATTTTCAAAACAAAAAAATGCCACTGTTGGGCATTTTTTTAAATTATGAATCAAGTCCGCCTTCTCTTGGCATTTCATCTGCTGGTGTGTATACCGGTGGTGTGAAAGTATATGAATATCCATCCTCACCAGTTTGCAACGTACCGCCTGTTTGTAAGTGATGTGATCCAGTGTATAGATCCCCCGCCATTTGGTATTCATTTGCCTGTTGTACTGTTGAGAATGTATATAAATCCCCAGCAGTTTGAACTTCATTAGTGTGTGTGTATAGGTCGCCACCATGTTGAAATTCACCAGTATATAAATCTTCATCATTCCCTAAGCTAGCAAGCCATTGTTGCAATGCAAGGTTATGTGCATCTATTGCTGCTTGGTTTTGACGTATTTCTTCTAGGCGGGCCTCTTCGGCTAGACGTGCGGCTTCTGCTGCTGCACGCTCGGCTGCGATACGTTCTGCTTCTGTTGTTGCTTCGGCTAATCTACGTGCTGCATCTGCTGCTGCGGCTTCTGCAGCTGCACGGTCGGCGGCTGCTCTGTCCGCTGCGGCACGGGCTGCTGCACTTGTATCGTCTGTGGTTCCGTTTGTTCTGTTACCACCAGTTGTAGTAGTAGTTGTTGTGTCTGCTGTTGATACTTCATCTTCATCTTCAACTACCAAGTTAGTACCGTTTGCCAATTGATACCTAAATTCTTGTCTAATCAATTGTTCAATCAAATCCGCATTAACTTCTTCTGAACTATGTTCATGTTCTCTCAGAAGCGAATAAATCGTATCACCTGCAACCCTAACTAAGTTGAGTCTGCGTGATCTTTCTGCCATGTTTACAATTTCTTCATCTCTAAATATATCGTTGTTAATTCTTGTAACTGCAGCATTAACGAGTAAGCGTTCGTCTGACATATTCATCGCCTCTTGACCTGTTTCTAATACACCATCTATAAATGCTTGAATTATTGAAGAATTTTGCAAATTATAATCTAATTGTTCCATCAATGCTGCTAAGTTCTCTGCATTCCTTTGCGCTTCATCCACATCTCCTCTAGCCTCCGCGTCATCGCGTGCGGTAGTAATTCTTTCAATTACTTCTTCAATATTATCTTGAGGTGATGAAACAAAAGTCAATAAGTGTGACCTAGCCGTGAAGAATGTATAGGCCATTTGCTCTGCATCGTGTATAGCCGAAACCCTGCCCCAATTAGAAGGAGTACTACGTATTGCTTGATCTTCCATAGGGCCCGTAACAGCAAGAATCATGTTGTTCAATTCATGGTTTTGTATTCTAACCGAACCACCATTAAATGCAACTTGCCCAGCGGCACTTGTGCCATTTACACCATTTACTTGAGTGTCCGTTTGTTCCGTTCTTGAACCAATGTCAAAAGGCACGTTTGTTTCGCCTGTAACTGGACCAGAAATTACTGCTGCAGCACCAACACCTAAAACACATGCACCAGCAATAATGATGTTTCTTAATTTTTTTGATCCTGCTGCAGAACCTGCCGCTCCTGTTCCAAAAACTCCAGTTGTTGTCATTTTCGTGTCCCCTTTTATATTTAAGTCTCCATTATAATATCATATTCCATAAGATTTGTCAATACCCATTATTAAAATTCTTCTATATTAACTTATACAAAAAGGACGAGATTATTTCTCGTCCTTCTTTTGTTTTGCATTTTTATTAAACTAATTCGATGATTGCCATTTCTGCGTTGTCGCCTTTTCTTGCGCCCAATTTCATGATACGTGTGTATCCGCCGGCTGTTCCCAATTCTTTTGCACGCTTTGCATAACGTGGTGCCAATTCGTTGAAGATTTTTTCTACCAATGGGTGGTTGATGTGGCTGGTACGTTTTGTGAATGCCTTTTTTGATTCTTCCTTTGTCTTGACCTCATGAAGATCATAAACCTTTGCCATGATGCTACGACGTGCTGCGAGTTTCTTTGGACCATCTTGGAGGACATTCTTTTTTACTTTAACACCTTTTGCGTTGATTACTTCTTTTTCGACCTTTTGTGTGTCAAGGTATGAATTAATCGCAAGTGTCAAAATGCGTTCTGTATATGAACGAAGTGATTTTGCCTTTGCTACTGTGGTTTCGATTCTGCCGTTCCACAATAGTTGGCTGGCTTGGTTGCGCATCATTGCGTAACGTTGGTCTGTTGGTCTTCCTAATTTTTTGTTCATTTTGTTTCTCCCTGCCCCTTGGTAACTTTGCGTTACTCTGAGCGACGAATTGCGAACAAGTATTTTTCGCAATCGGTTTATGTTGAATTTACCCACCCCCAACCCCCGCCAGCGGGGGCTTTTAAGGGGATGCGGGGCGAAGCCCCGCGCCCCTTTTAGCGACGACCCCTTGAGGGGTCTAGCATGGGGATGGATAAATAATTACATCATATCTTCGTCTGCCTTGAATCCTAGGTTTAGTGTCGACAATTTGTATTCGATTTCTTCTAATGATTTTGAACCCAAGTTTCTTACACGCAACATTTCGTTTCTTGTCTTACCAATAAGGTCTTCCAACGTGTTGATGTTTGCACGCTTCAAGCAATTTGATGAACGTGGTGTAAGTTCTAGGTCTTCGATTGACATTGCCATCAATTGAACTTTTTGGTCTTCTTTTCTGTCTAACATTGTAACGATATTTTTCATGCCCGATACCATGTCAACAAAGATTTGTAAGTGGTCTTGGATTAATCTTGCGGCCAATGATACTACCTCTTTCGCCTCAACCGAACCGTTTGTTGTTACTTCTAATACCAATTTGTCGTAATCGATTTTTTGTCCGACACGGGCCGCCTCCACGTAGTAGTTAACCTTTTCTACTGGGGAAAATAATGAATCAATTGCAATTGTGCCGATGTTTTCTGTTGCACCTTTGTGTTCGGTTGCAACTACGTAACCACGACCACGGCCAACGGTAATTTCCATTTTCACGTCTACCCCACCGTCAAGCGTACAAATAACAAGGTCTGGATTGCAAATTGTAATTTCTGGTGAAAATTCCAAGTCCTTTGCAAATATTGTACCCGCTTTGTTTGTGTTCAAACGCATTGTTGATTTGAAACCGATGTCTTGGCTTTCTGTTTTCAATACAAGACTTTTCAAATTCAATACGATGTCGGTTACATCTTCAACAACACCTTTGATTGTTGAAAATTCGTGCATCACGCCATCAATTTTCACTGCAGTTACCGCCGCACCTGGAAGGTTTGACAACAATACACGGCGCAACATGTTACCAAGTGTGTTACCGTATCCGCGCTCAAGCGGTTCTAGCACAAATTTTGCTGTTTTTGATGATGCTGATTCTGTTACCGAAATTTTTGGCTTTTCTAATTCGATTTGCATTTTAACTACTCCTCTTTATTAATGGTGCAAGTATCCCTTGCCTTAGTCATGTGGATTACTTCGAGTAGCAGGGGTGACCCCTGCACCCAGTATTTCACTTTATGTGAATACTAGGCTTACTTAGAATACAACTCGATGATAAGATTTTCTTGAATGTTCAAGTCAATATCTTCACGAGTAGGTAATTCGATTATTCTTCCACTTAACTTTTCCCCATTAAAGTCAAGCCATTTCGGCATCACGAGTTTTTGGTTTTTCAATTCCTTGAACATTTCCAAACCGCGTTTGTTTTCTTTGATTGCGATTACGTCACCCTTCTTGACTTGGTATGACGCGATGTTAACCGATTTTCCGTTCACGGTGATGTGACGGTGCGACACCATTTGGCGTGCCTCTTTTCTCGATGAACCGATACCCATTCTGTAAACGACGTTGTCCAAACGACGCTCTAGCATTGACAAAAGGTTGTCACCTGTCACGCCTTGCATGCGTACTGCTTCTTCATACATGTTTCTGAATTGTTTTTCCAACACACCGTATGCGCGTTTTACTTTTTGTTTTTCACGCAATTGTGTGCCGTATTCTTTTTCTTTGCGGCGCATTAGACCGTGTTGACCCGGAACAACCGGACGACGTTCCATTGCACATTTTGCCGATACGCAACGTTCACCCTTCAAAAAGAGTTTCATTCCCTCACGTCTGCATTGACGGCAACTTGGTTGTAAATTTCTTGCCATGTGTTTAACTCCTAGTTTTAGTTATTTAGTTTCTGTTATTAAAATTTGTTATTACTTACGACGACGTTTTGGTGGACGGCAACCGTTGTGGGCTACGGGCGATACGTCTTTAATTGATGTAACTTCCAAACCCGCGGTTTGCAATGCACGGATAGCATTTTCACGACCGTGACCAGGTCCCTTTACGATTACGTCGACCTTTTTTACGCCCATGTCTTTTGCCGCTGCTGCCGCTTTTTCTGCTGCTGTTGATGCTGCGAATGGTGTTGATTTACGGCTTCCTTTGAAACCGCTTGTTCCACCACTTGCCCATGTTTGGACCGCTCCGTTTGCGTCGGTGATTGTCACGATTGTGTTGTTAAACGATGCACTGATGTGTGCTTGTCCACTTGAAACGTTGTGGCCAACCTTTTTCTTTTTCTTGGCGACCGGTTTCT
>Ga0131853_10007416_pt1 | contig 19846 bp, 16 predicted proteins | sample TergutLab28metaG_FD_92764 | JGI IMG/M metagenome (GOLD analysis project Ga0131853, IMG submission 92764) | Labiotermes labralis P1 segment gut microbial communities from Petit-Saut dam, French Guiana - Lab288 P1 (version 2) (version 2) | ecosystem: Host-associated > Arthropoda: Insects >... | reverse complement strand
TGACAACACTACATTAGACCGCCAGCTAACACGAGGCTCTGTTCTTCTCGTCACTGCGCATGCGCGTGATGTGGGAAAGGAGAGTCCATTTGCTCTGAGGTAAGGTAGGTATGTAACTAACGTGTGGTATAAGCGACATTATTTGGTTCCGTTGCATGGCGTCTCTACAGCAGTGTTGCCTCTATTAAAGTTCCAACCCTCGTATTTGGAAAAGGCACAACTAATGTCTTGGCCCTTTAAAGCAAAGCGGTATCTGTATGTACCACCTGCTTTTAACATTCACAGACCTAAATTTGTCGCACTGAGTGTACTTCTGGGTTTCGTAAGAATGTCGATAAATATAATCCGACTGATCTTTGTATGCACAGTGCGTTTCTTTAGGTAGTAACCGCGTTATAATCGGTACACCTTATGATTTATTATTTGGACGGCGCATACAAATACTATAAGGGCGGATCATGTAGCATGAATGGGAGATAAGTAAAAGAGAGCAAAGGTTTGGTCGAGAACCTGTAAATAAAATTATATATTAAAATGGATCATATAAACAGAGTGAGGGTGTGAACTGGAATCATCTGGCTCGGGAGAGGGAACAGTGGCGAGCTCTTGGAAAAGTCTTCGACGAACATACTTATACGGGAAGAGGTGGAAAACTGATGAACCTTTAAGTTGGCTCACATGGTAACGCACATGCGCGAATGACCATTCGGATAATGACCGGCTCTATTCTCGGCCGGACACCCACAGAGTATCGTGAAATGTTTCGCATCTCCCTTGGTCCGCCCAGGCAAGTACCGTAAGCTAACATGAAACCAAAGCCACACCCACTTCCTTGCACATCCTTTCCAATACACAATTCAGTAATATCCAGCCACTTCACACCAAGCCACATACTCTGAGCGACATAAATACACTATAAAATCAGCACACCTGGTATTCAAGCGATGATGCACCACTCACGACGGCACTTTTAAGTCCTGCAAGCAAAGCGATTGCCAGACGTACAGATATCTTCTATACTGAACAATCCGCATTTTGACCACAGCCTGTGTTCATGTGTTCTGTCTGATTCTCACAGTCATATAAATCACCACCTTAAACAACATTTCAGGACGGGTCTTGGTAATGTTCTCTGTTGGGCAGGACATTAACTTTTAAATGTTACGTACATGAATTTCATGTTTCAAAAGGTGAAAACAAAACTTACACACGCCTGTACCTTCACATCGCTCACTGAATGCAAACGTGGCAAATCCAAAAATTGCCCATTTGGAGCCAAATCTACGGCTGAGCTAAAAAATAATTACTACACCCGACAATAATGACATCTAGCGGGGTATGTTTTGACTGACAAGTGTGCTCGTAATGTCGGGTGTAGTTGTCATATTTTTTAGCTCAATAGTAGTAATAACTCCAAATGGGAATTTTTGGGTTGTGCCAGTATATCATTCAGTGAGCGCTAAGTATACTGTCAAATACAAATCAGGTAGGATTTCTTTCGTCACATAAAAGTTGAAATGCTTAAACTGCGCACATTTCTTGTTACAATAAATGTATTGTGAGATGTGATACCGTGTAGTTTGTTAGATGTTTTTGACGAGTTGAAGGATCATGGACGGAGACAGCTGGTTCTTCTAAAACGTCGGTATTTAAATATCAGACTACACGGCGTTACATCCAAGACTAGTTACATTCACAGTCATCGCTGTGAGAGTCTCACAGCTTACACACTTCATGTTGTGTACATAATTTTCACCGTTGACTTCTAGTTGAAACTGAGTAAAGGTAATACCTGGCTACTACCGTGAAATTTCGGTAGTTTCGTAGCCGCACTGAAAATATTTAATTCGAACACACAATTAAAAGTTATAATTTAACAAAATCCACGTTTCCTCGACAAATGCGATATTCTCACATACGATAACAATGAACAATGGAAAGTGTAGGGTAAGGTTGCCTTCGATGGACCAGTTTAGTATTTCTGACAAAAATTAAGGAACGTGTTGTTAAGAGACACAAAACAAATATTGCTTTAAATACCTTGCTCTGTTCTCTATTAGGAAACCAAACTTCGAGAACGAAACTCATCGACAACTGTTCCGAAAAAAAAAAAACTATTAAACTTTGCAACTGGTCCATTCATAGCACTAAGGTGTCATGAATCTACCATACAGTTTTCATCAATGGAACGTATGCGTAACAGGAAAATTTTGGTTTACGCATGCAGTAGTGTATTACACTTTATAACACTATATTCTTTGCTGACGTAGCTGTTCAATAAAAAAATCCTGGCGGTGCCCCACGTTCAAAGTCTTCACATGTTCTTGCCGCTCTGTATTCACCAAAGAAGGGAAACAGCAACCAGCAGCGCTGACACAACAGACAGTTGCTGCTGCTGTAATGGTTGCTCTCTTCCCACTTCACACTGACCAAATATGCGTTGTGACATTTCTCCAGTATCACTTTTCCGGTTCTTTCCTAAAAAGTTGTTAAAGCACTTTCATCTACGTTATACCCATAAATTATAATACCACTAACTTTATGCTCAACAGTTCTTTCAAGCAAACTGAAGAGTTCGCTTACACTGTCCTTACTGAACCCTGTGCCCCGGACAGTTTTTTAGCACGTGGATGCCTCATACTTAGTCATGAGTGTCGTTTCGTGAACCCAGAGTATCATTTCATTCTTGCGGCATCTGTCTTGGCTCGGTGTGTAAGACAATTTATTTAGTTCACCAACTTTAAAAGCCAGGCTAAGTAAATAAGTGACGATTATACAAAGCACGTACTATTCCAATTGCAAAACGGTTAACCAATTCCTCTTCGGCAATAACTTGAATGTTTTCCAAAGCCAAATAATTTTTCCCATCTAAATGTCTCTTCAGATATACTTTTCGAAGAGGATATGGAAGTGGTGCTGCATTTAAATCAATATTGCCGTTTCCAAGTGCTCTAAGAGCTATCTCCATATTTTAAGGCTCACACCTACAATACTTAACAACTTCTGGTATCTTACAATCGCAGCTGAAAATTCATTTTTCAGTGGGCTTGTATGACAAGCTTTCGCTTGAAACTCCGTACTAGTGGCACATAAATAAAGAAGACCTAAACACAGGCGTAGAAACATTAGCATTTAAATAACAGACGGAAAACGTTGTACAGTACTGGCAATTTGTAACAGAATGCATGGTTCCATGAATGGTCCAGCAGTCGTCATGGAGCCCTGTGGTGGTTCATCGATAGCAACTCCGCCATTTTTTGTTTTCGAGGCTTCAAATGTTCCATGGAAACTGGATACTGAGAAAACTGGTGCATTAAATTATACAGAAGAGAACACACTTTCACCTCGTATGTAGAAAAAGACAATCCTTACTTTCTGTAATGATAAATAAAACGTTGAGGCATACGCCCAAAGTAAGAACAGAAAGGTCGAAAATTTTTCTAGCCAATTTTCTCAGTGGCCTTTCCATGTACCAAACTCAAAAACCCGAACAAGATGACAGGAGTCGCTACCCCCGCAACCCTGAACGCGCCTGTGCTATCCACAGTATTTGAAATACCGAGGTGGTCCATCCATTGCTACGGTCCAACGATTGGCAACCTTACTATATACGTAGAAGTGTGCCCTTGAGTGACTTCGAAAACTGATAAGCTAAGAACGTCTCAACGGCTGTACGTTTCAATGCCATCTACTGCAAAATCAATATAACTTTGCAATTCACTTTCTTATCATACATGCAAATGCCAGGCATATTTAATAATATTTTCTTCACACCCAATAAAGATGTTGTAAGCACACTACAAAATACAACTACACTTATCTTTACAGTGGTTGTGATGTAACTTGCCGTCAATACTAATTATTATCATCATTATTATCAAGTAAAAAATCCAGTTAAGCCCTATCACAAACACATAAAAGTTCAACTCCAACCTCAAAGTAAACATTCATTCTCCGTTAGGGAAGCCAGCTGGTTAACTGGTTGATGTGGTTTAAAGGGAACAAGAGCCGTTGACGCTGGGAGAGAATCGCTGTCTGTCCCAGAATCGCATGAAACACACCGAAACGACGCGTCGCCAAATTCAGAGAGACTTTTAACGATACAGAAGGTGGTACAGATAGTAACCACTGTGTTTTAAAAGGGCTACGGTTCTGAAGGTCGAATACAGTTCGTGGCCTACCACCATTCTGGTACAGCTCTAAAGCAATCCACTGTTTACTGATGACCTGCCCAAATATGGAACTCACAATATACTGACACTCAGCTGAAGATTTTAAAGTAAATGTTGCCACCGTGAGATCTGAGCTCTCACGCCGCTCAATATCAAAATTACGGTATTCTGAAATAAGACGACGTGTTGTTTGATAACCACGCCGGCCCACCAAAATACACGGTGTCACATTCCAGAAGACCGTCATGTTTCAGCGATTTCGAAATTCATTCCTTCCTTGGCAAATACAATGCGCATTTTGTACACCTGTTCCACCACATGTCCGTCTGCCAGACCATTCGTGTAATCACTACCTCATTCCTGAAGGCGAAAAACGGCTTGTTACACTAAACAGAAATACTCGTAATTTAATTCAGCGCACCCTTGCAAAACAGCCTACTGACAATATCAGCCTACTAACATTCACATAGTTCACGGTCTTCGCGCCTTACGATCAGCACCTGTAACATACTGTTTTATATTTACTGCGACAATTTATTGATTTACGGATTTGCACTATTTATTTAACCATCCCAGTGGCCGCGCGGTCCAAGGCGTGAGACTGCGGCCGCTCTCTTACTGGGATTGTGGGTTTGAATTCCGCCAGGGGCAATGGCTGCCAGTCTCTTGTGTGCCGCGTGCTGACGGGTAGATATCTGTATCGGGCTTATCAATCGTCCAGAAGAGTCGTACCGAGTGTGGTGTGTCTGAGTGTCATTGTGAAGTCTCGATAATGAGGTGGCCCTGGCCCATTTGGGGCCGTTGCGCCATGAAAAAAACTTTATTTAATTTGTTTAAGTGTTAACGGTATATTTCACGATGTGCTCGCAAATTCAAGATTATACAGCATCGAACAGCAGGACGATGCCTGAATAAAGTGTTGGAAGCACCTGGAAGACAGCAGTCGACGCCTGACTTGAGGGACTATTTCTGTACGAACCTTCAGATACTTGGACACACACACACACAAACCCTTACGACAGTCAATCTACGAAACAAGATTTAAAATCAGTACCTTCAAAATAAGAAGAGGGAATGCGACCCTCCCCACCGTGACGTTCGACGACTTAGAAGCGATTTTATATTTGTACAAAATCGTAAACCAAGTGTGTTTACACGGTGATACTCTTTCCTTACCTTACAGGAGAACACGAAAAATGCAGTAGGACTATACGTTCTTGTCTGTGCTTAGTATGTTACCCGATACAGTGCAAGGTAGTTTGTAGTATGTCTGCCTACGAACGAATTAGACTATCTTTTAACATAAGGCTATTTATGTTACCTTATTCACTATTAATAATGCAGGGTAAATCGAAACACGTGTGCAATCAAGCGACCCAGCTTCTTCACAACACACAGTAACATCATTAACGATATCTAACTAGACCTTCAGCTGATGTCTTAATAATTTGTAAGTGAATAGCAAATGAAAATACAAACGTTGCTGGTCCTTGAGTATGTTGTCCAGTCCGGTTCTGCATTTCAAAGGGTAATAAGCACAGCTGTCAGTATGTCGCACACCAGATGAAAAGAGAATGGGACTTGCCGTATTATATAAGCCCCTCACTTTTCAAATAACACTGCTGTTCTTAGCGTACCAGCGTCAAGATGCGCAAAAGTACAGACCTGGCCGTCTGCTACCAGGTCACATACATAAAGTTGCCGACATGTGCGTAACACGCGACGATGTTGATAGCATGAACGAGATCTGAAGTTCTCACGGCGAATATCAAACTTACGGTCTTCCTGGATGTGACACCGTACATAACGGCAGACCAACGGTTCGGACAAAGACACTGCCTCCGTCTGACACCTGTTTACCACACTACGACACTATATCCCAAGAGACAGTATTTTTTTTTGGAAAACAAATGTTTCTTTTGTCGAAAAGACAATACAACACGTCGGCCGAAATAGTAAAAAGTTCCTTCTTATAATAAAACCAACTAGATGCACTAATTCCTCAAATTTATTTTTGGAATAAAATTCTACACGTTTCGGACAGTTTTTCACTGTACACATACCATTGCTGTGTGTACAGTGAAAAACTCCTGATGATGGACAGAGGAACTGTCCGAAACGCGTAGAATTTTATTCCAAAAATAAATTTGAGAAATTAGTGCATCTAGTTGGTTTTATTATAAGAATGTATCACGATGCACGGTCACCTGAACGTAAAAAGTTCCTGTGCTTAATTAAGATCCACGCCATGAAGGCACACGATCCAGCCTACCTAGCTGACGCATTCCTAACCTCGGCACTCACTATGATTTCTGAGCTAAACGCGCAGTCAGCCCTCTCCTCGGGGAAAGAAACCTCGGTACACACTGGACAGGAGGCTGGAAGGACCCCAGAATCGGTCTTCACGCCCTGAAGAAGAGAAAAATCTCCGTCTCCGTCGGGAACCGAACCACGATTCCTTGGTTGTCGCACCCTCAGCTTAGTCACTATACAGACTGAGCTACCCCTGCTCCCCGCCTAAGCCCAACATCCGCTGAATTTTTCTATGTCCTTTCTGTTAATATGAAAGGGCAATTTCAAGTACAACTCAAACGGCCTAACCACCTATTCGACATGCCTCTAGTGCTACCTCTGGTGATAACGTTATTGTTGTACAGGATGCGGCAGAATGGACTCTCACATTTCTCAAGGTCAGTGGTACGGGAGTGGTGGGGGTGCGGCGGCGCGGGAGGTGGCAACGTTTCCAGTGGATCGTCTAGTTGTCAGTAGACACCATGAGTTGGTCCGGTGAACACAGCGGTTTCGTTATCGAGGCGTTCTTTAAAAACGATTCTGTAACCGCGACACAGAGGGCATTCCGAACGCATTTCCATCTGTCCGGTACTGTGAACAAGCAAACTTTTCGGTATTGGGCAGAGAATAACCCCCGCGACCTTCACCAAAGACCTCTGCACAGCCCTCGAGTCACTGTCTGGTGTGCTGTGTCCCGATTAGGTGTAGTGGGACCTTAATTTTTCGAGGAAGGTGGTGAGACCTTGACTTTAACCTCTAATCGGTATTGTGAAATGTTAGAGAACTTCCTCCATCCCAGATTGGAGGAATTTGATGATTCAAAGGACTTTTGGTTTCAGCAGGATGGGGCCACAGCCCACACAGCTCGTCGTTCACTGCGAATTTTGAGAGAAATGTTCCCAATTCGACTCATTTCCTTACGAGGCGATATCGGGTGGCCCGCGCGCTCGCCCGATTTGACCCCCTGCGATTTTTTCCTGTGGGGATACCTCAAGGCCGAGGTCAAACCCTCAAAGCACTTAAGGGCGCTATTCGTGAGGAAGTTGCCGCCATTCCCCCAGAGATAACCAACATAGTGATGGAAAACTTTAGAGAACGGCTTCGGCAGTGCATCGCGAATAACGGCCGCCACCTGAGTGATGTTATTTTCAAAACCTAATGGGGAAAAAACTAGATTGTAAGTACTTTTCGAAAATATAAAGCTTTTTTTCTGTAACTTACTTCGTTCGTTTTTTATTACCCTTTACAATATGGGAGTCCATTCTGCCGCACCCTGTATTTGCTTCTGAGAACTGTAGTACTGTATACATTACACCTGTAGGGTCAGGGGCGTACCTTGGGGGGCGGCCGCCCCTGGATGCGGAGTCCAAGGAACGGCAAAGTGGGCGACAGAAATAAATATTTTACGTGGACAGTCTGATTTTCTGCGCCCAATTACAGCGCCAAATTAAAGGGAATTCCATAAATGACAGTGAGACTTTTAAAGCTGATTGGAGCGGTCACTGCGATTACCTGCCCCGGGCGCCAAAATACCTAGCAACGCCACTGCGTAGGGTACAAAGACGGAGTTTCGCACCGTCGCTATGTCGTAGCTGTTAACATGCAAGCAGTATTGAATTCGTAACGTACCTACGCAGGTAAGTCAGCATCCATCTGCGTACAAAACCGCACACGTCAAAGTCCAACGCTTCATCAGCTGCCGCCACCAAACCAAAAGATGAAATTACCAAGCAGCACTGTAGTCTTCTCATTTTAGTTTATGGCCATCATCCCGTTGTGTTTTTCGATATCAGCAAATAAGCATTCGAATTTCCAGTCTAAAAAAACTCTATATTTATTATGGTTAGCTAATGTTCCGTCCCCTATTTGGACCATCATAAGTGTATTGTATAAAACTTGTTAAAAGAAAAAAAAAAAGTACATGGGTACGCAAAAACATACACTTCGTTTGTGAGACGTAATGAACGGAGTGTAGGATATTTCTGTGTATGTAAGTGTAGCTTACGTAATGGCAAGTACACGGAGTACACAAACACGGCAACAAATGAAACATGATGCGTGCAATGGCAAGAGTAAGTGACAAAACACAAAACGGACACAAACCAAACTAACAGGGTAATGCAGCACGAAATTAAATATGTACAGGGGAAACAAGGGCAAGGAATCAAACACCAAACGCATAAAATGAAAAACAAAAAAATCACATGGTAAAGTGTCAAAATATTGAACACGCTGCACAGAAGGACAAAAGCAACGGATAAAATACGAAACGGACACAACGCCTAATTTACAGGGAAGAGTGCCACGAAATACAATACGATGCGCAGAGAAACATGATATTGGGTAAAAAAACAAAATACGCACTACAAATTTATACTGTAAAGTTAAAAATAAGGTTAGTACCAAACCACCAAGACATACGGAAAGGTAGGCACATACAGGTCCACGAATTACTACAGACGCCACTTGATTCAGGCCTAGAGTACCAACTGAAGACATGAACCCCTTAAAATGCAAGATTCCTCTACAAAAAATTTAAAATCTCAGTTCCCACCTATCACTGAACACACTATGTTACCACTGCAAAATGCAATCGTCTGATGCTTAATCTGAAATCTTCCCAAAGTACTATCGGTATGATCACATAAACATTATCAGAGTTTTTTTGTTTTGTTTTGCTGTTCAGTCCTCTCTCAACCTGTGCACGGGACGGCCACCTACAGGTGTGACGATACCAGATGCTGTATAATACAATTTTGACCTCCTGATGATGAGCAAATAGTGCTCGCAACATGTAGAGGCATACAACAAACTTATCATAAAACAAGAATTTGTGCATTAAGTTGGTTAATTACTAAGAGTATCAGCGTATCATGTTGGACCCAATGATACGACGAAGTGCATGCAAAACTGTCGCAAAATTTGGAACAGCCACCTTAGAAGACCCTTAGCATATCTTAAAAGAAAAGAAAATATGATGGTATGGACTGGTTCCACGTGGCCTACAGAATGGACCTGGAAAGGGCTTATTTAGACACAGTGGTGTACCTTCGAGATCCCTAGACCGCTGCGAACTGACTCGCTGAGCAAACATTAGTTTCTCAAGGAGGACTTTGTTGCATTTAGCTAGTTTAACACAGTCTGGACAAACAACGGGCGTGCGTTCTAAGAATCACTGGTAAGTACAAGGTGCAGGTGAAATTCACAGTTCTTTAGTGGTAAAGCAAGTGGTTCGTATAGCAACCACACTGAAAAGGTCTATATCCTAAAAAGGAAAAAAATATTAGCGGCCCAAAGTTGCTTCAGAACAAAGTGAACAGTTAAAACCCATTTCGCAGAGACAAGAAACCAGCTACAGTGATCAAGATAGCGTCACATGAAGGACACATAACCACACTAACACACGGACATTCTTTTGTCAACGTAAACTGTATAATCTCCCACGCGACACAGAATAGCATGAAAAATATCCCACACATCGTCCTTCCATGAAAACGTACGACAAATTGGCATCATTAAACACGAACAGGCTTAATGCTAAATACCGGGGCTTGGGCCAAAGTTGTAAATATTACACAATATCAAGGCAAACTACTGCTGTGAAGCAAGTGTAGAAACTCGATGCTGGCAGAGCCATGCCACAGACTTCGGAGTGTGGGGGACCAAATTTCGTACAAAAGTTACGATCCTGGTTGAAGGAGGATGAGATGTGCGGGGTATGGGGCATACAAAGTGGAAAACAGAAATGCATACAAAGTTTTGGTTTTTGGAAAACCAGAAGGAAAGAGGCAGCGTTAAGACTTAGACACAGAATTGAGGAAAATATTAATATGGGTCTGAAATAGGAAGGGTTTCGACTAATTCAGGGCAGGGACAAGTGAGGGCACCTTGTGAACACGGTAATGGACATTCGGGTTCCACAAATGCAGGAAAATTGCCTGACTACGCAAGCAGTTACCAGCTGCTAAACACTCCAAGGAGTTACGATCCCAAAACTGTGAAGGCTATTTACACACTTCCTTACGTAATATGAGGTTCTCACGACAATACCTATGAATAATAGCGTCTTCTGGGATGTGACGCAGCGTAATCTGGTACAGTTCAACCGTTTAAACGGCACATGCTGCCTCCATTGTCACGACAGAATTTTTCTACCATGAAGACGGCGGCACATCCCAGAAGCCAGTAATATTCGTATTTCCTTCGTTTTATTTTTTGCTTTATTCGGTCTCTTGCTAGGAGGCTTACGAAACACCGTACTATTTTTGGTTGCTTATGAAACGCTTACTTCCAGCCTTCAATTCTTTATTTTCCTGTTAATTCGATAATACGCTGACCTGCATGAAGTGCGCATACAAAAAGTCCTCGGCATTAAAACCGACATTCGCCTCACGTTGTGGAGTTCCGTGTTACGAGACCATGCAGGTGGGCACTGACGTTTATAAAAAAAAAATGCTACCTAAACTGTCAGTGTTTAAATGAACATGGAGGCAGTATGTTCTTCCAAAACCTCTGCACTCAAATGCTAGTCTACACGGTATTAACATGCCAGAGTAAAGTAACCTCCATAGTTTGTCCACGTCTGGCCTTCAATAAGAGACTACACTTCTGTTCTGAACTCGTCAACTATGCACTTTCTTCCTCGTATAAACTGAAATGTAACACGCTACGTTCCGGAGACTGGATCGGTCCCAGTCTTCAGAAACTGTTCCAGTACCCGGAACGCAGTGTGTTAAATGTCAGCACATAAGATGGACAAAGTCCATAAAGTTAATGTGTTCAGAAGTCGTGTACCATTTTCAGAACCCCACAGAACAGCATAATACCTTGGGCTGCCCGCCATTGTCCATTCACTGTTCATAACAATTGGCTGACATCTCAAACGACACTAATACGATATTCAGATGTAAGACTAAGTTTCGGTGATCCTTAGAGTCTACAACTTTAAGGAGAAGAATCTCCAAATTGTCGGTAATACAGCCTACTTCCACATGGAGTCACGACCAACAACAGCAACCATATCAACTTCCACCCACCGTCAAAGTCTGCATCTAAGTATTCAACAACCAATACAAATCTGTTCATCGTCACAAATGTTCAATGTCAATGGTTCACGAAATACGACTCACTGACTTAAACGCAACCTGTCCCACTGCCAACCTGTCCAAGAAACATCTCACGTGGGTTGGCCCGGGACAGAATTTGGGTCTCAGCGGTAAGAGGCCGGAGAATAACCGCCTAACGGCACGGCCTGACGGGTAAAATCGATGTACACTACAAAGCCCATATATCCAGCTCGTACCTCACAGACAACAGTGTGCTTTTGTTAGAAAGACCAGCTGTTCTTTGAGGTGCAAGCAAATAATCCCTGGTTAGAGTAAGAACGACAGGGAACACGTACGTGGATTGTGTAGACAAAATGCGGAGATGTTTGTGTTTAAACCTTGCAGTATGCATACCAACTGCTACGCTTTAAAGGGTTAAACTGAGTTCAGTGGTTAGCAGAGTTGGCAACACTGAAACATAATAGCCTATGCTACCTATATCAACGCGATATGGTGACGTCTCTTGTATATTAATTAAACAGACACGTTATCTGACGTCACAAACGGATTGAATGAGATCTACTGCCGAATGCGTACGAGATACTTATCACTAATACGCTGACCGACGTGTTGCTCCTAACCAAGAAAGGAGTACAACACAATGCTATACTGCATTGGTACTACAGCCAACTACGAGCCTTGTGGCCTTCTTATGGAGGTATGATGCCAGTCTTTCATCGATGAGTGGTTAGCGTCACGCTCTAGCCGATTCACCCCCGATGAAATAGGCTCCAGTACCCACTGCTTAACGGGTAGCTTCTAGACTTGATCTGAATCAACTGACCTCTCCTGTATTCGATTCCTATACTTTCGTTGTCCAGCGCGTATCCCATTCAGCACAGGCTACTGACTTCAGACCCCTTCACGTAAATTACTACCAAACAGAAAGGTGACGGGCAGATGAATCAGCAGCACAGCACAGCACAGCATAAAAGGGATAACAACAGCCGCCGTTAACAAATCAAATATCTTAATATAAATATTTCTTTTACACTCACTTTGGAGCTTTACCCCAAGAGTCGTAAGTATGAATACAGGGTGATTCAGGAGGAAAGGTCAATATTCTGGTAAGCGATAGTATCGGTCATGGTGAGAAAAAAAAAGTATGAACATGTGTCTAATTCTGAATGGTTACCGAAATAGAGCTGTCTAAATCTGCAAATACAAAAGCAGTGTCAATGGTAATAAAGACAAAGGAATTACTTACTGTTAATTTAAATTTAAATTTTACTTTAACGTTTAAATGACAACATTTGTTATACAGAAATGACAAATCTGTTACAGCTAACAACAAATGTTAGAAAATCCCATCATCAACGTCAACACATTTGTCAACACGTGTGCCAAGATCGCGCGATGTTTGAGTTGATCTTCGAGTTTCTTAATGCGGGCAGCAACATCTAAAATTCGAGCGAGCAATACGTCTCGTGCATCCACCTTCCTTTTCTAAACTTCGCTCTTCATCCATTGCCACTAACAAAAATTCTAACGGAGTTAGGTCTGGAGATTTAAACAGCTCTATTTCTGTTGCCATTCAGAATCAGACACAAGCTCATACGAACTTTCTTCTCACAATGACCAATATTACCGCCACCCAAAATACTGACCTTCACCCTGCATCACCCTGTATGCAGCATCCCTAATTAGTTCATGAAAATTCAAATCAAATCACCCCGTTACTAACGTAACAAAACACAAGGCACCACTCTCGGTTAAGTTTTAACCGATCCCTATGTCCTTATTAAAGAGGTAAAGCAGTCCCGTTACAGGCCCGGATGGGCCCAGAGGGTTCCATGAAGTTAAGGTTCCCAGATTTCGTGACAACGGCACAGGATGGTGGTAGGTTATCAGCCTTACGCACCGGCCGCCTTTACCCCCAGGAAATACTCCTGGTACTCATTTCTATTAGAGGCTGGGTCGACCCCAGAGCCATAGTGCGATCGGAAGGATTTTATGTCAATGAAAAATCCACTGATACCAGCTGGGATCGAGCCAGCGACCTTCCGATTTGTAGCACAACACCTTAACCACTGTGCTACCGCGCCCTCCCCCCCCCCTCCCATGTCATTATTTTCGTCGCATGTCGCATTGTACACAATACGTTATTACCAAGTTCATATTCACTGCACAAGGACGCACATGCCGTCTCTCGGTTACAGGAGTCCGACGCCCGGTTAAATACGACGTGTAAATAGACTGCCAACGTCTTTTGTTTTCCAAGCCTCCCAAAGGCAGTTCAATGCGCTTCGGTGTCGCTGTTTATCGCATCTGTGTACCCATGCGAACGCACATTTCAGATGCACACACAGATCCTGCACTTAATACAGACTCCTTCCACTAAAAAGTAACAGTAACGTCGTTCCCGTACTTAATTAAGCTCCTTGCCATGAAGAAGTAGGACGGAGTGGAGCCACAGACAGGGGTGCACAAATCCCGGGCGATTAAATTTGGTGCGATAGAGACTGATATTTTTTTACATTTTTCTGCGGCTTATCCCTTACACATTAAAATGTCTATCAGTTCATATGCACCGAAACGGTGCCAGATAACAGTGAGTTCCACGAGTCACAGGTCACTGGGTCGTCAGTGTGGAACTTACAGCTTGTCACCCATCCGGCGTCTGAAATTTGGAGGTGACTCCTAGATTTTTGGAAAAATCTATGGACTCCTGGCTATAGTGCCAATCTTTCTCAATTCGGCACTAGATAGAGATAATACAGTTTCAAGACCTGGCTGCCTTATCGCCGAAAAAAAAATCTGGTACTAGTTATACAGGTGCGTATGTCACCTAGCGTTTCCCTACACAACACCAGCCGAGGGGTCTTTCTAACGGAAGCACAATGCGCTCTCTGTGAGGTACGAAACTATCTTAAAATATAACGTAGAATAATCTTAGTCCTGACGGGGGGTACCAAGGCTCAGGCAGTTTCGATCTCTCATCCCGAAGGCCCAGGTTGGGTCCCAGGTCAATCTACGTCAGATCTGCGGTGAAGAAAGTGGCAGTGTGACCGGTTTTTTCCGAGTACTTCGGTTTCCCCTGTAAATATCGTTCCACCATTGCACCATACTGATCTCCATCTACATGCGGCCCTTAGCAGAAGGAAAAAACGGGCGAAGCCTGGGGACCTTCTAATTTGCAAAGTTCTTTCGGAGATCGGGGTGCATTGGACAGAAAAGTATTTTCACTTTCTTTTTGGTCGTGACAGATGCCGTACCATGGACTCAGGCGGTTAGTAGTCAGCGACTCGGCGCTGCGTCACAGATTCGATCCTACGCCAGTCCAGGTGAGATCTGTGTTAGTCAAAGCAGCACTGTGACTGGTCTTTTCCTTAGTACTTCGGTATTTTCCTGTCCGTACCATTCTCCCAATGATGCACTCTCATCTTCATCTGCATAATGAATTCACACGAAAAACAAATGGGAAAAGCCTGGGCACATTCCTAAAATCGATGCCCTTTCGAAAACCGGGGAGCATCTGGATACAAAAATAAATTCACTTTTTGGTCCTGAGAAGGTGTAAAGGTTGTACGAATGATTCAAAGTCACTCCAAAGTAGTAAGAACAGGCGCACTATGCAACAGCTTCAGGGATCTCTAACAACACTTTTAGTACGGCTAGTTCTCACGAGCGCGTCGGAGGAACAATGTGATGCCATCTATGCGGAACAACGGCATACACAGCCAGCTACGGTAGCTCCACACCAGACGTTTTCTACGCCGCTATTCTTAACCGACTTAACGCCCAAACGCTCGTTTACAGACATGCCGTTATGCCGTTTACAGACATGCCGTTATGACCCGTTAGTGCCGTTGGTACAAGTCACATGCGCTGTTAAATTTAGTAGGCAATACTGAAGATGCAATGGGCTTCAGCCCATCGAAATGTCGGTCACTTCACGCCCGTTGGTGCGCGGGCGGGTGCAAGAATACGTAGAGCTAAGCTCCTACATTCCCCTTACACTATTAGCGTTTAGTAACAGCTAATAACAGTACGTACAAGTGTACTTCAGTTACAGTTCTACAGAATGTAAGTCTACACTAAGATATTCATGAAGACTTTATCAGTGGCAAAGACACAGTGACAAGCTCCTAACTGACGTTCTGGAGGCTTCATAAAATAACGTCCTAAAATTAAATTATAATTACTTAATACAGTAATTTTATTTCAAAAAAATCTAATAATAACATAAATTTTTGGCCCTTTACGGATTAATACAAAACAATTCTTTGAAAAAATACTTTTTCTGTTACTGATTTGTGACCCTGCGTTGTGAGGGTTTCAAATACCCCATGTGTAGTTAAACAGTGGCTCTACAATTCTCTAAACGAACTCTGAAGAAATAAATACATATATGCTTTCAAGTAAATACATATATTGCTTAACACACGCGTAACTGAAAGTGGCATTAATTATTAATGGCCTCAATAGCATCATCGAATTTTTCTGCCGCCATTCATAAACTTCACTGCGTCAGTGTCCGTACGCACCTTAAGGCATCCCTCGCAAGGCACCATTGTTTTCAGTAGTACCCACAGCAGCCTAATAAACACCTAAATAAGGCTAATAATGCAAGTAGTGTCATACTTTTCTTGAAAACGCAAACAGAATACGAAACATCCGGTACGTGATACCGTCTAGTTTGGTAGACAGGTACCAGCGCGTAAAAACCTGCCGCTTCCAGCTCTACCGTAATAACGGAGACAGAGGGTTGCTCTGCAACAATGGTAGCTGTCTAACAAACTACACGAAGTCATATCCCAGAAAAATATATTCTTACAGTTTCTGCGACGTATTTACACTTGACAGTTGCGCAGTCAAAATAAAAGCTGTCACGAATCTATACGCTGCTTCCAAGCAGACATTAAAATTCCACGCAATGCCACATCGTCCTTCCAGTTTCATTATAGAGAGACACAAACTCCAACACGTGCAGAGGGTTAACAAATCGTTACATCTCATGCAGTGTCTGGCAGACGTTCCGTACTCCTACGTCACGTTTCACGTCTGCCTGTCATCAACTACGCTCGTTGTGCCACCTCCAGCCCTCAGGCACCACTTGCAGCACAACCCACGACTTTCTGCGAACATTTCCCACAGACAGGTTGACGACAATACGCAATACCTCAGCTCTTCTACGATATAAATGCATATTTAATAAGTAGCAAAGCGCACGCGCAAGTGTGTGTGTGTGTGTGTGTGTGTGCGCGCCCGCGCGTGCATGCGTGTGAAAACGCAGGCGCGAAATGACTTTACACTAAATGCGCACACGCATGTATACATACACGGGGCACGGGGTGACGCATTTTGTTTAGGCCCTGCGCTACAAGCCGAAAGGTCGCGGGTTCGAATCCAGATTATCACTGGAATTTTCATTGACATAAAGCTTCCAGCCACACCACGGCTCTGGGCTCGACTCGGTCTCTAAAAGAAATTTATTTTATTTTATAAGAATATTTCCTAGGGGGTAAAGGCGGCCGGTGCATAAGGCTAAAAAGCCCTGCCACTTCACGTGTCGTTTGTCTCGAAATCTGGGAGCCTCAACCTCCTGGAACCCTCTGGGCCTGCAATATGCCTGTACAGGGATTGCTTCACCTTTGCCTTACCATTCACATATACAAAGACACCTGCATACACAAATACACATACGCAAGAACATGTACGCGTGCATACACATACAAAGTGAAAGAAAAATGTACGGCGACACTTCACGGGCTGAATCAGACACGGCGACATAAATGGAAAATGTTACACGACGTTCGTACGTACCCGACTTCTCTTGTCATATGGTTTCGGAGTTAATATTTCCTACAGATTAAAGAAAATCTCAACGTGTGCAATGGCTTACGTATACATGTCATTTCGATACAGACTGCCTGTGATAAGCACTTTACAGGACTATCGGGACCAGGCTGCAAGCAAATCCAGTACCATCCTCTGTGGCTTGTGAAGAAAATGCAGGGACCGCTCTAGCTTACCTGTCACAAGGAACCTGTTATTCGAAATTTGTTCAGCAGTCCATAATTTTTTATTTGGAATGAAGTGAAGTATTCGGAAACGTAATTCTAGATTTGCTACCACAATTTTTTATAGGATGTATTACGCTGGTCGATACCGGTGGCCGTGCGGTCCATTCAGGGCCTAGGTCTGAATCTGCTTGATTGTTCGATCGCGGGTTCGAATCCCACTGAGGGCATGGATATTCGTCTCTCGTGTTGTGTAAACAGCAGCCTCAGCGACGAGCTTATCACTCGCTCAGAAAAGTCCTACCGTGGGTAAACTGCAACAGTAAGGTCGCCTAGACCCATTTCGGGCAGTTGTGCCAGGGGGGTGATTACACTGCACTGCACATGCACAGTCAAACACAACTTAACGTCGCACGAAACGGAACACAAACAAAACTTACAAATCATTTAGTTCCTCATTATGCAATCTCACATGCCGGACACCTGGTAAACAAATTACTGAAACCCGTTTAAAGCTGTTGTCTATAAACTACCTATAGTACGCGTCTTATGACAATTCGTCCTATGTGTGTGTGTGTGTGTGTGTGTGTGTGTTTTTTTTTTTTCGCGTGCGCTGTCCTTTCACACTTCTGACAGATACGTAACACTGGGGAACACCATTTTCCAAAATCCCAGGAGACACCTCAAAACGGCTGATATCCATCAAGTACCAGACCGAGGACCCACAAATATCTGGCACTACGGTACAGAATTTAGTCATCCGGACGACCGTGCTCACGGGATTCACGAAAGTGGCTAAAAAAATTTCACTAACTACATCATAGAAAAGCAAATATATTTATTATAAAATACCAGCAAACCTAATGTTCTTTACTTTCGGAATCGTGTAGCACATTGTTTGGGTAAAATTCTGGTTTGTTGAATCACAAAGCAACAGCAGCAGTGCATACAGTAACCACTGCGCTTCGAATGGTACAAATCAGACCCTCGTAAAAAAAAAGACCTGGAAGAAGGTTGGGTACCCATTAACTGCAGATATTTACAAGTTTCGATATCTACAAGATATCTACAATGAAATGTCATTGCCACCTCCACTTATTTTATCGTATGTCCGATAGCTATATATTCGCTTAACACATCTCACTGCGGCAACTCACTTTGAAACTGATGAACTGTGACGAGAATAATTCAAAAGTGGATTGTTGAATAACAGCCAACGTAACCTCTCATGTTGCTCTCATACCGGCCAGTCCCTTGTACAATGATGCAACCCACATTGTAACTCGTGACTCAAGCTCTTCCACAAATTCTCATGCCCTTGCCATTGAAAGTAGGGTACTGCAACGAAATTGACTTTGAAAACTGTAAACTCAAGCAGACATCCCGACTAGCACTATAATACAAAACATATACCTTACTTCACACTGCATAACCTCTAGGACCCACTTCTTTCAAATTATCTTCTTCTTTACCACTACAGGCCTTTTCTTCTCTCACAACAGTTGCCCATTCTGTTTTGTCCAAAGCTTTTGTTCCCCAACTTTTTACACCCACATTCAGCTACATTTCGACATCATCCATTCACCTTAATCTAGGTCCTCCTTTTATTCTCCCTCCTACTGGTTTGCCTTCCTGTAACTTCTTTACTACCCTCTCATTTTCAAATTAACAGAACAATGTATACGGTCCAAGTGGCAGACAAATGGAAACGTTTTCAGAAGCCGATCGGCCCATATACGCTCTAATACATTATACTCAGTGTTTTCCAACTTCTGACCCCATTCAAACGCCGAGGTTGTGCCTTGAATTAGGCCACAATTGCTTCCTTACATATTTTTTCCCAGTCATTACTAACCAAGAATCCTACTATTTAACGCAATACCACACAATCTGAGCTATAAAAAATGTTGTTAAATAAAAGACCAATAAATATTACTTAATTTAAGCAAGACCGTTAATTGTAAGAACTGGGGCCCGTCACCCTCGCAGTGTTGAATATGAAGACTGCGGTCTTTGGATATGCTTTGACGTAGGTTTCGGTTCGGTAGTTAAGGAGGCAGTCAACGTGAAGGCAACAGGTTCAATCGAAACACTGGTACCTATATACCTAAATATATGGCGTCAGACGACAGAATACCGCAAACTTTAGTTGGTTTGGGCCATCCCTATGCAGGCCCGGACAGGCCCTTAGGGCTCCAGGAGAGTGAGGCTCCTACGATTTCTGGGCAATCGGCGCATAATGTGGTAAGATTATCAGCCCTACGCCACCGGCCGCCTTACCCCTCCCCCTCCCCCCCACCCCCCCCCCCCCCCC
>Ga0131853_10007415_pt1 | contig 19848 bp, 10 predicted proteins | sample TergutLab28metaG_FD_92764 | JGI IMG/M metagenome (GOLD analysis project Ga0131853, IMG submission 92764) | Labiotermes labralis P1 segment gut microbial communities from Petit-Saut dam, French Guiana - Lab288 P1 (version 2) (version 2) | ecosystem: Host-associated > Arthropoda: Insects >... | reverse complement strand
TAGGAGGAGATTCATAGTGATATATATATAGAGAAATATATATATATATATATATATATATATATATATATATATATATGTGTGTGTGTGTGTGTGTGTGTGTGTTTTGTTTGAAGTAATCAGTCTTGCTGCATTTATAAGACAAGAGCAGACGGCAGCTGCTGATTCACAGACGTGGAGGCAGTATGGGCGGGCGGAGTGGCACGACGTGCAGCACGCAGCGAGAAGGTTGTTTGGAATGTTGTGTCTGGCACCCAGTTTATTCACTTACCCGCCGGCAAAGTAATTTTCTCGGGAAATTGTTAAAAACAAACTCGGTAACACGTAATGCCGTTAAGTTAAAATGTTTTGCAACAATAGAGAGATCTGTGTTAAGCAGTTGAACTGGCTAGATCAACAGTATGCAGTAGATGTAACGTAATGTAATGTAATATAATGCATTCTGCTGCTGTCGCTACTGACAATTGCTGATGTGCGTAACGCCGGAAAAAACGCCGTGCTTGTACACAGAGCTTGTTGTACGGCACCTTCTAGAGCGCAAATTATACGTCGAATGACAGGATGTTTAGTGAATTATAATTTTTTTGGGAGGGGGGGCGTGGAAGGACCCCGTATCGTAATTGGAGGTGCCAGCCCACCTGTGGCGCAGTTGGTAGAGGCACTGCGCTACAAGCCCTAGGTGGCGGTTTCGATTCCCGACGTAATCCTTCAGGCCACACTATGGCCCTGGGGTCGACTCAGCGTCTAACAGAAATGAGTAAAGTCCAGTTGAAATGTGATTGCACACGGTGACGCACGGCAGGGTAAGTGAAGGGGAAACTGGCGGATGGAGTGGGTAGCCAGTACTCTTCACACTACCTCGGGACATGGTGTATCAAGCATTACTACCGCAGATGCGCACACCTCGGCTGCCAGCAGTCGACTGAACTGACGACCCCGCCGATTTATATGGACTCGTCCGTTTCGCCGAAAGACGAAATCTGGTTTCTGCGCGTGTGCCATCACATTTCAAACGCCGTCTACCAGGAATATTTCCTGCGGGGGTAAAGGCGGCCGGTGCGTAGGGCCGACAACCTGACCATCTTGTGCCAATTGCCTCGAAGCCTGGGAGCCACATCCTCCTGGAACTCTCAGGGCCTGTGCAGCCCTGTCCAGGGACTGCTTATCCCAGCAATTGCTTGAAAAAATGACGAAAAGCCTCAGGGTGCGGTTGCCGCCCGCTGGACCGTCCTGTGTGCCTGCCTGCATGTGTCTAGACACGACAGCACGACCAACCCTCACTGCGGTTGGTAACACGGGCAAGACACTGCTGGCCGCATACACGCACGAGGCCGGTCGGGACCCGCTGGGGTCACCGCGCAATGAAAACTTCTGTTCGCGGTAGGCGGAACAATTACGTGTGCGCATGCGTGCCACTTGTGGTGACTTCGTAGTTACATTTCCTTACTGCTGAGTCCGAACACTATGTTGTAAACAAACTGTTTTATTTTTCTGTACAGCTTTTTTGGCACATATTTCCTTACGATATTTAGCGATCAGCGCTCGAGAGAGAGAGAGAGGGGGCTGAGAGAGAGAGAGAGAGGAGTGTTCTGTTTAGTGACGCTAACATCAGATAGCGCGATGGCAGACGAATGAAAAACGAGCTTGGCGCATAGAGAGGAGTGGCTCAGACAGGGAAAACTCGGACTGAAACCTGTCTCGGCGCCACTTAGTTCACCACAAATCCCACTTAGAGTGGTCTGGGACCGAACCCGGGCCTCTGCGACCAACGACTAACCTAACGGTCACCCTGCGCTCTAGATGCACGCACAGACGCGTGTGGGTTCTCGCATAAATCGTCAGTTATTGTCTGAGTTCAAAATTCAAGCGATTCATCAGATTGCCGTAGAACGCCGCACTGCACTGTCGCATGGAAATCGGCTGGGACAAGTAGGCGGACAATCGTTGCGAATCTAACAGGCGCATTTTTGAAACTTTCGCTGTGATCGCGAGCAAAATGAGGTCATTTATGGTGTTGAAAGTGCAGCAGCAGCAGTAATTCCGCCACTGTGCCGCCCCACTCCCTGTGGTCGCATCCCATCACATACACCGTCTGTCTCGCTCTCTCACTGGCTCGCGTGCGCCGGACCCAGCACTGTGCCGTACTGTAGCTTATGTGCTAGTTGTGTGGCAGGCATCGCGGGCGACGGTCGTGTGTGTGCAGTGCGCGGGCGATTTGAAGCCTGGTGAGGTGATGTGTGTGCGGTCATCTATCCGCTTGTCATGATGGTATGTCGCACATCTATATGTAGTATTAGGCAGTGGGTGTGGCCGCACTTACAGAGCCACGCACTAAACCAACGTGCACTTTCACTTACATGCATAGAAACTGCTGTTGTGTGTCATTAGAGTTCGCGTTTTGTCCGCACGGTGTGTCGTGACGGCAGGCAGCAAGTCACTTGTTGATTGGTTCTTGCAGTAGAGATGCGCCGTGTTCTCTGGATCATGGAAAGTTGTTCTGACAGTCGGTAAGAGACAGTGTGAGGCAGGGGCGTAATATTGGAAGTTCTGACGGCCCTGAGTGCTCGGACGACCTAACACGTGGATACAGACGTTTCGGAATGCCGTCATGTCTGGAGTCGTAAGTAAGGGGGATAGCGATGGGGTCAGGTGACAGTAGTGACGATGAACGTTGGGTATGACACCTGTCGGCCGGCAAATAAATAGCCGGCGTTATCATGGAGCTTGCTGCCTCCGTCTTTGGGAGTCTGAGTAGTCCAAGAAGGGTCTACCCTGAAGATGGAAGTCGCAAGCACCACTGAAACGTCGGTAAGGGAAGAGAAGTTAAATCGGTACGTCATTGAATGATACCGAAACGTCCAGTGATTCATTTCCGAAGCATGCTGTAGCAGACGAAGACCATATACAAAGTGACGTGTGTGTGTGTGCGCACGGTGTTGGCAGTGCTGGTACAGTTATCGCACTGCTGCCTTGCTGCGTCATTATGCTTGAGCAACATTTCAGTACATGCAACCTGATATTGATCATATGTCGGCAGGATTTATCGAAGAAGAGGAGAACGTTATGTGCATGTCGTTCGGACATCGTGTTTGGCGTCGGGAACAGTCTGTTACTGTACCCGTGTGTGATGAGCAGGGTGACTAAGATGATTGTAGTAATGGACGAGACACTTTGTTGTCATCAGCTGCTTACAAAATTCAAAATTCTCTGCTCAATGTTAGACCCGTGTGTAGGCTCACCAGCGTGCATTTGGACAGCTGTAGGCCCGCTGCAGTACGCAAGCGCGGTGTTTCGGTTATGAGGAAGGTTTCCCTGATAACAGCTGTTATTGGTTGACGTGTCGAGCCCCATCTGGGGCTTAGTAAAAGCAATACTTCGTCCTAGAACAGGTCACGAAGGCCCAGTATGGGAGGATAGGAATATAGCTATTCTCTTTCTTTATCCTCGGCGCTAGGTGAGGGGTGCGTGGTGAACACCACGCCCCGGTCGCTTTACCACCGTCAGAGATACGTGCTGGAGACTGAATGGGCCCTAGGGTCGGTCTGAACGGCTGCAGAAAATCTGGCCCGTACCGGTATTCGATCCCCGGACCGTCCAACCCGTAGCGGATCGCTGTACCGGGTAATCTGGGGCTTTCCTGTTCGGAACACCGCTCTCCGTGTTGCGGCGCTCTCTGGCAGCAGTGCGATTCCTGGCGCCGTCTCTTTCGGTCGTACCAATCTGCATTGATACAAGTTTGTTACAGTTTGTTACACTGTACACCGTGTGCGTGTGTCTTATACGAGTTTGTAACAGTTACGTTTATTTTTTACACGTCTTCTTATTCCCAGACATAAAAATGTTTTATGTTATAAGTTTGACGACATGTCTCTATGATTTCCAAGTCTTCGTACAGGAACTCCTTTGTTCCTAGTTCAATGCTCCTAGGTCAGTGTTCCTAGTTCAGTGTTCCAAGTTCAGTGTTCATAGTTCGGTGTTCCTAGTCCAATGCTCCAAGCTCTTCCTAGTTCAGTGCTCCTAGTTCAATTTTCCTAGTTCAGTGTTCCAAGTTCAGCGTTCCTACTTCAGTGTTCCTAGTTCGGTGTTCATAGTTCAATGCTCCTAGTTCAGTGTTCCCAGTTCAGTGTTCCTAATCGTCGCTCCTGCATAAGGACTTGAACACGATCCGTAAACAGATCGAAACATGCCCGATACATGTGTCAAACTCAGAAAAGTTTATGAATCAAAAGTTTGTGAAAATGTAGTGTGTGTTTTAGACACTACGAAGCCAATTGAGCTAATTCAGGTGTGTTGTCCACACATACAGCTGTGAACAGTACACAGCATTGTCAGGGTATCCGTCCCTCGGTCAAGACGCGGTTCAGTAGGCTATGCTGTTGCTGTACCGACAGCTGTGTGTCTGTCCGCCACAAGATATAAGCCTCTTGCATTTTCTCTGTTGGCTTTCGCTTGCTCCATTGATATTCTGGTGTTACGTAAATACCTAATCCGAACTTGGGCATTCTCGCTGTTTTATGGCTTCTTTGCTGCCCGCATAACTTTTTAATAATTAATACACGTACGGAATTTTGACAGGCGCGCGTAATTGTAGACTTCCATCCCAGAAGTTGGCGCTGCACATCTCGATTCTCCGCGCGGCAAGTTTGAAATTTTGAATTCGGTTCTGGTATTGGCTCTAAGCCGGCGCGCACTCTACGAAGGTTTTGGAATTACGGACAAATGTGAGTCGATATGTGACGACTTGTCCCATCTGTCGGCGCACACCAGAATGAAAATCACTTCGCTTGTCCACGTCACGTAGGCATATTTCAGCTTGGGAATGTACCCGGCGAGCACAATTGTTTTTGGCAACTCGAAATGCCCGCACGGCTCCAGTGTGGTGCACAAGGAGACGCCTACTGCTAGCGGTGCCTGTTTGGAGATGGGTAACCGTTGTAGAGACGATAACACACATTGCCGATGAGCTCCGTGGTGGTCACCCGCGAACTGCCTGTAACGAAAGAAACGATAAAAAAAAATCTTGAAGTCATCCAGCGACAGGAAGAGGGCAGCGTTCGGTTAAGGTGACGGTGCAGTGTTAGGGATTCCGCGAAGTTTGTGCCCACTGGGGACCTCCCACGAAGAGATGTGTACTCACAATTGCGGTGGCCCGATGTGCTGTCGAAGGCGGCGACTTTCTTTGCAGCAGTATAGCGGGTGACGACATCTGTTTTTATTATATTCTTCCCGCAACGAAACAACAGCTTGGAATAGCATCAGTCACACTGGTCTCAAGAAAGAGAAACCATGGTATCTGTCGAGTGTTTGCTACAAGGAGACACCATCAGCGCTGCTGCACCTGTGAGACGTTGCAGGTGCCCCGTTATGCACCATGTGTCACACCTCCACGGACGAGAGTCACGCCACAGGACAGTGTAAGATCCCACACTGCTCGTTTGTACGTGCAGAGGATTCAGAAGAATATCTCTAAACCTCCGTCCACATCGAGTCCGGTTCTAGCCCCATCGGACTACCATCTGTTAGATTTCGTACAGGATCAGAGGCAAGGCCAGCACTGTCTGTCGTTCTGCCGCAGGGAGATCTTCAGGCGTCCGGAACGGTGGCAAAAGTGAAGCGATTTCAACGGGGAGAATACAGTGCACCTATCTGACAGACATACCCGTGCTTGAATGTGAAATTAACTTGCTCTTGACGTTTGAACGGCCGGCGTAAACCCAGTAATTGGTGAAGAAGCGGATTCGGAACTGATTGGTTTGCGGTTACATAATTTACCTCGTTACCCGCGGCGGCGCTTGTAACACGTCGTAATCGGGATTTTTCTATCATTTTCACGGACGCCTGCCGGACGACAAGGGCGCAGTTGTCATTGCTACGTGAAGTGGGTTCAGTGCCAGATTTATCAGCTTATCACCCCCATACTTAAAAGCTTGGCCTAGAATCGAATGGCGCTCCATGGCCAGCCACACCGGATAGGGAAATAAACAGTCTGATAAATTTCCTGTCTGAAACAGGGCGATGCTTCAGTCCCATTGATTTTCAGAATTGTTTTTACGTGAGAACTGCGCTGTTGTGGACCGACACACAGCGAGTGGTGGTAAGTGCAAGAAGACTGGCGGGGGTGAGATTGAATGCGACAAATCAAGTTACAGTCTGTGGTGGTGTCCGTGTCGTATACATTTTTGGCAACGGTTCATCGTAACTGTTTCTGCTAATATTTATTTGCGCCTTTCTCACTGTCAGTGTATGCAACACGCCCTTTCCGTTTTTAACTCTTTGGTCGTAATTCACTTGCAGAAGGAAACATGTTTCCGAAACGCCGTGTGGTGTTGAGTTTGTTGTGACAATGGGAGAAGAGCTGCTAAATATTAGTGTTTATATTAGCGATAATGAGCGGAGGAGGATTGAGCGATCTGGCACTTAGCGTTTGAACTCGCTGCGAATTGCGTGCGTGTCACAGTGTCGGATGTCGGAATCATTAGCGCACTTTGCACCCTAAATGCGAGACACCCTCCTTAGTGTGTGTGTGTGTGTGTGTCCTGTTGAAGTGTGTGACCGATTTACACGAAGCTAGGTGTGAGCATTGTGACATAGCAAGCCCCCCCTCCCCCTGCGCCCTCAGTCGCTTACACCATGGCCGAGGGGGCGCTTATGCGATTCGATTAGCGCAGGAATGGCTGTATAGAACGAGCGACGTCTCCCCCCTCAGATCTTTGGTTGGTTCGTTGGTTGGTTGGTTGGTACGTAGGTAGTTAGGTAATGATGACCTGGGGAAAATATGGAATTTTTTTCGATTGTGCTTGTTGGTGTAGGATGGGGGCCGTACGAAAATTTTCTCCAGCTTTCTGTCTAATGGCGGTGCTATCATAACGGTGGGTTTGAGGCTGTGAAATTTGGTGCGGAGACACAGACTTCACTACAGCTGCGCAATGCTGTGTTTAGTGAAGAGCGTACAGAACGCGCGACTGTGCAAAACTGTTGTGCGCTGATGGTCATATGTACTGAGTGTGTCCAGAGTGGCTGGGTCAGCAATAGGTTGATTGGCGGACAGGAACAGCAGCAACAACAAGCTGGCTGGCTGGCTAGAGGGATGGACGGACGGACGGACGGACACAGATAGGTAAAAAGATAGATAACAGGTAAAGTAGGCAGGTAGATGTGTAGGTAAATGGATAAGTATGTAGTAGCTGTGTTGTATCAGTGCACACTGTTCGCATTTACTGTTGTGTGCTGGCATAACGCAGGCCACTGCGTCGTCAGTTTACATGTAATGAAATGTGAGAATAGGTGGAAGTGCAGCTCAACACGTTAATTTCAGTGCGAGCAGCTTCAGGCCTCGCCAGCTTTATCCTTGTTCAAACAGTTTCAGGTACCCCTTAGAAGCCAGGGTGGCTGCCACTGGTGGCGAATCGAACCCCGGCCGTCTGTTCCACAAGTGTTACGGAGCGAAGGTGTGAAGGGGGGGGGGGATGATGTAGCTTCACGTGTTGGGAACAGTCGCCGTTTCTGATTGGCAGATCAGATCTAGCGAAGGGTACCCTCCAAGAAATTAAGTCAATCATCCATCTTGTCTTAACAGCAGCAGCAGCAGTAGTAGTAGTAATAATAATAATCCTGTAAATGTAATCACTCAGCGTTAATTTTCCACAAAGATTCGGATTCTTTACGCTATATGTTTTCATCATTTACAGTGAAATTCCGCTCTCCTGTTGTCCTCTCTGCACCCTTTACCTCAGGTAAAGGGTGCAGGGTCATCTGCCTTTCACTATCGTAAGTTTTTGTGCTACACTTCTGGACAGTAGCATCTCTAATGAGTCCCGAATCACAATTTTATCAGCCTTGCAAACGTACAGTCTTCAGGGGAGTGCTACTGAAGAATAATATAAATTAGTAAAAGAGGAAGGTAAATACAAATAAATACATTCTTAACAATACAAAAACAATGCCTTGAGGTTTGCAGCGAGTGATTGTTGAGGAACCTGGTCTTCTGGTTGTTTGGCGGTGCGGCCGGGCAGCGACTGACTCTCCCAGTATGAAAATCCTCTGCATCTAACCAAACTCTTCAGCGCTGCGGGTAGTGCGGCTAGCTTCCGGGTAACCTCTGACGTATGTCTCGCTGTAGTCTTGTCTGTCTCACGTCTTAACCGAGCTACCAGCGTCTGGCTGTGCTATCGGCAGCGTGCCTTCGGGGTGGTTTAAATGGACGTGGGTGAGAAGCAACCTTGCCGCCCCACCCCCACTCTGTCTCGTACACACACACACACACACACACACACATTAAACGGCCTGTATATAAAACAATGCAATATTTTTTTGGGAAAAAATATATTTACAAGTTTCGTCTCTTTTTGGTGGAGAAAGGGAATCATTTCTTCCATTTCATTGGTATGGCGGCGCAGTAGTGGCCATACTGGGGATATCGTTTTCCGAAATGGAGGCCAGTGGTGAGGATGACGCGTAGGTTTCTTGGTATCCGGAGGAGGGGTGGCGAGGAAATATCCCGGTGCCTGGGCACAGATTTTCGTATGAAGTGGGTGCAAGATATGAAGTGCCTGAGCAACAGGAAGATGCGGTTTTGGTCACTAATTCGATTGTGTGTGAAGAGAGCAGCGCTTATGGATGGTCACAAGGTGTAATATCTGCGTTATTTTGACCGTGTGACATGCTTATAATTGTCGGTTTCGGGAGCACCGTTTTGTGGTTAACAATGGTCATGAGAGGGTGTGCCGGTCCGCGTTATCAAGTTAGTACAATGTTGTAGTGCAGGTATTTAGAGCAGGGAGGGTGTGGGTGGTTATGTATTGCTGGGCAAATGAGTGTGTGCCGGGGTAGCGCAGTCGGTGTAACGACTGGCTACGGGCTGGACGGTCCGGGGATCAAATCCTGGTGGGGGCGAGATTTTCCGCACCCGTCCAGACCGGCCCTGGGGCCCACCCAGCCTCCTATACAGTAGGTACCGGGTCTTTCCCGGGGGTAAAGAGCGGCCGGGGTGTGGCGTTGACCACCCACCCACCCACATCTAGCGCCGAGGTCAAAAAGAGAGTAGAGCCATACCTCTCCTTCCCATCTGGGCCTTTGTGGGCTGTTGTAGGGTGAACTTTTTGGGACCAATGATTGGAATGCGGAGGGGGTAGCAGAGATGGAGTATTAGATGATAGGGGTACAAAATAAAGATGAAATGTGCGTGAAGGTAGAAAGTTCGCTTGTGCTAAGGAGGCTGCCGGATGTCGGGGGATTCTGTTGGTGTGTGTGATCCTATCTTTGTGTTAGCTAAGCCAAAGTGCTAACTGGGGAGTGGAGACTTGCGCTTCGCGCAAGTCGACGTCCCCCTGTTAGCCATTCTTGCGTTTGACCGCATCGCTGGTCTCTAAAACAGACACCGAAACTCTTAACATGGCGATATGCTTAAGCTGACGATGCTAAAATCAGGCTGAGGGCCTTGACTGATCGTGTCAAAGACTAGGGCCTAAGTTGTCCTGGACTGATTATGGGAGTGATAAACTTTGATTGGTTGGCTGTCTGTGTTCTTGAGCCCAGCCTGGCTCTGTCGCAAACTAGAGGTATGCGACGTTTGTCAGGCGCTTAGGTGAAGCCGCCGCGCCTGGGGCAGGGGAGTGCGGACCGTGCCCCGAATTTGCGTGTTATACCCTGGCATTTGCCTCACAACTGAGGAAAATTCACGGGAAAACCTCAGTCAGGGTAACCGTAGGGCGCTCGGCTGATCTTTGTGTTGGCACGGAGAGTTCAGTTTTATACTCGTACGTTAAAGTGCAATCTTAGTAATTAACCAACTTCTTCTTCTTCTCCTCCTCCTCCTCCTCACGGTTGAAAGTTATGGCCTTCTCAACGACGTATTTCCATTTCCCTCGATCCTGGACGCAGTTTATCCAATTTTTAACCTTCATTTGACAAATGTCCTGTTTGACGTTATTCACCCATCGGTACTTGGGTCTTCCTTGTGATCTTTTAGTTAAAGGATTCCATTTAAATATCTTCTTCACTGTTCTGGTATCTGGCATTCTCTGTACGTGACAAAACCAGCTTAGTCTTTGAGCTTTAATATAATTATCTATATTTTTATGTTTTGTCAGTTTAATTAACCAACTTGATGCACAAAATATTGTTTTATAAGAAGTTTATTATATGCCTCAACATGTTTGGAGCACTATTTGCTCATCATCAGGAGGTCAAAATTGTATTATACAGCATCTGGTATCATCACACCTGTAGATGGCCGTCCGGTGCAAAGGTTGGGAGAGTCCTCTCCCAATCTGTGCACCGGATTATACTGAGATGCACGGTCAGCAAAACAAAAAAGAAACTTAAAGTGTGTGTTTAATCTGTGAAGGGAGAACGGAATGACAGACGATGTGACACGCGGAATGACTGCGCAATGTGAGCATGCGCACTGCGGCTGCATGGCCTTGTAACATATTGCGTATCAAATCTTGTGTAGCTGCTGCATTATATCTCTCGAAAGTACGCTGAACTCCGCCCTTCTCCTGTGTTGTGAGCCTTTCATCAATCTTCGTACAACTGGGCACTTCAGTCGTTAAGCGGTGGATGCCCGGAGGTTGTGTCGCTCGTATGAGACGTTGGTTGGATGGCAGCAGTGGGGTTCTGATTCATGGCGTTTGCCTCGTTTCTGGTCACCGCAACAGTAAGGAAGGTGCAACTGCAGGTTGGCATTATAGAATTCACGCAAAACTTGGGCCTGGATGCAGCAGGCTTGTCGACGGGATTTGTGTATTGTGTGAGGTTTCAACCGTCGTCCGCCGAGCCTTGTTGATGCATCCCTACCGCCGTACTGAGCCTTAAATTCCTTCAAATGACCTGAAAGGAACTTAATACCCTCTTCAGAAAATATTACTTTTCCTCCGAAGGCCAGTTTGTTGGTGCTGTTTGGGTAGAGATGGGCCAAACGTTTGCTCGGATAGTCCGATGGTGAGTGTGTCAGCGTTAATGTGGGTAAAAGCCAGTTCAAATGTGATGGCACACGCGCAGAAACCAGATTTCGTCTTTCGGCGAAACGGACGGGTCCATTTTAATCGGCGGTGGGCGTCAGTTCAGTTGGCTACTGGCAGCGGAGTTGTGCGCATCAGCGGTAGTAATGCTGGATACACTATGTTCCGAGGTAGTGAGAATGGTACTGGCTGCCCACTCCATTCGCCAGTTTCCTCTTCACTTCTTCCGTGCGTCACCATGTGCCATCACATTTCAACTGGGGTCTGAACACTTGCATCGTTACCGCGTACCGTAACGCCGTAACTTTGCAAGTGACTCACACGATACGGAGTTACGAGCTGAACTTTCATCCCGCGCCTCACGCTGTAACTATCCTACGAGCGTTACACCGTGGGGTTCCCAGTTTGTTACGAGAGCCCGAGCGATTTCTTTGCAGTTAGCAGCGGCTTCGTGCCGGGTAGCAAAGTCGGTATGGCGACTGACTACGGGCTGGACGGTCCGGGATCGAATTCCGGTGTGGACGAGATTTTCCGTCCGTCCAGACCGGCCTTGGGGCCCACCCAGCTTGCTGTACAATGGATACCGGGTCTTTCCCGAGGGTAACGTGCGGCCGGGGCGTGCTGCTGACCGCTCACCCCCTTCTAGTGCCGCGGTCATGGAAGAGTAGAGCTATACCTCTACCCACCCTCTGGGCCATATCGGGCCTGTAACGGGAAACCTTTACCTTATATATATATATATATATATATATATATATATATTACTCTTTAAATCAAAAGAGAAAAGAGCGGCGTTGGTGGCAAAGGCAACTGTACACAAGCAGGGAAGTGTACAGCGGTTCAAGTTTGCTGGCAGACTTGAATTTTCAGCCGGCCAGTGGGTTATATAAGAATTTCACCAGAATGTCTCCCAGTAAATTTGAATTTTTAATGAATTTGACTGGAGAAAAAAATCTCGAGAAAGGACACAACGTTCAGGAAAGCCATTTCTGTTGAAGAACGGTTTGCACTGACGCTACGTTTCGATAAATTCTATGACACTTTCCTGAGTCCACTCCATTTCGCAGTTACCAAAACGCTCAAGAAGCCGGCACAGCACTACAGATTCGCACCAGTCTTCAAGACAGGAGCATCAGGAATGGAAAGAAGGGAAGAGGAGCGGAGCGTGGCGACGTGTCACGTTGCACGTCCGCACCTGATCAGGCCGGAACCGTATCATCCCTTTGATGTGACGGCCAAATAACGACAGCGCACCGAACAAGTCCGTAACGTAACCAACTTTTGATACGTTACGTTGTCACAAGTCCCGTCCATACTGTCACGTTACGGTGTTACGGTACGCGGTAACGTTACAAGTGTGGTCCCACCTTTTTCAGAGGAGCCACCCAGCTGTGCTGCACAGAACTCCACTTCGTTTCTCGCTGCTGCCGTCAGTGTGATGGCGGACATCTTGCTTTTCGGCTGTCATGTGCATCCCACTGTTAAAATACAGGTAAAGCAGTCCCGTTACAGGCCTGGAGTGGCCCAGAGGGTTCCAGGAAGTTAAGATTCCCAGATTTCATGACGTCATAGGATGGTGGTGAGGTTGTCAGCCTTACGCACTGGCCGCCTTTACCCCCAGGAAATGCTCCAGGTACTCATTTCTGTTAGAGGCTGAGTCGACCCCAGCGTCATAGTGCGATTGGAAGGATTTTATGTCAATGAAAAATTCCAATAACACCAGCTGGGATCGAAGCAGCGACCTTCCGATTTGTAGCACAGCGCCTTAACCACTGTGCTACCGCGGTAAGGTTAAGATATGCCTTTTAAAAATAGTTACAGTCCACAAGAAAACGGACTTTGTCAGTCGTCATTCTCGACTGGCCACTCGAAGCCGGTTATTGCAGTGACCGATCATTGTGTTCGAGGGGTCCCAGTTTCAGTTCCAGGCCCGGTGACGGCTCGTCTGTTCATGTTTTATGCAATAATGCCTCGAGAACCTCGAGTAAAATTCCGGTATTGCGCGTCGTAGTATACAGCGGTTGGTTCCGTCCTTACCTTTCAAAGTTCATTGTTCACCAGTCGCCATGCACTGCGGACGTAATACGCTTGATCTTTTCATAGCGACGCCTGCTCATTAGCGTCGGATATATTGCACTACCAACTGATGCCTTACAGAGCACATATAATTCTGCCTTGCGTCGCCCTAGCGCGACGAACGTAAGGGCAAGTCATTGCCAGTTTACTCTCGTCCATCAGACTTGTAATTGTCCGAGTACAATCACGCGCCGCATAACGACGTTTCGGTCAACGACGGACCGCATATACGACGGTGGTCCCATAAGATTATATTATAATATATTAAAAAGGTAAGGTGATCCCGTTACAGGCCCGGTGTGGCCGAAAGGTTGGGTAGAGGTATTTGCTTTACTCTCCCATGACCGCAGCACTAGAAGGGGGTGAGTGGTCAACAGCACGCAAAGGCTGCACTTACCCACTGAAAAGACCCGGTACCCATTTTACAGGAGGCCCCAGGGCCGGTCTGGGCGGGCAGAATATCTCGTTCCCACTGGGATTCGATCTCGGACCGTCCTGCCGATAGCTCAGTCGCTATCGCTATACCGACTGAGCTGCCGAGCCCACATAATATAATATTATAATTTAAAGTTATAATACCACTGTGTTACAACTGCCTACATTATGCAGTACAGTAACATGCTATACAGGTTTGTAGCCTAGGAGCAATAGGCTGTACCATATAGCCTAGGCGTGTAGTAGGCTGATATTATCTAGGGTTGTGTAGGTACACTCAGTGATGATCGCACAACGACGAAATCGCCCAACGGCACATTTCTCAGAGCCTATCCCCGTCGTTAAGCGACGCATGACTACGCGACTGTTTGAGCGTTGAGCCACGTCCTGTGCCTTCAGAAAGCAAACCCTCTCTCTGCCCTTTTGGGTAAGTGCGAACACGCCAAGTCTGAACGGCCGCAGAAACTGTTCCTCAGTTTGTGTTTGTAAAATTCCCATCCCTTTTTCTACCATTCTATTTGACAGAGGGGGTGTAGAGAGAACTTGACCACAGTCGTGTAGGGAAGGGTGGTTTGGATTGACGAAGAAAAAGTGAAAGTGATAACGATATAATAGACAGTGGGGGCGGGAGGAAGGGGGAACTTTCTTTGGTCGGGTTTTTTGTTTCCCTAATTCTTCGATCGAAGCGATATGGAAAAACAACCAAAACAGAGTCCGTTAGCACTCAGTTTACAGCTACGGTGCAGCAGTTTTTGGTCGTCTTAAATTTTAATTCAAATTTCAATTTAAAATAAATCTCAATGTAAAAATACAAGTAATTTGCCAGCGGTCATTTACACGTATTTGTCTTCAGGTACTTTCTCCGTTATCAACGTGATAGCTGTATAACCACACGAAATATACAGCGCCTGGCATTAGCTGTGAACTGGTAACAGCTCTGTGTAGACGTCATTTGTTCGCTTGACACAGTACCGTTGTGGGCTGGCTTATGGCTGCCCATATATTGTAGCTCTTATGCATTGCTTCGAAATTGCAGTTCCGCGACTGGACGGACGGTGTCGCTGATCTGATTAGACCATTCCTTGTGTTGTTAGGCGAATGCACATTGTAGGCGGCGCGTTTTTTTACTGTAATGTGCGGGTCTGCATTTCGCCCTCTCTCTCTGTCTGTGTGTGTGTTTTTTTTCCCCCATTATCATTCTGCATGCTCCATTACTGTGCAGCAATACTACATGCGTTGGTGGTTTCTTACTAACCACATAATTTCAACTGAAATTCCTTGTTCTGTATACAAGATTGTTTTTTACTATAATTGTCTATAATTTGTCAAAGGGTATATTGTTCGTACATTTTTTTTAATTTTTGTTAAATTTGTTAATGAGTTTGTTTTTACTCACGGCCCAGTTTTCTGTCCGTAATGCTGCAGCTTTTAGACTGTCTCTTTCCTGCTCGAGTAGTTTGCAATCATATAATGTGTGGTCTGCTGTTTGTTCTCCGCTTTTGCAGGAGCACATTGGGCTGTCTAAAATGTTTGTATTTGTGCAGGTATGATTTAATATTACCGTGTTCTGTTGCCATTGTAAAATTTGGAGTTTCGTATGCATGCATGTATGCGTGCGTGCGTATGTATGTATGTACATGTGTCTCGTCACGTGCACTAACAGTCACTGTTTCTACACACATCACACGCACATACACACACACACACACACACACACACTAACTGTTGCCTGCTGCAGTAACAAATACCCAATGTTCTCTCATACAGACGATCCCACAATCGTATTAATGAGTTTGGAATTATTGTAAATGTGACGCTTTATCGATTGATAAATGCAGGTGTTTTTTGTGAGGTGGAAGCGAAATCTCTAGGCTACGTGTGTGTCTGTACCAAACGTACATAAAGGGCTATGAGACAGGCGGTCGCAGTGGGGTGAGGGCCCTGAAGATGGCTATGCTGCTGTTTGTAGCGAGTCTCTCCGTGTTATCAGCGGCCTGGCTACGTAATAGGAAGGAGATGTGATACAGCAGAGGCACTGGCAGTCCGGCATGTTGCCAGCACACTCTCTCACTCCGTCCCATGTTGCCAAGTCTTCTTCACTTCATGTAATTGGCGACACATACCTTGACCTTTTTGCTTGCGGTGGATGTGGTTATCGGCTGTCACTTGTTACCGAGACGCCGACGCCATACGTCGCCTTGGAGAGAGAGAGAGACAGAGAGAGAGAAATTCTGCGCATGTCTGGTGCTTGTGATGGAGTTTCTGTTTAGATGATGCGACGCTATCTTGTCGCGTCCAATAGCCGATTCAGATGTCATTACTGAAGGAAATTCAACAGGTCTGCAGACGTCTCCAGTAACAACGTCGCCCGCTAACGACGTGATTATGTGGAATACAGGCAGCACTCTAAGAACAAGAAAGGTGTAGATACCTTTTTGCTTCGTGAGGCGTGGCTTAGGCGTTCTTTGTGTTTCGTAGCTGCTGGACTTGTGTTGTTTAGCAGCTGCCCGTGCTGACCTGAATCATATTGCATCTTTCAGATCGCTGCTGTCCTTTGTGAAGACAGTCGCACTGCTAGACAAAACTGCACGGTGTAAGCAGAACGTCAAAGTTTAAAGGCGTGACGTTCAAGAAATATGGATCCGGGTTAGCTCAGACCAAGGGCTGGACGGTCCGGACGACGAATTCCGTCGGGGCCAGGAGAGTTGCTTGTCACCTGAAACTACCAGGGCGCCTGTTCAGTGGGTATCGGTAGCGCCCTACCAGCTGTAGTAGTGTGAGGCGAACAGCTCGTCTCCATCTTGTGCCGTGGCTGAGGGTGAATGGAGCCGTACCTCTGCTGACCCCATACGGACACGGACAGCTTCATCTCTCGCTTTTATGGCGAAGAATTTTGTATTCAGGTCGCTCTGGTGAGGATTTTAAGGGGACCGCGCTGCTGTGGTGTCTACAGAAGCCTCGCGTACAATGTGTTTACGTTTCTGAAGCTGTTTACGTTTCTGAAGCTGACGATGGGCTGGGTATGTAGCTAAGATGGAATTTTGTGATTTATATCCGTCGCTTGGTGTGATATGTAGCTAGCATGGGAGATAATAGGAAGTGCTTAACGGAATGTACATGCCGCTTGAAGAGCGGAGGGTAGCAGTGAGATGGGTCATGAAGTTGTGAGGATGCGTGAACGCTGTAATAAGTTTCGTTGCGTGGACAGAACAGCTAATTGCGACTGTGCAAGAATCAAGGTAGCCATTTTGTGATAATATTAAGACAGGCAGTGTACGTCTAACGCAGCGCGGTGGCGTTCGTCTAACCGTTGTTACCGTGGAAGGGCAAAAATGGGGGTTCTTTCGTATGAAGAAAGGGAAAGTAATGTCCAATGCTTCCTGTTTTCTGAAGGATAATTGCATTTTAGAGCGCTCCTAGGCTTTACCTTTTGTCCCTCTGATGAAGATTAGTATGGAGCATTGGTGGAGTGATTCTGACAGGTGAAAACGAAAGCACTCAGAGAAGAGCCTCTCCCAGTGCCACTTCGTGGATCACATGGAACTCACCTGGGGCTAAATCCGAGCCTCCGCGATGAGAGGTCGGCAACTGACCGACGGCTGCATGTACTTCTCCGACTGTCCTGAACGGCGTATCACTTTTTGGCTGGAAGATGTGGGTGCGTTGTATGGAGACGCTATGTTGCTTCCAACCATATGAACGTATTTTGTGTTCATGGGACTTTACATCGCAATTCTGTGTCGGTAAGTATCCAACAAGATGCAGCTATACACAGTTTATTTTATCTGTAAACTGCTCTACATGTTTCGGTTGGTTTGTGCACCCACCATCAGGAGCACAAATAACTATCTACAGCATCTCGTAGAGGCCAGTTGAAATGTGATGGTACACGCGCAGAAACCGGCGAAACGGACGAGTCTATTTAAATCGGCGGGGGCGTCAGTTCGGTCGACTGCTGGCAGCAGAGGCGTGCGCATCAGCGGTAGTAATGCTGGATACACCATGTTTCGAGGTAGTGTGAAGGGTACTGGCTACCCACTCCATTCGCCAGTTTCCCCTCCCGTGTGCCATCACATTTCAACTGGAGTCTACTAGTCAACCGTTGTTGCTATCGTGGTGGAGTTGAGACTCACACCCATTCACATCTCCATCACAGTAGCTACAGGTAACAACAGCGGTTGACTAGTACCAGATGCTGTAGGTACAGCTATTTGTGCTCCTGATGATGCGTGCACAAACCACCCGAAACATGTAGAGCAGTTTACAGATAAAATAAACTGTGTATAGTTGCATCTTGTTGGACATTTATTGACATACATGTGAACGTACTTAGGTCTTGGAATGTCGTCGTGTAAACAAGATACTGGTCGTACCGCAAAGGGAACACCATGTCTCGTTTTCTCTGTGACGTACGTACAGAAGGCATCAATTGCCATGGAGACGCACCAGTGCGTTTCTTTTGCAGTGTTGCGCTACTCTCACTCTGTGTGTGTGTGTGTCAGCTAAAGTGTTGCCGCCATTTTTTGTTGCCGGTAACAGTAAGACGTACTAAGATCTTCGTGTAAAGTGTCCGATATTTTTGTCGGGTTTTAACCAAACTTGGAATTTCTCATTAGAATTTAAGAAAAGTCTACACTATCAGTATTCACTCAAACTCGTCCAGTGGGGGTCAGGCTGGTTCAGGCGGACGGAGATGGCGAATTTCGCGACTAAATGCGCCCGCGCCTCAAATGCTTTTCTGTAAGTTATGTCCTTGTGGCCAGTGTGCAGGCCATATGTAACGCAGTGTCACCAGTACGCAGTCTTTGCAAGCTGCAGTTTCTGGTTTAGTTTTGTTATGAAAGTGCGGTGTTCGTTCAGTGTTTGCTGAGCAAGCACTGTTGAGTTTCGAGTCTGGTGACACGCAATAAATTATCCAGCTAGTATAAAACCGATATTTGGAGGAGAGAGAAGTATTTACTTAACGACGCTGACAGTTGCTAAGATTATGTATTGGCGGTGCTAGAGGAAGGATTTTGAGAGTGGTGAGGCATGTAGCACGCATATGGGATTCGGAATGCATACAAAATTTGTGTCCGAATTCCTGCAGCCGTGGAGAAGTAGGCTTGTTGTCGATTAATGCGGATTGTCGCGAAGTCGATAACCTGGTGGCATAAATGCCAGGGATGTCCTGATCAGTTGTGCCACTATTAGTCTCTCAAAAACTCTCCTATGGTAAATGGGAGTGCAGTAATGTGGGTAGACAGACTCTGAGGTCTGGGAGGCCAGTTCGGCCTAGTCCAGCTCATGATAGCAGGTTGTATCTTTGGTAAGACTCATCAGCTTCACATATAAATATACAGTGATGTATCAAACACAACAAAACTTTATTATGCTTACTATTGTAGTAGGGCAACATATTTCGATTCTTATAGAATCATCTTTAGGCCCTTCTAAGATACAGATCCATACTTAGCAATGTTTAAAATGCGCTATGGGATCCCAAACGCTTACATTCTTGATATAACTATGTATAAAACGCATGTGTCGTTTTGTTCTTATTGTACAATCAGGATACTTATTTCTAAAATTTTAACCTGTACATATGAAGGAGGTTACACGTATGTATTTGAGATGTGTTGTTATAGAACTTTGGAAATAGTTGTATATATTGTTGCTAACTACAAAATATTGTATTTAGACGTTAAGACGTTAAAAACATTAAAAACTATGCAGTAATTTTGCGCTTGGTAAGTGATGTCTTCCCTACGTTACCGTTATATTCTTGACGAACTTTTAGGCTCTTATCTCCAGTGTTGAGTGGTTGGCTTTCTGTAATGACAATGAAGGCGTATTGATGTCTTTTATTTCACGAAGTTTAAACTCATCAGCTTCATTTGTGTGTTATTCGAATTTCAGTGACAATACATGAAGATTTTGAAACAATAATGACGAATTCGTCGATTTAACAGGTAAAAACTCATATCCTACCTCGTGGAAAAATTGCGTTTCTATTGCAAATGACAAATCATTAAAGATGGAGAAGTAAATTCATTGTGTAGGTAGAAGCGCGGATTTTTTGAATGTCGAAGCACATGGTAAACTGTGTGGGACAAAAATCAAGGGCTAAAAAGCTTTGTGATTCCCAAACCGGAAGTGATGTAAGCCTGCGGAAATGCTGTAGTTACACTCCCGTAGTTTGCCTGCCAATGCACGTGTTGCTGTTCTGTGTTTGCCGAAACCTACAGTAATACTCGGGATACACAAATATGTGTCGTACTTTGTTTGCCCCCCCCCCCCCCCCCCCCACCTCCATTTCTTTTTTTTTTGTTTCGGCTTTTTATTTTTTTTGTTGCAGTCTTTTTTTTTTTTTTGTGGTGTTGCGGAGTGGTGAGTA
>Ga0131853_10007414_pt1 | contig 19849 bp, 12 predicted proteins | sample TergutLab28metaG_FD_92764 | JGI IMG/M metagenome (GOLD analysis project Ga0131853, IMG submission 92764) | Labiotermes labralis P1 segment gut microbial communities from Petit-Saut dam, French Guiana - Lab288 P1 (version 2) (version 2) | ecosystem: Host-associated > Arthropoda: Insects >... | reverse complement strand
GGGGAAGAAAAGTTCATTGCGTAAGCCTATTCTTGGGCGTCGGCATTAGACAGAGGTACAAGGCCAGTGTCAAGTGGCGACAGTCAGTCCACCTTCCAATTCTGAGGAGTTCGCTGACGGTACGGATCAACCGTAATTGGGTCATTAGGCCTATCAGACGGGGGGCAGTAGGTTCTGTAGCTAAAATACCGCCACCAAGAAATAGGCTTTGCTTATGCTATCGCTTGTTCGTAATCGCCAATTAATAGCATATTAAGGGAAATCCTTTACATAACCTACCCGCACATAGTCAATACCACTTCTCGGTTTCGGCCTGTTGAAGAACGTTCCATGACAAAGAGGGCGCATCCTGAGACAATTTTCCTGGTTTCAGATAATAATTTGTTTTTCGAAACATGGAACCTCGGGATTCCTACAAACGTCTCGGGATTACAAAGAGGAAATAAAAGCATATTTCTTATTTTTTACTACATTCAGTTTCAGACATTTCACTGCAAGTTGTTCGCGAATTATCCTCAATCAGCGGAGCAAAAATGTCACATTCGCAGCTACTACTGTAGTAGTTCCTCTGGGCATTGACATACCGAGGATGAATGAGTTTAACAAGGCATCAGGCTAAATGGGCTGTATTTATGTACAAAAAATCGCTTTTTCATTGTTGCAAGACTCTTAGGAGGACAATTTATACGTCCCGAGACCATCCCTCAAGCTGAAGTAGGGAATCCGTACACGGTCTTGTGTTTTGAAGCAAAATCTGACAAGCTCAATCAAAACGACACGCAACCTCAGATAATCATTTGAGACTCTAATATGAAATGTGAGGCTAAGGATAATAAACGTGAAGCAGAAAAGGAGGAAAATAATCTGAAGAGAAATTGGTACAAGAGAAAACGAACGGAAAAAAGAGACGAAGAAAATTAATGTTGTATCGTTACAGTCTGCAGAATTCAAATTAAATAACTACATAAACGCTGATTTGGAATGATGCACGATCAGAGTCATCCTAGGATGCACCAGCATAAGAGAAGTGTGGGAACAGCAGCATGATAAACAATCTAATAAGGAAGGGATTTCGTAAAGCTCAACACGATTTCACACGCTGTCCCATGTGCTGCCTGTTGTCTCACGCAGCCTCGACATGTTTCTTGCGCTGTCATCCGACAGCCGCCGCAACTGGCTGCAACCTTCGACGCAGCCTTCAAAATGTAGCTGCTTGGAGACAGAATTTCGCTTGCAAACGAACTTGGCGAACACGGGAGTTCTCGTTTCGCAGTAACAAAATACGTCACACCGTCAAAGTCTGTTTTACAAACTTTGGCACAGGATTGACGCAAATGTCTTCACGGAAATGACGCCGTTTAGTGTGGTAGCTAGGAACCTGCTGCTTCCGTCCTTAGGGCAAAAGCTAATCTGCACGATGGGGGCAAGATCGTCTGGTTAGCTCTGTTGGTCAAAAAATTCCCACCCTTTTATACAGCGTGAAGGTTCATCACAGTCTTCACAACAGCTAACCCCCCAGTGGCAGCTGCAACAAGTCCGCGCTTTCGCGACCGAAGGATACCAATTTCTGACCTACACCGGGCTATTCGAAGTCGATCCCTACTCCAGGTATTTCCGAGTAAAATTTTGTATACATTTTTCATCTCTCCCATATGTCCCATGTCCCACACTCCAGTTCTATCTCGTGAATCGTTCGAATGCTATTTCCTCCTTCCTTATGCTACCCTGCCTATTAGGCCTAAGGCCAGTAATGAAGTCAATAACGTGTCCTCACACACACTTAGTTCCATACCTACACAAACAACTCATAAATGCACACCACTGTAACAAGAAACTTCCATTTTTCCTGTAAGAGGAGGGACGACGACAAATTCTGACTTGAATGACAGCCAGCATTTCCCTATTTTCCATGGGCTAAGAATTTCTTTATTTCTCCATCCTTTTTCCTAAATAAATGTCTGAATTTTCTCACGTCTCCAAGAACTTATTTGCTAGCTTTACATTAGGAATATCCGCTCTGGATGACACCCCTCACATCAGCAGTTTCGTAAGTATCATGAACGAACGCAAGTTTCGTCCATTGTCTGTTACCAGTTTTATTTCGAAACAGCGTCCCACACCAACAACAGCATGTTACATGGCCACGCCCTCTCCAGTCACCCAGCACCATCAATAAAGAGGCGAAATAAGGATAGCAACAATCTTCCTTTTATTAATTTTATCTCATAAAGTGCATGTTGGGGGGGGGGGGTGTAAATAAATTGGGCTGTGAAGAATATGGATACATATCATTTTCATCAGAACTCCACCAAGGCACACCTGTTCCGGCGACCGTTACTTCGGCCATATACACCTGGCACCGCCAATAAACCAGCACCTCATCTCTCGTGAAGTGGTCTTAAAAAACTAATAACGTTAGAAATATACGGAGCCCTGCAGTGTATACGATGCAAGATACTGAAAAGTGTTTAACCATCACAAAAACAAGCAAAGAAGTGGAACGATTCGTTGCTAAGATACGTGGCGGGTGGTTCCCACGGCGGAAACCAGAAGCAGCTGTTTAACTCATTAGAAGCTACGTTCTTTCGGTGTCGTCATCATCGAGAGAGACAGCCATCTCCCTGCCGTGTATATCTGTTGCTTGTGTTAGTAGTGAGTCTTTAGAACCTCCCAGCTGAAAGAGGCATTACCCGTTCCACCCCTTCTTACCCATTTCGTTCATTTAGGATCAGATTCCAGGACATGGCAACCTGACCAATTTAGTGCAACAGTGAATCACGTCAGAAACGACCGTGAGCTTATGTTTCTGGTCTGAATATAATGAACTGTATATCTACCGACTGTACGGCTCTGACACAACAGAACCCTAATGCTCAATAGCGCCAAAACGAGCGGGCTAACGTAGCGGGATCGCTCTAAACTCTAATATGGTAAGTGACAGGTTTCAATCTCGACCGAACGCCGAATATGATACAAGATTTTCGTGATTTACCTCACTCCCTACACATTTCGATTGTCATAGCCGCTTCCATACAAATTCTTGCCAATTCATCGTTCATTATCATCCTACTACTCATACTACACAGCCTGATATACATACAGCTACGTAAAATAAACGCAAAGCGACGCCGCTAATACAATTACACACGATCCGCAAGCAGTTCGATCTAGTTCACATCTTCGCAACTTATCTCTGTCGATCCATCTGATTACTGTAGCTCGACGCTTCCCAGTTCACTGCGCCATAACCAACCGACAATATGGCAGCAGAAACCGAAGGTTCAAATAATGTTAAAACCAAAGCTGCCAGGAAACACCACCTTCAGCACCATCAACCTCAAAACCTCAAAATGTATTTCCTTACATCCATCTTAATACTATCCCCACAAAAATCCGCCCATTCATCTCCGACACTAGCAACAGATTTTCCGAACATACCAACCGCCTGTTTTGTTTTCTCGAGGTCCTGGGTCCCAGTCTTGGCTCGCAGAACAGAACGATGGTGGGTGATTCTTTTCACTTCCGCCGATCAAATGTCGGGCTTGTAGTCCAGTTAATTATTGCAAGCCATTATTTTATTCGACAATCTAATCTTAACGGCCAAAATTGTCCTTAAACCAAAAATTAAAATATAAAATATAAAACCGCCGTGTGACGTCAATTCTGATCGGAAATCCGTCAACTTGATTAGTCTATCTGTGATCGACGACAGTTCTGCACCCGAATCAGATGAAGCAGTAGAATTTGCTACAAGATGCCCTTCAAAGGCGACAGGACTCTCTTCTTGACATCCCCTACTGTGCAGTAACGATGCAACCTATATGTAAGTCAGCGGCCGCAGGCATAAAAACGTTACGCCACTTATAAACGCAGGAAACATCGTGCTGGGGGTGTACAAATCTAACTGCAAATATATGTTTAATGTAAAAAAAAATTCACACTTTTCATGTTCTTGTAAATTGGTTTGCCCCGTTCTTATACGAAGTGACACCGCATCGCGGGATCCCTGGCTCCTGACCTTTCGAGACAACGTGCTAATCTCGTCTTCGAAACGTCTGGAACTATCTACCCAGAAACGACGAGTGATATCCTAGAAGAGTGGATACCTCGGCTACACGGCCGTGAAAACAAAAACTCGCGAAATGTTAGTTAGTAAAGCAATTTATTTCCGTTTTTCCCAGACAAGCAGATAAGTGACTCAACCTTTGCGATGAGGGCCTCTCGTCATACTCCTATTCAGCATAATTTCACGGACTGTCCACTTCAGAACAGCTGCACCTTTACGATATGCTAATTCAGAAACTCCATGACAAACAGACTACTGTGAAGCATTTAACCGCCATAAACAAATCCACGTTTTATTCATTACACCAACTTCTGAAGGACGCATAGCGCACAGTAGCAAGGGTAGAAGAAACAGTGTTGGTCGGAGCAGCTAGCTACGTGAATCCGTGGGATCCATCGAATAACCCCGCGCGGCCCACCGGGTCTCCGAAGATTTTGAAGGTTTTTCCTTTTTTTTTTTTTTTTTAAATGTGTGCCTAGTCACTACTTCTTTGCGAAGATAAAGAAACCTGTGATAATATGGCTACAGGAATGACAATTTTTAGCAAGGCAACTCAGTCCTTTGCAACGGACAACCGAGAACACAATTCAATACCGTCAGTACGCATTTTCGGGGTTGTGAAAACGCAGCATTTTGCCCCACACTGTGGGTGGCTGAGGTGAACAGGTGACTGCGATATCTGAGGTTCTCATGGCGGTGTCTCACGTCTTCTGGGGTATTACATCGTGTCGATTAGTAAACCACCGACGTTTCGGAGGTAAAGTAATCCAAGAACAGTCTTCTTGAACTGTTTTACCCGCAGTATGCGTTATGTTCTTCCGAAACCTCTGCAATATTCACCAGTCGGCATTGGGTAACACTGAGGAAGACGTAACTCTGCCAGTAAGGTAGTGTTTTGATATGGTTACTAGAGGAACGGTTCTGTATATATTTACAAAATTCTATAGCTGTACCATCCCCAAAGTAGCAAGCATATTTGCTGTTTTTAAGAACGGAATTTAATGTGGGTGTGCGAAGGCAGACTGTATTCTGTGTCCCAGTTCAGGTAACGAGACGACGCCAGCGTCTGATTCTCTGAAAGTTTCTGTGGGGGGGGGGGACCTCCACATTCTCCATCCACCCTCCAGACAGGCGGCAGGTTTGTTCTCTACTGAATAGAGTGAATTTTCACAACACCTATTTGCCTTTCAAGTTGCAGTATTAGCGGAAACAGAAAACAGCGGCAGCGGAGACACTAACACACTCCGTGAAGCAACAGTAATAACTACAAAAAAGAAAACACATTCGACCAGGCGGGCAAGCAACTGAGTCTGCACAATGATAAATTTAGATATGACGAAAGAGAAATGGATGCGACCAAAAAATTGACCTAGTATATGAACCTCTTCTCTGTCTCTCTTCTCCCAGTTAAGGCGGGGAGGGAGAACGGATGACACGCCTTGTTGTGCGTAAAGTTTTTAAAACTGTTATGACAGCAGAATGGCGGGCTGACCTATCAAATGAGTTATGTTTTATGTTTTGTCAATTAGCTTTCAGACGCTCTCTATAACCACATGTGTACTTTGTTGCCTCTGAAAATAATACCAGACTGCAGTGCACACACGACAGGGGATACGAAGCCCAACTGCATTGTGTAAATGCGGCATAAGCAACCCCACTCGCTATCAGCTACAAAAAGATATATGTGCAACGTTTAACCTTTCTGTATCAATGACTGGCGTATCTCTGAACGCGGGGACCTTCCTTACAAGCAAATAATGGCATATGCATACATGCATATCATGTTCCATTCAGCAGTGAAAATGTTAACTTGGGGTCAAAACGATGCAATCGTATATTGGGGAAATGTTTCCATAGTAAATACAGTACAAAATTGATACTTGTACTAATGTTTGGTTAGTGAAAATATTAAACATCACATTAAACTGTGTTTGTTTTGCCTTCCCCAACTTGTTTACATGAAGTTGTTTTCACGTAGATGGCACAGCGCAACACGAAACAATGCAAACGTGTTCCGTGCTGGGAAAAAAAAAATCTTTGGTTCTTTGTTCACGTGCATTAAAAATAAGCTATTTTAAACCCAGTAAGGGCGAGTGGCCATCAGGTTCTCAAGCACTTCGTTCAAAGTAATTAGCAGCAACACCAAACAACTTCCACTCAAACTGGCAGAAAGGAAAAGAGAAAATTTATGGTTGTGTTTCTGTAAATGGGCTCCGTCGATTTAGTGATATTTAGGCTACGCAATGGACGATCGAAGACATGTGGTTCGAGTCCCCACACGGACGAGAGACTTTTCTCTTATCCAAAACGTCCAGAATACCTCTGGGGTACAAACCGTGTTACCTCCACGGATAAAGTGGTAGCAGCGCAAAGCTTGCAATTCGCCTGCATCTAATGACGTGGTTAAGAATGCGCGTAGCTACAGGTACGCTCCACACGCCTTCGGAGCAAGCAAAGGGACAACTTTATCTTTTATTGTACATAACCTAAAATTTCGTTCGCGTTACCTGTTTCTAAGCGCAAATTAAACATGCCAGCGCCACAGTTAGACGAGGTGCTGTTACTTAATTAACTAGGCAGAAACAGTAAAACGTCGCGGTTTCTGGTTATTACCCCTGTTCTCTAAAACACTCGCTCTCGTATGTTACAGATCCATCGGGGTAGCTACACTGAAGAATGAGTAAAAATATACATAGAAGAAGTTGTGGGAAAATTCTGATGCCCATGTTTCAAATTACGTATATGGCGAGGTCATTCAGAACCACCAACGGGCCCTAATTACGTTGCTTAACCACACGTTTCTGAAAATAATTCCCACTAGCGGGTCTAAAGATTTACACTACATTAAACTTAGACAACACAGGATAATGGTCTCTCGGATACGAATTGGTATAATTTCGTAGGCGACTGCCAAACGTATTGGAAAAATATTCTGCCTCCATTTACATTTTCTACCCTCAAGTCAGCAATAACAGACTTTCCCAAGACGCTGTTAACCACTGAAGTACAACTTCACAGTCCACATGACCACAGTCTTAAACATTAAATTTGTTATATTAAACTCGAAAGTCTGACATTACTGCCATCTTCGTAATGTACCAGTAAGTATTATTTCATGGACAATTAACGATGAGTAGGTACATCTACTATCATTTCCCATAACCAATGTTAGTTATCGCTGGCATCCAAACGCTTAGCTTATCATTTGCGCAGCTACCACATTGTCTTAAAAAAAAACAATATTTGCATTTTCTTCCAAGACACCCGAAATATTAGGTCATAATTTCACACAGCCGCCAAGTTTGTACAGTTGAAGGTAGGAAGTTAACAAGTTAGGAAGAGTCGGCGGTGTGTAGCCCTAAGGCTACCTGTGCATTCGCTCTCTTACCGACCCGACATAAATATAAAGGTTATGTTTTATTGACCGTGCATCTCGATATAATCGTGTAAAGAAAAACCAACTTCATGCACAACTTATTCTCACTATTCTCAAGTTTCGGGCGTATCTGGGCCCACCATCAGGAGGTACAACCGTATGTATACAGCAATTGGTACTTATTCTTTTTAAATGACTGTCTGTTGTCCTGGTGGGATTGGAACAATCCAACCAGGACAACAGACAGCCATCTAAAAATATTATACTGAGAATAAGTTGTGCATCAAGTAGGTTTTTCTTTACACGATTAATTATAAGTTCGTGATTATTTTCAAGAAAACCTCCCAACGCGCGAGTATCTGAAATGTGCCTCTTCACGTCTCACACAACACACATTATACGTTTTCTTTGTATCTTAGCAACAGGCTTAAAATTGATAATGACATCTCGTAAACGGCGAGATATCGTACTTTTACGTATCTCGTAAACGGCGATATTTACAATCGACAGCGCTCACTTGACATTTGTATCCTAGTCCTGGCCTATTCGATTAGCGGCCCGTGGGAAAAGTCAGGCCCGTGAGATGCTGCTGACCGGATCGCGAAGTAACACAGTAAATATTACTGCTGAACTGCTGTACTCTAAGAATTGATTATTACATTACGTTGAAGGGTGGTGACACACACACACACACGCACGCACGCACGCATGCCGAAGGTTCTTTGGAGGGGTAACGGTTGTCGGGGCGTTAAGCTCTCACGTCACCCCACCACGTCACTATTGGTTTTCATCGTCTCTTCTTCGGCCCATAATCAGTTATCGTTTCAGAGTATTCTTCTGCTCAATTTTATCAGCTTGCCTTGCTTTTCTGCTGTGTCAGCCGGTCAGTCTGGACGGGACCTACAGGCGGTCTGAATGCTTTGTTCATCACGTTAAAGGATGCACTTACTATACACCGTAAATTTGGTAGAATACATTAAATATGTGCACGTCAAAAACAAGATTTAAAGAAGATCTGGGCGAGATAATGCATATTTGTCTTGGCGTTAAAGTACACGTTATTCAGATTGGCTTGAAACTTCTCGACTGATTCTCCAAAAAATACCGAAATATCAAATCTCATTAAAAACCCGTTCAGCGACAGCCGAGTTGTTACAGGCGGACGGACAGACATGAGGAAGCCAACAATCGCTTTTCGCAATTTTGCGAACGCGCCTAAAAACAGTGTTGATGCGAACATTTGAATGTGCCTTTGGATATTCACCACAGCTTATCATCCACGACAAGTTTACTCCGTATCTTCGTGACAGATTTCTTATTACACACAACTGATATCTCAGAAACGGCTAGATATCGAACACAGGCCGTCCAAATTAGCTTCAGCCTCAACCCGTACCTCACACAGAACACAGTATATCTCAATCATAATTACCAAATACGGCGAGACATCACCATAAATGTACCTAGGTCATTATGTAAAGCGTCTGTTATTTGTCCGATTTGAACCAAGACGTTCATGTATCGGCAGACGGTATTATAAATATTTCAAACGGAAGAACGCAGACGGAGACACAAGACGAGACTAGCAGGGGTTCTTCACAACTGGTCTAAGAAAGTACCTAAAAATGCACTGCCCTATGTCATGTGGTAGATTAAGCTTGCGTAAGTTATAAAAACATTCGTTAAATGAGTTCATATAGCTTACGGACGGACACAATATAGTAACCTACGTAGGTTAGTTTCGACGTGGCTTTCTACTTCCATCTTCATGATAAATATAAACGTTGAGTAAACAGTTTGCTCTAAAACGCTGATCACCTCCTACAACAATACACTGCGTCACAAACCAGGAGGCCACCATTTGAATGTTCACCACTGTGAAAACCTCAAATTCCTTTCAAATAAGACATAGCAGGGAAACAGGCCCAATAATATGTCATCTTCCTATTCCTTTTGTATGGCGCTGCAGGGCAATGCGTCTAAGCCCCCCCCCCCCGTATTCCGCAGTATTGTTTGTGAGCGTAAGGCAGAAGTACTTTGACAGGGTAATGGCCTATCGCAAGGCCTCTACAGAACACCGCAACAATTCGAAAACGCGTATACACATGCACTGAATGGGATTCGAACTCGCGATTAATGGTTGAGTTGTTGCAAGTAGTACATAACCTAGAACCGATCGGGCTACACATTTTAAAATGTCCGCTGTGTATATCGGTCTAATTAGCACTGCCATATTGAAAACTCACACTGAAGTGAAAAGAACCAATTGAAACGCACGGAAACACGTAGTTCGGGATGTCACGTGCGTCTAAGTAGCCACAGGCCTACGTAATACTCACTTCAATACACTACACACACTAACAGCCGTGCGTCGTTAAGCTGAACTCGGATACAAGGCAAGTCTCCACTTGCTGGAAACCTTGGTATATTCATTCGCTGTGAAACCTTCATATCTTGCATTATATACAACATCTCCTCCCATTAGCTTCATACACGCCTCCAGTGACGAACTTTGTGTGCCACATAGCTTAGTGAGCTAGCTGATCACACAGCATTGGAAAATCCAAATATCCTACATGCTTCATTCGGTTTTCAGGCACTGCGGCATTTCTCTCAGTCAGTACACAATCATAACTCTGTGCAAGATACACACTATAAGAGCTTGTAATTAACGGATGTCGTTATTAAAGTCTGAATTGTCGCGTCGGCCAAATTGTGGGTGAATGAAAATTTCCATGCCTAATTCTTATCTAAAGTAAATTAAGATGGTGAACGATGATAATTATTATAGTGGTACCTCGCATAATTAACGATTTAACCCTTTCAGTACACATTCCACTCTACATATTCGCATGCTTTGCTACCAATATGCCATGTCCAGCAAGTAACAAAACTTCGCTTGGATTGTCAAGGGATGGTAGAATTTATTTTTACTGACAACATCGAATAACAAAGATGTTAAAAGCAGCAGGACGTAATCGGTGTTTCTAAGAGACGGACGTCGTACGTCGAGATCAAAGTGTTGGATGCGTCATGCCTCAAGCGATTAATCACCATGGCGGCCCTGGTTCATTCTCAGGGCAGTCCACTCGGGACCTGTGGGTAAAGACGGCGCCAAAGCACGCTTCACCCTGCCAATCATCACATCACCAATGCTGAATTCTCACCTGCGACTACTCTTCAAGAGTAGGTGCTACGGCCGCTGCATAAACATAGTTTCATATTCTCCAGTGTCCCTACACACATTCAATGAAACAAATAAAGACATTTTAACAATTAGAACCATTATTTGCATCAGCACTGGCACTTACTGATTAGCGCATGTAGTGCAAGTGTTCAAGGTGAAAAATTGTCAGCTCCGTGGCACAGTCGACGGCGATGAGCATGTGATTGACAAGCAGACACCAAAACTGCTGTTGGGACAGCTGCGGAAGACTGTCCCATTTTTTTTTTTTTTGGCGTAGCTCTTAAACTGTTGTTGACTCTGGTCGTGTGGTTTCAATTTCACGTGACCACAGGCTTTGCACTTCACGCACAATCTTGAATTTAAAGTACCACTCCAAAATTAATTGTTGTTGCTCAAAAATCAGTCGTCCCTCCGCCATTTTGAGTAACTGAATCATGGGAAATTATGCTGTGGTGCCATCTGTACAGTCCGCTTTTAGTACACGGAAATCAATAGCTAGGTTAATATTTCGCCTTAAAATACGCTCATATTTTTTGGGCGTACCGTATTACATTTGGAAACCGACCTGCAAATAACCACAACTTAGACACGGGCAACCGCGGTAAAGGCTTACAATATGTTTCTAAGCGGAGATAATTTTCGCTTAGCCTCTGAACTATGTTAAGCAAAAAGAAGATACTTACCACCTGAGCATTCGGGGAGTGGAGCAGTTCATGTTTCTCTAGCTGATCTTTATGCAGGAAACTAGTGCTACACTGGGAACAAGCGTATATGCCGCCTGCAGTGGCACCTGCGGGGGTGTTGGGGGCCGGAGAACCGACAGGTGATGTTGGCTGTGACACCCCATCATCGCCTCCCAGATGTGGAGGGGGTGGATGAGATGATTCCACGTGGTCCTTAAGCGCCTGGAACCCCGGGTAACCTTTGTGACACTGTGGGCACTTGATGAAGTAGTCGGCCGCTATTCCAGGAGCGCCAACACCTCCGGCTCCTCCGCCAACATCGTCAGCGCCAGATCCTGGGGATATGGCTTTACCCACGCTGGCAGCGGGCAGTGGTACTGTGAACAAAGATCAATGTCAGTTCCAATGAGAGCTGATCACACCTTTGTAAACTGACGCGATGTATGACGGCTGCTTAAGGACATTTTACATGAAAGACACAGTCACAGGTACAACAATTTACATGATACGTCGGACTAGGCTTTTGCTTTCTTACCGTGCAATATGTACATCTAAAAGTCACAGGATTTCAAGGTCAGTGACGTGGTGTCACATTTTACTGTCACCTGTAAATGAAGGTAAAAACCTATCGATAAGAGACAACAATGAAACACGTTTTCTGATTTCGGTGGTCAAGTTCTTTTTGCACGTCCCATCGCCACTAGCTAAGTACAAGAACGTACGAAACGAACGTACTTTGGCTGACGCGGTAATTCCGTTACGAGATTATAAACGACAAAGTTGAAAATCGTGAATGGACATATTGTTTGATACCAACAGAAAATAACGAGATAATTCAACATTCGAAGGCTGTATCACTTACCGCAAACTGATTATTACCATACGCCTACTTAATAAAGAAAATTCATAAAGTATATTTTTGTCTGCAACAAAAGTTACAAAAACTCCACAAGGACCAGCAAGGATAATGGGTTGAGAAAATGAATAAATAAGGAAAATCGGTATACGTGAAAGTAAGCCACAGGAATAATTACGAATATTTGTATAAACTGTTTTGACATAAAAAAAAAGTGCGGAACTCCCTTCTGAAACCACACATATATGGACGAAGGATGAAGCACATACTTGAACTGAAGTTCAAGTATGACAAGTATAGACAGTCTTAAGACAAATGCATTCTATCGATAACGTACGAGCGTCGATTTGCACCTTCGCTTCAGAGATGTAATATGCGGAAATATGCAACTGATATACGAAGAAACCATGTGGTCTCGTCTGTTGTACCAACTTTGAAGAAGAGCATCTGGTATTCAGAACAGGCCATTATATTCATTTCGCGATGATGCAAATAGTGAAAGGGAGACAAAAGCTGCAGGTGTGAAAACAAATCAGACAGATGGCTCCGGTGGCCCCGTTATCCGACCGACAGACCAACGATCCGTAACTTCTAACTGAATTAAAATCTGAAGATGGAACTTAATTCCAATGATCCGAGAAGAAGCCTCCATTTCAGATTACGTGTAGTGCATGTGACATTTATTCACATGGGATCATTTACTCAACAACTGAGGAACCTAGTCTCCGAAACTTTTGGATTTATTCCATCAATGCGGTGGATCACCGCAAAAGGTGTGCTGTAACTTCTCAGCAATTGTTTCATTGGACAGCTTGCGGCAGAATGGCTTGAATTCTGCTGACGAAAATCAAATTCGTATTTGGCAGATAAAAAGCGTAGCAAGTATTGCTACAGAATAAAAAGACCTTCACATGGTTCTAATCAATGTACTCATCTTTACAGAACACAGTTCCGTGACCCATCTGACTTCCACAGATACTAGAACAAGAGAACGGCACAAACCGGCCAAGTCTATGCGAAATGAGAGGATTTTACGGTACCCACGAAGACTGTCGTCTTCTGGAACGTGTCTGGAACATATCTGGTGGAAATTTACCAACGTTCCAGTATTAAAAAAAATCCATCGTCTACCCTGAAGATGGCGCCAAATTTCAAACGACTGTACCTCAGGCTGAATCTAGAAGCTGTTACCAAGAACATCGGCCACTGACATACAAGTGGATACGGGAAGTGGTAACGACCTTCGTCAATACGTGAGCAATGCCGCAACCTGTACAACAATGACGGCAATAATGGTGGAGACATGCCCAAATCAGTGAGCTTATTCCCAGGCCCGTATGTAAGATATTACACTGCCTTAAACTAACTGTAAGATGAATACTTCTGCGATGTGGCGCAGTATCACCGAGCAGTTCCTCGACGTTCGGGAGGATAGTGTCTGCAGCTTCTGAGCCAAAGAACACGGCTGTATGAATTTCAAATTCCACGTGCACTGCTGGCAAACAGTAATGAAGCTTTTGCGTTAACATGTCCTACGCCCGAAGCTGCAGTTCGACAATTTCCAATCTGATTTACGGCTCACAAATTCCTACATTTCAGTTCGAATCATGTGTTATAATCACGTTCAGCGGCCAGGACGCACAATGGCTCGAGCAACAGCGCGACCGAGTCTACATCAACCCCATTATTATCCTTATCGTGATCGCTCTCAATTTCCTACACGGTTAGCTAAGCTATACAGGTCTTAGACATTACTATTAATATGCCTAACTCAAAGGAATAATCAGTGATGCAGGTAAAAATAACTGCCCTTAAAAAGAAAGCAATGTTTCAGCTTTGATGAAGAAGAAGTGAGCAAATTGAGTAGCGTGAGAGTAATACAATGTTCAACCATTACACTTCTGTCAATCGAATAAATCGGCTAGATCTGTATGCCTCATACGGCCAAGGTTTGAAGGTGCCTTAAATAGTCTTTTTCGCGAATAATAACAGAATTAATAACAGAAACTAATAAATTTAAACTTAACAATACTTTATTTATAATCCTATGTGGAACAAAGGAAGACGTGAATTAAATTGAATGATTTTCCAACAAGATGCGACTGCATTCAGTTTATTACACATCTGTAGACAGCTCTACATGTTTCGGGTGTTGACACCCATCATCAGGAGCTCGTGCAACTGTAATTACAGCTTCTGGCATTGCTACCATCCGCTGTCGTTGTTGAATTGGAACTCAACAACGACAGCGGATGGTAGCAGACCGGGTTGACCAGTGTCAACACCCGAAACATGTAGAGATGTCTACAGATGTGTAATAAACTGAATACACTCGCATCTTGTTGGACAATTATTCAATTTGATTCACGATGCAAGGACCCATGAATATAAGAACAGGAAGAAATGCTTGCTCCCAACTGCCTCTCGCACAAAGAACACCAACCTCTGGCTCCACAATCTCCTGAGATAACACTAACTACCAAAGGCATTTTCATTTCGTTTCAATACAGACATAGTCCCAATGACTCTATCACGATCGATGTAGACACCATTAGCCCTGAGGATGAACACACACAACAAAGAGTGAAAGGCTTTTTCTATCGAATGCTACCCGGTTTCCGTAATATCGTTGCTTTTTGGAAGGCTCACAGACTTCGACCATTTGACCTTCTTGTAAGAGATGTGCATTCAACATTGGTGGAATGATACACACAAGGTAAAGCCGGACAGAAACCTGTCCCAGTGCCGCTTTGTCAATTACAAATCGCACGTGGACTGAACTGGCATCGAACACGAGCCTCCGTGGCGACAGACCCGCGCGTAACCGCCTGAGCCATGGCACGGCCTGCGGATGAGCACAAATTTCATCCACATGATAAATAGTCTCAGGTCTTACCTCACAGAGAAACAAAGTGTACTTCCATCGGAAAATCAATCAGTTATTTTTGCATAGAATACTAGTCGGTTTGTGTGTCAGAATCATACGGAACACATAAGCTAGTACTCAAACACCGGTTCACGCTTTTTATCTCAGCCAAATATGAGTGCTGGCATGGAGTATCGGCTGAGTGCGAAGCAGCAGTCAATACTCATAAACGTCCAGTAAACGTTGAAGGATACTGCACTGTGGTACACGTACTGTGGAGCGAAATGCTGAGTTTCAGTTTCAAACCTACCGGTCGGTTGAATAAAGAGAGACCAACTTGATGTCACTTGCTTTACTATTTCATTATTTAATGCTCAACAAGTTTCGGATGTTAATACATCCGTCCTCAGGAGCTTGCGACTTATTTGATGAGTTATTTCATGGGTTGTATTGTTCTGGTTTGGATGGGGTGGTGTGGTATCCGGATGCAGGCTTCAACCACACCACCCCAGCCAAACCACAACGTAACACCAACACACATCGAACCAGAGCAATACAACCCATGAAATAACTCAACAAATAAGTCGCAAGCTCCCGAGGATGGATGTATTAACATCCGAAACATGTTGAGCAGTAAATAATTAAATAATAAAGCAAGTGACATCAAGTTGATCTCTCTTTATTCAGCTATTAAGATGATGCACGGTCCAATAAACATAAGATTCACTACCGGTCGGTATATACAGCAGCCACCAGGTTTTAAACGATTAATGAAATGAATCGACGAATCCATTAACCAATTTTTAATCAAACACAATATCACTTGAACAGCTCGAATGGCTCAGTCGGTACAGTGATCAGAAGACGGGCTGGATGTCCGAAGAAGTGTAGTTCGTTTCCCGACAGAGGCAAGAGGTTTGTTTCTTTTCCAAAGTGTCCAAGACCGAGCTGTAGCCTCACACCCGCAGATGACTTCATGGCCTGCACAAGGATAACGTACTGTATCAATTGATGCGGTTTATCACAATAATGTGTTTAGAAATAACTCTGACAATCTCCAAATTTTTGACTGTCACCAGGAGGGATCAACACAGACAGGTGTTCGCGAACAGTGTCGAAAAGACTATATGGAAGGACGAGGGGGGAAGTATCAACAGAATGGAGGTGCTTCGCAACTTGAGCTCTTTGCATACTATGACCATCAGCTTACCTAGTGCGACTGAGTCAAGGATAACGGTAAGAGAACGTACAGGATCCATTATAGATGCGAAATGCAAAGTTCGAAACAAAAACAGCATTTGGGAGACAAAAACGTAGATGGGAAGATAATATTACAATGGGTGTTATGTGTTCACCTTCAAAACATTATTCGAGTGATCAAATCAAGAATGAATTGTGAAAAGAAGTCTAGCGGAAACGAAAATGCACACCTGGTTTTGGCGCCGAAACCGAAGGAAAAAGACAACTTGGAAAAACCTATGCACACATGGGAGGTTAACATTAAAGTGGGTCGTAAACAAATGCTATAGGAGGTTCACCTTGATAAAGAGGTGGACAAGTGGCTGGTTCTAGTGTAAGGGAGGTGAGCCGTCGGCTTCTATAAAATGCGGGGAATTTAATGAGGAAGTGTCACCTTGGCAAGAAGCACTCTGCTCCATGGAGTTACGTACTTAGTTCTGTGTATGGGGAAAGGATTGGATTTAAGTGGCTCAGAATAGGCTCTGGTGTTAACGAACCCTTAGAGTCAACAGAGTAGACAACTTCTTGACAAGCCGTCCGTATCAATTCTTTTGATTAATGCCCTGCGCTATGAAGTTAGCAACTTTAAAGCCATGACAAAGGTCAGCGTTGTGCAATAACGCAGTACGACGGGATGATCATTCTGAAACATTAATAACACGCGCAGACCTATATTAAAATTAAAAATGCGAGTTGATTTTTAAACTAAGTCACATCAGACTGCTGATATCGTAAAGGCCACAAGTCACAAGGAACGTAGACTGATGGCTACGTAAATCCTGTTTGTATGACCAGCACGACAAATTCTTGTTCCGTGGTTTCAGCAGTAAGTACTGTCTAGGAAGAAGAGATAAGGAATTAAAAAAACAAGATATATGTTAAGTATGAACATCTGCTTCTTACAAAGGCACTTCACACTATTTATGTTATCCGACTTTTTAAATGCTTCCTTTTTCGTCGTATAGGTAATAAATCCCGTCAGCACGGCTCAACAAGTACGTTAGTTTAGAGACTGCAGGGTCGCCATGGATGAAGTGATGTCACATGTAGAACAGAGCTTGCAGTGAATGAGCTAAACAAAAGCACCTTTGAAAATGTCACTGTCTCTTGGCGATACTACTAACCACAAGGACTACAACAGCTTTGAAACTGCTAACAGTCTCAGAGGAAATTCAAATTTCTTAACAAATATCTCCCCCATCTGTCTTGCCATATTAGGGCCGCCGGCACTTAATGATTCAAGGGCAGGTGAAATTACGTGGCTCTTCTGAGAACTGGCTTGGAGGAGGGGGGGGGCGGTGGTGCGGCCGCCCAGGGCGGCCAAGTTCAAGGGGCGTCAAAATGGGTGACAAAATAATTATTTCAAATGACAAAATTTTATTTTTTGCACTCAAACACTGTAAATTATCATAAGAAATAAACGGAAAACCAATAAGTAATAAAGTTTTGTTTACCGTCACCACAGCTATTACTGATATTAGCACTAATTAATTTGCTGATTGCTACCGCGTTGTGTTGAAATATCATCTCTCTGTTCTCTGTCTACTTGCACACTGGTGTAGAGGGGTACTGTTGCACTTGATCACACTCTGTTCAAATACCATTAATTTCTTCCTCACGGCTCGACAGCCCTTGAGGTCTGGGCCTCCTTTTCGATGAGGTTTCGACAGCACATTCAAAACACACCACATACGGTAGGACTACTCTGGACGAGTGATCAGCCAGATGCAGAGACTTCTACCTGACAACACACACCACTCACAAAACATCCATGTTCCGGTGGGATTCGAACCCGCAAACCCAGCAAGCGAGGGGCCGCAGACCCACGCCTTAGATCGAGCGGCCGCTGGGTTCGGCAACAACAAATATACCTATAAAAAAACATACAGAAGTTTTTATTCGACAGCCTGTTGATTTTTATGTTTCACTGAACGAGCATCTTGGTACGACTCCGGGTAAATGACCAACTTGATGCACAATTGTTATATAATACGTTTATTGTTATAATCCTCTACATGTTTCGAACAACTGTGTGCTCATCATGAGGACCGTCCGGTGTGCAAGTTGAGAGGTTCCTTCTCAACACGCACACCGGACGGTAACTTACAGAGAATACTATACCAGTTGCCGTATTAATACAATTGGACCTCCTGATGATGAGCACAGAGTTGCCCGAAACATGTAGAGAATTATAACAATAAACGTATTATATAACACAATTGTGCATCAAGTTGGTCATTTACCCAGGGCTTGTTGATGGTTCTGTGGTAGACTGAAATAATTAGCCGTGTTGCCATGTAAGTGAATACGTGTGTTGGCCGGAAGTCTGTACATTTACCGACAGTATTAATTGATCATATTGTGGGCCGGGTAACTCAGTCGGTATAGCGACTGACTATGGGCTGGACGGTCCGGGATCGAATCCCGGTGGGGACGGGATTTTCCACCCGTCCAGACCGGCCCTGGGGCCCACCCAGCCTTCTGCAAAATGGGTACCGGCTCTTTCCCGGGAGTAAAGTGCGGCCGGGGCGTGCTACTGACCACTCACCCCCTTCTAGTGCCGCGGTCATGGAAGAGTAGAGCTATACCTCTACCCACCCTCTGGGCCACACCGGGCCTGTAACGGGAAACCTCTACCTTATTAATTGATCATATTAACAATGAAACATATTTCAAACAACCCAGGACATCTGCAGGCCATATAGTATCACCGAACATATAAATTGTTATTACAGTTGTATCAAATACGAGTTAACAGTTGAGATGTCAATCTCACAATTTATACAGTACATGTTGCTTGTCATTTTATTGCTACTAACAGAGACACTGGTTAAAATGTGACATATTAGTTATTACGTCAAAATCTGTACCAATATTACAGAATGTAAACGGTAAATCAGTCCCATTAGAGGCCCTAGGTGCCCAGAGGGTTCCAGGAAGTTGAAGGTCCCCATATTACGTGAAAACGGCCCAGGATGGTGGTAAGGTTGTCAGCCTTACGCACCGACCGGTTTTACCCCCAGGAAATACTCCTGGTACTCATTTCTGTTAGAGGCTGAGTCGACCCCAGAGCCAAAGTGCGATCGGAAGGATTATGTCAATGAAAAATTCCAATGACACCATCTGGCTGGCATTGACCAGCGACCTTCCGAGTTACAGCAGGGCACCTTAACCACTGTGCTACCGCGGTCCCCATTACAGAATGTAAAATAAGCACAGTTTTCCCTGAAGAATTCCTTTAATTCTTGGTGAAGTGTGGCCTATAGGATGGATCCGTTGTTAAACAAATTATGTTCTAGTATCAGTGTTTTTCAGTGAAATTACCTGTGGCAAACAAAGGCCAAATTCATATACATCTGGCAAGTACTGGAATGTGATAATCGCAGCAGCCTATAACTAAACTCAAGTATTTCTAACACATCGTATTTATATTTCCTTAAAAGAGGACTGTTTATTTTACATTCATTGTTCCGTGCATCATTATAATTGTTTCAAAAAATAACCAACACGATGACACTTGTGGACTATCCTTTATTTTCAGGGGTAGTCGTCATTCATTCTCTACATGTTTCTAGC
>Ga0131853_10007413_pt1 | contig 19849 bp, 20 predicted proteins | sample TergutLab28metaG_FD_92764 | JGI IMG/M metagenome (GOLD analysis project Ga0131853, IMG submission 92764) | Labiotermes labralis P1 segment gut microbial communities from Petit-Saut dam, French Guiana - Lab288 P1 (version 2) (version 2) | ecosystem: Host-associated > Arthropoda: Insects >... | reverse complement strand
CAGCATCTTTTACACGTACCGTATCCAGCGTACGTTTGGCAATGGGATCAGTCATAGTATAAATAAGAGTACGTTCTTCAGTACGAGTAAGTTGACCAGTAAAGTCAATCTCACCACTTTCAAGACCATCTATAAGCTCTGTCCACTCAAAAATAGCTGGTATAAATGGTATACCAAATAACTCTGTAAGCCATCCTGTCATACGAGCTGCAAACCCTGTTATTTCACCATTTATTGTATAAAAAGCTTCATCATTTTTAAGCATGCCATATATAAAATAATCATGCTGTTCTATTAAAAGCTCTATCGCTATAATCTCTTCCTCTGTCACCCCCGGGACATCTCTAAAAGAGGTAAAATAAACAGCAGGAGCTGCGTTAACTTCCCTTGGAAAAGTTAGTAATCCAAAGGTGAATATTGCCATTAACAACATATAATAAGCGTTCTTTAAAATTATCATATGAATTTATTTCACCTCCATAATTATTTCAGAATAGCATCTACTTTATCTTTTACTTCCTCTTTTTCAAAAGGCTTTTTAATATACCCCATAGCCCCCAGCTCATAGCCTTTTTCTTGATCCTTTTCTGATGATTTGCCTGAAATCAGAATGACGGGAATATGTTTCATTGCTTCATCGTTTTTAAGAATTGTAAGTACTTCATAACCAGTCATACCAGGCATCATTACATCTAAAAGGATTAAATCTGGCATAGCCATTCTTGCAGTTTCTAGACCATCTTTTCCATCTTTGGTAAGCATTATCTCATAATCATATTTTAAGATGTTATTTAGTAATACTAAAAATGCTCCTGTGTCATCAACAATCAATATTTTTTTTCTTACTTTTGTTGTTTCTTTTATCACCTTTCCATTTCCTCCAGAAGCAGTAGGTTCCATTATAATGGCATATATGTTATCTAAAACCATTTTTAAATCATCTACAAATTGTTCATTGTATGCATATATAAAATCTAAATCGCCCTTCGTTCCTGCAAATTCTAAAGCTTGTGCAACTTTTGATATTTCTATTGCTCCAATATTGTCAGATGAACTCTTTAATGCGTGGATATGAATGATATATAGTTCTATATCTTGATTTATTAAGCAATCTCTCAATTCACTTAGCAATCTACTACAGCTTTTGTAATATGCTTTAATTATCTGTATATAACGGTCGACATTACCACCTGTTGTAGCAATACCTAATTTTACATCTATTCCTGGTATTTCTAAATTTATATGGTTTAATTTAGTTCGATCTATAGACACAATTTATCCCCTTTCATCCGATTAAAAATGGTATAAATTTTAGTACGGACACCTACTATTTTTAGCTATTATAACATATATTATCTAGTTTGTCAACTTCAAAAGTATAAACAACCTAATTGAAAAACAACTCATATTTTCTTTAATTTTTTAAAATCAATTGACCATAATTAGCAGTTGATTGATGTGAATATTCTGTTGTGTCACAAAACTTTGCTACTGAAACACGTCTACCAGATCTATCTGCATCATTTATTTGAATTTCAAATCCTATTATAGTGCCATCTTTTGGCTTTATCGTTTTAAATTTCACTTCTGCATAAACTCTGTAGCCTGTGTCTGTTATCTCTACATTTGTTGTTATATTTGGATTAGAACCATTTACTATTGTTAACTCATTTTTATAGTTTACTATAAAAGCATAGTCATCCACATGAAACATGTGGCTTCTTGCTGCATTTTCATCTATAAAAATTCCAACACTATCTTGCTCCCAAGGATATTTAGAATCTGCATTTAAGTGATTGTCTATAACATCGACACAAATATTCAGGCACATTTTACTCCAAGTCATCTTTGCAGTTCCAGTTGCACCTTCCCAAGCCATAGTATATTGATTTATATTAATTTGCTCACTCTCATTTTCATAAACCGTTTTTCTTATAGGTTCTATAGACTTTGCAAGCTCCATCAGATTTTCTTTTACAAATTTCTCTGGCTCAAGTATTGCATGATAGCACAGTTTCGGACTTAAATCTGCGTTAAATAAAAGAGGGAAACGGTCTGCTCTCCAGCTTGTAGCATCATCTATCCCCCAAACAGTCACACGCTTTATAACATCCTTATACTTTCTGAAAATGCTAAAAATACTTGCGTAAAGAAAGGCTTGCTGTTTTTCTTGTTCCTCTGTTAGCTTCTCTTGCCCTTGTGCCTCATTAAAAGTAATATCAAACTCTGTAATGCTAATTTCTACATCTAAAGTTTTGAATAATTTTATGCTCTCTTCAACACTTTCAGGAGAAGTTGCCATATTATAATGACCTTGCATACCGATACCATCTATTTTTACGCCTTTCTCTTTCAGCTCTTTTACCATATAGTAAGTTGCTTCACGTTTGGATTCAAAATTCAAATTGTAATCATTGTAATATAGAGTGGCTTCTGGATCTATTTCAGCTACTTTTCTAAAAGCAAGCTCAATATAATCTTCACCTATCGCTTCTAGCCATAAGCTGTTTCTTAAAGCACTACGCCAATCTTTTGGATTTTCGATAGCATCATTAAAAACTTCGTTACAAACATCCCAAGCAGCAATCTTGCCTTTATATCTACCAGCCACATTTTCTATATGTGTATATAAATTTTCAATAGCCTCCTGGCGGGTAACATTCGTATACATCCATTCTGGACTTTGCTGATGCCAACATAATGTATGTCCTATCATAGTCATGCCATTTTCCAAAGTCTTACTTACTATTTTATCTGCCTCTTCAAATGTAAACTCACCTTTCTTTTCTTGAACTAATATAGGTTTCATAACATTTTCAGCTGTTATTGCATTAAATTCTTTTTTTATAAGATCAAGCCTTGCTCCTTCATTTAAAGAGCAAGGCGGGATTGCTGTTCCTATTAGAAAAAATTCTTTGTATGCGTCTTTTAATTTCATATGATTTCTCCTTGTACTCAGTTTCATCATAATAGGGCAACCATATAATCGCCCTATTACTTTATAGGTTTAGCTTGAATTACTCTGGTAACTCTTCAACTAATTTCTCAACGTATGCTATGTCTTCTTGTTCCATTTAAGTTTTCACAGTTATTGTTAAATAATCCAAAACTTTGTTTTCAAAATTTCCATTTGCACGCTTAACTTGCAAAAGTTGAAAACGCCTTCTTTTTTGTTCTACTTTTAATTCGTTGTTTGTAGACATAGCATTTTCCTCCTTTCACAATTTAAGATTTTCTCAATGAGTCAGATATGTCTTTGACCAAAGTTTCTAATTCTTCACTTTTTCCTTCTTTTTCAATATCTCTTTGTATTCTTTGCAAAGTTCTTAATAAATTTTGTTCATATCTTTGAAATTGTTCGTTAGTCATTCCCATGAAACCTTCCTCCATATAATAGAATTCATATTTTATTTTTAGTTTTTGAAAACAATTTTTTTATCTCTATTATCGATTGTTCACTATCTTCATACATTTTTTTCGCACCTTTAATAGAATCATCCAAGGTTTTATCTTTCTCCTCTTTTTTTCTTCTACTTGCTGAGTATACAGAAAGACCAACACCTGCTGCAATTCCAACACCAGCACCTACAGCAGAACCAACCGGCCCACCTATAATACCAATTTTAGCTCCTACAACACCACCTGCCTTGGCTGCTAAAGGAGCAGAAATGATAGAAGTTTCTAAAGCTCCTTTGAACACTTCTTCTGGATTTTCTTTTACGACTTCATAAATATTTGTTGAATGCTTTTTAACTTGAGTGCTAGTTTTTTGCACTGAATCAGCTCCACTTTTCAAAACTTTACTAGTAGTATTAGATATTTTTTCACTACCTTTTTTAACATTTTTTGAAACATCTTGCACTTTTTCAGATACATTATTAGATATTACAAAACTACTTATTGCAACATTTTTTGCAATATTTCTACCTTTAATTTTTATTTTTTTTAACTTTTTATCTTCTTTAGAATTCATATAATTTCCTACCTCCACAATACATTGACTTCATAATTGTGTAAATCTAAACCAGATAACAAAACAGTTAATAAATTTATCACAGAAGAAATCGTATATTCATGAGCAGTTTCCATTAACTCTTCTAGCATAATTAATCTAAACGTCTGTTCTATTTGCATTTGAAGTGCATTTTGTTCTTCTGGCTCTAGTGAAAGTGTTCCTCCTCTGAAAAAACCTCTATCAGACTCAAATTGTGTTTCCTCTAATCGTAAAACTATAGAATGAATTACAGGTCTTTCTATGATAACATGCAAAATCTCTCCTATTTCATCTAAAATTATATCTCTTTCAGATATAGAAGCTACGTCAGTCGTAAACAAACCAGTAGCATAATAAGTAATTTCATCCACAGAGTTGAATACTCCCCAACTACCCCAACTATTATCTATATTTATAGCTGAGGACATGTCTACTTCTTTTGTAATTAGATTTTGAGCTTGCTCAAAACTATGTACAACTGCTCCCATCAGTTCCGCTCTTTTAGTCAAGCCAGTAGGAAACATTGTATTTAAAATTGAGCGATTCAACTCATCTATCGTTTCTTGATAGTATTGAATAGTAGAAAGCAACTCATTTCTATTTGAGCTATTTATCCAATTAGACACAATTATTGTAATAAAAATACCTAGCATAAAACCTAAAACAGCTATTCTTTTAGCTAAGAAAGGTTTTATTATCTTTGACCACCAATCTGTAGGTCTAAGCATTGTATCTTCCCCCTTTTTTTTGTCAAGTGTTTCTTTTTTTATTTCACAACTATATTTACTATCTTACCTGGAATATAAATTTCTTTAACTACGCTTCCTTCTAACTTATCTCCTAAAACTTCTTTTGCTTTCGCTATAACTATATCTTTGACCTCATCTTTGTTTATGTCCAAAGTTGCTCTTAACTTACCATTGATTTGAATTGCTATTTCTACTTCGGCATCTATAGTTTTTTCTTCATCATAAGTTGGCCATGTCTGTCTGAATAACTCCGAATTGTCGAAATTTTCCCAAAGTTCACTCGCAATAAACGGCACAAAAGGAGAAAGAAGTGTAATAAAAGTTTTCGCTACTTCTATTGAAATTCCTTTGCTTAATTGATTAGAATATTCCATAAATTTTGATATAGCAGTATTGAAAGCAAAATCTTCCATTCTTCCAGTTATATCTTTTATTAGTTTATGACGGATTTTTTCAAGCTCTTCTGTATGAGGTACAATATTTTCTATAACCAACTTATAAAAACGACTTAAAAAGCGGTAAACACCTTCTATCCCAGAGTCGTCCCAGTCTGTATCTAATTCTGCTGGAGCTACGAAAAGCTCATACATGCGTAAAGTGTCCCTACCATATTTCGCTATAACATCATCTGGATTAACTATATTTCCTAAGGATTTACTCATTTTTTTACCGTTATAATTTAACATGCCTTGATTAAATAACCTTTTAAACGGCTCTTCAAAATGAACTGCACCTATATCATAAAGGAATTTAGTATAAAATCTTGCATATAAAAGATGGAGAACAGCATGTTCAACACCACCTATATACATATCTACAGGAAGTGCCTTAAGTGCTTCATAACTTGCTAGCTCTTTATCATTATGTGGATCAACATATCTTAGAAAATACCAAGAACTCCCTGCCCACTGTGGCATAGTATTTGTTTCACGTTTTGCAGGTTTAGAGCATTTAGGGCAAGAACAATTCACAAATTCAGGAATATTAGCTAAAGGAGATTCTCCAGTATCTGTCGGTTCATAGTTTTCTGTAAATGGCAACTTAATAGGAAGCTCTGATTCTGGAACGGCAACGATTCCACAATCTGGGCAATGAACCAGAGGGATAGGCTCTCCCCAGTAACGTTGGCGAGAAAATACCCAATCACGAAGTTTATAGCTAATATGGCTCTCTCCTGCGCCGATTTCTTCCAAATCAGCAATAATTTCAGAAATTGCTTCACGATTACCTTTGCCATTATATTTGCCCGAATTTATTATTTGACCATCACCAATGTACGCTCCTTTACTTTTGCTTTCACAGGCTTCCTCTTGTATAACTTTTTTAATTGGCAAGTTATATTTTGTTGCGAATTCATAATCTCTTTCATCATGGCCTGGAACTGCCATTATAGCACCTGTTCCATATTCTATAAGAACATAGTCCGCTGTATATATTTTCATTTCTTCGCCTGAAAGTGGATTTGTAGCCGTTAAACCAGTAAAAACACCTGTCTTTTCTTTCTCAGCCATACGTTCTATGTTAGATTTATTCGCTGTTTTCTTAATATAGTCCTCCACTTCTTTGTTTTCAGAATTTTTAAGAAGCTCGTGCTCTGGAGCTAGAACTATAAATGTTGCACCAAATATGGTATCTGGACGGGTTGTAAACGCTGTTATTTCAGCACCGTTAGAAAGCTTAAATTTTATGTTTGCACCGTGACTTTTACCTATCCATTCTTTCTGCATCTTTTTAACTTTTTCTGGCCATTCAAGCTCATCCAAGCCTTCTAAAAGTCTATCTGCATATTTTGTTATTCTAAGCATCCACTGCCTAAGAAGTTTTTTAGTTGTTTCATTGCCACATCTGTCACAAACACCACCTGTTACTTCTTCATTTGCCTTAACTACTTTACAAGTAGGACACCAATTAAGAGGCATTTCTTTCTCATAAGCAAGGCCTTCCTCAAACATTTTTAAAAATATCCATTGTGTCCATTTGTAAAACTCGGGGTCTGTAGTGTTTACGCTATTATTCCAATCATAAGTTGCTCCTATATCTTCTAGTTGCCTTTTATAATTTTCAATACTCGTTTTCGTTACCTCTTCAGGGTGAATTTTAGACTTTATAGCAAAGTTTTCTGCAGGTAATCCGAAAGCATCAAAACCCATTGGGTGAAGAACATCATAACCTTGTAGCATTTTGTAACGAGAAATAACATCACTTAAAACATATCCTCTCCAATGACCCACATGAAGACCAGACGCAGAAGGATACGGAAACATATCTAAGCAGTAATACTTAGGTGCTTCTGCTGGCATTTTAGGGTTTAAAGAATTTCTCCATTTTTCTTCTATTTTTTTATGATTATACATTAGTAAATCCTCCTCTATCTTATTCCAACAAACCATTCATGAACATTTTGAAAAGGATTCGTTGGACTAGGTTGTATATTGCCCATAATTTCTCTATGTGTTAACAAAATATCATTTCTAAAACCTATGGCTATCATAGGAATTTGACTATTTATATGCCTTTGAAGCTCATCTAAGCTTAAATCAGGAGCTTCATATGAAAATATTTCCATAAAATCAGGCGAAAAGTTATTTGAAAGTTCTGCGGTTGCAAAAAGAATATCAAAATACCCTTCTCCAATTTGTTCGTAAAAATCATTAAATGGAAGTGCTATAAGCTCTATTTCTATACCCAAATTTTCCAAATTAACACGAAGAGAATTGGCTAAAGACATCTTAAAAGTATTTTCTTCATTAACTAAAATACGAAACTTTAGTGGAATAAATATTTCAAGTGCGTTTCCCAAAACTTCATTTTCTAAAGTAAATCCTGCACTTAGAAATTTTTCTAGCGATTGATTTAAATCATGCTCTCTATAATAAAGATTCTCTACATATTGCCTAGAATTCTGATGTACAAAGGAGCTTGTCCTAGTTATTTGCCCTTGATAAACATTATGCACTAAATTAAATGGAAATGCAGCCCCTATAGCCTCACGAACACGAATATCTGCAAGATGGAAATTAGAAGGGTTAAATGCCAAAAAGTCTAAATAGTATGTGAAAATAGAGCTCGTATTAAATTGTACACTACTTACTCCATGATGAGAAAGTTCTAACATATCAGTAGTTAGAGTAGTTACTACACTTCCTAGAAAAGCATTAAAATCTGTCTCTCTATCTGGTGTAATTATAACCTCGATATAAGAAAGATATATGTTATATCTATAATTCGGATTTCTAGTTAAAACTATCCTTCTACTTGTTTGTTCTTCTATTCTGAAAGGCCCTGAACCCATAGGTAGAAGCGTTCCATTATTCATTCTATTTTGATAATAACTTCTAGAAATTATCGGAAAATTCAGTTCATAATCTAAAAAGTCTATATTTGGCGTGAAGTTTATTTGCATCTGCCTATCATCTATTATTTGATAGTTCATAATAGAAGAAACACTAAAAAGAGAATTTGGATTGCTTCTAATCTGATTTATCGTGAAGGCAACGTCTTCTGTTGTAACCTGCGTTCCATTTTCCCACCTAGCATTTTTAAGGGTTAGTATCGCACTATTTGTTTCTGTTTGCTGCAAGCTTTGGGCAAGTATAGGCTGCATTTGCCCATCTATCAAAACGAAAAGACTTTCGAAAATAAGGCCTAAAACTTCATTCACAGATTCATCCCTATTTGTAATAGGATTTAACGTTTCTGGTCTTCTACTAGAAATACTAATAGAACCGCCATGAGCTGGCAAAAACTCTATTTCTTGTGGTGGCTCCACATGTTCTACCAAAACGATATTATCTATAATTACATCATCTTGTCCATTTTCTTCAAAAAAGCCACAAGCCGACAAGAAAAACAAAGAAAATATTATTAATTTTTTCATATTTTTCATTTTTTTATAAGATCCCTCTAAATGGCCATAAAAAGGCATATAGTCTGCGTACTAAGGCCACTCTTTCAACATAATTTCTCGTTTCTAAAAAAGGAATATGGATAAGAGTTTTTCCATCTTCTGAAAATTCAGGATTAGATAACCAATTTGCAATATTTCCACTTCCAGCATTATAAGCCGCAAGTGCTGTTTCAACATTATAATGACTATCTATTAGCCTTGCGATATACCAAGTTCCCATATTTATATTTATTTGTGGATCAAAAATCATTTGATCATAAACAAAATTTTCAATCTCTAAATGTTCTGCTATCCAATAAGCAGTATTTGGCATAATTTGCATAAGACCACTTGCACCGGCATGTGAAACCGCATTTCTATTAAAACCACTTTCAACATTTATAATAGCAGCAATAAGTAAATGATCAATATTATGAACTTCTGAGTAATGCAATATAATTTCCGTATAATTAAGTGGTAAATAACGTTGTACTATAAGAAATCCTAAAAAACCTCCACACAATCCTAGAAAGAGTACAAAAAGCCAAATCTTAAATTTTTTCATAATTTTTCATAATCATTGCAAATCACAATATTAACATCAGGAATTTTAGCAGATTGACTTTTCAGCCTATTCTCAGCCTGCTCTAATGTGATTTTATCCCTTTCCATTATTCTTTTTAGTCTACTTTTCCTGTTTGCAAGTACATATATAATTTTAGTGCAATATTTATCTAAGCCTGTTTCAAAAAGAAGAGCAGCATCTATTACTGTAAATTCATGCTCTTCTACTATATTCAAAATTCTTTTGATTATCAGTGGGTACATAATATTATTTAAAATTTTAAGCTTTTCAGAACTTGTGAAAACGGCTTTACCTATTTCTTTTCTATCGAGCGTGCCAAAACATGTTAAAATATCACTTTTCGCTTCATTTATTAAAACATCATGCCCGATTTTGTCTGCCTCTATAACAAAAGCTCCAATTTCCTTAAAAAGACGTGAAATATAGCTTTTACCAGAACCAGTAGGACCAGTAACCCCTATGACCTGTTTATTTTGAATCATACCAATTTTCACCTTCCGAAACTTCCGCTGTTAAAGGAACTAAAAGTACTGCTGCTTTTTCCATTTCTTCTTTTAGAATTTGTTTCGCTTTTTCTTTTTCATTTTTTTTAGCTTCAACTATAAGTTCATCATGAACCGTTAAAATTAAACGTGACTCAAGATTTTCTTCTTTTAGTCTTCTGTGAACACTTACCATAGCTATTTTCATAATATCGGCAGCAGTTCCTTGAAGTGGCGTATTCATAGCTATTCTTTCACCAAAGCTTCTTTGAACGAAATTTTTAGAAGAAAGCTCTGGAATTTTCCTCTTTCTTCCAAATATTGTCTGAGAATAGCCATTTTGTTTTGCAAATTCTATGGAGCTATCTAAATAAGTTTTAATAGAAGGATATTTTAGAAAATAAGCTTCTATTAGTGCATCTGCTTCTTTTTTAGTGATTTTAAGATCTTCTGAAAGTGAGAAGCTTCCCATCCCGTATATTATACCAAAGTTAATAGCTTTTGCATTACTTCTTTCTGCTTCTGTAACTTCACTTACATTTTTTCCCAAAATCGTTGCTATTGTTATTTTGTGAATATCGTCCCCGTTTTTATATGCTTCAATCATTATAGGGTCTTCAGAAAGGTGTGCCAATATACGAAGTTCTATTTGGCTATAGTCTGCATCTAAAAAGATGTAGCTATCATCAGAAGGTATAAAAATTTTCCTAAGCTGTCTACCTAATTGTGTGCGAATTGGGATATTTTGAAGATTTGGTTCCGTCATTGAAAGTCTTCCTGTTGCAGCTCCAGTTTGGTTAAATTGACCGTGAATTTTGTTTGTAAATGGCTCCATAACTTTCGCAAGTCCTTCTAGGTAAGTACTTTTCAATTTTGAAAGCATTCTATATTCAAGTATTTTTGGTATTATTTCATGCTTGGTCTTCAATTTTTCTAAAACATCCGCTGCTGTTGAGTAACCTGTTTTTGTCTTTTTTCCACCTTTCAAGCCAAACTTTTCAAAAAGAATAACACCAAGTTGACTAGGAGAATTGATATTAAAATCTTCTCCAGCTAAATCACGAATTTCCATAGACAAAATATCTATCTTATGGCCTATTTCTGCATCAAGTTCATTAAGTGTATGAATATCTATTTTTACACCTATTTGTTCCATTTCAGCTAAAACGTGTGCAAGAGGCAGTTCAATATCATGATAAAGGGTGTTATTACTAAGTTTTTCTTTTAATTCTTCATATAAAGAGAAAGGCTGCATATGTGCATTTATAAATTCAGTCTTTTCTTCTTCTGAAAGGGTAGCAAAATTTTTCTTGCCTTTAAGAACAGGCAATTCGAGCGGAATATTTAGAACGTAATAGGCTAAAGAAATATCAAAAACAATATTTGCAAATCCCTTTTTTATAAGCTTTTTAGAATCCAATGCTATTATTTGATCAAGCTCTTTTATTTTACTTTGTGAAACTAGCTCTCCATTAAGCACATATTCGCCTTCATCTATTAATGCTACAAAGTTTTTACCTGTAAAATCAACGGTAGCAGGTTCTTTCTTCTTTTCATTAAAGTATTTAGAAATTACCGTATTTAGCTCAAGTCTTTTAAATTCTTCTAAAGCATTTTCATTAAATATATTTTCTGTTTTTCGTGTCGGAAGTTCGACTGGTACATCTAATACAATTGTAGCTAATTTTTTACTTAAAACAGCAAGTTCACTATTTTCATAAAGAAGTCTTCCTATTCTTTCTGGTTTTATTTTTTCAAAGTTTTCTATTGCATTTTCTATATTGTGAAATTCTTTAATTATCTTAAGGGCTGTTTTCTCTCCAATTCCAGGTACTCCTGGGATATTATCCGAAGCATCTCCCATTAATGCTTTTATATCTATAAACTCATCTGGTGTCACTCCGACTTTTTCTAGAACATCTTTTTCAAAATAGTCTTCAACGATCGTTTGCCCAGATTTCGTCTTTGGAATGCGAATTTTAATTCTTTCAGAAGCTATTTGTAAAAGATCCCTATCGCCTGAAATTAAAGTAACGTCTAAATCAGAGCTTTCTGCTTTTTTTGCAAGCGTTCCTAGGACATCGTCCGCCTCGTAGCCTTCTATACCAAAAACATTTATATTCATCTTAGAAAGAAGTTCTTTAAGAATAGGCATTTGTTCCCGCATTTCATCTGCCATTGGTTTTCTATGGCCTTTGTATTCAGTGAAAAGCTTATCTCTAAAACTTCCACCTTTCACATCAAAGCAAACAGCGATATAGTCTGGCTGCTCTTCTTCGTATAATTTTAAGAAAATATTTAAAAAGCCATAAATAGCATTTGTGTAATTTCCTTCTTTATTAGTCAAAAGTGGCAAAGCAAAAAAAGCACGATATGCTATGCTGTTGCCATCTATAAGCATTATTTTATTATTTTTCATTAGACTGCCTCATATAATTTATCAAATTTTTTGCTAACTTCTATTTTACCATATTTTCTAGACAAAATAAAGAGATTTTTTAGAAAATTTTTAAGAATTTGTATGCAATTTTTTTCCAATAAAAAAGCCACTCCTTTTAAAAATCAGAGTAGCTTTATATTTAAAGTGAAAACATTTGCCTTAATAGCCTTATAATTTCTTATCAAACAACCAAGAATCCTTGCTATACCCCTTGTTCTCATAAAATGCATGAGACTTAGTACGCCCAACATTGCAACCTATTAATGCAGTAGAGATTCCTATTGATTTAGCATGTTCTTCCATACGCTCTAATAGCTTTGCACCAACACCCATGCCCTGTGTTCCGCTTTTTACGGCAATTCCATTGATATGCATATAACCTACTTCAAAGCCAACTGCATAAGACCATACTGATGAAATAAGACCAACCACGTCATCACCAAGGACAGCCACAAAGATTTTGTAACGCTCGTCGTTTTTTATTCTATCATAATGAGAAGCTATGTTCTCTGCTGTTACTCGGCTATTGCCAAGCTCATTGTTCCAGAGTGATAATACTCCTGTATAGTCTTTTTCCTCTATTTCACGAATTTCGAGTTTCATATTTATTCTCCATTCTATTTTTTAAAATTGTTATATGAACCAAATCCCAACATATACAAAGCTATTACAAAAGCTTCTTTTTCATTTTCAACCATGGTGTAAAGCTCTTCTATAACACTGTCTTTAGGAACAGAATTAGAAGCATTTTCTAAAACAACTTTTTCTATAACTTCAAGTAACTTCAAGCACATTTGATAAAATGCATCTTCTCTACCAGTTACTAGTTCATAAAATTTGTCCATACTAACTCTGCGTATACGCTTATGTTTTTTCTGACTACCCTCTATAGTCATTGCCCAAGGTATATCTTGCGACTTTTTTGCTATAGCTTCTACTAAAAAACAGGCACAGTCATCATCTTCTAATAATTGTGCCTGCATTTTTATGTAGGTTGTTCTAGAGGAAGATGCGTTCATAGTATTGTGTTTATTTTTCATTTCCACAAAAATACGACTAACTTTATCACCATTACCGATATTTATACCATCATTCTTAGAAAAGATAACATCCCAACCATTTAAAGGAACTTCGCAATTTTTTATATATTGAAATATAGATTGATGAAAATAACCGATATCATTATTATTAGACTTATCTCTTTGTCTAAAAATTTCATTTTTAATAATTTCTTCCCAGGCAAACCCATAAATGTTTTTATCAAAGATAAGTTTTATAGGATCAATAATATTTTTATTAAATTTTTTTAAGTTATAAGGCTTTAATTTATCACCATAATTCTTAATAGTTTTCTCCACATGTGTGTAAAAATCTTGCTCGGATATAAAATCTAAATTCCAACTCATAGCGACATCAATCCCTCATATATTTTACTTGCTACTTCATAAGCTAACTGTACTGGAACAGCATTACCAACTTGCCTATATTGCTGCCCCACACTTCCATAAAACTCCCATTCATCTGGAAAACTTTGTATACGTGCATTTTCACGAACAGTGAAGGGACGCACTTCTAAAGGATGGCAACGGTCTGTCTGCTTTTGAGCAGGTGATGTTAATACAGTTAAAGATGGTTCTTCCAAAGATAACCTTCGTAAAATACCAGTACGCCCGCCTGCCATATGCCAACAACTTTTCATATATTCTTTTGCTATATCTTCTGGTATATCACGCCAATATCCACCCGGTGGTACAAATTCAAAAACTTTGCGTTTATAATCTGAATACTCCATACCTACACTATTTGGAACATCTAATAGAATATCCTTTAAAACTGGTTTATACATATGTTTTTTAGGAAACTCTACACTAATTTTACCTTTCAGATCATTACGGATACCAATCATTATTAGACGTTCTCGCTTTTGAGCAACTCCATAATCCCAAGCATTCAGTATTTCAGCTTTTACTGTATAGCCTTCTTTTTTGAAAATATCTAATATAGTTTTATATGTGCGACCTTTATCATGACTTATCATGCCACGCACATTTTCAAAAAGAAAGGTTTTTGGTTGCAACTTTCTTAAAAATACAGCATAATGATAAAAAAGAGTGCCTCGAGCATCATCTAAACCTAAACGTTTCCCAGCATATGAAAAAGCTTGGCAAGGTGCACCACCTGATAAAAGGTCTAAATCTCCTTTTTGTATATTAAAGTACTCTCCTAAATTTAAAATCGATATGTTAGCAATATCATCATGTATTACATTCCAATTTGGACGATTACTTTTTAATGTAGTAATAGCCGATTTATCAAATTCTATAAGAGCAATACTATCAAATCCAGCCTTTTCCAAGCCAAGAGCAAGACCGCCAGCACCTGCAAATAACTCTATTGAAGTTAATTTATGTTTTCTATCTTGAAAAGGTATTATATTTATTTCTTTTTTATCTGGTACTAATATACCTATATCAGATAAAGATACTTTGGTCATGCTCATATGAATCCTCCTACAATTTAATTCTATTAAATCTCCTTCAAAAGATTAACCATTTCAACAGCCGTAAATGCCGCTTCATAACCTTTGTTTCCTGCCTTTGTGCCCGCTCTTTCTATTGCTTGCTCTATGTTTTCTGTAGTTACTACACCGAATATAGTCGGAACACCAGTATTTAGAGAAACTGCGGCAATTCCTTTTGCTACTTCGTTACAAACGTAGTCATAGTGAGTCGTACTACCACGGATAACTGTGCCTAAGCAAATTACTGCGTCGTATTTTTTTGTATTTGCCATCTTTTGTGCAGTAAGTGGAATTTCAAATGCACCTGGAACCCATGCTATTGTAATATCTTTTTCATCTGCACCTAATCTTGAAAGTGCATCTGTTGCACCACCTAACAGTTTACTTGTAATAAACTCGTTGAAACGCCCAACTATTATACCTACTTTCATTCCTTTTGCATCAAAATTACCTTCTAATAAATTAAAGTCTTTCATCTTAAAATCTCCTTTTATTTTAAGCCTGTTAATATGTGGCCCATTTTGTTTTGTTTAGTCTTTAAATATTCTATATTATTTTTGCCTATCTCAGTTTCTATCGGAACTCTCTCTGTAACTGGAACAAGATCTTCAAGACCTGTGATTTTTTTCGGATTATTCGTAAGAAGTTTAAGGCTCTTTACACCTAACTCACGAAGCATCTGCCCTGCTAAGTAATATTCACGAGCGTCTCCTGGGAGACCTAGAGCATGATTCGCTTCTAAAGTATCCAGACCGCCGTCCTGTAGCTCATATGCTTTTAGCTTATTCACTAAACCTATTCCACGCCCTTCTTGACGCATATACAAAAGAACGCCTGTTCCTTCTTCTTCTAACTTTTCCATAGCATAAGAATATTGCGGACCGCAGTCACAACGAAGCGAACCAAAAGCATCACCAGTTAAGCATTCAGAATGAACACGGCATAAAACATTATCTCTACCTGAAATATCACCTTTCACCAACGCTACATGATGTTCTCCAGTAATTTTACTTACAAACGCATGTGCTACAAAATCTCCATATTTAGTTGGCATTTTAGAAACAGATGTTTTTTCTATAAGAATTTCTGTATGTTTTCTATATTCAATCAATTCACGGATGCTTATAACCGTTAAGTTATACTTCTCAGCTAGATTAAAAAGCCCTTCGTCTTTCATCATTGTGCCGTCTTCTTCCATTATTTCAACGCAAATTCCGACTGGCTCTAATCCTGCTAAAGTAACTAAATCAACAGTAGCTTCCGTATGTCCTTGTCTTTTTAATACCCCATGTTCTTTCGCAATTAATGGGAACATATGCCCAGGCTTTCTAAAGTCAGAACTGGTTGCCTCTTCTTTTGTACAAGTAATTGCAGTCAAAGAACGTTCAAAGGCTGAGATTCCTGTGCCTGTGTCTATGTGATCTATAGATACTGTAAATGCTGTACCATGAGGGTCTTCGTTATTTTGCACCATTAAATGAAAATCCAGACGTTTTGCTGTAGCTTCATCCATAGGCATACATATTAGACCCTTTGCATATTTCGCCATAAAGTTAATATTTTCAGGAGTTGCAAATTTTGCTGCACAAACAAAATCGCCTTCATTCTCTCTGTCTTTATCATCTGTTACTATTATTATCTTACCATTTTTAATCTCTTCAATGGCTTTTTTTACATTCTCAAAATTTATCATTTAAAGCCGTACCTTTCTAATAAGTCTATAGTTACATTCGATTTTTCTTTAAAGTTTAAAAATCTATCTATATATTTTCCTAAAATATCTAATTCTATATTCACTTTGTCATTTGGTTTTTTCGTAGAGAGAATTGTTACTTGTGCAGTGTGTGGAATTATACTCACCGAAAAAGTACTTTCTGTAAGTTCGGAAATAGTAAGGCTTATGCCATCAATAGCTACAGAACCTTTAGGAATCATATATTTAAGCAGCTCATTCCCTGTATTAAAAGTATACACTAAAGCGTTACCAACTGGCGTTATACTTTTTATAATAGAAACTCCGTCAACATGCCCTGAAACTATATGCCCTCCAAATCTTCCATTAGCTGGCATAGCACGCTCTAAGTTTACCGTACTTCCGACTGAAAGATCTCCTAGGGATGTTGCTTTTAGTGTCGTGTGCATAACATCTGCCTTAAAAGCATTTCTATTAAAGCTAGTAACAGTAAGACAAACGCCATTTGTCGCTATGCTGTCACCTAGTTTCATATCAGAAAAAATAATGTCTGCTCCGATTTCTAGAACAGAAGAACGATCACCTTTTTTTACACTTATAATTTTACCTACTTCTTCAATTATTCCTGTAAACATACATCTCCCTCTACCAAAATATCATGTCCTAGTTGTTTTATTTTTAAGTTTTCAAGCTTTAGAGCTTCTGCAATTTTTGAAACACCAAGACCTGCAACAGGTGTGAATGCTTCCTTTCCACCAAAAATTTTTGGGGAAATATAAGCATAAATTTTATTAACACAGCCCACTTCTATAAATGAATAATTCAAAGTAGCTCCACCTTCTAAAAGGATAGAATCAATTTTAATCTCGCCAAGCTTTGCTAAGACTTCTTTTATATTTCTGGTATCTGCTTTTATAATTTTTACACCTTTTTCTTCAAAAGCTGACGTTTCATTGCTTTCAGTTACTATTATAGTACCTTCTCTCACGACTTTTGCTGAGATAGGTGTTCGCAAGGTTGTATCCATAATAATGCGTATCGGATTCCTGCCATTTTCTGCCCTGCACGTAAGCTGGGGGTCATCTGCAAGAACTGTGTTCACTCCTACCATGATGGCAGTATATTTACCTCTAAGAAGGTGAACATGTGCAAGGGAATCAGGCCCTGTAATATATTTAGAATCACCTGTTTTTGTTGCTATTTTTCCATCCAGCGTCATTGCATATTTCATTAATATAAACGGCATTTTATGCTTTATATAGTGAAAAAAAGACACATTTATAGCATCAGCTTTTTCTTTAAGAACATTTTCTGTAACACATATTCCATTTTCACGTAAAAAATTAATACCATCAACTTTCGGGTTAGGGTCATTTGAAGCTATAACAACTCTAGAAATTCCAGCTTCTATAATAGCATTTACACAAGGCGGAGTATTCCCATAATGAGAACAAGGCTCTAAAGTGACATAAATAGTAGCACTTTTAGTGCAATAACCCTTTTCATAAACATTTTTTATAGCATTTACTTCAGCGTGATTTTCACCGTATTTTTCATGAAAACCTTTACCTATAATTTCGTTATTCTTCACAATAACCGCACCAACTAAAGGATTAGGGCTAGTTTCACCAACTCCCTTAACTGCTTCTTCTATAGCTATTTTCATGTAAAATTCATCTATATTTTTTTCCATCATTAAATTATAGCATATTTTTTGAAAAACGTCAAATAAAAAAATTTTTATAAAAGAGCTTGCTTTTTTTTGAAAAAAGTGGTATATTATTTATATAACAGATTAAAATTGAGGAGGAATTCCATGAATTTACAAGATTTTTTAAACAAACAAATTGCAAATTTCGCATTAACTTACTTCAAATTACACCATTTTCACTGGTTTATAGAAGGGCCTGGATTCTTTGAATTGCACGAGCTTTTTCAAGATTTATACGAAGAGCAAACATCTTTTTTAGACGAATTCGCAGAAAGACTATTAGCAATAGAAGGCATTCCAGCGAGTAAGATGTCAGAATATTTACAACTTTCAAGCCTATCAGAAGAAGGCAATGAAACAAATGTTAAAGACACAATGAATGCCCTAATTAAAGACTTCTCTCAAATAGCAAAAGAACTAAAAGAAGGAATTGAAATAGCAGAAAAAGTAGAAGATCATGTAACAGCAGATCTTTTCATAAGAACGAAAGAAACGCTAGAAAAACATGTATGGATGTTTAAACAAACTGCTAAATAGTAAATTTAAATAATTTAAAAAGATTGAATAAAAAAAGCCCTAGGGCTTTTTTTATTCATCAATTTTTCCAATGCTCATTTTTCTAAATTTATCATTCATCATCAAATTGTTGACAAAATTCACTTTTCACAAAAAAATTAAGATGAAATTAATCTTGACTTTTCTCTAAAAAAAGTGTAGAATATATAAAAATAAATAAAGGAGATTTTTATGTTATTTATAACTCTTGCCACACTTTGGACAATTTTTTTAGTTTTACTCTTTTTAGAGGCTAAAAATAAAAATACTAGGCTACTTTATAACATAATAAATGTTGTAATACTAGGTTTCTACATATGGAATATAGCAACTAATTTCAACATTCAAAATACAGCTGCATTGCTTATAGTAATAACAATTCTTTGCATCTCAATGTTATTAATACCCAAAGCATTAAAAGCCAATAATAAAAAAGCATTAAAAGCCAATAAAATAGTTAGAATTTGTTTAAGTTGCATAAATTTAATCGTTATGATAGTTCATGTTATTGTTTTTGTTATTGTAGGTTCTGCCTAATGATGAAATAATTCAAAAAAACGAAGGGCAAAAATGCCCTTCGAAAATTTAAATCTTGATTAATGAGTCATTTCATGCCTTATAATTTCTCCAGTATGAATGTCTACAAAACAGTCTATTTCACCTTTGCCCTCTAATGGTCTATATCTCAAATGCCAAGTCCAACAACCTTCTTCAAAATTCATACCTTGTTCTTTACTAAAAACTGCTGAAATACCTTGATTTGATAAATATTGGTAACCTATTTCTATAGCTCTCTCAAGAGAGATAGTAGGGTTGTGTTTTCTTCTATCATATTCCTGTCTTCTTTGCCTTGGATATCCAGGTCTTCCTTGCTCTGAATATTCACGTCTTCTTTGCTCTGAACGTTCACGTCTTCCTTCCTCTGGACGTTCACGTCTTCCTTGCTCTGGATATTCACGTCTTCCTTGCTCTGGATATTCACGTCTTCCTTGCTCTGGATATTCACGTCTTCTTTGCTCTGGATATTCACGTCTTCCTTGCTCTGGATATTCACGTCTTGTTTGGTCTGGATATCCAGATCTTGTTTGATTTGGATACTCATGTCTTATTTGGTCTGGATATCCATGTCTTGTTTGATTTGGATACTCATGTCTTGTTTGATTTGGATACTCATGTCTTGTTTGATTTGGATACTCATGTCTTGTTTGATTTGGATACTCATGTCTTGTTTG
>Ga0131853_10007412_pt1 | contig 19850 bp, 11 predicted proteins | sample TergutLab28metaG_FD_92764 | JGI IMG/M metagenome (GOLD analysis project Ga0131853, IMG submission 92764) | Labiotermes labralis P1 segment gut microbial communities from Petit-Saut dam, French Guiana - Lab288 P1 (version 2) (version 2) | ecosystem: Host-associated > Arthropoda: Insects >... | reverse complement strand
CTAGCAATCCAGTGCGAATTCAGTCGCGTACGAGTGTAGTGTAAGTAGGAGTACAGAGAAGTGACTGTGTCAGTTTCCTAGAAATGATCTAGTTGTTTTACTGGATATAGCGCTCCATTATTTTATATCAAGAATAAATTGAGTAAATGAAACAAGTAAAAAAGAAATAATTAAAACTATATGTGATTCGGTGAACCACACCCGTTTCCCGAAAGAGGATCACCTACAAGAGTGAGCGCGTCGGGACAACAAAGTTACGAAGTGTGATCGTGCAGAGTCTCAACTGTGACTTTTCTTCTTTACACTTTTTATTACTTATAATAGCCTATCAACCCTATATACTAACTATTTCTTACTCTCCATCCAGACTCATTTCTCTTTTATTCAGCTGGTTTTTCCATTTACATTTGATCTCATATGCAGTGATACCTACAGTTCACAGTTCCGTGATCTTGTTCCCTGTGATAGCCACCTGATATAGTTTAATACTATTCTCCCACCTGCGCCACTCTCAAGTGGTCCCTTCCCCTGAGGTTTCCTCACCAAATCCCTCTCTCAATTTCTCCACTCTCTCCTACGTGTTTCATGCTCCACCCACCTCTTTCTTCAACTGAACACCCAGTAACGAATAGTGCCTTTATCATGCTTTGATTTACAAGAAAAGTATCTGTAGAGTATGAGGTTAAGAAGTCTTTAAACCATGGAGTTTCAGAGCGTTTTCTGAGCTTCACACAGCAGGCGCTTGCGGTTGTATCAGAATTATACTGATGCAGAAATGACAAAATGCTGAAACTTTGCACACTGGAATTAATCTACATTACACATAAATATTATTTTTGTACGTCACAGAGAACATATTGTGCTTCCATCAGGAAGACCAGGCGGTGAGAGCTGTATAAGACGAGTGTCGCTGTTTGTTGTGAGAGTTATACGGAATACATAAGTGCACCTTGTACGCAAAGTGAAGTTTTCTCAGTATTAAACGTTGCGGTACATACACTAACCAGTATTTAAAGGGTTAATATCCCTTGGGATTCGAGTCTGAAAGAGGTGAGAATATTTTGCACTGTTCAGCGTAAGAGGCCTTCACTTGCCACTGTTGTCTGTCCTCTACTTCCATTCCCACTCCTCCTCTTCTGTTTTATTTCATCAATAATTCTATGTATTATTGGCTCCACCTATTTAAAATTCTTTCTCAGGAAGAAGCATGTTGTAGAGGAATTTTGCGAATGTCATTTCAGAATGAACAAACTTCTGTTACCGACTGAATTTTCGCGGCACCGTACCACGGATTACTATGTCTAAAAAACATAAATTCCTACCACAACAAGTAGATCAACGCACCAACAAATAGTAGACTGTAAGCCGCAATCATATCTGAAAACAGATAAGCGAGATGTGTATAGCACCCATGGGAGACACCAGATATATTACGGATTTTAGTCAGAATTCCTTGAACGCAAAATTCTGACTACTTCAGAGACAGAAGTATAGATGGGAATATAATATTGAAATGGACGTTATAGGATTGAAACAGGTTGCAAGCGTGTCAAATGGACAGGCTTGATTCAGAACAGGTCTCACAGTGAAGGAAATAATGACTTTTACTCTTCCAAGTCGAGGAATTTGTTCATCGTTTGTTCGAATCTGACAGAACTCAGCTTTTTGTGCCGTATAGATTATCTTACTGTCGTATCACATTACTAACTGCCAACAGTGTTGATCCCGAAATGTCAATAAACTGCTATCGGCGTAGACATGATATGTGATTTGAGGTTCCCAAATCGTCTAATTTAGGATATGACCCTGCTTTGACTTATAATTTGTTAGATATCTTTTGGAGGAGCTTACTGCTTCCATCTGCAGCGTGGGCGAATTATGTGAAATGTTTATTGAATGGTTAATTTAAACGTTAGAAGTTCACATTTGGAGCCGGAATTTTTCCAGTCTAACATGAAGTAACGTCTATTCTATTGTAGGAATACAACAACATTGAAACCACTTGCATCTAAACTTCAATGTTCTCTGAGCATCCGTGAACATAACGTTCGAGAGATCGGGCTTCATTTCTTCTCCAAAAGAATAGCATTGTTTCTACAGTTGAACATGACCTCGATAAAATGTTCCCAAGAGAGTAGAGGTTCTGTTCGCACGCAAAAGGACAGTATCTATTTTTACGATAGTTTCTGGTCTGACGTAACCAGTTCCTTGGGGGAACACTAGGCTGCTATCTTCGGGAAGCTGTGGCCTCCTAATGCTTCTGCTACAAAAGCCATTGAGCAAGTGGTTCTGGACTCAGTTGAAAAGGATCGTAATTGAACGCAGTGGTGCGGGTCGCAAAGACCCTGTGGTTTCCATTCTCCTAGCCGAACCTCACATACTCAAATACACATGAGGACCGCACACTGAACTCTAAACAGAGGCAGGCAGCACATCTGAATCTTTGAAGGCATTTTTGGTGTATTAGTGCTGAGGTCACACTAAACGAATCGAGCCCGAATCGTACAAAGTAGTGGGGATTTGTCCGTAGACGTCTGGACAGACGGTAAAGTTTAGGGATCTGGGGGTGAGGGTCCATATTAGTGTAAAAACGCCGGTCGGGTGGAATGCGTAGTAAATTTCGGTGTTTGTATCGAATTCCCCGTTTCTTTGGTCCGTTGTCATTTCATGGCGCTTTCGCAAAATTGCGTAAAGCTACTATTAGTTCCGTCATGTCAGTCAGTCAGTTTTTCTGTCTGTCTGTCCATCCGTCCGTCCGCATGGAACAACTCGGCTTCCACTGAACGAATTTTCATTAAATTTGATGTTGGAATATTTATCTAAAATTCTTTGAGAAAATTCAAGCTTCATTAAAGTATGACAATTTGTAACGGGTACTTTACATGAAGACGATGTGTCGCTGTGTTCTCCTTAAAATGAGAAATTTTTCAGACAAAAATCGGAGAGAATACAAAAAAACATATTATTTTCAAAAACATTTTTCAAAAAATCGTACCATTTATGAGATAATGTGGAAGAATGTGGCAAAGACCAACTGCGGCGTTTACACTATATTGCTTCTCAATCAAACGCTGGGAAGTGCGGTACAGAATTGCAGTGTAACGGTAATTTTACGAATGTCATAACGAATTTTCTTTAAAATTGTCAGAATCACATTCATTATAATTTTGTTATCGATAGTCGAATCATTGAACAGCTTAAGAATTTTAAAATTTCTTAGTATGCTTCAGGATGGCGTTAACGTCAAGCTCGGTGGGTTTCAGGTTAATGCCAAACCATCGGTAAAGAAATAAAACCTAATAAAAGCTGAAAACTTTACGGCTGAAATTATACAAGATAATTGCCTCTCAACATTTAGTGTATAATTGTGAAAAATGTACATTACTGAAGACAGACGGATGCAAACTATAAAAGTCAGAGGTGAAATTCTGGATAAGTTTAGCTGGCTGCACATTAATATGCCACAAACTTAATGCTAATATCCGAGCAGAATGTTACCTTGGTAACAGAACAGAATATCGAAAACACGACCGGTATTGGTTGACTGCCTTGCACACTGCTTCGGGATAAACATAAAGGCCAATGAAATGAGGGCCGTCCTAAACTCTGGTAGATGGAATAACTGGGTTTTCGTTGAAGATAGGACAGGCCAAAGGTTGACGTTGATTATCAATAAGATGTAATTAGGAGAAATGTGGAATAATGTAGGTAAATAACCTCTTAGAGCGAACTTCTCTCTGGGAAACGGAGAGTCGCTCTTCTTCTCAGGAACTTTCCCTTGCTTTCTCACCTAATTGTAAGGACTCGCCTCGAACTGGATGAATCCATCCCACGTCCTGAAGTTGTGTTTCCGAAGATACGTTTAATATAAGGCTATTCTCGCTCTCAGGCTTCTGTCTGCCAAGTGTTCCCGTCCTTAAGAATTTTGACTGAAGTCTTGAATGAGTACAGTTTTGTTCTGTCTCGTGAGAAGCATATCTGACTTTACACATTTCCATGATTACATCAAACTGGTAATGTTTGGTGGAAATTTGCTCAGCATGTTGCTAGTATGAAGACATTCATTATACAGTTGTATACACCCTGCCCTTAACTCTCCTCTTTCTCTTAGTTCCAAACATTCTCTTCACTTTGCTCTCAAATTCGCTCAACTTGTTTTCTTTTCTTAGGTTAAGGAACCAGTAATCTACACGTGCAAATCTACAGGTAACACTGTTGGTAGGAACAGTCATGATAAACCTTGTGGGCTGAACGGAGGAATCCTTTATCAGGCTTAATTTGTTGATAACTCATTGTTAAATGCTATTCTGATTTATTTCAATCGCTTTGATGTGCCTGATTGCAGTAATATTTCCGTAAGTTTCGTTAATTACGTTTTATTCATAATTTTTTCGAAGCCACATGGACATACCAGCTTATTTCATTTTTCCTTATTTATTTACAAGCAATAATAGGGGTTTCCTTGTTTCTTCAGCACTCGTAAACTTAATAGTGGACCTGAATTCAGACTTTGGTACTGATCGGTAAAACGGAGCGATCCTGTACAACAGCATCAGCCGTCTGCCGCTTCATCTGTCGTACTTTCAGAGCGCGACGTTAACAGGATGGCAGTCCTTATGGCAAAGAGCGGTGCATACATCACTTTTTATCCTTGATCCTACGAATAGGATGACGAGAACTCTGTCAAGCTTCCTCCCGATTTCCCTTTCTTCAGAAGACCTTTGGTCTTGTTACAGTATTAAAGACGCATATGTGATCGTTATGGAAAGGATTCCTTTAATTTCGAGTAAGGGACCGGAGGAACGGTGCTTTAGATAAAGCTAAAGGCGTTGGTAAGTCATTCAGAAGCATAAAATAAGGGCATATATTTCGCGAGTCAGTACTGAAGGTAAGACAAGAAGACGTTGTGGGTAATAGGCTGGTTCACCAGAATAGTTTATGAAAAAATTTATGCTTACCTTATTATTCAGAGGATAGTATTGACACTACCATCATTACAGCGTTTATAATATCACCTTGTGGTACTTTAGTCATTGTTCGGGCTTTTCTGTACTAACAACACGGCTTTAAATTATAATTCCGATTCTTCATCTATTTGGTTTATTAATGACATTGACATTGTTGCCCTTGTTGTGTAGTGTAGAATATGTCTTAGGTTACAATGAATAGTGAATAGGATGGGATTTGGATGGAGTCGGTTTTCATATTTTTCGTGTTATTAGTATGCGTCCAGGGGATACCAGGAAAAATCACATAAGGCCCCTGAACACAATAATGGTTTTCATTGTGAGAGCGAGATTGCTGGTACTATAAGAAAATCCGGAGAAGAAATAAGTGTAGACGTCAGTAGGAATTGTGACGGAGGAATTGGGGTGAGATCGGCACTAAAGCAACTTAACAGTGTGTCGTGCACTTTGTGAGAAGGTACAGTGTTATTTTCAAAAATGCGCTACTTACCTGCGGCCACGCAAATTCTCTATCAAGTTTCGAGTCATAGGCTAGAAATTTGTATGGAGACCTATCGGGAAATAGCAAATGTAAAGTGCTGGTAATCTAATAAGCAAACCCATACATAAATATTGTACCGTAATTTAATTATTAGTTTATAATTTGTGTTAACCTAATCCCTGGTAGAAAATTAGATTTGAAATATACCCATAAATTTATATTTAATCAACACACTTTCTTGTCGAATTTAATATTTGTATGTTCTTGGCACTTTATATTCTAATGGTTGGTTTATGCGCACAACGCCCCAGGTTTGTATAGCAATAAAATATTCTACGTTCTGCCCACAATGTGCACGTCCGTGTTTTGTAAGCATCTACCTAAAAAAAAGCCATTATTTTTCTGTACGCATCATACTTACTGTTTTGTAACCGAGATGGAATGTGTTTACTGCGCGGTACGAACTGAAGCTTTAAATATAATTCAGGTTAATCCTGTACTTAAAGGTTTAATGTGTTAATACTCTGTGTCCTCGCAGCCTTGAAAACTAACAAACGCTGCTTATAGACACTACTTTCGAAAATATTCAATAAAATTGAGAAGCTAAAATACCGTGCGTGAATATCAAGTCTTCACGAATATGTGAAAACGTAAAGGGCAACGAGGAGATTGGCAGCAGTTACTGTTCCTTACGAAGCCGAATCATCGGTGACCAAATTGTCACAGATATATGAATAAGGGCGACAGCTACGCAGACCAGCGGAACCACAGGACAAATAGCTTCTGGTGGTTTGGAGTGATGACACCCCTTGACAGAGAGGCAGGGTTAGTGTATTGATTGGTCGACACGGCCACTGTCAGTGATACAAATATGGCGTCCCCATGACGTCAGCCCTCTGGGTTATGTCAACAACAAACAGGTCATCATAATCATCATCCTCTCTCGGCTTCCTTCTTCTTAAAAATATTGGGCTGTAAATGAGAGAGAGGGAGAGAAGACAGCAGTTTCCATTATTGTTCCATTTCATATGGTAGGGGTGTATTGTTCTGCCGAAAATATTAAATATGCACGTTGTGACGTATTCGATATACTAAACACTGAGGCTGAACATGATTAAGCGTTGTGTTTCTTGCACCTTATCATTGCTCGTGGATTGACAACAGGTACATTACTTCCTGAATAAATGCTCGTCAATTGCTGTTCCTCTGATTCTTTTCCTCGTACAGAAGTCCCTATTCTTAATCACCAGATCATGCCTTGTTTAATGACCATAACTTACATCAGTGATTACTTGTGCTAATTGAATTTCACGTAAATATTCACTGTACCTGGAGACGGTTCCGTTGTTCTGATTTTGAAAAGTATATGGATAAATGGAACGCGTTTAAGTTCTTTTGTTCAGAATGTAAACTGTATTGCCAAAAGAATTATGTGCTTTTAAATAATAAATGTTTGAAGTGTGAAACTTCATACAAGAGGTAAGGAGACAGAAATTTCCCCAGAACGAAACGCTGTTGTCTTGTTTGCCTAACTACAGCAAAGACGGAACTCTGAAGGCTCTGATAATAAAGGTAGTCGTTTTAGCTGATGCAGCCATAGGAACCACGTGACAATCACACGAACATAGGGAAAAGTTTTATAAACGGTAATATTGTAAACCGATAACTCATTAGCGACAATAGTGACCAAGATAACTACAGCAACCTTAGGAAACATTGGTAATATTAATAACCAAGGTAGCAGCATTAATGTTGTTCAAGTAGACACACATATACGTCTTTCCTCCTGCAAATTGAGCGTAATATTTGTCCCGTTTCAACTTAAATTGAAACTTTTGCACAAATTTAATTAACATCTTGCTGTACTAACTGTCACGTTCATTCGGCTGATGAGAGTCGACTTTTTCACCACGAACAGGCAGGCAGAGAGACAGACTGAAGTATGGACTGACATGAAGAAACTGTCACTTCTCGAAATTGCTCGGCCCACTCGCCTAAAGTAACACCACATTCAGCGCTTCATCAGTGGCACATCTAAAACATCGTATTGGAACTAATATCAAACATAGAAACCAATGAATTTATAATTTGTCTGGAGGGCAAGTATAACCCACTCAGCTTTAACTAAGAGAAGCTTGCCCTGTCAGGAATATATACCGCGGCGTTATCCTCCCTGGAGATTGTGCATGGTATTCAAGATACCAGAGAGAAACTGGGAGTAACAGATATGAACAAAACAACCAGAACTGTAATAAGCATATGAAAGAAGTGTAAATAATGCCTCAAAAGAGAAAGCCGCTACTGATCTGTCGGTATAAACCGAGAGTCAGAATATAACATGGGCGCCGGGAAGAAATAAATTAATTGCCTTAACCGGGAGAGAGTGAGATTTTATAATGATGGGGATGATGATGATTGTGACTGAAAGTTAAATTGTCCGAGTGCTTTTTGACCTAATAAATGGCTTTCACGTAGGCTATTTTTTGGTACCGTGAAATGAGTCAGTAACTAAATAATCGTGTACTTTTTTTTGTCACTATTTGCTAAGCTAGATGCACAAACGTATATGCTGAGCTATCCCAATACATCGGCAAAACTGGTGCTTGCTATCTTATTACATTAAAACTACAATTTGTACTGAGGATAATAAAAGATATCCGCCGTTACAAATAAGGAGACACGGAACAGATGTCAATGCTATTTACAGACACCACCCAGTATTCGGCGTATACGAGATAAAAGTACGAACTCTTTGCCTAGCAACGTATACCAAAATTTTTTACTTAGGAATGTATATGTATATATATATACACCTTTTAATTTTAATACAGTTCAACCTAAGAGCTATGTTATCATGTATTAATTGTACTTCAATTTCAGTTCAGCTCTTCACAGCATTATTACGTCACATACAATATAACAACTGTTTTTACATAACTTTAACACTGGTGTAAGTTTTATGGCATCCCATACCACATTTAATTTAATGTGCATTACATATAATCTGTTTTAAATTTCATGTAAAGATGGCCTGATGATGGTCTAAAGGCCAAAACTTGTCGCCAATAAGTTAAAAATAATAAAATACTTTTGTTTGTGACGGAAACACATAACTTTATCATTGTCTCTTAATCGTGTACTGTTTAATATTAGCGGCTTATAGTAGGCAAATATCATATTATTTATTTGTATCTACTGACAGTAGCATACGGTATTCAAGAATTATTAATTTTGAAGGAATTGTCGGAACTATTTTCTACCATTGTCTTTGTGCTGTTTCATAATCTTTGAGTTTTTAAGTACAAAAGAAGGAAAACCGTGGGTCATAAGAAGAGAAATGAACCTTCTGATATGAAATTAATTTCATATTGCTTTCGTCTTAATTCATCGTCTAGCCATTTTGTTGAAATTATTAAAAGCAATCTCGAGCGCTACTGGCACTTCGGTGAGAAAGAGAAGTCAAAATTAGAAACGGTCTGTTTGGAAGAGGAGGAAGAGAAACAGGGCAGAGAGAATGGGAGGCTGGAGACCGAAGTAGGTAAAAAGTAGGTACTTCCAGAGCGAATTTTATCCTGTGATAGTATAAGTAACTTGGGAGGTGGAACAGTGTAGTGTGAGGTGTGGAATTTTCTAACCACAACCCACATGTGACGACGTCTGTTCTCCAGCGTTTGTGACCGTGGACTGAGACCTCCATGTTCTTTCTCCCACTCCACCCTGACACAAGGAAGAATCATATAAAATACTGACCGTGGATACCTGACGCCACATAACGTTGAAATTTGGCGGATACAAAATACGAGTGATTTTCGGACTTGAGTCCTGTGTAATGTCACATCCTGCATTGTACTGGTGGAAGGCAGCATGTAATATAAATATTTTGTGTTAGAGGTGTTATGCAAAAATGTCTTGAATATTTCTTAACATCTCACACGCGAAAGAAAAATTTTGGACTTTTAGGCAATCTGGCGTAAATTCCACTTTTATGGTCGGATGAATGAATATGACCATAAAATGTCCTTTTTATGTTCACTTTATTTCACTATGACTTATACAATATTCCGAAAAGGAAAAGAAACATACATGCCTATATTTAATCCTGTCTGAACTCTTAATATTTCCGTAAAATAGAGGGGTGAGATTTAAAAATATTTTGTTATACAGTGAGATTTGTTCTTGGAATATTCTCAGTCGGTATTTGTACTTGCCTATCGAGAACGTTTGATAAAAATGTAATAATTTGAGTAAAACAGAGATCGTTAAACTGCCATCTACAGACGGAAATCTTGATATACCCTTTTTATGAAATGACCATTGTCACTTTCTCACACACACACAAACATCAGAATTAAAATTCACCACGAATATACAGCAGTGTAGATAAATACATGGACTTCCCGTCCAACACAACTATTCGTTTATTGAAACAGAGCTACATGTTTCGTTTCATCAACAGAATCATCATCAGGCTGTGAAATAAAAGTTCCTTAGGAAGGTAAGTGTGCTTATGAAGTATGTACCTGGTTTGTTTTGCGAGTTTTTATAAATTACTAAAAATTAATGTATTATTATTGTGTAAAGTTGTAACTGTTATCTACGAAAAAACCGCACATTTTAAAAGCAATATATATGTAAAATTTTACTTTTAATATTTTTATATTTATCTTAATTCAAAACCTTCTTCAAATTTTTCTACTTTGTTTTTCTTCAGTCTTCTAATATTTATTTTTGTGTTGTGTGGCGAAGATTGAGTTCACTCGGGTTGTGCATTCGCTTTTTATTGATTTTTCTAGTTTCATATCTTCTTTTAATTTCCTTCAGATTACTTCTCGAATTCTATTTGTAGTTGAAGTAGATATATAGGACATATATAAAGTAGATAAAGATAAAATAAAGTATTTCATTTTGATCTGTTTTGTATTCATCCTATGTTGTTTATTTATAGTATGTTTAACTAAATGTAATGTTTAGATGTTTGTAATATTGATATAGCTTACCCAGAAGATGGTCTAATTAGGGTGCGACAGAAACAGACCTTCAAAAACATCAAGTTTGTCTGTCTGACTAGGAGCATCATGCTAGAATAACCTACATTGAAGACGGCGATACTGACCAGTCGAGTTATGTCCAGAATTATTTGCTGCACCATATGCCGGATATTTGAATTGTGTCATAAGTAGTCGAATCTCTTACCGGTTGAAAGTAACATGATGCAGGTTTCGTATAAATGACGCCAATCTCACTGTGCTATTAAACACTGGTCGTATAATTGTTTCACCCTTTGGAAAATAACATTTGTCTAAATTATGTTGAACACTTCAATTCCTGCTTCACACAGAGCCCTGGGCTTCTCCATTGGAAAGGCTAACAGGCTAATGTTTTTTTAAGGAAATAACTGGTACTTTTGTGAGAATCTTACCAAACACACAAATACAGGATAAGTGTCATACTCGCAGGAAGCTCCGGGGCGATTAATCCCGGTAGAAAATATTATTAGATATGGAATGGAAAAATACACATACCATGGTACACGCAGTATTATGGAGAGCTCTCCAAAACACCCATTACCAATAAGTAGCATGTAGTATAGCCTACTCTAGGTCGTGATACAACCTGATTATGGCCCGGGAATAGGGCCGAAACATGTTGTTGTAATACCTACAATAATTAACCAATAAAATAGTTGTGTTTGACGGTAAGTGCCACTCATATATATTGCCATACTAATTGTATATCACACAACGGGGATGACGCACATAAAGAATACATAGTTTAGCTGCTTGTTTCGGTTCTAACAAAATTTTGTTACGGAAGTACCTACGCAATGATGGAGTTCTTAAATATATTTTAAAAATACATTCAGTCAGTAGCTTTCAAACTTGGAAATAAGTTTGTACACAATATGGGATCCCATAATGTACGCACTCACTAAATGCACCATGCCTGTGGATTAGGCACTGGCCTGAAGATGGTTCGCTAGAACCGAAACATGCAGCCAAACTATGTATTATTGACTATATATTAATGTTGTGTTTGACTCAATAAATCAATTTATGAACACGGTATAACACAGCGGGATGGCTGTTATAAAAATATCGCCCTTACGGAACCCGAAGCCGTGTTACCGAGTTGACGTGAGTCCGCAAGGCGACACTGCCTTTAGCTAGCTGTACATAGCCGTCACAGCCATCTTGCCGCTCTATGCGCACATCTCCTTAGTTGTATAAAATCTGTATTCTCGCACCCAGCCCCTTAACAGTACCCTCCACAAAGTGCTTAGGTCTCCCCAGTTGTGCATATTCTGCACCCTTTCACTTCACACATTTAATATTATCCTGCTCACTAAACCAAGCTCTGTCAGTCTCCTTCCTCCTGTCCTGTCCTCTGTACGCTACGTATACGTACAAATCTTTTGGTCGAGAGGTGTTCAATTTTCTGGAGATCTTGAGTTCAAATTCGTCCCGGAAGCTGGTCATCCTGACAGAGCTTTCTCCCCAGAGGTGAATGTTGTGATTTATTTTAAGTCACACCACAGTCTCTTACATTTACATTGTTCACATATTTTAGTAGATCCTGTATACTATTTAAGGACGTTGTTTTCTCTATTTCAGTGCATTGTTTACACCATATCAGGCTATCTTTTTACACTATTTCACTGTATTGTTTGCACTATTCCAGTGCATTGTTTTCTCATCCTACTACCGATCGATATTAAGTGTCTGTATTACGTGTATCTGAGATCTGAGAGCGTAGTGAAATTTGCCTCAAGAAAATAATGGTACATCGTCGATCCTTTCGTCATCCTTGTTATGATCATTCCAATAATATTTTTTGAAAATTTTAAAATATGCAACGCCTGAGTTTGAGTTTTCCCATACTAGTACGTACAGAACGGCAGTTGCGTGATGTACGTAGTACCAACACTGGAATGTTTTCAGGTTTTTTTTATGTTTTGCTGACCGTGCATCTCAGTATAATCTTAGTAATTGACCAATTTAATGCACAAATTCTTGTTTCATAATAAGTTTATTGTATTCCTCTACATGTTTCGAGCACTATGTGCTCATCATCAGGGGGCCAAAATCTCTGTAGTTGGTCGTCCGGTGCGCAGTGCGCACCGGACGACCGCCTACAGAGTCTGATAATACCAGATGCTGTATAATACAATTTTGACCTCCTGATGATGGGCACAGCAGTGCTCGAAACATGTAGAGGAATATAATAAACTTATTATGAAACAAGAATTTGTGCATTAAGTTGGTCAATTACTAAGATTATTCAGTTATTTGCATTCATTTACATTACGCTCTACACTTCTGGTTATAATGTCGGTAGTTTCCCTCTAACGTCCTTTTTACTATTTATCTTACGATACCAGGTAGAGTACACATTATTTTGTTGTATATGGAGGTGAATAATCATACGGTACCATGGCTGCCGGGCAAAGCAAACGAAGGTCGTTTTTAATAACAACTGAATAATAAACGAAGACACGAGAGGAAATGGCAGTACGAGAAGAAAGACAAAAACAATGCAAAGAGTACGAAATGAGAATATCAGAGAAGTCTTATATATTACTCACATATAATATTCCAAGTACACGTTTCCCCCACTCCTATGTATAACGTCATCAGTCTTGAAAATGGACATTTTATTCTTTCCCTTTTTCAAAAGAACGGGAAGACAAGCAGGACTCACACACACACACACACACACACACATATACATATACATATATATATATATATAAACACAGTGAAAGAAAAGGGAATTTGATATATTATAATTTGTTATTTTTTGTGACGCTTGCGGACACGTGGAAGAGACGTAAGTGTTCTGATGACGTAACTTAAAGAAATATGTCCGCTCCTCTGTTTACCTGACACATGTATTAAAGTGACACAAAATTGCTTTTATAAATATGCTAAAGACAACTGCATAGTGGCATAATGTGCTTAAGGGGTGGATATGAAGATGAGGCCAAAGTGGAGGAAATATAGAGCGGATGGTTGAATGGGTAAAAAACAAATACAATATTTTTTAATTGGAAGCCGGCAGTTTATTTCCCACGTTGTGATTTCAAACACTTGCCCCTGCATAACACACCAGCTTGGTGAAGGAGGTATAATACATTCTGCTTCAAACTTGAGCGTGGGAAAGCTCTACACACTTCTGTGCCAAACTGTATCCTCCAAACACCATCCGTTTTTACGCAGGGATATCTTATCCCCTTTCCTACTTATGCTTTTCTCTAGTTCCTAACTCTGACTAATGGTTAGATTCTCACTCTGAATCAAACGAAAGCATCCTTTCATCATCGCCTGGTTTTTCTTTAAATTAGCTGTATAAAATAATGACATTTTGCATTTACTTTGAAACTATTTCCCGGTTTATTTCTTCCATGATGACCATGCATGTGAATACACTGCAGGATCATCATCAGAACTGATGTTTTTTTTTTCTAAATTCAAAGGTTATCGTCTGGATAAGATTATATTTAGGGCGGTTACAACAGAAAGACTCAAATAGGCCGTTTTTTTTAAATTCAAAACCAAACAAATTGGAAGTAGAACTAATTACTTTCTCGTCGCATTCCGTGAAAATACAAGATATCTTTCCGCTATGGCCATATTGACCATTCGGGACCACCCCGATCTTATCGTAACCGTTCATATGTGTACCACTGCTTCCAACTTAACAGACGCTGTCACATAGCATATTAATTTTGCGCACAATTCTCGCCATAACGATCATTATCACGCTAGACGAGTGTAAATCGATTGGTATTTACAGCGGAGACTGAATTCCTTTCGCCTGTTTGGTGTTCCACCTCATCCTGTTTACCAGCAGGCAGCATCGTCGATGCATTATACCGCAAGCTGTAAACACGGTCTAGTGCCTGAGGATGGGCGAAATTATCGCCCGAAACATGTTGAGCTGATTGTAATTATTAATAAAATTATCGTTTTTGCAGCTAGTTGGCTGTTTATATTATTAGTGGAGACTGAGTTTGTTCTCTGTGAGGTAGGAACTGAAGTGTGAAGCCTTACATACCAGCATAACATGGACAAATTGCGTTCCGGCCATTCCATAGTTCAGAGAGTCGGCTTCTCATCACGGAAGCATGGATTCGATCCCGAGTCAGTCAATGAGATTTCCGGTGGACAAAGTGACATTGGGACAGGTTTTCCTGTGAATGCTCCAGTTTTCCCCTCCCAATATCATTCCAAACACGCTTAGTACTCACCTTCATCTACACGGTGCTTGTACCAGAACAAATGGATGAATCCTGGGAACTTTCCAAAAAAAACAATGCTGCTTCAGAAATCTGAAGCATTGAATATAGAAGTACTGTCAATTTTCAAAAAGGTGCTGCGTTTTGGAACGTGTTCAACGTTTTTCATAGGTAAGCTTCTAAACTGCAATTTCACTGCCTACGATTTGAATGTATTTATATGCGAGATTACGTGATAAGGTTTAGAGAATTACATACGTTTTTTTAGTCATTCGCAGAGTTGTTACTTAGACCAACTGATAATTTTTTTTCCATAACACAGCAGCCCCCTAATGGGCCGGGGCCTCCTCATTATCGAGGCTTCACGATCACACTCAGAAACACCACACTCGGTAGGACTTCTCTGGACTGGTGATCAGCCCGACGCAGAGATGGCCTACCGGACAACACTTAACACACATTTCATGGCCCCGGTGGAATTCGAACCACCAGTCCCAGCAAACGGGTATCCCCAAAAAACAACTTAGAACTCACTGACAAATAGTTACCTAAAATGTAAGGACTGTTTCACAGTAACTAATATTGCGAAGTTGGCTAAAATAACCATCACGTTATCAGCCTGGGACAAGACTTCGTGAGTTGCGTAACATATACCAAAACTCAAATAATCAGTGGTCACTTGTCACTGTTTGGCACCGCTCTCAGCATCAACGCAGCAGTGATCTTGACGACAGTTGTACCCATTGACGGTGGCAAATACAGCAACAGCTGATGCATTCATAACGTCAGAGACTCGCGGGCTCCGTTCACACTTAACATTTAGCAATTGGTGTTAGAGAAGTAAAAAAATGCTAGATTTTCTTTATAAAGCATTATATTAAGAATTATGAATATTACATACACTTCTTCAAACCAGGGAGGATATAATTCTGTACTTATTGTTATTATTATTATTATTATTATTAGTAAATCCGCAAAAGTTGGCACTAACTTCGCCGACCGGCGGCGGCCGCTCTGTCGGTATAGTTCGCGTGCGGACTAAGGCCACGGAGTTTAGTTTTAGTTTAGTTTAGTATTATTACTATTACTATCATTATCATCATAATTTTTATGCAGGGTACTTATACTTATATTCCTGAGACAAACTATGTCCCTAGGAAATACAGTGTTGCAGCTATTCTGTTTTTACTATTTATGATGCTTATATCGTTATTTCCAGTTTTGAATCTATTGTACTTTTACATTAGTACTTTCCGAAGTATGTGTGCAGTGCCCAATATGGCTGTTTTCTGTAGTTCCTTGACTTCATGTTTTCCTGGTTTGTTACTCACATATTTTCTGAATGACTTTGAAATAGTCCCAGTCGTCCATATTATTATTGGTATCACCTTTGTTTTACATTCCATATGCGCTGTATTTCTATTGTAAGGTCTTTATATTTTAGAATCTTGTCGGCTTCTTTTTAAATCACATTTCTGTCTCCTGAGATTGCAACGTCTATTAACATACATGTTCCTTTTTCATTATCACGGATTATAATGTCTGGTTTGTTGTTGGGGATAGTTCTGTCAGTTTGTACTTGTTGATTCCACAGTATGGTTACCTTGCTTCCTTGACTTGTTTCTACATGTTGACATTGACATGTTCGAACCAGTGTTTTTTATCCAATTGTACCCTTGTTTTGTTATTATTATTATTATTATTATCCACTTTTCTCACCACAGATAAGTTCAGCTGATTCTCAAAAGAGCACGGGTCTCATTGACCAAGCACTTGTAATTCACTGTTCTGCCAAAAACTTTCTAACTATAGGGCATGTATTAAGTATTCCTGCTTACTGCATAAGAATACATAGAGCAGGGCAGAGATTAAGCGTTTTAAAAGTTTCTTGTAGTTTGTTTAGGATAATACACGTCTTGGGTATTACTAGTAGTACTGTATAGGTCTTTTCAGTTGCCACGTTCTTATTAGCTCTTCTTTCAAGTCTGTACGTTTCTGGAGTTTCTCAGTGATGGTGCTGTAAAGGTTGTGACTGTTGTGATTTGCGACATCTATTAAGGACGGTTATGGTTGTGTCACGTATAACTTTGTCCGGAGAATTGTTTTGCGTTTTATGATCAGTTATTATGGACCTGTCACAGTATAGTTTATAGTTGAAATTCTCTTAACACGTATTATTATTATTATTATTATTATTATTATTATTGTTGTACGAACTCTTGTAAAGTCAGAACAAAATACAAACTGGCCAAAGTACTGTTGCCGACAGATTCCCCTGCTGCTCTTGTTAGGCTGCGAATAAACTGTCCCTCCCTTTCTCTGTATCTCATATATATATACAGTCCATAATTTTTTACCAGTGTCCGAGTTCAAGCATTATTTGTTGTATTATGATATGGAATTGGATTTGTGCGGCGGATGCAGGGAATAATAGTAGCGTAGGATTGGGTTTGAGAAGTAGAAAATGCGAGGGGTAGAGAAAAATAACATAAAAATCACAGAAAAGGAAAATGTTTTTTCCTGTATCCATTTTTGTTTTACTTTTTTCTCTTTTTCTCCTCCTACTTGCCTTAAGCCCTGTCTACCTTTGTCCTTCACTTTCCAGTGCTGTTTCTTTTCGCCATTTTCATCCCTCAAGATTCTCTTTATATATATTTTATTTATTTCTCTGAGCCTCACAATACGTAACGATCCGTAGCAATGATACACACGGGATAAAGTCTCCAAACAGCATCAAATTCCCTCCATGCCTCTTTCTCCACTGCAACAGTTTGCGTGACGTATAAATATTTTATTGTTTTCATATCGTGCAGACGAATTTCGGTGCAAATAACGTATCAAAATGTGTCATTTCTTTTCAGCGATCTGTACAGTAAATGGAAAATTACGTCTTATACCACAGCCAGGTCTGGTATTAAGAATATGTATGTGCAGTGAGGTAGAAGACGGTAAATGCTAGAGTTGCCCTCCTTATTGATTAAAAACGTGTTTTGATTCTTTTATTAACGTTTCTTGTTGGAATATTATTGATTATTTTGTCTCTTATTTATTCAATATAGAGTAATAGAATTTTTAGTATTAGTCCTGATGTTACGAGGTATCACGGGGGGGGGGTTATTTTTTCTGCTGTGCATGTGTTTTGTTTGGGAGTCAACATAATGTAGACGGTATAAAGACTAGGCTGAGGGCTGGACGATCTACAAAATTTGATTCGAATCTCGATAGGTCAAGAAATTTCTGTCTTCTTCAAAACGTCCAGACCCTCTGTGGGGCCCACCGAGCCCTCTGTTCATTGACAACCAATATCTGTTTCACTGGAGGTAAAGCGGTTGGTGCGTGAGGCTGACCACTCACGTGGATCTGGTGACGAAGTTAAGATTTTGTGGAGTTATACCTCTAATGCTTCCATGCCTTCACGTCTTGCAAACAGGCTTTACCTTTTTACCTTATTGCTTATTTTTCTTGCAGTTTTGTGGAAGATCAATATACCACTGTAAGGCAGCAGGACAAATATATATTTTACGGGATTATAATAAATACTTTTTTTAGTGTGGGAGGGGTAAAGTATTTGCGAATTTAAAAATATTCATCAACATTTTCGTGACATAAGAGCTGTAATATACATAAAATGGAAAAAGAGAGTAACTACGCGAAATATAAATCACGAAGCTAGCGGACAGCAATTTCGATAATATAAATTAAGCAAATAAAAATTTAACGGTAAATAATGCATTTTATTATAAATTTTAAAACTTGCCACATTATTTATAACACCATATACAGCACAGTTAGAATTAAAACGTAAATAATTAAATTTTAACATAAATATTTTAACTGCTATTCTTAACAAATGTTTTATTAACAAAACAGAACTACATATAACAGGACGTCACGTGAGCAGTTTCGACACCAAATACATAATAACAACTAGATTACACAATTACGATACAATGTGGTATGTTTGGTGACACAAGTATGGTACTAAGTAAATGTATGATATTTATTGAACTCTTAAAATTGAGAGTATGTCTCTCGCACCTGACGTGTTCTCTAAATATCCTTCCCAGCTCTTCTGAAAGTTATTTACCCAATAACATAACGTAAAGATTATAATGATAAAGGTCACTATCTGTTAATTTTCTGAATCATTCCCGCAGTACTGTTAGGCACACATTTTCTCCACAGCAAATCTCTAAGCCCCGTACGGTGAGACAAGAATCTCTACCCATGCATTTCAAGAGGAAAAACTATAATTTTTATATTTCAGTTTTAGATTTTGGACGAATGCCTGGGGGATAGCCGGGAATGAAGTGAACTGTACAGGGAGTCTGCGTAGTTTAAACTTCTCTTCATTTCTTCATGACTAAATTTGATTTGTGTACTCTAATATCAAAGGAATGTAATTTCATGTAAAAAATGAATTTTTCACGAATATTTATTAACGCCGAAGCATTTTGCGAACCTTGCAGATCAGTCCCACCCGCACTCACCCTCCTTCTCTGCAACCAACACAATCCACTCGCCCCCCATGTTTTAACACCCTGTTTTTGACATCATATTTTATACAGAGCTGAACTGGCAAATGTTGGGCTATGACACATTTCAAACCATTCGCTTACCAGCAACGAAAAACCACTTGCAATACAAAACAACAAAACTGATGTCGGACTGATTTGACGTGTCATTTTAATTGTACGAACGTTGCACTCAAACAACCCTGCGTCCAGTTTGTGATAAGCATTTTCATTTAGCTGTAGAAGAGGGTAAAAATTAAACAACAACAGAATTGTATGTGTGACAATTTCGTGACATTTCTGCCATGTAGGATAGGTGCTAGTGGTAAAGACCGGAGGTTGAATGGTGTCAGGATTAAGGGACGTAGAGGGACGTCGACATTGATTGATATGGAAAAAGATAGAAGAGTGAGACGAAATGACTACAAACCTCTTGGTATATGGTTATTCTTATGTTTTGTTGACGATGGTGGTGGTGGTGGTGGTAGTGGTGGTTGTGGTGGAGGTTGTGTTGTGGTAGTGGTTGTGGTGGTGGTGGTGGTGGTGGTAGTGGTAGTGGTGGTTGTGGTGGTGGTTGTGTTGGTGGTGGTGGTAGTGGTGGTGGTGGTGATGGTAGTGGTGGTGGTGATGGTAGTGGTGGTGGTGATGGTAGT
>Ga0131853_10007411_pt1 | contig 19851 bp, 9 predicted proteins | sample TergutLab28metaG_FD_92764 | JGI IMG/M metagenome (GOLD analysis project Ga0131853, IMG submission 92764) | Labiotermes labralis P1 segment gut microbial communities from Petit-Saut dam, French Guiana - Lab288 P1 (version 2) (version 2) | ecosystem: Host-associated > Arthropoda: Insects >... | reverse complement strand
TTGTAGTCTGTTACTGCTTTCTGTTTTGAATCGGTTGCGTCTTAGCTTATTATATTATTTTTAATTTTAAAGATACCTGTAACTATGTTCAAGGTATTGTGCATCTCTGGGAATGCCAGTGCGGCTGCGCAGGATAATGAAGTGATTTATACAGACGTTTTTATCAGCTATTACTTATGAAAGAAGGAAGTCGACAGCATTCTCCATTATAAACTCATCCATCAACAGGCACAGGAATCAGATGGCCTGATTTACTTAGGAAATGTGTTATAAAAAGTGAATGGTGGGAATGCCAGTAGCCAATGCTTTTCAATTTTACTTCTCTATATGCCATTAGGAATGTCCAAACAATGTGGATGGAAATGAATGGAAGGCATAATTAGGTAACGATGATGAATTATTATCTTAGAATTTAGCAATGATTTCGGACTGAAATGAGACCATTAAAGAAGAAAGGGTTATCTGTACATGTGAGTTTCGCACTGTCATAATTTGATGATAATGAAACTGCAAATATATTCGTTGAAAATGTTTTAGCTTTGAGGTACACTTCGAAAGTAGTAATAAATCAAAGTGAATTTATGACAGTTTTAAAAGACAGTAAAATGTAAGAAATATGCGCTAATATACAATACAGAATATTTGCTGTTTTTGTTTCGGTTGAAACTCCAAACGGTTTTAAAGTACAGAAATAAGATCTGGTGTCAAAACATCTGTGAGGTTGACCCTTTAACATCCAGTATTTCTAAGTGTAGATACCGAAATTTTAACACTAGAAACTCTGCACGTTTTTTTCTCAGTATTAGAATGTGTTACTTTTTACTTGTGTAATAAACAGTGATTATATCCTTTTGCAGACTTAACTTGAAGATTTCCCTAATGGAACCAAAAAACTGCGTTGTCTTGATGTGACTACAATGTAGACATATTTCAGTCTTGAAGGGTTAAATGAGAACATCTGAAGAACGGGCGAGCAGTGAAAGTGGCAGAAAGCAAATGCTGACCTGGCAGGAGAGAACAAACGGAAAACCATTCTGGGACTACTGCAATCGATCTCCACAAAGAAGATAATCATGTAATTGCAGCGCTCTCTGTTCCATGGTGTCAGTAAACTACTGATGTAAATCCGGGAATCGTCCTACAAGGCAGGGAATTAGGTTTCGTTGGTCACTGAAAATGTCAGATTACAATGCAGAGCGCTTCCCTGTGGGACAAAGAGGTCGAAACGTGGAGCTGCAATGCCTGTAGCTTTACCTCCTTCCCCGTGTATTTCTTAACAGCGTGGTGCTTAAGCAGAGATAACTTTAAGTTACCGCGAGCATAGAAAAATGTTTATTTTAACTTGTTTCAAACGGACAAAATTTTGCGTTAAATTGTCTTAGGCAAAAAAATCTACATTTAACTTACTGTAATGTACCACCACATTCGGTGGCTTTGTACATTAGGTATTTCATCAGCTGCTTATGGCATATCAAAGTATTGAAGCTCAGATTACAAAATACAACCATTAACATCTATCCATGCTATTAATTTGACTCCAACTCAAACCATTCGTCACCAGTGTCAGCAGTATCAACATGAATACCCTACTAGGTCCACGTAAGCTGAAGAAATCATCTATGTACGCATGCGGTTTCACGACCCAATTTGTTGTATATATATTTCTCGTTTCTCTATGTGTGCTACATTTCTCACCGATATCTAAAGATTAGACCCTTCTTAGAGAATGCTTAAACAATGAGCCTAAATTATGAATCGGGAAATGTTGTAAATTTTCTCAGTCGCTTGTTATTTTTTCCGAAGTTTGGAGAGATCGTGATGGTTGTAAAAAGAATGAACCAAACATGGCGACGGTTAAAATATTTTCAAGTTATGACAGTATTAGGATAACTGCTACGGGAGTAAATGTTCATTATATCAAGAAGTTTAGAGTGAGGTAGTTGGATTGAAATGGGAACGTTTTTGTTATTTTATGTCACTATCTGCCTGAATGTGGTACTGTTTATTTTGATAGAATAAGACGTTTAGTAGAAAGACATTACCTTGCTCTCCTATTAAGATTTCATGATTCAAAATCCCACGAGTGCAATCTGACACCCGCGAAAACCCTGTAACTCATGCATGTTTTAATTTTATCACTCTCTCTTGTCGATGTCACAAAAGGGGAGAAAAAATCAAATGCCTGAATCTTGTGTATAAAACTAACTTAATAGTCCAATTTACATCAATGAGTAACTCTTGCCTACGCCACTGCATCCCATCGGCTTTCCGCGGAAACTTCATCGGACAAATACCAACAGTCTCCACAAGATTGAATAGTATTATGCGGCTCTCTTAAGCAAATTAAAAATTATACTGCTAATAATGTAAATTGCTATTACTTTGCCAAACAGGACAGGAAACAAGCTTGAGCGATCTTATATTACTTATGGGTAATTATTGTCTGCAGCAACAACATATCATGTGCCAAATTACTAACCGGCATGTAAAACGTTCATAAAATGATGTGTGCTTGCACTAGGCGAGAGATATAGAGAGAAATTAAATGGAAATAATGCACCTGTTTGAGTCTTCGTACATTACCGATAGTAATTTTATATCTTATATAAATATACAATGATGTGTCAGTCAAAAACAAAAAAAAAAAATTTTATTTTATTATGTTTATTATTGTATTAGGGCAACATGTTTCGATTCTTACAGAATCATCTTCAGGTCCTTCTAAGAAAAGAGATCCTTACTTAAAATGCTTAAAAATGCGCTGTGGGATCCCAAACGCTTACATTCTTGACAAAACTCGGCCTGTCAAGTGGCCATTTTCGGTGTGATTTCTTCGAGCACAAGAATACAGGTGTAATTACAACGTGTCTGAACCACTTCATAGTATTAAAATCTTTCAATTTCTGGTTAAAACATAATGTTGAATAATAAAATAAAATATGTTATTGTAAAAATACAGGAAGTTGAAATAATTTAGAGTGTTTCGTGTGATATGTACAGCAGTTGCATGTGGCGAATTATAATCCAGAGTGCTGGGTGATGTGTACGTAGTATGGATGGTGAAATACTTGAGTTGTTCACAACGTGCACCTGCTGTATAAATCACACCACATACTCTAAATTATTTTAACTTCCGATAATTTTACAATAGTAAAACTTTACTTTTTTTAAAAATTGAACACTGATTTTTTAACCAGAAATTATATGGTTTTTGATGCTGTGGATTAGTTTAGACACTTTTAATTACAATCGTATTTTTGTTCTCAAAGAAATTACCTTGAAGATGGCAACATGACTTACCGAAACATGTTGGTGACGATAATACAATAAAATTACATCAATAAAATTAAAGTGCATTTGTTGGCTTTTGAAACATCTAGTGCCCACACTGTTTGCCAGTGTACACCGCAAAAAACTGCTTCCTCTATTTCACGCTGAATTGAAATATTTTCAGAGATTTTCCCTCTAAAATTGAAAAATTAATAGAAGTTATAAAATTATTATATTTGGTTTGGTAAGATCATATGTTTTATAATTACTGCAGTACGCATGAATTGCTGCAATTTGTGATTAGGCAGTTGGCGAAGTCAAGAACAATACATCCTCCATCCTGATGGAGCACAATTGTCCGCGCAGTGAATGACAGCCCAAAGTCAACGTTTGTTACCTCTTGAAGAAACGAGTACAGCAGCAGCAACAGCAGCAGTGAATGCAATGACTTTTGCAAAGAGGAGTGACAGGGACGAATACAACCCCTGAATAGGTGACACAGCTTTGATTACGACGGATCCTTCATTCTAAAGAGAATATTACTCTCAGATGCGGCAAGGAAATTTCTTCCTATATACAACATTCGAAAGAACAGAAACAGGTTGCAAATTTACACTATTTTCGTTACAAAATAGAATTTCAACTTGGATCATCATAGACTGTAATATCAACATCATATACAATGTAGTTTTGTAACCTGACGGTACAGCGCAATGTAACACAAAACTATTCCACAAATATGGACCTGCCCATTCTTAACTTAATGAAAACCCTAACTGTTGCTCAGCTAGTCAAGAAATTTCCTGTTGTGTGGAATCTAAATTTCAGTAATATATTTAAACAACCTGCCACCGATCCCTTTCTTTAGCCAGTTGAATACAGTTCGCAACTTCTTATCATATTTCTTTCAAACTACCCTTAGTATTATCTTACTATCCACACCTAGAATTTCAAGAGATTTCTTTCCTTAACTTGAGGGTTGTTTGACCGTGCATCTTCCTCATGAAATAAAATGAAACGCCAACTTGATGCAACTATGTAATTTTATTGATGTATTCTTAGTTCGGCATGTTTCGGGTACATAAGCCTATCATCAGGAGCTTTAGATGTTGAGTTGCAGCATATGGTTTTCTGCACCAAGTTTTTGGATGGGTGGTGTTCTTGAGAACCGCTGCATAGGTCGTGTGTACGGCGCGGATGGTGCCGTGCACGTCACCATCCAGAAACTAGGGGCAGAAAACCATATGCTGCAACTCAACATCTAATGCTCCTGATGATGGGCTTATGTACCCGAAACATGTCGAACTAAGAATACATCAATAAAATTACTTAGTTGCATCAAGTTGACGTTTCAATTTATTTCTTTCCTAAAGACACTCCAGACTAAAATTTTACATGCCTTTAATATCTTTCAATGGGCGCCACATGTTTTCTTATTTGATCAGTAGTGCAGAGTAAAAATCACGAAACTCCTCTTTGGGTAACTTTGCTTCGTATCACCAAAGAGAACACTGCTACTATCGTGATCACAAAATCGTGAAGAATGCATCAGATATGCAAAGATCACTTAATGATTTTCAAATATGATTTCGGAAGCTGAAGTAAATAATGTTACCTAAATCTTCTCCTACCCCAAAGAAAACAAACTGCATCCCCATGACACAGATAACTTGTTATTAACATAACCTTCTTGGTTAGAGGAATCACATGAAGTATATTATGACATGGCTCGGACAAAATTCAGTCCTTGAATGTTCAAGTAGTTTTTACCAGTACGTATTTGTTTTATTAAAATGACAGTGTTTAAGTAACTGTCAACACTATGACGAATGCTATTTAACATTCTAAAGCGAAGCATCATAAAGAAATAAATAATCCTGGTATAAATCTTATTATACATACTGAAAAGGTTTTTTAAATAACAGTTTTACCTCTTGTACTCGTCTAGTAAAAGGGCTACAGACTACAATCAGAAAGAAATAATCAGACTTACCGACTGCTTCCAAACTTCTGTTGTCCCTTCGAGCAGGCCTATTCCAGGCTGACCAAATTCACTGCAACAAAAAGAATAGGTTTGTAGGGGTGTTGCATAAAGCTTGCGATGTGGTTTGTTTTAATGCTTCCTCAGGTTATGACCCATTGACTTGCATTATTTGAGATTGTGTGCAGTGAACGCATATGGGAAAAGCCGTGATCATCTTTCTGTTTGTGAAAAGAATATCGCAAGTTACTGTAGACATTTTATTAAGCATAAATTTGATATTCGGTGGTTTATATTGCCATTTGTTCCGCTTATTTAAATTTTATTCTCTTTGGTTTATACAATTTACACATCAAAAGAAGTTTAAATCCTAAAGTTTTCTTTCTTGTGGCGTTGCGGCCCAACGCGGGCCACGGTCTCCTCATTCTTCTTGAGGTTTCTAGATCACATACAACGACGCATTACAGTCGGTAGGAATCCTCTGGACGTGTGATCAGTGCGTCGCAGAGACCTCTACCTGACAACACACAACACACACAACACACAGACTTCCATGCCCCCGGTGGGATTCGAAACCACAATCTCAGCAGGCGAGCAGCCGCAGACCTACGCCTTAAACAGCGCTGCTAGTGGGCCCGGCAATCTTAAAGTTATAGATTTTATATAAATGAGTATTTCACATAAAATTAGCAAATAACATGGACAGGTGTGTACTGGGAATAAAGTTTCGAAATCGCAGACATTTAATGACGTACAATTGGAACACAACTTAACAGGCTTTTCTCTATAATAGACGAATACAAATACCAACAAGAACTCAAAATCATAAAGAAAGAACATAAGCATTTTGTAATCAAGTATTTGCCTACGTCAATAAAAGGAAGAGTTGAAGCATTTTATGTAAGGGCCTATTACAGGCCCAGAGGGTTCTAGGAGGTTGAGGCTTGCAAATATCGAGACAATCGACGCGAGGAAGTGGTAAGGTTGTCAGTCCTACACACAGAGCCACTTTATCACTCAAGAAATTTTCCTGGTATTCATTTTTGTTAGAGGCTGAGTCGACTGCAGGACCACAGTGAGGTCGGAAGTAAATATCAATGAAAAATTCCAATAAGGACACTCAGAATCTAACCCGCGAACTTCCGGGTTTAGCCTCAACCCACTGTACCAACGTGTGCCCCTCGCCTACTTCAGTATAATAGAAGAACCACGTATTTTTAATTTGTTCAGTTTTTGCCGTATTTAAATTTCCTGTCAATTAGTTACCAGTTTAACCATTTTAAGTTAAACTCTTCCAAGCTGCACGCAAAAATGTATCTTCATGTGTCACAGGGAACTAATTGCACCTTCACTACGAAGAAACACTGTTCAGTACAATTTATGGAAATAATCACTGTTGCATTCCGTAACCACTGGAAACAAAAACACTGTGTGGAAAAACGTTAATGTTGGAACGGGAGGTATATATATAGTTACACGTGGGCATTAAATTGATTGCTTGATTAGTTAGCTAGCTAAACAGACTCATATGTAGTTAGAAAGCCAAGTGGCATGCACTTTAATACACTGCATTACGCATTACCATTTTTTGTTCTATTTCTGATAATATTCCAATCAGCTTTTAATCCTCCCCTGAATTCAACCCCGCAATGGATGAGTCATGCCAGAGGTGGGGTTGAGAAACATTAATCCCTGTGCACTTAATCCCTATTTCACTCTATATCATTCATCTGTATAACATTACAAATTACTGAAATAATTCACACAAATTACGGCAATAGGCTATTAGTGTTACGCCTGTGAAAGTTGTTTTTAACTGTGACACACACGTACGCAATTGCACGCAGTTTCTTCCCGATTTGCTGGAACTAACTTGCAAATTGATTGCGCGCACAGCTAGCTTAGTAGTACACCTGTTTACAGAAAAATGAAATGCTTATAACGGCAACAAATATCGCATGTATAGGATTTCGGTTTTACAGGTGCTAAATGTTCATATTGTGATTTTCCGTGTTGTCACATACCGTAGATTGCTGCGAGGGTTAAAATGTTCCGGAAGGATATCTCCTACCGTCACTACAGTTAGGCCGTTCACATCCTGAATACAGAAGTAATATATTCCTCAAGCGCGTTGGTACTCACACGCAAGGCAATCTTCTTGAAGGACGGGATGCCTTATTATAACGATACAGCACTCTTTTAGCCGACTGCAAGAACATCACCATGTCCGCGGGCTTGTCTAATAATTTCGGAAGCAGATGACGTGTGAGAGTAAGATACACGGAAAAAAAAAATGAACACGCGAAGAGAAAATTAATATAACACAACACACGTTTAGAGTGAAGAAAATTTATGTTTCTGAGTTAAATATTCAGCCTGATTTAGTACCGGTACATCGAGCGTTCGTTTTTGTTCTGAATCCAGTAATGTTCCTTTCAGTTTACTTCACAAATCACCACATCGCCCCTTTCCCTCACTTTCGCTGCAGGAGTGTTTATCATGGCGCGAGAAAAATTTGAAATGAAGCCAACCTATCTCAGCGAGATGATTAAAATGGTTATAAGTCAATAAAGATGAAAAAGTTTGAGAAGTTATTCAAAGTAAAAAATGGTCAAAAATATACATTCTTGGCTTGCGATGTGGCTTAAGGAATCGTAATCGTATATTACATCAGACTGTCATTTACAACCTTACCAATTATTTGGCACAAAAACGCGTTTAGTGCTTAATATCTGGTCACATTCAGCAGGAATACACATAGAACTTGCTGCAACCTTAAGAATCGAAACGCCTTTGTCAGCAGAATAATTAAGAAGACTAAAAGACACATTAAGTGGAATAAATTTTTATAAAGGTCTAGATATAAAAGTGGACAATTATTTGAAATCTCCTAAAACAGTGGAAATTGTCGAAAAATATTAGTGGTATGTAACGTATAAAGAGTTGTAATGTTATTAAATAAATGCAATATTATATGTTAAGTAAATTTCTTACAATTACAGGAGGCCTGTAAAATCAGCAGGAGGAATGATTGATTCAAATGTTACTTAACGTCAAAATGTCAGGATCTGAAGTGACAAAGCGTTCCGTAACAAAAAAAAAAGTCATAAGAGAAGGCGAAGATGACAACGTGTATATTCCACCGCACAGACAGCCAAACTACAAGAATAAAAGACCTTCTTAATTGAAGTGACTGAACTAAAGACCAGACACATTCTGTGTACGAACCTAGACCGTTACGGTGAAACAATCCGTAACACGCAGCAGTTTATGACATAGTGTCACATGTCAAGAATTCTTTCGTAACAAATAAATAAAAATATGTGCAATGAGGTGGATGGAAGGGAGAGGCCGTCCGAAGCAACTTATAATGTGTAGACAGAGGGAGAGGGAGAGGGTAAGTTGATGAAGACAGAGCAGGATGGAACAGAAGATGAGAAGGCCGAATAATTTCCATGGAAGTATCAAGGTCGGTAAGTTGGTCTGGGGGAGATAAAGGCAGAATAGAGGGTGAATTTATCACAGTAGAAATTTCGGTCACGAACTGCACGAGGGGCTACAAAATTAGATGCACCCCTGATAATTAGAGCTGTGGAAAGAGCAAGTAGGAAGAAGAGGGTTGAAACACAGCATGTGCAGAGAATATTCGCACTGTGTCTCAACGATGATGAATTGGAAAGCTTCAGACTCTTTTTGAAAAACCACACAACACCTACCAAATTGCAAGTGCAATTCATTAATGGATTTCGTTAAACATTTGTCAGTAATGGTAGTTAAAACTTAAAAGTCTCTAAATGTTACTGAAAAAATACGCTCCCTTTTGGTTAGAAGATTATGCTTACATGAAGTTTGGTACATCACTTACAATGTAGAAAATTAAAAGGGTAAAAAAAATGCCTATAGAGGGCTGGACAAGACCTAGGATTCCAGAAGTTTGAAGCTTTCAAAATTTCTGGACAATGGGCACATGAAAAGACAATGTCAGACCTACGCACCTGCTGTTTTTACCCCTTCCAAGAGATGCAACTGGTACTGTTTTCTGTTAGAGACTGAGTCGACCCAAGGACCAGATTGCGGCTGGACGGATTAAGACATTAAAAATTCCCAATAAACCGCCAGTTCTAACTTAAGTAATATGAATTTTCCAAGAAGTTTCCTTTATATTTATCTAATAGTCAAACGACTGGTACTCGAAGCGTCATATAACATCTCGTGGTACTGTATAAGTAATGCTGTAATATTAGCAAATCTGCCTTTTATACTCTCCACGTTTATTTGAAATATGACAAAAATAATGAAGTGATTTAAGTCATTAGAGCGTAACAGAGTTGGAAATAGTCCAGCGTTCAGGATTCGGAGGGCGTCACAACTTCATTCTCTAAAAGAATAAATGCCATTAGAGTGACATTGATTTGTACTGTCGATATAGGGGGCAGTGGTGTATTAAACAGACAATTATAACAGTTACATACACGGTCATCATATGCAAATAAAGTGGTGGCCTCCTTCATGTGAGGTATTAATGGATGTAAATGATTTAAAAGGCTTGTTCTATCTGATACACTTCACCATATACAGAGAAAATATGGTAGGTTTCATTGTGTTACGTCGCGCAGAAGTTGTTGTCAGATAATGAAGTACACTTTCAACTTGTACGGAGTGATTCAACTGAAAATAAAGAAAAGGATAGGGCAAGTATCAAGCAAATTTCGTACAAAGATTTATTCGGGCTTTCTTCAGTAAAGCCATCATCTGGTATACCTAGGCGTGTATAGGTGGATAAAAATGACTAACTTACTTAATTACTTACTTAGTCCATGGTGCAGAGTCCTTCTTGAGAAGCTAACTTGTTTGCAGCTAGTCAAGAAGTTCACCGCATTTCACGAAACCCGAAGGTTCATTACCGCACTCACAAGCGTCCGCCACCTGTCCCTATACTGGGCCAGCCCAGTCCAGTCCATATACCCACATCCCACCTTCTGGAGATCCGCCCTAATATTATCCACTCAACTACACCTAGGTCTCCCCAGTGGTTTCTTTCCCTCCGGTTTCTCCACCAAGACCCTATACACCCCCACTTCTCCTCACCCATACGCGCCACATGCCCAGCCCATCTCATGGATAAAAATGACACCTACTTTAAAAAGAAATGGAGGGTTACAATGGGGACTGAATTCATGTGGCTTGGGAGCGTGCCTAGGGGAGGGCTGTAGTGAATATCATAATGAAACTCTCAGTTCCACGAAAGGCGTACGGAAATTGCTTTACCAGCTGAGAAATCTTCACTTTCTAAAGGAAAAGTTCCAAAGATTTAAAATGTAGTAAAAATGAGATAGAAAAATTTGTTGAGATAGTTTTGTTGATGCAATGTTATCGAATATTTTAGTAAAATGATTTATTTTCTCCTCCTCCTCATCCTCCTCCTCCTCTTAATCATTCTTCATGCTACATTAGGTCCCAACAACTGGTCTCCCTTAATATCCCTTCAGTAACAACCACATGCTTCTTTTTAAGGAAAGTCAACTTTGAGATATAATTCATAAAATTTGAAGTGCACGTTCGAGTAGAATCAATTACTTTTTAAGTGACGTGAATAAAGTTTGCATTTCAGTCTCGTTCGCCGTTTTCATGTGATTGATATCTGAACAAATATTTTTGAATTTAATAATCGGAGAAACAGATTGTATTGCACCCTACTGCGATAAGGGATGCAGGAAGGCGGTGAACGTACGGTTAATTGTTCAGCAGAGGAAGTTGGCAGCACTGTTGTGCGGCAGCAGTGCGAAATAGACACATTGCATTGAGTCACGACATTTCTAATCTGTGTCTGTTCCTGTATTGTATTGTAATGAATGTTACACAAGCACGGGAAAGTATGAGGTATCTATAAACGAAGGATTTGTATTTGCATTGTTGTAGCTTTCCATATGGCCATGTCCGGAGATCAAAGTTGTTCATTCAAACACATAATGATTAACTGAATCAGTACCTACAGGAAGTTTGATTACGTATGTTCTGCGGCAGGTTTTTGTTACAAAAAAAATGACTAAAATTAATGTGTATAAGATCATGGAAGAACACTTTATTGGCAAAGAAATAATTTAGCTGTAAGTACAAAATTTAGGGGCGATCAAATGAAGGTCGAGATGGGTGGGGCAGGTAGAACACACAGGCGAGAAGAAAAATTCACATAGGCTCTTGGTTAGAAAATATGAATGAAAGATTTCGCTGTGAAGACCTAAGCGCAGATTGGAGAATAATATTAAGATGAATATTAAGGAAATAGAAATGGGTGTTGGAGACTGGAATCAACTGGTTCAAGATAGGGGTCAAAGGCGAGCCTGTTTGAACACCATAAGGTGGAGAAATCTGTGGTTTCCATAAAACGCGGGAAATTTGTTGAATGGTTGAGGAACTCTAAGCTTCTCAGGAAGAAATCTGCTCGATATATAATAAAGAGAAAATGCTGTTGTTCATGCCATAACCATCGCAGCTATACAAGAGCTTCTGAGTGTAGAATAAATGCTTCACAATCACAAATCACCAATTATCACACCATCAGTGCTTCACAATCATGCAACACCAGTTATCATTCCATCACATGTTCACACTTGATTCACCTATTATTATTCAATAAATTTTCCATAACTAAAAATCACCAGTCATCATCCAGTCAGTGCTTGACACTCAAATATCACGAAATATCATTCCATTCATTCTTCAAACTCATGTGTGACCAATTACCATTTTATTAAAAACACCTGATAAATTTAGTTAAATAGTGATTTTAAAAAATCTGTGGGCTTTGATTAATTTGCAATTAAAATTAATCATAAAGTTCCTTTTAAAAAAGTGATATCTGTGTCTTCGCGAAGTGGTTAATATTTGTGCTTCATATTCTAAGAGCTAGAAACACGAATGTTTAACAATTACCTTGATCATCGGTTTTCAGGCGCGTTGCGAAACTTCTAAAGTCGACCATTAGCTTCGTCATTTCTATCGGTCCGTCTGTCTGTCCGTCCTTCCTTCCGTCTGTCCTCATGGAACAACTCTATTCCCACTGGACGGATTTTAATGAAATTTGATATCTGAGTATTTTTCCAAAATATGTACAGAAAATTTAACTTTTATTAAAATCTGACAAGAATAACGGGTACTTTTATGACGAACAATATACATTTATGGTTATATGTTGTTCAATTCTTCTTAGAATGAAAAGTGTTTCAGACAATGCCGTAGAGAAAATCAAAACTTATTTCACTTATCGTAACATTTTTTTTTAAATCATGCCGTTTATGAGACAATGTGGAAAAATATTTTACAGTCGGGCAGGCCACATAAATATTTTTGTGCATGCCCATTGCGTGCTGGATGCGAAAGTCTAAAATCACACTCTCGGAATATGTAATACTTGCTGCTTTTCGACTGCAAAAATGTTTGCAAGAACGCGCTTCTACGTGCTTTACGTTTTACTTACATTGCCTGTTTTTTTATCTAGACAAATACAGAAGCAGCATTTAGACGTAAGTGAGGCCAAGATTCCCGCATTTCAAAACTTAAACTATTCATCGTTTTGTGTGTTTTCGCAAAATTGGGAAGAGCGAGTATTATATGCGTTACGTATATCTTTACGTCTGTTCTTCTGTCCGTCCGACCATCCGTCCGTCCGTATGAAACAATTCGGCTACTACTGGATGGATTTTCATGAAATTTGATATTTCCGTATTTTTCCTAAATCTGTCGATAAATTTAAGTTTCTTTGAACTCTAACAAGAATAACGAGTAATTTACTTGAAGACAATAAAACTGTTTATCATACCGCGCTCAGTTCTCATTATAATGAGAAATGTTTCAGAGAAATTTTCTAGAAGAAATCAGAAGAGACATTTCAGGTACAATAACGTATCTTTCTGAAAATCGTGCTGTTTATGAGATAATGTGGAAAAAACTGTAAAGACACGCAAGCTACACATGACAAAATGGCGCATGCGCATTGCATGCTGGATACCTGACGCTAAATCCCCCTCTCAGAACATGCAATACATATTGCTTTTCCACTGCAACAATGTTTGCAAAAGCACGACCCAATGTTAGGTTTTACGTACATTGTCTGTCTTGTTTGCTTTAATTTTCCCAAATTTTGTGTTGATGTAAATCTCCAAAATAACAATAAATACTGGTAACGTAAACGCAAGGTAATAGAACGAGTGATTCAAAAGACGAACAAAGCAAGAAGACATATAGAACTTACCGCTCACCTGCAGTGAATTTTAATACACACAAACCTATTATGGAAATAATGAAGATTCATAAATACTGGCATAGCAACAGGCACAAACGAGAGGGGGGACAAGGTTCTAAACAGGGATAAAGCTGCAAATAGAATTTATTTAAAATATCATCTTCCGAAAGGCATTAAGTGAGATCTAGAAATCTGTATGTTTGGGAATGCAAGGTATTTCACTTGAAGGTACACAAGTAATTAGTGACAGGACACATACATACGTTTTATGTGCAAAGTGAAGAAACATAAGAGTCCCTAATGATAACGAAAGCTCATTATATAGATAAGGCCAGTTGCACAAATTATCCAAGATCTCCTTCGGCCCTCCCAGGTTTCAGTTTCACAAAATATAAACTTCATATTTGCTTTTTGAAAAGCCTTTCCAGACCCATGTCTGTACATCCCATTGGGCTGTACTGCAGAGCAAGATTTGTTTCCGATATTGTCAGTTCCCTTCAAATTGTCCCCTTCAGTCACAGAGCATATATTTAGTTGCGAGCGGTGATGTTGAAGATGCGAAGTTTCGTAGATGCTACGACCTTCCTTCTTTTAAATAGGAACAAGTGCCGAATTCTGGAAGAAGCCTATTCCATCCCACATAACATGCCAGAAGACTCGAAGCTTCCAAACGTTTATTTCCTTCCGCACAACAATCTTTTTCATGTTGTTTTCTAACTAAGCAAAACACTTGAAACTTTATTGAAGTTCACGTGTTTTTGTTTAACGTTAATTAAAGAAACAGGTTATGATGTGGAACGTATTTGAGGGTTGTGTGACCGTGCATTTTTCTCATGAAATAAAGTGAAATGCCAACTTGATGGAGGTAGGTAATTTTATTGATGTATTCTTAGCTAGACATGTTTCGGGTACGTAAGCCCATCATCAGTAGCATTAGATTTTGAGTTGTATCATATGGTCTTCTGCACACGAACTACGCAGCGGCTCTCAAGACCACCACCCATCCAAAAACTCGGTGCAGAAAACCATATGCTGCAACTCAACATATAATACTCCTGATGATGGGCGTAGGTACCAGAAACATGTCGAGCTAAGAATACATCAATAAAATAACCTAATTGCATCAAGTTGGTATTTCACTTTATTTCACGTGGAATTTATTGTCTGACACGCGGAAAACGGCCATTCTTTTCCTTAAAGAGGCATGTAACTAATATTTTGACGAACCTCGTACAGTGGTGCAGGTTACAGTGATAACGGTTAGCAGGTTCCAACCGTCCCAAACGAGCTTCAAACTTTCCTTTCATATCTGAAAAAAGAAACATATTAATTTTCCGAAAAGTTTTTGGAAATATCTTAAGATAATGAACAATGATCCGGATGATGGTCACACTTATCAGGAAGCTTGAGTTGTGGGTTCAGCTTCGAAACCAGAACCTTTATAATACGAGCAGAAGCAGTAACAAATATTGAGTTACCTTCACTTTCCGTTATACCGTAGTTATTCTTTACGATGACAACGTATGGGCAAAACATTCTCCTACTAAGTCACAAGCGAAGTGATGTTATGAAATATGAAGTCCATTCTGTCTCTTCATATCAGTCTTCTACTGAATACTCCATTGAAACTAACGAGAAAACTTGTTGATACGCAACCTTATGTGGTTTAATAGTTAACGCTCTTGATGGTACTGCTTTCCAGGCTGTGGTTTATAGCTAAAAGGTTTATAACTTTGCTGTACGACCAATATACGTTAAGTTAAGTGTAATCGAAATTTTGTATGAACATAAAGTGATGACGGACCACATAGCCGAAATATTCTTTAGCAACTTCAGCACTTGCTTATTTAATGGCACATGAATGAGATAATATCTCAGTCTTGTGCAGGAACTTAATCCATTCAAATCCCATGGATCCGCAATAAAGACTGACATCATTCCCAACGCTGTCAGGTATTCCACATTTTTTTAAATAGCTTCTTTCAGAATGTTTTCATTTTTCATACTTATCAACCAGTTGATCATAAAACTTCCCTAATTGATAATAACTAAAAAGTTGTTACGCTGTCCACACAACAAGCCACTAGACTCCATGAGGAATATGTTTAAATATTCTTTTAAGCTCAATTATTAAGACCGACTGAAGTGAATTACCTGTTATTTACATTTTATGAACAGAATGGGGAGTGGCAAAGTTCCACGTCTTGCTGTCGTTCAGTAAAACCTGAAGAGATCCAGATATACAGGGTGTTTCGGGAGGAATAGTAAAGATTTTAGGATGTGGTAGTATGGACTATTCTGAGTAAATAAGTTCATATAAACGTGTATTTAATTTTCAGTGGGTGTGGAGATACAGCTGTTTGAACGTTACGCATAAAAATACCTCACGAAAAGTATGAAGGAAAGAAAAATGACGTATTGATTTCATTTATTGGTTATGTAAGTGATTAAATAAATTGCAACAGTTCAAAGTAAGTGTTCAAAAATCGCACCATCGACTTCAAAGCATTTTGAGCCCTCTTGACAATAGTAAGTGTAGCTCTCCTGAGGTCGTCTTGGCGTTCTTGCTTTATGAGGGCAGCACTATTCATAATGCGAGAAACCAGTTCGTCTCTGGTGTTTACGTTTTCTTTGTAGACTTCGCTTTTCATCCATCCCCACAGATAAAAATCTAATCTGTACGCGCCAAATTCAAACAGCTACATCTTCACACCTATTGAAAATTGGACACATGTTTATATGAACTTATTTACTGGGATAGTCCATACTACCACCTCCTAAAGTACTTACTTTTACTCTTGAAACATCCTGTGTAGTTGGAAAAGTTTATAAGTGTGTTTACAGCTTTGGGCATATTGGGCGAAGAGCAGAAAGAGCATAAGTTAAAGCTAATAACATATGATAATCTAGCAGCATACCTTTCAGAAGGTATTTTCCTGATTCAAATGTCCGTACTTGAAGGTTTACTCTTCTGCTTTACTCTCTCCTTCAGCTATTTTCTGTACAATTATAAAAAGCTTAATTTTTTGAAAAAAGTGTTTACAGAAGATTCTAACAAAATAAGATTAGCTATATTCTCATTTCAGCATTATAGTGTGTCAGAGGGAAACCTTGTAAAATTGAATAGAATTGAATTTTAAAGAAAGCGTTAAAATAAATTTACGGTGAAATCTTAAATTTTAATTGAGAACTTGGCATTAAAACTCGAACTGCAATTATTTTATTCTGCCACCAGAAGAAATGTCTTAAAGATATCAAGCAACAACTACAGAAAGTAGAATTAGCCACGGTTCTGTGCATGCAATTAGTCACAAGGACTTGCAATTCAAGAAAGTTTCCGCGAGATGGGTGCCAAGAGAAATAACGGCTGAATACAGGACGAGTCGAGTAGGGGGGGGGGGGGGTTGAACCATGCTGTTGGAACGGTATGAAAAGAAAGGTGAGGCATTTTTAAAACATAGAGTAACAGGATTAAATAGTAGATTCAACATTTTGAACCTGAGATTAAACAACAAAGCAAGTACTGGGAGTACCTTCCGTCTCCAGAAACGAAGTGCAAGGCAAAACCATCGAAGGTAAAACCATGCTTACGCTGTTTGGGAATTCAGAAGGGTCTATACTTGAACACAACCGGGCGCAAAGTGAAACCGTGAACAGTGAACGCTACTGTGGCCTCTTAAACGACGAATCGATGCCGGTATGTACACGAAGCAACAGGACCATTGTCTCCAAACGTAATTCTGCAGCACGACAATGCCCATCTGCAAACGGCTAACAAGGCACTTAATACCAACCGAGATTTGAAACTGGAACTACTGGAACATCGACCGTACGGTACGCAATTAACGCCTAACTATTTCCACATGTTCGGACCTCTAAAAATGCGACTAGGAAGGTTCATTTTTCGAGAAAAGAGGAAACGAAAAATGCGGCGCATTTGTGGTTGCGCACGCAACCCAAAATATTTTTTTTTTCAGGGGAATCACAAATTTTATTGAAAGTTGGAACAAGCGCATTAAAAAGGGGGAGACTATGTAGAAAAATGACACGCATTTTCCTCGTATGTAACTTTTTCTATATATGGGTTTTAGCTTATTGCCATTATCTATTGAGTGCCCTTCTTATTATGTATTTTTGTATTGAATGTGTGAATGAATCAGCTGTGTTAAGAAACATATTATATATTTTTAAATTTGTATCCACTTTAATATTATGCTTTAGGTAGCCTAAAGCTCTACCAAACAATATTGTTCCTTAAGTTTCATTATTATAATTTTAAATGCCTTATCATCACCTTCACTAGCAGAATATTCGTCATAGGAATCCTCGTTATGTTTTGCTATCACAAATGAATATTTTCGAAACATTCTTTCTTTTCACATGGGCCTAAATTGGTATATTTTTAATGGTTATTTGGCGAGACGGTAGTAATAAGACGACTTGAGTTATCAATACAAAATTGTCACACATTAAAAAACAAATATGGTATATATATATATATATGTATACATATAACATTTATTTTTAATGTGTTTATATATATATATATAATCTTAGTTTTAAATATAATCAAGTTGACCTGCTCATAACTCCCTGCAAGTGTTAGAAAATGATATATTATTACCAGTTATTTATACAAGAAATGTAGACGTTAGGCACTTGTGTAGAAAAGTTCCTCGGCCTGTTTCGTAGCGACAGCACAATTTAAACAGGGCGTATGAAATGTCTGAAAAAGAAAGTTTATTAAGCAGGGAGGTTGCGGCGTGTGCGTAGTCTTTTGATTAAACGAACAAGACCCCAGGCCAATCGTATAATAATTTGTAACCCTGCTATAGGCTACAGCAAATTTAAAAATACATCCGTCTAAATGGATATGAACTACCGTAACTTAATCCAGCCAAATTTCTAAAGAAGGTAGGTTCCCCTCCCGCCCCAGTAAATTAGTAATTTCTGTATCTTTACCTGCAGTTTCATGATAATTAGTTTGCTAGATTGTTATAAGGAAGAAAGAAGGATTATTTGCGAAAACTTTGGCTCGTTGTAAACGAAGCTTGATCCAGTTGGAATTAAATGTCAGTAGTTGAAAGAGTAAGAAGGGAGCAGGGGGAGGCGTGTGTATCTTTTCCTCCACCTCATCCGGTTGGTCTGAAGATGAGACCAAAACTCAGGAAATTGAAACGTCAGATTTTCAATTTGGAGCACGTAAAGGTCCTGAAGAAAGGTGGGACACGTTCAGAGGCCCACGCACGCAGCAATAACGTCACAGTGACGTGAGCTGGGGACACTCAATACAAAGTGTCCGTCACAAACCTGAACCCATAAGTTTTACTGGGAAGAACAGACTGGTCAGAACTCAATGAATTTTTCACAATTAAAGTACGTTTCATTTTGTATTTTAGCCTCATTGCTTTATGATGTAAGAAAATTTAGGTTTATAGTTTATTGTGTGTGTGTGTGTGTGTATTCTTCTGTATGATCTTGTCCCTAAAATATATTTAAAATTCCGACGGATTCTTATGTACTTATCACGAGGGACGATCCTACCAGTCGACTCTCCACCAAAACAGAAGTCATCGAAAATTCTAATTTAGGGACTATATTAATGTCACTTTCACAATCCAGAAGTGTTGTGGGGATAACATTTCACAGAAATGAACCTTAAATTCTGAGAGGATAGAGCTTGACACTGCAACATTCTTGGTATACAGTCGCTTAGTCTGGTACACAACTATCAACGTATCGGAAGAAACGCTGACGTACAGGTAGTTTTCCTTCGACACGTTGGTAACGTTGTGTCAAATTACAAGTATCACACACCAAAATATCTCCCCATTAGAATCCCTATAAAATGAAATATAATTCTTTCAAATAACACTTCTGTGAATCTGAAATGGTTAACTTTATAAACTGATTTTGGAATGCCGAGGGCGTAATCAATGTAAAATTTTGACAAATCCCATCTCTGGCTGCAAGCGACAATTTTAAGTCACGAATTCATGGAATGTGTATACTGTAAGGCCTAAAGATGACGGCGACGACGACGATAGCAACAACTACTACCACAACGACAAAATTCTTCCTGTGTTCGTCATGAATGTGTATGTAGGAGTGTGGAAGTATGACTCAATTTAATCTCAGCCTCGGCATTAGGAGGAAGTGAGCGGTTAGCATATCGCTCCGTACACTTTACACCAGGGATAGGCTCCCAAATACCCATTTAACGGAAAGTTGAATGAGTTACAGTGTCGGTCTTGACATCCTTGAAAAGAGAAAAGTTCCTTGCGCCTAGTGCTTTCGAACGAGGCTACGGCCTGGAACACTGTTATACAATTTATCAACAACAACAAAAACAACAACA
>Ga0131853_10007410_pt1 | contig 19852 bp, 10 predicted proteins | sample TergutLab28metaG_FD_92764 | JGI IMG/M metagenome (GOLD analysis project Ga0131853, IMG submission 92764) | Labiotermes labralis P1 segment gut microbial communities from Petit-Saut dam, French Guiana - Lab288 P1 (version 2) (version 2) | ecosystem: Host-associated > Arthropoda: Insects >... | reverse complement strand
CTTCTGTATGAAGGCTCTCTTGACCCTTCATACAAAAGCAGGGGATTGACGAACTTGTCAGTCCCTTACTTTTATGAATCAGTTACTTTTATTAAGCAGCTTCTTCGTCTTTCTTTCCACCTAAGAATAGGACTAAGGCTCCTCCTACTAGGGCTAAACCTACTACTGTTAGAACGATTGTTCCCATTCCTCCTGTGTCTGGTAATTGCCAGCCACTATCTACTACGTTTAATACTTCAATGTCTATGATCCAAGTTGGTACATATACGTCTTCATCTAAATCATAGTCGAATTCGTAATCACCTGGTCTCATATATGATGTAGATAGAGTGATTGACATCCACTCGTCGATAATGCGGTATCCTTCTGGTGCTTCTACCTCACGTAACCATAAGCTGTGAATAGCATCTGATAATGCGATATTTCCAAATGTTGTGATACCATTTGTTCCAGTAATGTCATTAACATGATCGCCATCTCTATCTAAGAATGGTGTTACCCAAATTGGAGCTGCAACTGTTCCTGCATTATAAACGTAGATAATGTTCGGTTCTGCTACTGTTCCTACATTTACATAGTAACGTCCATCTACATCACTTGACGCTGTACGCGCTAATGCTGCTTCTGCTGTCGTTAACTCACGATATAGTGCGAACTCTGCACCTTCTAATGCTTGGTCTGCTTCGTTAACTTTTAATAATTCGATAAGGAATGCATAGAAATCATCACAATCTGCATCAATTGGACATTCAATTGGACAGTCTGGCTCTCCTGGTTGACATGGTGGATCTGTTGGTGGTGTTCCGACATTCCATACCGCCACGTTTGAATGTTGTCCTGGTGCATTAACATACGATTCTACAAAGAACTGTACATCTCCAGCTACTGCTAATCCATGCTCTCCTAAGTATGCACGTCCTAATGCATTGATTGCAATATGAATTCCATTATATGCTGGTGACAAATCTGTTACATCAAAGTACGCGATTGGTAATACTCGCCATACATTTGGTGCTGTTTCAAATCTACCTGTTACTGATGTTGCTGAATCTCTGAATGATAATCCTGCACTCATGATATCCGTTACACCAAAGTGTGGCAAGTTTTCAACTGCATGTGGAATTTGATGCGTTAATGTCCATGTTGCTACATCTCCTACTAGGTCTGTTAATTCCTTTGTATTGTCAAATGGTGGAAACGTAGATTTTGGATATACTGTTACATCAAAATCCCAATCACCTGGTTCTGCTGGTCTTGCAGCAATATCCACACAGCCAGTTTCTCCAAATTGTGGATGACTGTCATCTGTACATGGAATAGCTGGTCTTGCTGCTGTTCCTGTATATCTTGGAATACCTACTAGGAAGTCTTGGAAACGGATTGGAATAGCTCTACCTTCGTCATCTACACCAATGTTAGCAGGTGTTGAGTTTACTGGATTTATTACTGTTGCACCAACTGCTGGTAAGTTTACACCACCATTGTCAATCATAGCTTGAGTTACTGTTAAGCTTGGTACTTCTCTTACTAACCAGATTCCTAAGTCTAAGCCTTCAAATACAACTTCTCCATTTGCATTTGTTACTCCGTAGCGTACATCTGCAGGGCTTACTGATTCAGTATTTGCACGTACCCATGCCTCATTGCTAAGATTAGCTGCATTTGGTACTGCACCATCTACTAATTGAACACGCTCAATACGAATTGGTACACCTGGAATTCTTTGGTGATCAGCACCAATTTCATCTGCATATGGTCCTGCCGTACGAACAATTGTAAGGCTACCTTCATCATATTCCCATCTTTGATCAGCATCATATCCACCAGTCGGGAAGAAATGTAATGGGAACACATGTCGATCGTTTGCGAGTGCAGACAATCCTGGTGCTAACATTGCAACTACAAGGGCAATTGCAAGGATGTTTTTAAACATTTTTGACATAATATGTCATCTCCTTTTTTTACGCTTTTTGTGCGTGTGCGCACGTGCGTTATATTTTTTTGACCCTTCAGTTTACCCTTAGGTCAGGTGTGGTACAACGACGTGCGGCTTACATCCATGAATGGTTTATTCGTATGAATGATTTCTACTCATTGTGAGTGATTCTCAACTCACTGGAATGCGCAATCGTTATATGTTTTATTTTTTATAGTAAAATATGTTTATTAGGCTACTTCTTCTAGCTTCGCTAATTCATCTGAGGCTTTTCCTCTCAAGTAGAGGAGTACCACAAATGCAAGGCCTAATCCACCGATTAAGGTTAGGGTCATTGCACCCAGTCCTCCCGTTGATGGTAAGTCTGTAATTGGGAAGTTTCCGACTAGATATACAATATCTCCCGCTTCTCCATCTTCACATTCTGGGAATTCTGAATCTACTGTACATGTGATAGCTCTAAAGGCTGGTACTAATGATACTGTTCCACCTGCTTGCATATTGAAGCGTTCAGTTTCTTCATCCCATGTGATGATCCAGTAACCATGTGGTAATCTAAATCCACTTGGGGCTCTTGTTTCTACTAGTCGGTAAGTTCCTTCAAGGGTCAGTAATGTTTCGAATTCCACCAATCCATTGATATCACTTTCTACGTCTTCTTCTATTAACTCTAATTCGTCATCTTCTACACGATATAGATTGAATCTAGCATCTCTCAAACGTTCTAAGTTGATATGGGTTGGATAGTTAGCATCCAAGTCCATATATAAATAGTCATTTGTTTTTGTGAAGCGGAATTCATTTCCAATTGGCATATTTCCAACGAACCATGCATCTCCAGATTCACACTCTTCGAGTCCTTCTTGACAAGGAACATAGCCAAAATCAAACGGAACATCGGTGAATGGATCTTCATTTTCATCTTCACTTCTTGTAATTGTGATTGTTCGATCCTCATCAATATTGATATACCAATGACCTTCTGGAAGTCTAAATCCTTCTGGTGCTTCTGTCTCAACTAGTTTATATGCTCTACCTGCATCAAGAGGTTGTGGGAATTGAACTAATCCATTCGCGTTACTTACAATCCCTTCATGAAGAAGTATCCACTCATATTCACCCTCATCTTCGCAATCATCTTCATCTTCATTATCAAGCTCACATTCAGCTTCTATGTACTCCCAGATATAAAGATTAAACATTGCATTTGGTAGACGAGCGAAGTTAGCATTTTCTCGGTCATCATACAAGTGATTTACTTTAACAAATTCGAATTCTGTTATTGGAATCCATCTTGCATAAACTGTTGTATCTTCATAGATTGGTACTTCGAAATCAAACGGCTCTCCATCTTCTTCTTCAGTATACCAACCAGCGAAACGATAACCGTCTTTAGTTGGTTCTTCGCTTGGTTCAACTGCAGTGTCTCCATCTCTAACTAATTGATCAGGGAAATCTACTTGATCTTCGCCATCTTGTAAATCGAAGTTTACTGTGTGAAGTCGTGTCCATCTAGCAAAGAGTGTATTCCCTGTTTCACAAGGCTCATCACCTTCTTCTATTGTAACACCAATTTCACATATGGTTGTACCAGTTAAAATTGGTGTGCTGAAATCAAATAGAACGCCACCTGTTTCAGCTGTAAACCAACCATCAAATTCGTAATTTTCACGCGTTGGTACTGTCGGATAAGGATTTGTTGCAGTGCTACCATGCCTTACAGATTGCGTTGGGAAATCTGCTTCGTCTTCTCCGCCCATCAAATCAAAATCGACATCGAAGAAAATTGGATTTAATACAATTCGGATATGAGGGACACCATCTGGACCTATTACTAGTTGCTCTGCTATGTCATCTCCTGTACCGATATTAACCTCTCTTGAATAGAATCCTGGCACATTTGGTGCTTGTGCGTACAAAGCATTAAAACCTTCATCACGTACTGTGAATACACCTGGGCGTATCTGTGGAACAGGAACATCATTTTGATGTAAAGTTGAATGTGGAATTTCCACATATTCTCCTGGAGCAATTCTTTCAACCACACGCACCTCAACGTCGCGAATACGAATAAGAGGGATAATTAGTGTTCGTACAAGGATAGGATCTCCTTCAAATGAGTTGTCAAGTTGATCTTCTCGGTTAGTCCGCCCAGTAGCAGTATTCGCAGTACTAGAAAACGTCATTCGTCTTTCGCTAGTAACTGCATCATCGCCGCTTCCTGATACGATAAATTCTTCATATAGAGGGAAGAACCATTCAAAGTAATCAGAAACTGCCTGATTCATCAACGGTACAAATGTTCCGGTGTTATCAATAACATCAAACATTGTATTTTGGTGTATTCCTTCTACACGGAAGTGTTGGAAAGATCCTACCATTAACTCAACATCTTGGTTATGCCAGTTACTGTTAACGCCTTCGGTTCCTGCATACGCTTCACGAGGCTGATGAACAGTAAGTGGTGCAGTTGCTCTACGCTCATTTATAACAACATCTTCTACTGGGTAGGGATTATTATCAATGATAAGATCGAGCCCAGCTAAAGCAGTAGCACCTACAGGGATAGGAGTAAGAATCCACTCGCCCGTTTCCTCATTGACACCTGTTATTTCAACAAAACGGAAGTACATACGTGGCAATGCTAGGTTTTCTACATAAAGGTCTAAATCTAATATTGGCTCATAAACTGTCTCATTCACACCACCTCTACCGATAGCAGTTGTTGGAATATGCCCAACATTCACACCACCAAAGAGATGACGGTCAATTAAATCATCAAACCTTAATCTACCGTGCCTATTTGTAGAATGCATCCATGCGGTAGCCTCTAGCGTATCACCCCACATGACCGTTTGAACATCAAAGTGTCCTCTTACCCCTGCTCCACCTACCTCAACAGTATCAGTGTTATCAAAGGATAAGCTGGCATTCAAATCTCCACGATTACTATTATTTTCAATATCTAATCTTGGACGTATTGCTAAATTACTACCAGGCGACAAGTTTCTCATATTAGCTGGTTGATTTGGATTTACATCTGCCCAATCCGTCCATGGAAGGATACCGAACCCTTCTCTTGTTCCAGTCGGATTATTAGCAGAGCTTGTGTTAGCCCCTGGAGGTCCCTGTGGTGGTATCTCATGTTCACCATGATCATCCGTATCATTTGCAACATCATCAGATTCTTGCGGCACCCATGTTCTAATCTGGAATGGTATACGTTCCATCGGAACACTGATGACACCACTACTTAACTCATTTAAATCTCCTGTGCGAATAATACGGTAAGCTGGTGCATATCCAAGTGCTGTAATTCTAACAATTGTATAATCAGAAAGATCATCTAAGACCGTTTGCTCATTAGAACGTTGATTAGCAGGCTCATATTCCCCAGGTTTCGGATGCAGAGAGTCATTGACAATCTCACTTGGATCATCCTCTGCTGTATCTACCTGAATGAGTCCCATACCACGCATGCCATCTACTTGTAATTCTGGTGGACAAGGCCAACTTTCATCAAGACAGTTCATAAATGCTTCATTCAAGCTAACACTTGGCCAATCATCACTAATAATTAAGAAACTTGTATGGTCAATGTATTCACGGATGTTATTATTTACATCTTCAAATTCATCATAACCACGGATGATAATACGCCCGATAACTTCTCTTGTTTCAAAACCAACAACTCCATTATTACTGATAAGTCCGATAGAAGTCATTCCAGTTCTATTGATATTAATTTCATGTGCCATTGTTCCAGCAGGAACAAGTGGGAATTGGAATGCATTTAAACTTCCACCAGCTACATTGTTGCCTGCATTCGGATTGTTAAAATAAGTATTAAAAATTCTTGTATTGTTTTGTGCACCATTGAAGGTACATGGAATGCTTACACTAAAATAGTCATAAAGTGCATCACAATCAAAATTAAATCTTATTTCATGAGGCATGTTACTTGGAAGGTTCATATCCATTACTGGACGCCAACGATAGCGAACTATCCAATCACTCATTGGATCAATTTCTTCATAACCTTCTAATTCTGCTTCATTGTATAATTCAGAATCATCTAGTTCATTACCCTCTTCATCAGATAAATCAGTTACATCTTCTGACGAACCATTTAGATTTGAAGTCTCATTTGATTCCTCTCGCTCATCTATTTTTACTATTAGAACAATCAAATCTGCTTCTTCTAGTAATTCTAGTAGTTCAGCTACTTCTAATGGCCCAGGCTCTGTGTCATCAAAATCTTCTGTTCCCAATAATTCGATTAATCCTACAGCTTCGAGCAGTTCTACTAATTCAACCACTTCTATTAGGTCCGCTGCTTCTTCTGTCTCTAATATCTCTATTAATTCTGCTTCTTCTAGTAATTCAAGCAACTCTGCTACTTCTAAAAACTCATCAGATTCCAATGATTCAATCAATTCTTCTGATTCAAGCAGTTCAATTAATGCTTCTGCATCTATTAACTCAGTAGAGTATTCATCTGGAACTACTAAGTTATCTGTTTCAACTTCTACCTCATTTGGCGTTTCCTCTTCATCTACAAGCAATAAATCTAGCCCTAACTCTTCAGGAGGAATTCTATCTCTTCCTTCTTGATATGATCTGATATAGCTAAAGAATGGCTCTTGAAGATCTGCTCCACCTGGTATTTGCCAGTTGAAATATGGATAAGTTCTTAAATATTCTCCATCTACACCAGCGATTCCAATACGCCAAGGTCCACTGCTGAATCCTGGTAAGAATCCACTTGTTAATAATTCTGTATCTACTACATTAATTCCATTGCGATTTTGTTGCGTTATTGGCGCATTTGCAGCACCAGCGAATAATGATTGGAATGCTGTTCCATCTACGAATACACCGCTAAAAGTAATACCAGTAGTTGCAGCAGGCGTACGCCCTGTCATCCTTATGGTTCTAGCATTAGTCTGGCTAGTTGCTACTGCAAATCCATTGACACGAGCCGAAACGTATGCTCTTGTAATGCGAACAGCACCAGTACGGCGACGTCCTAGAATTCCATTTCCATTTCCAACCCTAGCGTTATTACCTGTTGTGTTTTCGTTGTTTCCACCCACCGCTCCAATGTTATATACATCTGTAATCTGCAATGTTCCTTGGTTACGACCAACAATTCCACCAGCTGTAACACGACCAACAATGGTTCCTTGATTAAAACTAACCTCGACACGCGCGTTCGCTTGACGTGAACGCCCAACAATTCCACCAGCACCATCCATATTACTAGATGTTGTAGCTCCAGATGCAATTGCTATTCTTCCAAAGTTTCCTGTATTTCTTATGAGTAAATCACGACCATTACTATGTGCGACAATTCCACCGGCGATTGAACGGCTAGTAGCACGTTCTGTGTTAACAGCACCATGGTTTGTTGCATAATCAATGGTTATATTTCTTGCAGAAGCCATTCCTACAATACCAGCTGCATTGTGATGTCCTCTTACATTACCATGATTATGTGCATCGTTAATTGTCAACCAACGACCTGCACCACGACCGACAATTCCAGCTGCACTATGAGGCCCCGGTGTCGTTGTATTAATATTTCCACGGTTGTATGCTGTGTTAATCGTTAACCTGGAGCCACCTGCACGACCGACGATCCCGCCTGTCGAATTTGGTCTTCGAGAGCCACCTGCATTGATATTTCCAAAGTTTCTGGCATCTCGAATACTTACACCTGCAGGTCGAATATGACCGATAATTCCACCGATTTCATTTCCACCTGTTATTGTAGCACGATTTTCAACATTAGTTAAATTTACAATCCCTGTTCCGCGCGGTGCACTCATCAATTCACCAACAATACCACCTGTACGACCTACGCGTGAATCAGTACCTGCGTTGATAACGCCATGATTTGTAACATTAGTTAAAGTAAATACTTGTCCACCTACTGGTGCGGCACGACCAACAATCCCACCTGTAGCCGTAGTTCTTCGATTCGTTGCGTTATTGTTAAGCGCGACCTTGTTTATATGACCGTAATTGCTCGTATTCTCAATTGTTAATCGCCCACGTGAACGACCAATGATACCACCCATCATCGAACGACTAGCGTTGTTGGTATGATCTGTTGTTCCTGTTGAATTACGATGTAGCAATTGTCCAGGTGTCGTTCCTGCAGGAAGTGTTTGACCAGGTCTAAGCCCGTTTCCTTCAACACCATTTTGACTGTTTCTAATAACTGTGATAGAGGAAGTTCCAGTATATCCAACTAAACCACCAAGGGTTGCATTGTTATGTTGTTGTTGAATAACACCGAAGTTTCGTGAATTATAAATGTGCAAAGTTCCTGCATTATGACCAACTAAACCACCAGCTCTACCAATTAAACCATTGGCTGGATTTCCATCTCCACCAGCTCTATTTACTTGAATCCATGCTTGATTTTCAACATTAGTAAGGCGAAGTGTCCCTCTAGTACTCAGACCACCTGCAATACCACCCATGCTCCCAAGACCTCTGATCGGATCATCCAGCGAATTACGTGCTGATGTAACAGTCGTATCAGAAATATCAACATGTCCACTGAATACAAATCCTAAAACACCACCACCACGGATAACACCCGTATTCATAGCAACAGGAGCAGGAGTTGCACCAGCGGCACCACGAGAGTTTCCACGCATATCTGTATTGACATTGTTAATGGCACGCCTATAAGTAGTGATATTAAGTGTTCCACCATCGACAGAACCTACCAATCCACCTGCCGCAGCGACTCTACCATTATTACTTCCGACTGCACCTGCACCTTGTACAAAAAACTCAATATTAGCAACAAAAATATCTATCATGTTCAAAGTCGAATTAGCACCAACTTGACCAACCAAGCCACCCCAACTTCCTGAAACTGTTGCATTAATGCGTTGTTGCATTTGCGTACGGGCACTAGTAATGTGAACATTGTCTATCGTAATGGCATCTCCTGACTGTCCAACAGTTGAACCGATTGCTAATCCGATATGAAGGGCTGTGTTTGCAGAAATATCAACTGCTCTAGTCCCATCAGCAGTGGCGTCATTAAAGAAGTTTAAATTTCGAATGATTGCACCATCACCAGCTTGTTGAACCAAACCGATCCCAGTTGCACCAGCAGTTGCACCTAATCTCAAGCCTGTTATAGTAAAGTTACCACCACTAGGGTTTTCACCATCTAAAATACCTGTAAACACACCTGGGCGACCAGAAATTCTGGCTGTAGGTGCAGTCAAGTTAGCTGTGATCCTAAAATGTCTTCCATCTGCATCTGGACCAAATTCCGCATTACCTGCTGGCCTGCTCAAAAATTGTGCAAGACGTGCATTCGTGTCAATTAAGACAACATCATCATTAAGTGGTACTGCTGCAAATGCTGCAATTTCAGCAGCCGACATACGAGCAGGAGGTGCTTCGAAGATTGGATCAAACGGCTCATATGGGGTATACTCTACATCGTCCAAATCATCATACTCATTGTCAGCAATATCAGATTCACTGTCTTCCGAATCACGACTCCTATTTTCTTCTCCAGAATCACCATTATATATGTTCCAGATTTGATTCATCTCAGCATGAATCTCGGCCATTTCTGAATCAATAGCTGCAAGATTATCAAGCGCACGCTCAAAAGTAGGACTACCAGCGTCCAGCTCATTGATTTGTGTGTTTAAAATACGCCTAACATTTTCGAGATAGACTAAGCGATCTTCTAAATGGGCAACCGGTGTTTCTCCTGAATCATCTTCTATATTATGAAGTGGATCGTTTATATTTTCAGCAAATGTGTCTGGTAAGACAGCAGCAACTAACCACACAGAGATAATTAACAAAAACAACTTAACTATATTTTTGAACCGTATAGTCTCAGTCATATTGCGTCACTCCTTTTGAATTTGAAATGTTGGATAATTATGTTTTTATCATCTTAATTCACAAAATATGCATCTCACTATTAGTAATATGCATTTTACAATTACATATTTTACAGTAGTAGACGAAAATTGTCAATATATTTTCGGAAAATTTGTCAAAAAAAGTACCAGGGTGATTGTTTGAGAGGGCTTTATTTTCTAAATTTTCTGCCTACTACTTAATTCTCAATTAGATTTCAGCAATTATACGCCCTGACTAAAAATTATTCTCCCATTAATCATGAATTTTTCAAAATAAAAAATCGTGATTTCTATTGTCACTACAACATAAGAAAGCACGATTTTAAAAATTTTTTTATAATTGTTTTTTAGCTCACTAGTAAAACTCTAATTTTTCAGGATAACCATATTTCAACTTTTTTTTCCTCAATTTATGGAGCAAGTAATCCAATGTTGCAGGTGTTAATTTATTAAGCTTTGGATAATCCGGCAACCTATTAATTTCTGGCAGTTTAATTCCATTTTCAGTAAATGAGACATCAAATCCCATATATTCAATTTCAGGTAAAGACTCAGCTATTTCTAATATTTTTTTACGCACAGCATTCCATTCTGGCAAATTACCTTCCAATGTGACACCTGTATCAGGATGTTTGCTACAACTTTCCGTGGTAGTGTCTTTAACTCGAATTGCATTACAAAAATACCCTGTTTCAATGTCCAAATCTACACTAATTCCACCTGCACCTATATTATCCACACCACCAGTCACTTTGGTGCCAAAACGCATATAACCATTTCCGATTTGAGCTTTTTTGCCATCTTTTTTGAAAACCGTCATTCGAGCTGTATTAACAGAACCTGAATAAATCCTTGAAATGTCTGGATGTTGCACAATAAATTCAGTTATAAGATATTGATTGTTAATGTCGTCCAAAAGCGTAATAATATCTTTTTCCGTAGCCTCTTTTTTATTCAAGTAATACTTTTCGTCTTGATAACTGAATCTGAAAAATCCGGCACCATGGGTTCCTTCATCAGGTTTTAATGCTAAAACGCCTTTTTCACGTACCAACCGGAAAATATCCTCATAACTCGACTTATAGTCAACTGGACAATCCATCAATCGAATGATGCGATTTTTTTCATTTTTAAAAGAAATAAGATAATAATACGCCGGCAAACACTCATTAAAATCTCTCAAAATATACTTAATTGTAACTTTATCTTCGAACCATTTCCGATATTTATTGTTAACATGCCCCAAATAGGAATATTCAAAATCAGAAATGAAATCAAATTGATTAGATTCATTAATCCCATACTGCACAATTCGATTGGGCAAAAATCCTCGATCACGTGCCCAGGATTCTTTTTCAATCGGTAAGTCAAAATTAGGAATATATTCTAATATAAGAGGAGACGTTCGAAATGGATAATACCCTCTTGGATAACGCGCTTCGACATCTTTTCTTCTCTCTTCCTTTTTTTGTTGTTTTAGTTCGTATTCTGGATTTGAATAGTTATTCTTCTTATCTAGAAAACGAGCGTATAAATAATCATTTATTTCGGAGCAAAAACCTTCATTACATAGTGGAAATTCTGGATTCGAGTTCATCCTTACTATCTTAAAGTCTTCTGCTGTTTTGATGATGTCGATAGAAAAAAATTCTAACTGGGGAGTGTATTTACTAAGGGAAATAATTTCCTTTTCCAACTCATCAAACTGAAATTTGGTTTCTTTTTTCCAGGTTGGCATCTTATCTAATAGCTCGTACACTGAAAAAACATTAGCAATCTTAGGATTGTCACCCTCTGTATTTAGTACATAAACACGATAAACCTCATTTTCACCCAAAGCATCAAGCTCCAAATACTCAACTAATAGATTAACATCCGTTTGCCAATTATTGGTCATCATATCTTCTCTAAATATTATTTTTTTGATTTCATCGCTGGTTTTCGCTTCATTATTTAAGTAGAATTGATTTTTTGAATAAAAAATTTTAACTCTTTCCTTCGTGGTATTCCCTGTCAAAAGAACTGGTTTTTCCTTTATCAATTTCAGCATGCCTTCGAAATTTTCTTCATATTTTTTAGAAATAACGCGCCATCCGTCTTCTCGCTTATAAAGATGGTAATGTAATGTTTCAAAAAGATGCTTGAATGGTTGATAAATTTTTCGAGCAGTTATTTTATCGTCTAACCATTTTCCATATTTTTCATTCATCGGTAGAAGGTACTCATATTGCTCAAGTGTTATTCTTTCCATGCGATTTCCCTCTTTTCAATTGTAATCTTTTACTTATGATAGGATTCGTTCCCATTAATTTTAAACGCTCTGTACACTTGTTCTAACAACATTAATTTAAACAACTGGTGGGGAAAGGTCATTTTTGAAAAACTTAGCTTCAAATCTGCCCGCTTCTTAACTTCATCAGCTAACCCCACTGATCCCCCAATGACAAAAACAACATGACTTTGTCCATAAATTCCAATCCTCTTGATTTTATCCGCTAACTCCTCCGAGGATAACTGCATCCCAAAAATATCCATCACGATCAAATAGGCATTCTCTGGAAGTTTGCTCAAAATCAATTTCCCCTCTTTTTCACGCACAATTTCTAAATCCTTCTCAGATGCCTTCTCTGACAAAGCTTCATCCTTAACCTCAATCAATTCTAACTTACAAAATCTACTAAGTCTCTTTTTAAATTCATCAATACCTAGCTGCAAATACTTATCCTTAACTTTCCCCACAGAAACAATCGTTACTTTTATTCCCATGCTACTTTCACTTCACTTCCCGACAACTGATACTTAGCTTTTTTTTCACATTCACGACATCCTATTCCAGTATGAGCTACTTCACTCATAATAGGCATTTCCTCATTTTCATCTAAAAACACCTCTAAAAGTTCCTCCATATGCCATTCACAGCTATATATTATTCTATTCATGGTTAAGCCCCACCTTTTTTCTAAACGACTTACTATTACTTGTAATAACAATAATCACTAATGACCCTAAAACAATTAACCCTGCAATCGGATAAGGTGCAGACAATTCTGTGCTCCCTGCCGCCCATTCCAAAGCCTGTACAATAAATGGCATAAGAAAAATACCAATATGAGCACATAAAAGCACACAGGCAGTTGACAGTCGCTGTTGTTTACCAATCGTTAATTTTGAAATAACATTGATAATCACTGGTACAATCCACCCAAGTACAAAGGCACTCATTAGAAATCCAATAACTAACACTGCAAAATTTCCATTTGAAAATCCCATCATAAATTGAGATGTAACCAATAATAGTGTTCCTAAGTATAAAACTTTTTTCCCAAGCAGGTTATTTAATCTGCCAAAAAAGCTCGCCGCAAGAATACCAAGAAGCGGCTTGAATCCAACCCAAAGACTAGCATTATACCCTTCACCCATTATTTCAGTGGCCAAAGCAGGAAATCTAATGGCAATCATAGAGCTAGAAATTGCAACAATCCCGACAAATAACGCCAAAGGAAATACAACCATTGGAATTTTAGCATCACTCCCCTGAGTATTCCCTTGATGATTACTATTAGCATTCACTTCTGGAATTTTCCATGCAACAAGCGCAGCAATCACAAAGAAAATACCATTGGTCACAAAACTAAAACTCCAACCAAATATAACCAAACCACCCATGACCAATGTTAACACTGATTGACCCAACATTTCAACGGCACTTCGGTAACCAATCAGCGTAGCACGCTCTTTCTCATCAAATAAAATATTAATATAGCTGACAGACGGTGTGAAAATCAAACCTTTACCCGCTCCAAACATAAATCTACTGATTAAAAAATAACTATAACTGGTATCGTTAAACAATGGCATAATGCCACCTATCCCTGAAATCAAAAGCCCAGCGATAACAGTTTTCTTCATCCCAAACTTACCAATGATAACATCACATAAAACAACAAAAATTAAAGTTGTAATGCTCGGGACTGTCACAAGTAATTCACTCTGCGTTTGTGTAATACCTAGACTATCTCTAATTTCTGGCAAAATGCCGACTGCTGCTGTGGCACTTAGCAAAATAAATGAGATGGATAAAACAACGAATTTTAACATAAATTTACACCTACTAATCAAATTTCAACAATATGAGATGGTCTCATCGGATAAGTCATATGAATATTCAATCGCGACATGTCGACTCGACGTTCTTTTAGAACATCTTTCATTGTCATCAAAGCTAAATCAGGAAGATTAGCTTCTTGACTGATATGAGAAAGAAAGACATGCCTCGTGTTTTCCCTCATCAACTTGCTAAATACATATGCACCATCCTCATTAGACAAATGACCATAATCACTGAGAATCCGTTGTTTCAACGGCCATGGTCTTCCAGACATATGTAACATCTCTACATTATGATTTAATTCCATGATATAAAGATCCGCACCTTTGACAACTTCCATCACTTTTTTAGAAACATACCCTGTATCGGTTAAACAAACAACTTTCTTTCCATCTCTTTCAACCACATAACCTACTGGATCAGCCGCATCATGAGACAACGGAAAAGGTGTCACTTGAAAACCTGCAACCTCAAAAGCTTTATTCTTCTCAACATTCCTCACAGGAATATCCGTTTCTTTTAAAATCCCCTTTTCATAAATGGCATTCGTTGTTCCAACCGTTCCCCACACTCTTAAACCCAATTTTCTTGAAACCACGCCTACACCCTTAATATGATCAGAATGCTCATGGGTCACAAGCACATTCTTAATTTTACTCACGTTTAAATCAGTAAACGAAATCAGTTCATCAAACTTTTTATAGCTAACGCCACAATCAATTATAATTGACTCTTCTTCACTTTCAATCACAACAACATTACCAATACTGCCGCTTGTTAATAAACAAACCTTCACCTATAAACACCTAATTTCTATTCACTAACTCCCCCCTTTAAAATGACGAAAACCAACCTCAAGAGAGGTTGGGAATTCACTATTTTATTACTTCTAATCCACCCATATAAGAGCGTAATGCCTCAGGAACTGTAATAGTCCCGTCTTCATTTTGATAGTTTTCAATAATTGCAGCCATTGTGCGTTCAATTGCTAAACCTGACCCATTTAACGTATGAACAAACTCTGGCTTGCCTTTTGCTTCACGACGGAATTTAATATTAGCACGTCGTGCTTGGAAATCTTCAAAATTACTACAAGAAGAGATTTCCTTATATGCTTGATAAGATGGCAACCATACTTCGATATCGTAAGTTTTAGCTGATGAAAATCCAACATCACCGGTGCATAATTCAATCACACGATATGGCAATTCTAATAATTGTAAGACCTTCTCAGCATTGATCAATAATTTTTCTAACTCGTCATAAGATGTTTCTGGAACAACAAATTTAACAAGTTCAACTTTATTAAATTGATGCTGTCTAATAATTCCTCTTGTATCGCGACCTGCTGAACCAACCTCTGATCTAAAACACGGGCTATATGCTGTGTAATAAATCGGAAGTTGTTCAGCTTCTAAAATTTCATCAGCATATAGATTTGTAACTGGAACTTCTGCAGTAGGAACTAAAAAATAGTCCTCACTTTCAAGTTTAAATGCATCTTCTTCAAACTTAGGGAGCTGACCTGTACCAGTCATACTTTTACGATTGACAATAAAAGGAGGTAAAATCTCGTCATATCCATGCTCCGTTGTATGCAAATCAAGCATAAAGCTAACTAGCGCACGTTCTAGTCTTGCACTTGCTCTTTTATGAACCACAAAACGACTACCTGTGATTTTCGCTGCACGTTCAAAATCAATGATATCAAGCTCCGTTGCTAAATCCCAATGTGCTTTTGCTTCAAAGGTAAATTTACGAGGTTCTCCCCATTTTTTCATTTCTACATTGTCATCTTCGTCTTTTCCAAACGGGATTGTTCCACGTGGAACATTTGGTGTCCCTAATAATGTTTCGCGGATTTTTTCATCAATGACACGTAATTTATCATCAATTATCTTAATGTCATCACCAATGCCATCAATTTCATCCATAAGTTCAGTAGTATCTTTCTTCTCCCGCTTGTACTCACCAATTTTCTTAGAAAACTCATTGCGCTTAGATTTTAATGCTTCAACTTCAAGAATTAATTTCTTACGTTCCTTATCTAGCTCTACGATTTCGTTTAAATATGAGAAGTCTTCACCTCTCGTTTCTAACGCTTTAATAACCTCTGCTGTATGATCTACAACTCGTTTTAAATCTAACATATTGATCCTCCTTCACAACTCTTACTCTATATTTGAGAAAACTAATGTTCCACGTGGAACATTAGTTTCATTTCTATTCTTCAATTACTTCTTCAACTTGTTCTAGATTTCCTAGTGAATCATCTGCTACTACATTTTCGGCATTTTCAATCAATTCAGTCTGCTCTTCCTCGTCCTCTTTTTCAGTTAAAGAAATACTTGTAATAGATTGTCCATCGGCAACTTTCATCACCTTAACGCCTTGAGTAGAACGTCCAGAAGTTGAAATTTGATCCACTGATGTTCTAATGATAACACCGTTATTCGTAATAATTAATAAATCTTCTTCACCATTAACAGTCTTCATTCCTACAAGTGCACCTGTTTTTTCAGTAATATTAATGGTTTTAACACCTTTAGTTCCACGACTTGATTTACGATACTCTTCAATTGGTGTTTGCTTTCCAAGTCCATTTTCAGAAATAACAAGAACTTTTTGACCCTTTTCAACAATTTCCATATTAATTGCCACTTCGTTCTCGCCTAATTTAATACCACGAACACCAGCTGCAGTACGCCCCATTTGTCTAATTTGCTGTTCATCAAACCATACAAGGTTTCCACCACTTGATGCAATAACAATTTCAGTATTTCCAGTTGTTTTTCTAACAGATAATAACTCATCCCCATCGCGAATGGATAAGGCAATCTTACCATTACGATTAACACGAGCAAATTCAGACAAACTTGTTCGCTTAACAACACCATGCTTTGTTGCAAAGAATAAAAATTCATCTTCTTTGAACTCTGACACCGAGATAACAGCACTGATCACTTCTTCTGGTCCTAAGTCAATTAAATTAATGATCGGTATCCCTTTTGCTGTACGAGACGCCTCTGGAATTGTATAAGCCTTCTTCACATACACTTTTCCAACATTTGTAAAATATAACAAATGATCATGAGTAGATGTGGTCAACAACCTTCTTACAAAATCATCATCATTGGTTCCCATGGCTTGAATACCACGACCACCACGATTTTGTTGACGATATGTGCTTGTTGGTTGACGTTTCACATAGCCTTTATCAGTAATCGTAATAATAACTTGTTCACGAGGAATCAAATCTTCATCTTCAATATCAAAATCACCACTAATGGTAATTTCAGTCTTACGTGCATCTGCATGCTTTTCCTTAATCTCTATCAAATCTGTACGAATAATTTTATAAACTCTATCTTCATTAGCAAGAATATCTTTTAAATCAGCAATCAATAATACCAATTCATTATACTCTGCTTCGACTCTATCACGTTGTAGACCTGTTAATCGACGCAATTGCATATCAAGAATGGCTTTACCTTGAATTTCTGTTAATCCAAACTCAGACATCATAGCGTTCATTGCTAATTCATCAGTCTGAGAACCTCTAATAATAGCAATAATACGATCAATATTATCTAAGGCAATGCGATAACCCTCTAAAATATGCGCACGAGCTTCAGCTCTTTTAAGTTCGAATTTCGTTTTACGCGTTACAACTTCAAATTGATGGGCCACATAATGAGATAAAATTTCCTTTAAATTCAATACTTGAGGTTTACGATTAACCAGAGCAAGCATGTTAATGCTAAAGGAAATTTGCAATTGGGTTTGTTTAAATAGCTGATTCAACATAACACCTGCATTAACATCACGGCGAAGCTCAACAACAATCCTTGTTCCCTCTCGGTTCGATTCATTACGAATATCAGTAATCCCGTCAAGACGCTTTTGTTTTACCAACTCTGCCATCTTTTCAATCAATACTTCTCGATTAACTTGATAAGGGATTTCTGTTACGATAATGCGTGCCTTCCCACCACCATCTTCAACAATTTGAGCTTTCGATCTAATAATGAACTTACCTTTACCAGTTTCATAAGCTTCTTTAATCCCTTTGGTTCCGAGAATGGTTGCTCCAGTTGGTAAATCTGGTCCTTTAATATGTTCCATTAATTCAGAAATTTCAATATCGCGGTTATCAATATAAGCAACACAACCATCAATAACTTCTCCCAGATTGTGTGGCGCAATATTTGTTGCCATACCTACTGCAATCCCGGTCGTACCATTAACAAGCAAGTTAGGAAATTTAGCTGGCATAACAGAAGGCTCAGTCTCTTCTTCATCAAAGTTAGGCACAAAATCAACTGTGTCTTTATTAATGTCTTTCACCAATTCCATTGCCAATTTAGACATTCTAGCTTCTGTATAACGCATGGCAGCAGCACCATCGCCATCTACTGAACCAAAGTTACCGTGCCCATCTACCAATGGACTTCTATAACTAAAATCTTGTGCCATGCGCACCATGGCATCATAAACGGAAGAATCACCATGAGGGTGATACTTCGCAATAACATCCCCGACAATACGGGCAGATTTTTTATAAGGCTTGTCACTATGCATGCCTAAATCATTCATAGAATATAAGATGCGACGATGAACAGGTTTTAAGCCATCACGAACATCCGGCAATGCACGAGCAGCGATAACACTCATAGAATAATCAATAAATGATTGCTTCATTTCACTAACCAAACTTTGCGGTTTTATTTGGTCCGTACTCATTACTTCACTTCCTTCCTAATCACCTGTGGTGATTAATGCCTTGAATATTATCCAACCAATTCCAAGACTTCGTTCAATTTTTCAACTAAAGGAGAAATATTATCCTTTATTTCTTTCCAAATAATTTGCTTGTGAGAAGTACTATGTCCATGAACAGAGGCATTTCTCGCTGAAATAACAGCTCTCCATGGAATTGGGAGTTTTGATTGCAATTCACTTGACATTCTGTTGCTGATCGTTCCAATTTGCATCAAAGCAAATGTACACGCATAATTTACTTGGATATTGTCTCGATAAGTTTCAAAATCTAATCCCTCTGTAAATAACATTAATTGTGTCGCATATTTTTGGATTCGCTCCAATTTACCTTTTTCATAATTAGCTGAATCAAATAGTAAACTTTCATTTGAGTATTCTGACATAATAAACCTCCTCTAATTAAACATCTAAATAAATTTAGACGTCTAAATTTGCATATGTGGCATTTGCATCAATAAATTCACGGCGCGGTTCAACACGGTCGCCCATTAAAATATCAAATATTTCATCAGCTTCCATGGCATCTTCTAAAGTTACTTGAAGTAATGTTCTAACCTCTGGATCCATGGTTGTTTCCCATAACTGTTCCGCATTCATTTCTCCTAGACCTTTATAACGTTGAATATTTGGTCTTGGCGTAGGTGCAAGTGATGCCATATGCCCTTCTAATTCAGATTCATGATACAAATATTCAATTCTTTTACCTTGTGTGACTTTAAACAATGGCGGTTGCGCAATATAGATGTAACCATTTTCAACCAATGGCTTCATGTAGCGATAAAAGAATGTTAACAATAAAGTTCTAATATGAGCACCATCTACATCCGCATCGGTCATAATAACAACTTTGTGATAACGTGCTTTTTCTAAATCAAAATCATCACCAACACCTGTTCCAATGGCATGAATCATACTTTTAATCTCATTATTTGCATAAACCTGATTAATTCTAGCTTTTTCAACATTTAAAACTTTACCTCTAAGTGGCAAAATCGCTTGGAATTTGTTATCTCGTCCTTGCTTCGCTGACCCGCCTGCCGAATCACCCTCGACAATATAAACTTCTGAAATAGATGGATCTTTTGATTGACAATCCGCCAATTTACTTTT
>Ga0131853_10007408_pt1 | contig 19854 bp, 26 predicted proteins | sample TergutLab28metaG_FD_92764 | JGI IMG/M metagenome (GOLD analysis project Ga0131853, IMG submission 92764) | Labiotermes labralis P1 segment gut microbial communities from Petit-Saut dam, French Guiana - Lab288 P1 (version 2) (version 2) | ecosystem: Host-associated > Arthropoda: Insects >... | reverse complement strand
TCGGTTTTACCAATGCCTTTTTTGGAATGACACGAAACATGAGCGGCGGCGGGCAACACGGCGAATTGTTTGCACTTAGCGGCAACAACTGGGTACGTCTCGTGCATTTAACCTTTTCTACGGGCAGTACCCCGTTTTCCAATGACTTAGAAGGATATTCTGCATTAATTCCAAGGTGCGTAACCTCGCTTTATTCAGAAGAAAATTTCATGGAAGTTGGAGATATTGAGCCTTTTTCCATGCGTTTGAGAGCAAGTTTTGGTAGCGAAGGTTGGTTTGAGTTCAATCGTCCCACGCCCGTTCCTTTAGACGGCAGGGTTATTTTATCCGGGTTTTACTCGTGGCTTGTCAACATTACTCTCACATTTAATGGCAATGGCGGCAGATTTTCAAACAACACTACAACGCAAACGCGAACCGTGCAACGACAATTGGGAGTCACCCGGATTGGCAACAACTTCCCTCCTGACCCAACAAGAATCGGGCATGAATTTGTCGGATGGTTTGACACGTCTGCCACAACAGGTGGTACAAGAATCACTGAAAATACAAGTATAATCGGAAACAGCACTTTTTATGCGCGGTGGCGACCCTCTATAACCATCGTCACCCCTGCCAATAACGCTACTATAAACCAAGGAAGGGACGTGTTCGTTGCGTGGGTATCAAACTCCCAAGCAACGCATACAATTACCCTGCGAAACCAGAACACAGGCTCAACGCCCATTTACAATCAATGGGTTCAAGGTTTTAATTTCACCATAGACCAAAGCCATCTCACCGCAGGACACAGATTCCGGATTGAAGTTACCGCGACAATTGATAACGTCACAACCCGCCGGACGGTGGATTTTGTCGTACACGCCGATACGCCGGGAATAAATGTGGTAGTTAGAGATAGCGCAAACAGACCTATCCCCGGCGCGTTAGTTCAATTTGTCAGATATGTAAACAATAATGGGCATAGAATAACCTTCAGAACAAACGCAAACGGCATTGCTATTTACCCGAATGCTCCGGCGGCAAATTGGGGCATAAATGTTACACACCCGGATTTTGCAAGCACTTCCGCTACATCGCGAAGAATAACTCGCACAAGCACAACGCAAACCCAACGCGAAGATTTTACAATGAGTGAATCCGCCTCCACTTTCCGAAACCTCGGGTGGTCGCATTTTCTGCATGGTATGGGTACTCCGGCTAATCCGGGATATGAATTATCCTCCGTATACGGATATAGGGCATATGTAGATAGCCCACTGCACATTCATAATGGGATTGACCTAATAGCTACATCGGGTACGACTGAGGGCAGAATTGTAACCAGCCCCTTTGATGGTCAGGTTTTGGAGATTCATAGAAATAGTGGCTCTGCGGGATTTGGTATTACGATAAGTTCTGAAACCCCTATCGGCGAGTTCTACATCCGGTTTCTTCATTTGCAGTATCTCCCCGCGAGAGCGGATGGCACCCTTTTACAAATAGATGATTATGTAAACGCCGGTGCGGAAGTAGGACGATTGGGCGGCACAAGGGGACCCGGTCGTTCTCTTGTAATACACAAGCACTTTGATGTTCACCACAATCACAATCCTGCCTCCCCCAATAGTGCCTCATTTGAACGCTCCGTAGACCCAAGAGCTTTTTATCCAGAAGGACTTATGAGGCAATGGCCATCCATGAATATTCAACCATAACTTAAAAGCGACAGGAGGATTTAGCGTGAGAAGACATTTTTTATTGATACTAATTACTGTGAGCACACTGGTTTTATCAGCTTGCGTCGAAGAACCAATAGCAGTAATTGATGAACAGGTGGATGAGTATTATACTACCATTGCAGAAATAGTTGCTGTTGAGGATTCTGAAAGTGAACAAATTGATGAGTATTTTGAAACAGCCATTGTTATAATGGAGAAAGATGATGCAAGTGAACACATTGAAAGTCTCCCCTCTGATGCTATTGGGGGAGATTATAGAGAGTGTTTTTTTCACACTTATACTTTTTGTGGCGGATGGATATTCGACATCTTCATTGGCGAAAAAATCGTAAGCTTTGAAGATTTTAGTGATTGGGTGATACCGTTAAGGGCGATGCGTTCTTCTCCCTATGATGAATGTTTGGTTAATATTGTCACCTTCCTTGAGCATTTTAATATCTCAAGAGAGGCATTACAGCTAGTTATAGATGGTCTTCATCCATTTTCTTGGACACACATCAATTTGGATGTCCTCTACAGTGGGGATTGGGATTTAATCAACCAATATTACCACATCGAAAATCAAGAGTTGCATAGCCAGTTAACTGAAGAGCGGCGTGAACAGTATTTTTCCGAAAGGATGATGGATTTACAGCAAATCGTTAATGACAATGTTAGCGGTCAATATTCGATATACTTCCATGATGTTTGGACATTCACAAATTCCTTAAGCTACCTATCCAAAAATCGAGCTATCAAGTGGATGGAAGATTTAATTGCCGCAGGCGAATATGACAAGGTGAACATTGTCGAGTTTACAAATTTCGTTGTTACAGCTTCTGCCGGTTGGAACAGAGAAGCGTTTGAGAGAAGGTTAGTAGAATTTGACATGCACCTTTTCACACACTACAACCCTAACGTAATTTTCTCCCGTGACCCGGCACTGATTAAAAACTACTATTCCATAGAAAACGAACCTGTTCACACAATGCTTATAGAAACTGCGTTTGATGAATATGTAACGGTACACGGAATGCCTGATACAAGTTGGATGCTTGATTAGGACAAATCTAGAAAAAAACTAATATTTTTTTTGATTACAAGCACTTACAGGCTTAATTGTTTAAGTTTTAAGTGCTTTTTTCCCATTACCGATGATGCCGTCGGTTGTACTTAAATTAGCAATAAAATTACTGCGGAGAGGTGGGTTACGTTGGAAATGCATTGTAAGGATGACGATAATTTACTACAAACAGTAACGATTGAGTTGACCGATTCCAACAACATACATTTTCCTTTTGAGTGGTTTACGAATCTTAACATAGGATTCGGCTATGTACAGATTACACTTGTCGGTAATAGAATCGTAATTCACAAACCTACTGTCGCCAATGTGAAGTACAACGCGCCTTGTAAGGCAGGAGAAAACAGTTATATTCGTTCTCTTAACTTGTTCAGTATTCGCGTTCCGAAACAACTTCTCTTACAGCTTGACATAAAGGACGGCGATAAAGCAGACCTAATCCTTGAAGAAAACTGTATATCAATATACAAGCACATAGGCGATAATTCTGAGGCTCCGGTAAGCGAAGCACAAGACCCGTTAATGGCGTTCTGTTGTGTATGCACTAAATTGCTTTACACCGAGAATTTTGTAAATTCAGCACTGAAAAGTATCAAACAAAAAAGGCGGCTTTCGCCGCCGTGGAACTTTTTTTATTTTTCCCATGTATCTTGGGAACGGGAGCCACACCGTTTCTTGCTATGTTGTTTTTTTGGCAGGAACGGAGGTTGGAGCATATCTGCTTTTGTTACCATACATTTCACTTTTTAAAAAACGCCGGAGGCGGTTTACGCCGCCTCCATACAAGGTATATAAGATGTACATGGAGTACATTTTTTACAGTTTGAAAATATATGCCTTGCCAACAGTATTATATGCAATGACACGGATTTTATTAGAGACATTTTTTGTAAAAATAAGTGAGGTTTGATTATGCAACAATATCCGAAACCGGATTTAAGGATAACGGCGGCTTGCTTCTTATCATTCTTCACTTGCCGATATTCGTTTGTGCGGCGTTGCATTTTCCATGCCCTCCATGAGTTGGCACATTTTAAGGAGTTCCTCGTCGGGGATTTCCTTGCCTCCGCCGGATGAAGGCCCAAAAATCTTGTGTTTTTGAATAAACGCACTGTAAAACGCTTCTTCTTCACGGTGGTACAGGTCTTTGTAAAAGCCGAACATAAAATTTATTTCCAACATTTGCGCGGTTGTACATTTGATACCCAATTCACCCGACACTTTGCGCCCTCCGCGCCTGTAGGCATATGTTTCAAGGCTGTTGGTTGCCATAATCTTAGAAATTATTTGAAGCAGCAGCTTCCCGTCTCGCTTGTTTCTCCATTTGAAATTATGGACTTGCACGGCTTCATCTTCAATGTCTGCCTCTGAAATGCCATGCAGTTCCATAAGTTCGTAAAGTTTGCTGAGAGCCGCTTCGCGCTCATGCGCATTTGCAGTACCATCCGCAAGTGCTTTAATTTTACGGAGAGTAGAATTTATATCCGCCATTACTAAACCTCCTAATCATCGTGTTTTTAAAGGTCGTGCGTTCTCCTGTCAGCTCCCCGGTATTTCAATATAAAAGTCGCCGCTGTCCTTTTGGCGGAAGCGGCGACAGGTTTGTTTATGCGGCAAAGTCCTTTATCTCTTTGTATGCAAGTTTCGTGTTTATGCCGACTATTTTGGCATACATCGACACGGCGCTCAAGCCTTCCTTACAACGAAAACAATAGAACAAACCGCGGTCTTTGTTGATTGATGCGGTTGGCTTTCTATGTCCATTGTCACAAAAAGGACATCTGCATCTAATCTCAGGCTTATCGGTGTCTTTCATATGGATGTTACATTGCCTTGCGACTTCAACGATTGAAATTTGATTTAGTAGAATTAGCCCCACCTCCTGTGGTTTTCTCTAATTTTTTTTGCTTCAACATCTACACTTTCCAGTCCATTCCACTTAACGATTCAAAGATGTATTTCCGTATAGTTTCGGCATGGCACCGTTTTGGTGCGCACCAGCAAAACAGATTTAGCTTGCCGTATTTCTTGTATAAGGCTATTAATCGGTCAAGCTCCATTTTAAAAGCCGGATTGTTTGCAGCCTGCCTATAGAAATATTCCGCGTATTTTTCGCAAACATCATTTATTCCGGCTTCGGTCTTTAAATGATACGGATTGCCTAAAACAGAACTCCGGTCAACTTTTACATCCCATTCGTTTTGTGGTTTATATCGCCTTAAATTTAATATCGAAACCATGCAATCCCCCTTAACCGGCTTTAGCCGCCTTGATAGTAAAGCGACGGTGTGATGATTTAACCGTGTATTGCGCGTAGATTTCCGGCTGTTCAGATTCCAACAGCTTTGCGTTAAACCGTTCTTGCATAACCGTTTTCCACTTGATAAAACTATCCCCAATAATGCCCATCTCATTTTCGCCTAACATTTGCTTTAACAGGTTCGCGGCTTTTTGTTTTTGCTCTGTGAGTTTTTCCAACTGCTCATTTGCGTGACTATATTGACAAATCAGTGTAGCGGCACTGTCGGGTAAATTTATTTTAGAAAGCGGTACGCTGTTGGGATATTTTCGGGAGAGGAAATTAGCGCACGCGTCGGAACCGTCCGGGAGTGGAGGCACATCATCTTGAACGTGCGTCCAAAAATCCCGTTCATATCGGATTAACATTGAAATCGCTTCTTCGTCTCGTTTAATGAATTTCCATTTAAACGTATTTCCCCCGATAAGCACTGCAATGTATATACCATTGAATCCGGTAACGCAAAGATAATGCTGGGTTTGGAGGAAATATTCATGCGGTACTTTGTCGCCTTCCCACTCATCGGCTTTGAAAGCGTTCGCAGTCTTTGCCTCAAAAATACATTTTCCATGAGTTGGACAGCGGCAAACGCCATCAAGATTAGCGAGCATAAAGGGATAGTCCACACTTTGCAGGATTTGATTAACCGTGATAACTTTAATTCCCGTTCGTAAAGAAAACTCGTCTCTTATTAACGATTCCATGCGCGACCCCCAATAGGCGGCTTCCCCTGCTTCTTCCGGTGGAACTTGTCCCGTTTTTTCCAACCACAATTCAATGGGTGATTTATATTTATTTACCCCGCAAACCGTAGCCGCATCGGAACCGCCGATTCCACGATTGCGATATGCAAGCCAGTCCTCGCGGAAAAGTACTTCCGTGGATGCCAGCACAACTGCCGCCAACTCAACACCTCCTTATGATTCCTCTTTTATCAAGCTTACAGGGCAGACGTTACAATCGTAACCTGCAAAAACACCTTCACATATATCATCGCAAAGGTCTACGCCCCTACCATCCCACTTTTTTATCCACCGATACAATTCCTCCGGTGTTGGGAAATTTCGACGCGACAACACAAGTTTCTCGCGGATGCAGGTGTCAATGCCTACGCTGTCCCAAAAACAAAAAAGACTTGCACTACCAATCTGTTCGTTTTTCTCAGTGTCATACGCGCTTACGGCTACTGCTGAACCTTCCGGGTCTGCTTCCCATCGGGGCGAGGATTCTTCGGTTGTTCCATCGTTTTTTTTGGAATTTGCGCCCAAATAATAATTTCCGCGTTCGACAATTACGGTTGAGTGTTTCACGTAGCATCAGCCTTTCATTTTTGTTTACCGACTTACTCCTCGTTCCCGATGCCGGAACAAGTCCATCAACATAGTTATCCCCTGGTATCAATTTCGCTTGGGATGAAAAACCACTTTAAGTTATTGAGTCTGGAATTATAATTCAGCTTTGAATATGCATAAAAACAGGACTGCGCTGTAAATTCGGCGTAGTCCCATCAATGCACATATATTTAACGAGCAATTTATGCTGCCTTATTTTTTGCAACAACAGCATTAATAAGCTCGCTCTCGCGTTCCTTTGCCATATCAACCGCACGGGCAAATTGCTTTGCAGTGAAACGTTGGGTTTCAAATAAAAGCCGGCTCTGCCCCGAAAACATTGTAAAACTAACCATACCATTTGCTTTTGTGACAGGTGTTACCGATAGATAAAAACCTCTTGGTGTTACACCGCCGCTAAAGTAATTTTGACCGCCTTTATTGTAAGAGACGCTGACTTGCAAATGAGTAGCATCTTTGAGGTCGTCGCGTTCGACGTACGTATCATGTTTTTTCATTTTTCAACAACTCCTTTATTTTATGCCGCTTGATAGCTGGCAAGTAAATTATATTTACCGAAAGTTCCTTCTTTTTCTTCGAGATGAACATTTTGAATATTCTTACCCACTACGATACCCTGCTGACCGGCCTTTACGTAGGCAGACTTTATTTCACCGCTGCTGCAATCACAAAGTTCCAACAATTGGCTACCCTTACCGGAAGGTTTAATGCTGTGGATTTTGTATAACGGTGGAACAAGAGCCAAGGGAGCTTGCTTATCATTAGATAATGGAGACGTAGGTTGCGGTGGATTGCTAATTGCGTTTTGTGGTGTTGACGGAGCAGTTGGTTGTGTGGCTGATTGGTTGCCGGCAGTTGGGTTGTTCGCGGCAACACCAAACAGATTTTTAACAGCGGCTTCATAAGTAGCTTTAAGTCTGCCTTTTTGATTTTCCTTGATGACATAACCTTTTCCGCGTGGCTCTACTTCAACCCAAACACCGTCAATTTGATATAAATAACGGCCAATGCCCCATAATACCGCCGCTCGCTTAAAGGCATCACTCAGCCCGCCCTTGGTAGCTTCAATGTCAGAGTTTTCTGCACCGTCATGCTTTGTTACCCATTCGTTGCGTTCTTCGTTGAAGATACTTATGCCACAGATTTGTGCGTTGTTTTGCCACGGAGAATATTGATTTGCCCATTTATAAGTGCCAACGGTTTCATCCAGTCGCTTTTGTATGGCGCGGCTGTCTAAATAGAACACAGCCATCCCCTTGGTTTTATCGTTGCTGTAGACTTGTATTTTTGCTTTCACCTCTTCAAATGAAAATGGTGCCAACAACAGCTTGATAATTTCTTGGTTCATGATTTTTTGCTCCTTCCGTTTAGATAATTACATCTGTCCTTACGGTCTTCTCCGTCAGTTTAGCGCAACAAAAACGCGGGCGATATAGGCATCTTTCGCGGTTTGTTCCCTTTCGCCGTAAATTCCCCAATTGTAATCACGCTCACCATCGCGGACAGCGAACTGCCAGCAGACCCAAGGCGTAACCGCTTTTGGGTTATGACCGATTGCAAAGCCTGTGGAAAATCCATTGCCTTCATCGGATGTAGTAATTGCCCGCTTAATTTCAACACCGCCGACAAACTCGCCGTGTTCTTCATTTCCCGGCAAGACAAAACGCTCCGCGCCCAAATGCCGGTATAGTTTCCGGATATGGTCACAGAAGCCGTCAATTAAAATGGCGTGCGATTGTAGCCAAGTATTGTGAAAAGATTTTTCGTGTATGGGAAATTCATTGAGCCAATGCTTGTTTGCATCTGTGAATCGCGAGTCATTTTCTTTGTTTTGATAATTGAACGCCAAAACTAAGCATATGCGATGAAAACCGTATTCCTGTACAGCACTCATTGCTGCTATTTCGAGATTGTAAAAATTAGGCTTATAACAGGAATCGCTGATTAAGCGGTCAATACCGCGGGCGCACGCATTATTGAGTTTGATGTTTGTATGGTAATACCCGGACTCTGTGCGCTTATCGGCTGTTTCATAATCATAGGGATAAACGAGTTTGCGCGGGTCTACTCTGACTGCTGTGGCTTCATACATTGCGGCGAATAATTCCCGGCAAAATTGGCGTTCTTCATCTGAATGTTTGCGCATTAAGTTTATGTCAAGAAAATTGCGATAAATAATAATTGCCTCGTCAATACCGTAAGATGTCGCGTTATCTCGCCACATTTCCGCGCCGTTGCTGTAGCTCGCAAAAGGCTTATCGTTAGGCTGCATTAGTATCTTCTCCTTCCTCCGGATTTGCAGGTTTTATCCAACCTTCAAATAAATAAACTTTGTTCTCCGGAATGTAATCCTCCGTGCCGGGTCCTCTGTTTACCATGTACATACCAACGCCTACCGGGTCGGGGCATGTTCGTACATTTGGTCATACAAGCGGTTATACACTTCTTTGGTGGTGCGTATTTTCATGGGGTCTAAAATATCTTTTTCATTCCAGCCCAATTCACGATAGAAGTGCAATAACAAGTTGCCTGCCTCCTCGCCCGGCACAAGTGAAACATTCGGTGCATCCACAACTATTGTCGTGGCGTTCTTCGGTACAATTGCGCTATTTGCATTCATACACAAATCTCCTGTCAAAAAAAATAACAGGGCATAGCACCTCGCTATGCCCTGTACATAAAAAATATTAGTTTTATGAAGGTTTTTTGTTCAGCCGTAAACAACTTCCCCGAACAGTGCCAACTGGACAACCATATCGGCGTAGCAGGCATTAAAATCACCGGGGTCAATGCGGTTATCCTCAACGCTTACAAGATTAGAATAACCGGAAAGAAATAAGCGCAATCCCTTCATAAATTTATCCCGCGTAAGCTCATGTTGCTTATCGTCAGAATCATGGAGCAAAAGGCTTCCGCCTTTTGGTATTTGTTCATGAGCATAGGTTCCAAGATATTCGCCAACAACCTCGACTTTGGAACACCAATGGTTTATGCCGCCTTCGAGCGCGGCGCACATTATATCGTCGATATCTTCCGTTGTAACCTTAACTGTGAACGCCACCATTAGCGGTTGCAATTTTGCGAAATCTTCGTTTTCTTCCGCGTCTTTCTTTTGCAAGGCAGATTGCCGCAAAATTTCGTCAAACTCGTAAATTTCCCAATTGCTGTTTCCATGACGATTAGTAAACCATGCGGAATATCCGTCCGGCTCCCAACTATAATCCTCATCTTTTGTATAGTCATTAAAAACGCTGTCATCAAGACCGAACATAATCCCGATTAAAGCTTTTTTCATTGCGCTTTGGGCTTCGGCAAGGGTGTCAAAAAGTATAGGTGTGTCAAACTTCCTATCAAAGCAACCAAGTAAAATATAATTTGCACTCATACAGAAAGCTCCTTCACATTAATCGCCATTTCGCGGTAGGGTTTTCCTTATCACACTATCTTACTCCGTTGGTTGAATAAATTTGATTTGCTTAACCGCATATAATCCATTGCTGTTAAGCTGTCTTTGCCATGCATTGTTTTGGCTTGGTGCCCATTTAAAGCCACGGCGTTTGAGTTCTCCACGGATTTCTTCATCGGGCTTGGTGTCGAAGAATATTTGTATCCGGTTAAGTTCCGCATTCATTACGACACTGCCGCCGCCAAACTCCCAACCGTTTATGTCCGGCGAAGTGCTTTTATCATCGCCGTCTGTGGAAAACAAGGCATCTCTTTTTTTAAGTTCATCAATGCGTTTTGTTATGCGGCGGATATTGGCGTTGTTATTTTGTAGGCTGTATCCGGGATACGGTTGTTTCTCCCATGAAAAACTTTTGTTGATTTTTTCATCAAGCGCGTTTGCATTGTAATCGTCAAGCCCCGGATAACCCTTCATGGTTTTATTCTTTCGGTAGTAGGTATTGGCTTTTTTCATTTCATCTTGACTTGCTTTAAGTTCCGCCAATTTAGCCTCCAACTTTGTGATGGCTTCCGGGTCGTCAGAAGATATGGCGTTATTGTTACGTTTTTGATACGAACTCATTTATCAGGCTCCTTTTCTAATTATCAACGACAACGTATTTCTTGATATAGCGGAATAGTGTCCAAATGGTAAATTTGGCAAGCTCCGCAGAACAGCGCAGGATTTCACATTGAAATTCAGGGGTCATTATAGGCTTAACGCCATTAGTTTTATCCAGCTCTCCCTGTGCTGTTATTTGTTTAATTCCTTCTTCCACGGAATCATCAGTAACATTTCTGACTCCTGCGTCAAATAGATGGGTTAATGCCATACGAAAGAGTACCAAGCCATACTTGTTTTCTAATGACTGTATTTCCTTTATATCGTCTTGTGGTTTTTTGCTCATACGCACATCTTTCTAATTATTTTTTGTCAGAGAATAAAAAACATCAACATCACTTGCGTCTGCCTCAATATCGTTTTCGCAACAATGACAGTATATTTTTTTGAAAAAGTCGTTTGTAATTTCAACAGCCTTAATCGTTTCAATTAAAAACAAGCATTCGGGGCAGCGTATAACATGGTCGCGCTGAAGTGTACCGATGTCGGTCAGTGTATTTAAAACATCCTCCATCAATTCGATGTTTATTTCCAATAACAGTGAAGCACTTGCTATTGATACTGTAGTGCTGTATGAGAACGACGAAATATAACTTGCCACAGAAGCATATTGTTGAAATGTAAGCTGTGTGCCCAGCCGCTCTTTTAATTGGCTTATCATTTGCCATATTTCCTTCCATGATATTTATTAAAACCGTAGCCAAGACAAAAGGCCGGGCAATTTAGCACCGACCTTTTGTACTTGAATACAAAAAACACATATTATGCGGCAATTACAATTCCATTTTCACTGCCCCAATCTTCAAGGAATTTACGCTCGTCGTCATTTAATCCCCGACGATGTTGTCCCACAGCTTGATTAATCTGCCCTTTGTTAAATAGCAGAGTTATCAAGGGCTGCTCCGGTGCGTGGGATTCCCTCATGAAAATGATATGGCTGTCGCTACTTTCGGCACTTGTACCCACACAATGATTGAGGGTAATACCTTCTTCGGCAACTTGCCGCAGAGTATCCGGAACTATGATGCTGTACACCTTACCCTTATGTGCCAATTCCGCAACATCATCCGCGCGCTCCGCGAAAGCCGTATCATCAGAAATAAGCCCCGCATTTAAAGCCATTACGTCATACGCAGTTTTCAAATAACGCGGGTACATATCTTTAATTTCGCCGTATACTTTTAACTGAGTCATCAGATAATTTTGGTACATTGTCCAGAAATCCCCGTCAATATGCGCTATGCCTTGTAAGGGAGCATCAACAAAGGTGTACTCCACAAGGCGGCGGAAATCTGTGTTAAATGATTTTTCTTTATCAAACATGCCTAAAAAGCCGTTCATGCTACCGTCCCATTTATGAAGTGATGACGAGTATGATTTTATCCCGGATTTTGCAAGCAATTCCACAAAGAAAACTGCTTCGTCAATTCCAAAGCGGTCTGAAACTTCAAAAGCCGTTTTCATACCCGGCTGATAGAAGTGTGGCTTGGAGACGGAAAGATACGAATGCAGTTTTGCAAACAACTCTTGATTTTTCTTCCATAAACCCGCACACCAAGTAAGCGCGAATAAATCGACAAACATTTTATTTTTGTACATTTCAACATAAGTCGAATTAAAGATTACAATTTCAATGTTCGCCGCTTCTTTTTTACTGAGAGAAGGAAGCCATTTTACTTGGTCTAACGTAATAGACGCGTCACCCAATGCCCGCAGAAATGACTTGATTTTACCGATGGAAAGTCCTTCGATATTTTCAGTTTTTTTATCTTTCAAATAAAATAAGCCTTCGCTGATAAGGATTACTAACTCCGTCTCGCATTTGGCTTTTTTATGAGATATGATAAAATCGGTTTCATTTTGCAGCAGCACTTCATACCGATGGGACTTTCTGATTTTCGTCGGGTTTTCAGTCAACAAATAATCATTGATGTCAACCGCAGATGTTGTTTCTTTCAAACTCATTTGAGTCCTCCTTTTTAGTCGCAAACAATAAAGTCACCAAGGGTTTTCCCGCTTGGCACCAATATGTGTTCGTAGTAGTAAATTGAATTTTTGTCTTTTAGAAGTTCCAGCAAATCCCGCATTTCCAAACCCGGCTTATTATTTTTCGGGGAGAAATGGTCGTTATTATTACTCATACTCAAGATGTAATATGTCAAACTTCCCAACGTGTGTAAACTCTGAACCTTCGGCAAGGGATTATTACCGATACAGAGGCGGGTGTTAGAAACATTACTGAACGGATATTCAAACATGGATGTAGTCGGCCTTAAATTGCTCTCGTTGCCGACTATGCCCAATCTGCACTGACTTATTCGGCCTTCGCTTGAAATACGAAATCCAAATATTAGACGTGGCAGGGGAAAGTCTTTATACTTTGTGCCTTCGTAGCTTATATCCGCTCTATCTTCCGGGTGAAGCATGGTAACAACACGGTCGCTGTTGTCTTGTTCAGTAAAGGATATACAGCATTTTGGCAACATACCGCTGGTTACTCCGCCGCGAAGTAAACTGCTGTTGATGCATTTCATAAGAGAATCGGGAGATATTATTTTATATGATATAATTCCATCATTGCACTCCTCGACTGCAATAGTGCCGTCCCTACGAATTTTTATTGTCATTTCGTCAGCAGAGCTCATGCCGCCATCACCTCCCGCATCTCTGATTTTACGCATATATGCGGCACTGCCTCTTTGGTTTTATTTTGTGAAATTTCTAACGCCTTAAACTCGTCGCATTTATCGGCAAACCATGTATATAACCGGATTAACCCGAAAGCGAGATTCTCCATTGCATTGCAACCGCAGTCAGTATATTGGCCTACAAGAATTCTGCTCTGCCGTGCCGTCTTTTTTGTTTTTGTATAAGCCAGCAGTTTATAGTCAATACAAGAATTGGTATATAAACATCTTCGGACTTCATCTTGTGCTTGTGTTACATACGGATTCTCGTCAAAAGGCAGTTTTTGCAACTTAATTTGCTCATAGGCATGGATAAAGTAATTAGAAATGACATCATCATTGAATACCATAATTTCCATAGCATCGTCTTCGTTATAATTGCTGTAATACCCCGAGAAAACAGATGATATAACCCCTATAACGTTTTCGAAATAACCATCCCAGCAAAGCGTTTTAAAAAACTCTTTCTCTACAATATCGTACCTGTCAATATCATAAAGCTCTTTTGCCAAAGAAAGTGTGCTGATAATGCTGTCGAAGCCTTCAATTTCCATAATCATCAATCCCTCATAGATAATTTACAGTTACCGCTATACATAAGCAGAAGCCTTGCATATAGGAGCAATCTTCCTCAATGTGCCCGAGATGCCGTTTGCTTGTAAATGGTTTATCTCGAAAACATTTTCATTCAAGTCACTGAGGTTGTGGATATCGTTAAGGTCAAAAGCACTGAATTCCACATCGGTTAAACACACATCTTTGCCTTTTGATAAATTGCAAAAAATATGATAATAAAGATAGCTTGTCCCTTCGTTCATTTCGGGAAGCTCGAAGGCAGGAGCTTTCTGTACAGCATCCACCAATTGTGCGATATTTATTTTCAGCATATTAACCCCCTTGAAAACCACAAACCAGCTTAATATTCATCCGGCAGCAATATCGCTGTACTGCTTCTGTCCTGCTCTGTAATTATCCAGAACTTAACGCCATCGGTACTTACATAACTTGAAATTGCGCGTTCCCCAAGCTTGACGGCATTATCATTTGAGTTTCGGTCACGTTCTGTGACATTACCCCAATCGCCGGTCTTATGGCGGATTAGTGCGTTGTTGATGTCATAATCGGTAAGCACATCGCGCGCACCGTGCGTAATGGCAGTCCGCCCCAACATGAGGATGACATTGCCGTCAATTGAAAACCCATTTGAACTAACAAAATCAGAATGACCCAAGCGAGATTTTGAACCATCGCTTGGGTCATTTTCATAATGGGAAATCACGCCACTGCATAGTCCGTAAGTGATATGAATCCGCTGGGCACCAGTAGGTTAAATATGAGTTTATTGCTGACTGTTTCTATTTGTGTCGTGGATGTTACATCCCCACGATTATTTATGGTTTCTTCCATGCGTACACGTTTTTCTTTGACGATGCGCCCTTTTATTATATGAGGCGTATCGCACTCAACCCGACCGTTTATTAAGCCGCTGCCGCCTACCAAACCAATTTGTCCGATACTTAACGGCAGCAAAGGTCTTTTTTCGAGATTATCCAACTTGCTTCGCTGAAACAGGCGGGAAAAGCTTTTTGAATTACTCAACTGTTCCGCAAGTTCGGCTTCGTTAAATAACGCCCCCTTAAACAATGCAACATCCTTTGCAACATTCGGAAGTTGATAACGTCCGTCAGGCAGTTCCGATAAATCCGGTAAAGTATCCGGGTTCAGCACCAACGATGTAAGCTCCGAAACCATAGCCGAGCCGTCCCGTTTTTTGCACCTTACGCCAAACACCGCAATTTGCTTAAATTTCTTAAACTCACTGCCTGAAAATTTCCACACGCTTATATCGTCGAAATTATCACAAAGCACACGGGCAATATCCGCTGTCAGACGGTAATACGGTATGATGTAGATAAGCAGACCATCCCTCATAAGGTCGCTTATGCTGTCAATAAGAAATCTTTTTTCGCTTCGGGTGTTATTTCCGCCTTCGGTCATAACCGTTAAATACGGCGGATTTAACAACATAGCATGAAATGCATCGTTGCTTATACGGCTGTGATAAAACGAACCAAACCCTACACGGTCAATCCGCGTCAACGCTTCTTCGGCGCGGTAATTATCTAATTCGATGCCGTATGTTCTGCAAGCCGCACCATTAGCCAAAGCTCCGTCTGCGAATGAACGCAGAGCAATTCCGCAACCGCAACACGGGTCCAGCAGATTTACGGTCATTCCTTCCGGAAAATAAACTCCGCGGACAATATGCGCCAGATTATCGGTGCAAGTTGGGTAATAGCCCATACGTACATTGTTCATCAAACGACCTATGATGCGATTGTTTGTGGTTTGGGCTTTGGCATCATCAAATGAGTCACCCGCGTCAAGGAGCGGTAATTTAGACAAATAATCATTCAGTACCGTACACAGCTTTGTATAATCCGGTGTCATAAGGTTGAAGGCTTTAATTGATTGTACGAGCTTGGCGGAATGGATTGCCTGTTCGTCCTGTTCACATTCAAGCAAAGACAGAGCGGCGGTTTCAAGTCCGTTTAACAGTCTGAGGTGCTGGTTCTGTAAATCACCGTATACTTCGCGGGCTTTGATTTTATTTTCTTTGCTCTTTTCCAACCGCCTGCGAAGTATAGGCAACTCATTTATGGATTGCCTGATTATACGGGCGGATTCACGCAACTTTACTATGGCATATGGGGTTTCATTATCTACGCGCTCTTGTGCGTTAGGCGGCATTACGGCTCACCGCCTCTGTATCTGTTGATTTTCGTAAAGCCAAAAGCGTATCCAGTACCGCCTCGTTGTCACCGTCCTTGAACAAATCACAATTAAGCCATTGATTTGACCCGCCGGAATAATCCTCCGTATGTGCTATATGGCGATAAAGAAAGTCATTCCGACCGGCGACGCTTTGGGATAACTGGAAATACACGCCGTTGCCTTCAGACCAAAGGCCCATCAGCGTAATTTCACCTGACTCGGCAATTCCACCGTAATTTTTGGAAACTGTGAACTCTTTAAGTCCCAAGTCCCTACCCAATGCGCGAAGAAATGCCGCCGATTTTGTGTGAAACTGTTTTTTTGCACCATTGGGGCCGGTTTCGCTTTCACCGTGGATATAGCTTAAATTCTGAGATACAAGGCTATATATGGCTTTCATATTTGCCTGTTGCGATTTTAAAGACATAGCATAAATGCTCCTTCTAAGTTATTACTGTGGACTTTTGCATTGTCACAGAATTGTCAGGGAATTGTTTGACCATGCGTTTAACTTCCTTCCAATCCAAGCATTCAAGTACAATAATGCTGGCAGAATTTCGCCACTTGTATTGCAGACCTGCATCATTAAACCAAAAATCACACGGTTTATATTTTTCTCTGGTAAGGTGCGATTTCAAATCCAAATATTTATTAAATTGACTTTGGTAAAATCTCTGTGTAGATTCAGAGGATTTTATTATGCTTTGCCTATGGTGTGAATCTAAGCCTTCAATTGCGAGGGATATAACATATTTCGCGATTATTTCTCTTTGTTGGCAATCATTCACATGCACCTGTTACGCCGCCTTTCTCTTGCGTTTTTGCGTAACTGACGGCTTGAGATTAACGGTTTTGGTAGAAAATGTGACGCTTCGTGTTTCGATACTTCCAAGCACCAAAATATTGTAAAGATAAGAAATCACAGCCGTACCCGCCATGATATTTGCAACGATTGACTGCGGTGCCGATACGGCCGCTTCCGCGCAACTTAACTGAGTGGGAAATTTGTCGGTTTCCAAAAGCACATCGGGATAAACATCGCCAATAGGTTTGTAATATGTTCTTCCGTTGCGCCGGATACCGCAAACGACCTGTCCTGTGTATTCGCCGTTGCCGGAATCAATATAAATAAGATTTTCAGCAGTTTTGAAAACTTGATGACATAACTGTCGGCTGCGGTTGTTATCGACGCAACCGATAAGGATAGACAGCCCTTCAATTTTTTGAGATGAAATTGGACTTATCGGGAATTTGTCCGGTTTAACTAACTCCGCGAGTTTGTTTTCGTCTTCGATAAATTCGGGAAGGTACGACACTTCAAGCCCAAAGGCAGAAGCATAGCGTTCCGCCAATACCTGGGCTTTATTTCTCCCCAAGTCAGAGTAAATGAAATTTTGACGTACAAGATTTTTTTCTTCTACAACGTCACCATCGCAAACAAGAACCTCTGTGTAACGGTTAAGCGTATGGAGCAGACGGTATAGGTGCGGAGCAATATGCCCGCCCGTCCCGCCCGCGCCAAGCATAATAATTTTTACAGGTTTGTTTAATGAAAATTTCATAAGGCATCATCGTCTCCTCAACTGTTCCCGCTCTAATGAAAATCATCATTTTCATATGAATCCCAAAAGTGCTTGTCCACGGAGGAAACCGCGTCGGTATTTTCAACATCTTTATGCGGTTCCCTGAAACTTATTTTATCTTTCCAGTCATAAGGAAACGACTTGCTGATATATTCAAATACTTCGCCCGGGTCTATCTCATGAAATTTGCCGCCATTGGAAATGCGCGTTCTAATTTCCGGCAAATACTTATCTAAGCGTCCGATAACGGTATATAACCGCGTGGCTTTTTCGTCCTCGTTGTCTGCGGACGAAAAGAAAGCCCGCATACTGTTGTGGCTGTGTATATCCATATATTGGATGTACCTTCCATTAACGTAATCCGGGTTTTCGTTACTGTGTATAGAAGTTTTCGATACAAGCTGCGCCGGGGTGTCTATGACGAATTCCCGATTTTCCTTGTCCCAGTAAACATTGACCAGAACTTCATTATCCGCACCGTGGCGGGTGAAGTAACGGAAAAATGAAATAATCTTGACAATTAAATCCATCGGGATTAGGGGAATGTCCAAACCCCGGGTAAACCCGGCTTTAACATCGGAAAGCATTTCGCAACCAACAATAGGCGTGATAAACCATCCCAGTTCGTTATTGCGTATTTCGTAAACCTTGCCGTCTTTTGCGGGCAGAATAGAGATAGCCTTGCCAGCCGCGTCAACGTCAGCCATGTTTGTGAAAACGCCTTTGTAACTTGCTCCCGCACCTTTGGATTGCGCGGTAACGCGGGGCTTGACCTTGCAAACAGGATTTTTGTCCTTTAATTTCTTCAAGGCATTAGTGAATTCCGCGGATGTTTCGATATCGGATTTTATTTTGCCAATGCTTGTGCCCTTTGCGTCGCTTACGGTTTTCGTGATTTTTCCGTACTCGACAGTCCAACTTACACGCTTACCGTCTTCCAATTCAAGAAAATCTGTAGCTTTTGATATGCGTAGTTCATCGAATGTCTGCGACGAATCCTCAATATTCTCCGTAGCTCCCGCATAATCGAACACCGGCGGTTTTTCATAAATGTTTTGTTTTGCTTTTTCAACATCATTGGTTTCCGCATCGCCAATTGCAGTTTCCAGCGGATTAACGGTCTTTGCGGTATTGGCGGAAGCTACCACTGTATTAGGTTGTTTCGGTGCGGGTGTTTGCGCTTCGGGCTTAGTCGGTGGCTGTGCCGGTGTTTGCTCAGTAGCCGCGGCATCTTCGGTAGCATCGTCCGTAAATTCATCTGCCCACGGGTCAAACTCATCCTCGGTAGTAGAGCTACCCAAGTCGATGCCATTATCCATTTTTGAATTACTCCTCCCATTAATTGAAATATGTCAACAGTAAATTTCATGGAATTTACTGAAGCAACTGTGTTTTTTCTTACACATATTTCTCAATCGCTTTCCTGATGTCGGACGTGTTAATCATATTGCGTTCAACCATTATTTCTATTACATCTGTTAACACATCGCTTCCGTTACCACTAATCGAGTGGCCTTCATTTATGTGAGCAAATATAGCTTCCGGCAATTCAATACACCATGTATTTGTCTGCTCATGAGTATCATCCTTGGAAATAATTAAACATTCTTTCACCTTATCTCGCTCCTTTAAAAAATAATGGCACTGAAAAGACCCGTCGGATGCCGCAAGGCAACTGGACGGGTCTGCTTTTATCGTGCGAAAGTTTATTGTATTTCTTTTGCGGCTTTGCCGCAGGATATTTGTGGAAAGGATAAACCGGAACTAAAAATACCCACGATGCAATGGGCAACACCAAGTGCTTTTTCTTCGTGACAATAAAAAAACCCTTAACAAAGTGCCGCATCATCATTACTGATAAACGCATTAATTCCTTCATGTTTCATACGTCTACCAGCTTTTTCTTTTTTTGCCCTGTCCAGTCAAGTATTTTGAACTTGTAGAAATTATTTTAAAAATACTTCTTATTGTCATTATTGCACTGTATATGCCCTTAAAACATGCCGTCAGTCCATATATCATTGCATTAGTAAAGGAGATGTTGACGGTAATGTACAATATTGACTTCAATGAACTTGGCAATCGTATCCGCGCCGAACGGCGCAAGCAAAAATTAACTCAAAAGAAGCTGGCGAAGGCGGCCCAAATCAGCAACAGCTTCATGGGTCATATAGAACGCGGCGGGCGCACGTTGAGCATTAAAACTTTGGCGAATTTGGCTAACGCCTTAAATCTTAGTATCGAATACATCGTCTGCGGAGAGTTTCATTATCAGCCCGCCATGATTCCATCGGAAATCCATGAGGCC